>Ga0256864_1000513_pt1 | contig 13584 bp, 14 predicted proteins | sample RVTome_11_FD_187336 | JGI IMG/M metagenome (GOLD analysis project Ga0256864, IMG submission 187336) | Soil microbial communities from uranium-contaminated site in the Upper Colorado River Basin, Wyoming, United States - RVT147D111 HiSeq ... | reverse complement strand
CTTGAGCTCCGCCTCGAGCTTCCGGCGCTCCTCCTCGAGGCGGCGGATCTCCTCGTTGTCGGCCTCGATGCGCTGGTTCTCGGCGGAGATCCGCTTGTTCTCCTCGACCCGCTGCACCGCCCCGCCGTCGCCGGCGTTGCGATAGGCGAGGATGGCGTCGTCGTAGTTCTTGAGCTTCTCGTTGACGTAGCCGATCTGCGACCATGCCTGTCGCTTGTCGGCCTCCTTGCCGGCCTTGGCCAACGCCTGGCGGGCGGCGCTCTCCGCCTGCGGGTACTGCTTGACTTTGTCCGAACCGAGGGCCTGCGACAGATAGAAGTGGACAAGGAAGTCGTTGCCGTTCCTGGCCGCCGCCCGGTTCAGGGTCTGGACCGCGCCGCTGTAGTCCTTGGCCCCGAGCTGGGCTTCGGCCACCAGCAGCAGGTTGTCGTACGAGCCGTTCGCGGCCGCCACCTTTTGGGCCGCGGCCACCGCCTTGGTGTAGGCGTCCTGTTTGGCCGCGCCCGGCTGCCGCTCGCGGCCGTAGCGGATCAGCACCTTGGCGTACGCCTCCTGCTTGGCGACGTCGCCGGCGTCGAGACGCACCGCCTTCTCCAGCGCCGAAACACCGGCAGCGGTGTCACCCTCGTTGAACGCGGCGGTGCCGTAAGCGTACCAGGAGTCGCTGTCGTTGGGGTTCGCCTCCGCGGCTCGCTTCCACGCCGCCAGCGCGCCTCCGGAGTCGCCGCTGCGGTCGAGGGCGGCGGCGAGCAGCTTCTGGTAGTTGGCCTGCTGCGCCTTGGGCAGCGAGGCGGGGTTGACCTTGCGCAGCATCTGCGCCGACTCGGAGTAGCGGCCGTTCTGCAGGTAGGCCTGGCCGAGGGCATACTGGTAGGAGACGTCGTCGGGGTTCAGCTCGTAGGCCCGCTTGAGGTGCTCGAGCGCCTCCTTGTTCTTCTTCTGCTGGAGCAGGACCTGTCCGAGCATGAAGTGGCCGCCCGGCCAATCGGGCTGCTTGGCCACCACTTCCTCGAACTCGCGCTCGGCTTCGGCGTACTTCTGAGCCTTGAACGCGGCGACGCCGGCCTCCCACTCCGCCTCAACGAGCGTCGCCCCCCCCAACAGCAATGCGACCAGGAGGGCGGTCACAGAGGTGGTTCTCATCGTGGCTTCTCCTTTCCGTGACTTCTGCCACCCGCTGAGGAAGCAGATCGTCTCAAGCCCTTCAGCGCGGCCTTGGTTGCAAGCGACGTGCCGCGCAGATCGTCGCCAACGGGCTGCGGCCGCGGCTAATTCCGCTCCAGCAGTTCGCGTACCCGGTCGAGAAACGCCCGCGCCGGATTCGGGCCGAGCGCCGCCGAGACCAGCTTCTCGTCGGCCCGTACCAGATCGAGGACGGCATCGACCCCCCGCCCGCTCTCGAGCTCCGCCCGGCTCAGGCCGTAGGTCGAATCCAGCTCCCCGACGTGGTCGCGGCCGGCGAGCAGCGCCTGCGCTTCGTGGTGGATCCCCTCGGTCAGCAGCGCCAGCTCGGCGTGGGTCTTGCCCTGGAGCTTCTCGGTCGGCAGCCGCCGGAGGTCCTCCTTGAGCGTCACCAGTCCGGAGGTGAGCAGACCGTAGAGGAGCTTCGAGGTCTCGAACGCGCTCATCGCCAGGCCGGCGGCGATCTCGTCGATCGAGCGCCGCTCGTCGATCTTGCACACCAGCGACCACTCGCTCGGGGTCAGCGACACCGAGGTCGTGCTCGCGTTGTGGGTGAACACCGGCACCAGGCGGGTCGAGGGGATCTTCTTCGACAGCACCTGCCACTCGTCGATGCGGCGGGCCGCCTCCATCAGGAGGTTGGTGTTCGATTTCTTGATCGAGTCCGCGGCGGCCTCGCGGCCTGGCGTGAAGACGAAGTCGCCCTCGGGCCAGACCGCCAGCTCGTAGATCGCCTCCTCACCCTCCAGCTCGCCCACCCGCGCGTGGACGATCCGCCCCTCGCGCAGGAAGATCTCGCCCTCCGGGTAGGCCTCGCGGGCGAGCGCGAACATCCCGGTCTTCCCCGAGACCGAGACGAGCTGGATGATGTCCGGTAGCGGCAGCTCCCTGAGCGACCCCTGGAAGGCCATGGGGGCTTCTGACGCCTTTCTTACTGCAGGGTGAAGTTGACCGTCAGGTTGTAGTAGACGTCGACCGGCTTGCCGTTGAGGGTCGCCGGCTTGAACTTCCACTTCTTGACCGCCTCGGCGGCCGCGCTGTCGAGCCCCATCGGCAGGCCCTTGAGGACCTTGACGTCCTGGACCTCGCCCTGCTTGGTGACGATCGCCTGCACGATCACCACCCCCTGGATGCGCGCCTTGCGCGCGATCTCGGTGTACTGCGGCGGCGGCGCGTACTCCTTGATCGGCGCCTTGACGTCGCCGCCGACCATGATCGGCCCGTCGGGCTCGTCCGGGGGCGGGCCCTCCGGAATGTCGAAGATGATGTCGGTCTCGGGCAGGTCGAGGTCGGGTTCGAGCTCCTCGGGCAGCCGGATCGGTTCCGGCTCGTCCGGCGTCGGGTCCGGGATCGGCACCTTCTTGGCCTTCGGCTTCGGGATCTCCGGCTTCTGCTCCGGCGGCGGCGGCTTGAACCGCACCTGCTGGACGACGTAGACCTTCGGCTTCTCGGCATCGGGGATCGAGAACGGGTTGTCCGGCAAGGTCACCAGCAGCAGCCCGACGTGGAAGACGACCGCGATGCCGACCGCGATCCGCATCGTCTTCTTGTCCTGCTCGTACTCCTGGGCCAGGGTCTCGAGGCCGGCGGTGGCGAAGTCCTCCTGCGGCCTGGCTTCGACCGGCTTCTTCAGTGCGTCTCTGTCGGCCATCGTTCCTCCCGGGCTGCTCTAAAGCCAGAGTGCTAGAACCAGAACGCCTCGATCTCGCGCTGGGTCGGGATCGAGATGTTCTTGACCTCGACCCCCAGCTCCTGGCCCCGCCGCAGCTCGTCGAAGACGTCCACCATGCGGCCGTACGGCGCGTTGGCGTCGGGGCGGATGATCACCGGCTTCATCGGGTTGCGCTCGAGCTTGGGCTCGAGGTAGTCGAGGATCTCGTCGAGCTGCATCGGCTGGCCGTCGACCACCAGGTTGCCGGCCGCCTGGATCTCGACCAGCACCGACTCCTCCTTCTCGACCAGCGGCGGGTTGTCCTCGTCCTTGGGCAGCGCCCAGTCGAGACCGCGGGTGGCGGCGAAGGTGGTGGTGACCATGAAGTAGATGATCAGCAGAAACGCGATGTCCGCCATCGAGGCGGTCGGGATCTCGTCGCTGACCTTCCTGCTGCCGCGGTTCCTGAAGTGCATCAGCCCACGCCTCCTGCCGCGCCGCCCGCCTCTCCGGCTTCGTCCATCGCCTCCGGCCCCGAGAGCAGGAAGATCGTCTCGACCTTGGCCTGCTTGAGGCCGTCGATGACGCGGTCGACGAGTTGGTAGCGGGTGTTGGTGTCGGCCTTGATCACGAACACCTTGGTCGGGTCGCTGGCGACCACCGAGGCGGCGAACGAGACCACGTCCTCCGGACCGGGCACGACGACGCTGATCTCCTCGCCGCTCGACACCCGGATGGTGCCGTCCTCGGTCACCGAGACGTAGGCCGACTTCTTGGGCACCTCGAGGCGGATCTGGCTCTCCGGCAGGGTGAGCTGGGCCTTGTCCACCTCGAAGGTGACGGTGACCATGAAGAAGATGATCAGCAGGAAGGCGATGTCCGCCATCGAGGCGGTGGGGATCGCCGCGTCCTGCCGCTTGGTCTGATGGAGCTTCATCGGTCGGTGACTTCCTCGCTGCTCTGCGTCGCTAGCCCGCGGGCTTGGGCGCCGGCTTGCCGGCCGTCGGCGCGGCCGCCGGCTCCGACGCCGCCTCGACCCGCACGCCGCCGCGCTCCATCTCGCCGAACGTCTCGAGCAGCATGTTGGTCGCCGACTCGATGTCGCGCACGAAGCGGCTGATGCGGGTGGTGAAGTAGTTGTAGGCGATCTGCACCGGAATGGCAATCGCCAGACCGGCGGCGGTGGTGACCAGGGCCTCGGAGATGCCCGCGGCGACCGCGCCCGGGTTCGACAGGCCCTGCTCGGCAAGCGCCTCGAACGACTTGATCATGCCCGACACCGTGCCGAAGAAGCCGAGCAAGGGGGCGACGTTGGCGGTGGTGGCGAGCACGATCAGGCCGCGCTCGAGCCGCCCCATCTCGTAGAGGGCGGCGTTCTCGATCGTCTTCTCGACTTCCTCGCGTGGCTGGCCGTACTTGAGAAGGCCCGCCTTCATGATCGAGGCGACTGGACCGCGGTACTGCTCGCAGATCTTGACCGCCTCCCGCACCGAGCGGTTGACCAGCAGCGCCTTGCGGATCTTGGCCAGGAACTCGTTGACGTTGATCCGGGCCCGCCGCAACGCGATCGCGCGCTCGATGATCACCGCCAGGGCGACGATCGAGAAGGCGAGGAGCACCCACATCACCCAGCCGCCTTCCCTCATGAACTGCATGAACGTTCCGCCGATATCACCCACAGCGATCTCCTCCTCTAGCTTGGTTAGACCCGCCGGCGGCGCGCGGAGTTCCCGGGCTCCGAATTGGAACGCACGACCCCAGTGGGGAGAAACATGCGGCGGATGTTAACACAGCCCGAAAAATAGGGTCAAGGACCGGTCTAATGCACTTAAGTCCAACCCTTGCAGCTACTTGCTGCGACCATGAAGGGCCGAAATTCGGTCTGCCCGCAGGCGCTTGGCGGCGCAGATCGCGACCGCGACGGCATCCGCCGCGTCTGCCCCGAGGGGGTCGCCGTCGAGGGAGAGCAGGAGGCGGACCATCCGCGCCACCTGCTGCTTGCCGGCCCGGCCGTCGCCGGTCACCGCCGACTTGACCTCGGCCGGGCTGTACTCGCGCACCTCGAGGCCGCGGCCGCCGAGCACCGAGAGCAGCGCGCCGCGCGCCTGGGCGAGCACGATCAGCGAGCGCGAGTTGCCGTGGACGCGGTGGTGGAACGGGGTCTCGAGCGCCACCGTCGCCGGCGCCGAGCGCTCGACGAGGGCGGCGAGGCCGCCGGCCAGCCGCGTCAGCCGGTCGGCCAGCGGCGCGGCGCGCGGGCAGGGCAGAACGCCGGCCTCGACCAGGCGGAGCCGCGGGCCGTCCTTGTCGACCAGCCCGTAGCCGGTGCGGATGCTGCCCGGGTCGAGGCCGAGGATGCGCACCCGCGTCTCCGCGCCGGAGCCTCAGGAAGCCTGCGCGGCGAGCACGCCGTCGCCCGCTTCGACGGTGTCCAGGTTGGTCCAGACGTTCTGGACGTCGTCGTACTCCTCGACCGCCTCGATCAGCCGCAGCGCCTTGGCCTCCTGGCCGGCGTCGCCGGCGGCGATCCAGCTCTGCGGGATCATCGCGAGCTGCGCGACCTCGAGCGGCACCCCGCGTGTCTCCAGCGCCTCGCGCACCCGGGCGTAGTCCTCGACCGCGGTGTGCAGCTCGTAGCTGTCGTCCTCGATCGAGAGGTCGTCGACCCCCAGGTCGACCGCCAGCTCCATCACCGCCTCCTCGTCGAGCGCCGAGCGCTCGAGGACGAACAGCCCGCGGCGCTCGAACATCCAGGCCACGCAGCCGCTCTCGCCGAGGTTGCCGCCGTGCTTGGAGAAGATGTGGCGCAGCTCGGCGACCGTGCGGTTGCGGTTGTCGGTCATCGCCTCGACCAGCACCGCCACCCCGCCCGGGGCGTAGCCCTCGTAGGCGACCTCCTCGTAGGACTCACCCTCGAGCTCGCCGGCGCCTTTCTGGATCGCGCGGTCGATGGTGTCGTTGGGCACGTTGGCGGCGCGCGCGTCCTGGATCGCGCTACGCAGGCGCGCGTTGCCCTCGGGGTCGCCGCCGCCGAGCCGCGCCGCGACCGTCACCTCGCGCACGAGCCGGGTCCACAGCCGCCCCCGCTTGGCGTCGATCGCCGCTTTCTTGTGCTTGATCTGGGCCCACTTGCTGTGACCGGCCATCGCTACGATCCTCCCGCCGTCAGTCTAGCAGCACCGCCGGCCGCCCGGACCCGGAGCGCGGCGCCGGGCGGCGGCCGAGGCGTACGTCTGCCGGAGCGCGAAATCCCCTGAGATCAACCGCTTCGGCGTTTGACTCCGCCGGGCGGCGGTGCTAGAAAGAACGCTCCCCATCGGGACGTGATCGCCGGCGAATGGGCGGCTGGAGAACAACGATGTCCCTGATCCTGGTCGTCGAGGCGGAAGGCCGCTACGTGGAGCGGATCCGCGACGCCCTGACCTCGGAAGGATGGCGCACCCGCGCCGTCGGCCGGCGCTCCGAGGCGCTCCAGGCCGCCGCCTCCGAGGCGCCCAACCTGGTGCTGGTGTCGACCGGCGTCGAGGGCGCCTCGGCGCTGATCGACGCCTTCGCCCGCCGCAACGGCGGTCCCGGCGTGGTCGCGGTGATCGAGGAGGCCGCCGCCGGCGGCGCCTCGGCCGAAGGGATGGGGGCCGACGACCTGCTGACCAAGCCGTTCACCGACCAGGACCTGCGGCTGACCGTGCGCCGCGGACTGGCCGCCGCGACCAAGCCGGCGCCGCCGCGGTCCCCCGCCGGCGCCGGCGACGGCAAGCTGACCTCGGCCGAGATCTTCGGCGACCTGGTCGCGGAGGTCGAGGGCGAGCTGGCGCGCGCCGAGGCGGAAGGCCAGGCCACCGTCGGCGCGCCCCCGGCGGCCGGGCGCGGCCTGCGCTTCGAGGGCGCGCCGACGATCCCGATCCCGATCACCCGCGGCCCGCTCGGCGGCGGGCAGGGGGACTCCGCGGCGAGCGGCGCGGCCGCGCTCGGCGCGGCGGCGACGCCGGCCCCGGCGGCCGGCGCCCGGCGCGACGACGACGACGAGATGGCGCGGCGGCTCGAGCAGACCTTGTCCGGGGTGCTCGACCGCCCGCGCTCGCCGGCGGCGGGCACCGGCCGGCGCGCCGAGCCGGCGGCGCGGCCCGCGGCCGGGCCGGCGGCTCCGGCTGCGTCCCGGCCGGCGGCGTCTCTCCCGGCGGCGTCCCGACCGGAGTCACGCCGGCAGGCGGCCGCCTCCACCGGCGCGGCGGCGACCGCGGCCGGCGTCCGGGCGCCGCGCGAACGGCGCGCCGGCGACGACATCGACGCCCTGCTCAGCGACACCCTCGACGGCCTCGACCTCGAGAGCCGCAGACCGCGCCGGCGGCCGCCCCCGCCGCGCCCGGAGCCGGTCGCGGAGGACCCGCTCGCCGGGCTCGACCTCTCCGGGCTCGAGGAGCTGGCGCGCCCCCGCCGGCCCCCGGCGCCGGTCGAGCAGACGCCGGCGGCTCCCGCGCCGGCCGAAGAGCCGCAGGAGCTGGACCTGGAGTTCGCCCAGGAGGAACTCGCGGCGCCGGCCGAGCCCCCGCCAACGGCCGCGCCGCCTCCCCCCGAGGTGCTCCCGACGCCCGCGGCGGCCGCCGAGCCGGCGCCCGCGCCGGCCGCCCCGGCGTACGCGGTCAGCCCCGAGCAGGGCGAGCGCTTCGGCCAGTACACCCTGCTCGAGCGCATCGCGGTCGGCGGCATGGCCGAGGTCTGGAAGGCGCGGATGCGTGGGGTCGAGGGCTTCCAGAAGACCGTCGCGATCAAGAAGATCCTGCCCCACCTCACCGACAACGCCGAGTTCGTGTCGATGTTCATCGACGAGGCGAAGCTGGCGGCCCAGCTCAGCCACCCGAACATCATCCACATCTACGACCTGGGCAAGATCGGCGAGTCGTACTACATCGCGATGGAGTACGTCGAGGGGCGCAACCTGCGCAACCTCCTCGACTCCGCGCGCAAGCGCGAGCGGCTGATGCCCCACGGGCTGGCGCTGCTGATCGCCGCCCGCCTCGCCAGCGCGCTCGACTACGCCCACCGCAAGCGCGACTTCGACAACCGCGAGCTGGGCCTGGTCCACCGCGACGTCTCGCCCCAGAACGTGCTGATCAGCTTCGAGGGCGACATCAAGCTGTGCGACTTCGGCATCGCCAAGGCGGTGGCCAAGGCGAGCCACACTCAGATGGGCGCCCTCAAGGGCAAGCTCCAGTACATGTCGCCGGAGCAGGCGTGGGGGCGGACGGTCGACGCCCGCTCGGACATCTTCTCGCTCGGATCGCTCTTGTTCGAGATGCTGACCGGGCGGCGCCTGTTCTCGGGCGACAGCGAGATCTCGGTGCTCGAGGCGGTCCGCGAGTGCGACGTCGAGGAGCCCCGGGCGCTCGAGCCGTCGATCCCCGGCGGCGCCAACGACCTGGTGATGAAGGCGCTGGCCAAGGAGCCGGACCAGCGCTTCGAAAGCGCCGGCGACTTCCAGAACACGCTCGAGAAGCTCCTCTACACCTTGAAGCCGACCCCCGGCCCGGCCGACCTCACCGCCTACCTCGAGGAGCTGTCGGGCGCCCGCCCGCCGGCGCCGGCCCCGGTCTGGACCGCGCTGGAGGAAGGAGAGGAACCGGCGGCGGCGGAATCCGCGGCGCTCGCCGCCGAGCCGGAGCCGGAGGAAGAGGTCCCGGCCGCGGCCGAACCGGCCCCGGGACGGGCGGCCGGCGCCTCGCCCCCTCCGGCGACCGCGGCGACCCCCGACAGCAAGCCGGTCACGGGCGTGGAGCGCCCGGCCGCCGCCGCGGCCGCCGCCGGGCCCGCGGTGGTCGCCCCGGCCGCCGGCCGGCGGCCGGGCGTCGAGGAGGGAACGGGCCCGGGCCGCTGGCTGCTGATCGCGGCGATCGTCGTCGCGGTGGCGCTCGGCCTGGTCGCCTTCTTCGTCCTCCGCCCCGGCCTCGGCTCCCCCGATGTCGCGCCCCCCGTCGAGGCACCGGCCGAACCGCCGGCCGAGGAGGCGGCGCCGCCGCTGCTCGAGGACGCCCTGCAGGAGGGCGCGGACGCGGCCGGCGCCGGGGGCGAGGCCGGGACGGCAGATCCCTCGGCGGGCGATGCCGGGACCCCGGCCGGGGCCGCCGCCGGGGGGCCGGAACGGCCGGCGCCGGGCGCCGACCCCGCGGAGCTGGAGGAGCTGGTCGAGGAGCGCCTGGCCGCCCGCGAGGAGGCGATCCGCACCGAGCGCGAGGCCGAGCTGCGCCGGCTCGAGCAGGAGCTGGAAGCGAGGCGCCGCGACGCCGAAACCGCCGAGGCCGAGCCCCCGGCGTCCGAGGCCCGGCCCGAGGACTCCACCGAGCCCGCACCGCCGTCGCCGGCGGGCGCGGCCACGGCCGCCGCCGCCGGCCCGGGAGCGCGCGAGGAGCGGGCGGCGGGCGGCGAACCGCCGGCCGCGGCCCCCACGCCGCTCCTCCCGACCGAGCCCGCCGAACGGACCGCAGGCGGCGAGCCGGCGCCGTTGACGAGCGCGCCGGCCGCGGCCGCGCCCGACCGGCCACCCGAACCCGCGGCCGGCCTCCCGGCCACCGGCCTCCCCCGCCCGGTCCAGCAGCCCCCCGTCCAGCAGCCGCCCCCCGCGACCGCCCGCAGCGAGCCCGAACCGCCCCCCCGGGTGCGGGTCGGCGACCTGGTCGAGCCCGGCCCCGGAGTGGTGCCGCCGAAGCTTGTCAGCATCGACAAACCGGAGTATCCTCCGATCGCCCGGCGGATGCAGGTCGAGGGTGATGTCCTGCTCTCGTTGTTGGTCGACGAGAACGGCAAGGTCGTCGACCTCCGCGTCATCGAGCGCGTGCGCCAGGCCGTCGGCATCAACGAAGCGGCGGTCCACGCCGGCCGCAGTGCCAGGTATCAGCCCGCCACGAAGGACGGTGTGCGGGTGAAGATGTGGACACAACTTCGAGTGCCATTCAGACTCTGAACTCTGATTCTGATCACACTGTTACGCCATACACTGTGACGCGGCGCGCGACGAGCGCCGGAGGCGCGTCGCGGGGCGGGAGAACGGAATGAGCCTGACCGATCAGCAGCGGAACTTTTACGACAACACCCGCCAGGTCACCAAGCAGGAGATCGACGAGCTCGATCGCCAGATCGAGGAAGAGCTGGCCAAGGTCAAGGATCGCCTGGCCGAGCTGCAAGCGGCCAAGAAGGCAGCCCGCCAGATGTACGACGCCGCGTGCCTGCGCCTCGGCGTCGCCAACGAGCTGGAAGACCAGGACGAAGAGGCGGCGGAGGTCTAGCACCCCCGCGCGATGGCCTGGTTCACGAAGAAGAAGAAGGTCCGGCCGGTCCGCTCCGGCCGGCGCAGCCCGGTGCCCGAGGGGCTGTGGGTCAAGTGCGAGGGGTGCAAGGAGGCGATCTACTCCAAGGACCTCGAGGCCAACCTCCGGGTCTGCCACCGCTGCGGCCACCACTTCCGCCTCGACGCCGACACCCGCATCCGCCAGCTCCTCGACGAGGACGAGCCCGAGGAGCTGTTCCACCGCATCGCCCCCACCGACCCGCTCGGCTTCCGCGACACCCAGCGCTACAAGGACCGCCTGAAGAGCTACCAGCAGGCGGTCGGCGAGAAGGACGCGGTGATCGTGGTCGAGGGCCACCTCGACGGCGTCCCGGTGATCCTGGCGGTGATGAAGTACCGCTTCATGGGCGGCTCGATGGGCTCGGTGGTCGGCGAGAAGATCACCCGCGCAGCCGAGCGCGCGCTCGACCGCGAGCGGCCGCTGATCGTGGTCTCGGCCTCCGGCGGCGCGCGCATGCAGGAGGGTGTGCTGTCGCTGATGCAGATGGCGAAGATCTCGGCCGCCCTGGCGCGGCTGCGCGAGGCGCGTGTGCCGTACATCTCGGTCCTGACCGACCCGACCACCGGCGGGGTGACCGCCTCCTTCGCGATGCTCGGGGATCTCAACGTCGCCGAGCCGGGGGCGCTGATCGGGTTCGCCGGACCGCGGGTGATCGAGCAGACGATCCGCGAGAGTCTGCCCGAGGGGTTCCAGCGCAGCGAGTTCCTGCTCGATCACGGCTTCCTCGACCTGGTGGTCGCGCGCGCCGAGCTCAAGCCCACCCTGGCGCGCTGCCTGCGCCACTTCACCGCCTGACTTGGCCCTCCCCCCCGAGGCCGCCGCGACGCTGGCGCGTCTCGAGCTGTTCGGGATCAACTTCGGTGTCGAGAGGACCGCGCGGCTGCTGGCGGAGCTGGGCGACCCGCAGGTCGAGCTGCCGGCAGTGCTGGTGGCGGGGACGAACGGCAAGGGGTCGGTGGCGGCGCTGGTCGACGCGGTGGTGCGGGAGGCGGGGTATCGGACGGGGTTGTATACGTCACCGCACCTGGAGGAGGTGGAGGAGCGGCTGCGGATCGGGGGGCGGGCGATCGAGGGGGGGCGCCTGGGGGCGCGGGTGCTGGAGGCGATCGCGGCGGCGGAGCGAGTGCTCGACGGGCCGCCGACCTACTTCGAGGCGCTGACCGCGGCGGCGTTCGTCGAGCTGGCGGAGGCGGGGGTGGATCTGGCGGTGCTGGAGGTCGGTCTCGGCGGCAGGCTCGACGCGACGAATCTCTCCGAGCCGATGCTGTCGCTGATTACGCCGATCGGGCTCGAACACCGGGCCTGGCTGGGCGACACCGCGGCGGCGATCGCGCGGGAGAAGGCGGGCATCTTGCGGCCGGGGCGGCCGGCGATCGCCTGGGGGGGCGATACGGAGGCCGACGCGGCGCTGGCGGCGGTCGCGGAGGAGGTCGGGGCGGAGCTGACCTTCGGCGACCGGGCGGCCTCGATCGAGCGGGTCGAGGCGCTCGGCTGGGAGGAGCAACGGCTGACCGTCATCACCCCTCGACCCGCGAGCACCGACGCGGGTCGAGCCAGCCACTCAGAAGGCGCCCGCCACGAGCTGATCACCCCGCTGCTCGGTGTGCACCAGGCGACGAACGTCGCCCACGCCATCCTCGCCGCTGAAACCCTCGCCACCCTCGGCTTCGACCGCATCGACGCCCCCGCGATCGCCCGCGGCGTCGCCGCCGTCCGCTGGCCTGGCCGCCTCGAGCCGGTACCGCTCCCTCCCGGCGCCGGCCCCCGCCGCGTCCTCCTCGACGCCGGCCACAACCCCCACGCCGCCGCCGCCGTCGCCGCCTTCCTCGACGTCCTCGCCGCCCGCGGCGAAGGCCCGGTCGACCTCCTCCTCGGCCTCCTCGCCGACAAGCAAGCCGAAGCGATCGTCCCCCCCCTCGCCGCCCGCACCCGCCGCGTCACCCTCACCCTCCCTCCCCACTCGCGCGGCCGCGACCCCCGCGACCTCCTCCCCCTCGCCCCCGGCGCCACCATCGAGTCCGACCTCCCCACCGCCCTCGACCACGCCCTCGCCGCCGCCCCCGACACCCTCCTCGTCACCGGCTCCTTCTACCTCGTCGGCGCGGCGCGCCGCCTCCTCCGCCACCGCTTCGGCACTCCGACTTGACTCCCCTCATGAGGTGGTACAAGATCGACGTGATATTGTACAAGATGTAGGCCAAGATGTGTCGCAGCCAATGACACCCCATCGAACGCGATTCACCTCAACAGGAGCTGCACGATGCGCTATCTCGCCGTCTCCAAGGCCCGTGCCAAACTCCCCGATCTCATCGATTCGATCGAGCGAACCGTGATTACCAGGAACGGTGAGCCCGCTGCGGTACTGCTTGCCCTCGATGACTACCGAGCGATGCATGCCATGCAGGTCTTCAGTCGTCATCCCGAAGACCTGGTTCGCATCCGCGAGGGCCACGAGAAAGTGCAGCGCGGAGAGCTGGGCGACTTCGTCGAACTCCAGCCCGGAGCGCGCAGAGACGATCTCGAGGAACGCTCTTGGATTGATCTCGAGGACGTCGAGAACGAGCTCAGGTTGAAGTTCGGCAAAGAGTTCATGGTTGAATTCGAGAAGGCTGTGCAGCGGGCCGCGGCGAGGACGCTCCCTTCCACGGCGACCACGAAGAAGAGACTCTCCCTCAAAGCGGCCGCGAAGAAGAGACTTCCCAAGGTGAAGTCCGGGGAATCTCGCCGGCGATCGAGGCCGTACGCTCCGCGACAGGAGGCGGTCGGAGTCCGAGACCGAGCCGATTGACCAAGCGGGAAGCCAGGTACGGGTTCTCGTCTCTGCTCGTCGACCGCAGGGTCCTCGCCTACCTGGGGAGCGAGAGCACCCCAAAGGTGATCGCGGCCTGCCTCCGAACCGCCTTCGAACGGATACGGCAAAAGCGACTCCGGATGGTTCGCACCGAGCGGTCCGGCGAGTTCATGACCTACGCCTGCGACCACGCCATCGCGGCCTCCGTTACCTCGGATGGTCGGACGGTAGTCATCCTCCGGGTACGGTACGGCCCTGAACCCGAGGGCCTCCTGTGAAGGTCCTGGCAGCCGCGCTCGAGCTCGCTGCCCTGGGCCTTCAGGTCGCGGGCGTTCTGCTGATGGCGAATGGCTACACCCGGGTGGTCGCCACCAGGGACCTGCCCTTCCTGCTCTTGAGCGCTTTGTTCCGCGGCAAGATCGCGCGGGGTGCGGCGCAGATCGGAGATCTCGTCGCCGAGGATCGGCTCAGAGCGCTCCAGGGACTCGCTCTGGTCGGGCTCGGCTTCATGCTCCAGGGAGGCGCCGTCTTTCTCGCTCTCCTGCCGTAGAAACGAGGGGCGACCTCGAGGAGCGGGGAGTCGATGGCGGAACCGGTTGCCTGGTGCCCCGTGGATCAGC
>Ga0256864_1000512_pt1 | contig 13616 bp, 10 predicted proteins | sample RVTome_11_FD_187336 | JGI IMG/M metagenome (GOLD analysis project Ga0256864, IMG submission 187336) | Soil microbial communities from uranium-contaminated site in the Upper Colorado River Basin, Wyoming, United States - RVT147D111 HiSeq ... | reverse complement strand
GCCCGCCGGCGGCGCCGCCTCGAGCAGCTCGAGGGCGAGGCGGGTCGACTCGTGGCTGCCGGTGCCGAAGGCGGCGCGGGCCGGAAGGCGGAGGAGGATGCGTTCGCCGGTGGCCGGCGGCGGCTCCTCCGGCTCCCGTGGGTCGAGCAGGAACCTCCGGCCGGCCTCGAACGGCCGCGCGGCGGCGCGCCAGGCGGCCAGCCAGTCCTGGTCGGCGAGCGTTTCGACCGCGATCAGCTCGACGCCCGCCGCCCGCCACTCCCGGCCCGGCTCGGCGACCTCGCGCAGCGACTCCGAGGGAAACCAGGCGTCGATCTCGATCAGATTGCCCCCGCCGTCCCGCACCTCCGCCCCGAGGGTGCCGCGCTCCGCCAGCTCGGCCACGAAGCCGTCCTCGCGCTCGGCAGGCAGCCGGTAGCGGCAGCGCAGGTGGCCGGAAGAACCGTGCGAGGACATGGCCCTCAGCGTAGCGCAGCGGACTCCGCACGCCTTCAAGGCCGACCCGACCCGGTGGCAGCAGGACTACGCGCGCCTTAAGGGCGCGAGTGCGGGGCGGCCGGAGGCCCCGGACTCGGGGGAGGGGCCCCACGCGATTCACTCGCGCGGGGAGGGGGCTGGAACAGCGCCCCTCAGACAAAGCCGTCAGCCGAAGACCTTCTTCTTGACCTTGTCGACCAGCCCGCCCTCGCGCACCGGCTTGCCGCCCAGCTCGGCCAGCCGGCGCAGCAGCTCGCGCTCCTCCTCGGAGAGGTCGCGCGGCCGCGGTACGTCGATCTCGATCCCGACCACGTGATCGCCGCGGCCGCCGCGGCCGAGGCGCGGGATCCCCTGGTCGCGAAGCCGGAAGCGGGCGCCGTGGGCGGTGCCGGGGGGGATGTCGAGCGGCGCCGGGCCGTGCAGGGTGTCGACCTCGAGGGTGGCGCCGAGCACCGCCTGAGGGTAGGCGACCTTGACGGTCGAGAACACGTGCGGCCCCTCGCGCTGGAAGCGCTCGTGCGGGTGCACCCGCACCACCACGTAGAGGTCGCCCGCCGGCCCGCGCCACCGGCCGTGCTCGCCCTCGCCCGGGAGCCGCAGGCGGGTGCCGTCGTCGACCCCGGCGGGGATGGTGACGCTGATCGTCCGGCGGCGCTCGACCAGCCCCTCGCCGTGGCACTCCCGGCACGGGTCGCTGATCACCGTCCCCTCGCCGCGGCACTGCGGACAGGTGCGGGAGACGGTGAAGAAGCCCTGGGTGAAGCGCACCTGGCCGCGGCCGCCGCAAGCGCTGCACGGGCGCGGCGGTCCGCCGCCCGCCGAGCCGCCGCCGCCGCACTCCGGGCAGGCCTCCAGGCGCGGGATGGTCAGCGCGCGGGACAGGCCGAACGCCGCCTCCTCGAAGGTCAGGGTGAGGTCGTAGCGCAGGTCGGCGCCCTGGCGCGGTCCGCCTGCGCGGGCGCGACCGCCGCCGAAGCCGAACAGATCGCCGAGGATGTCCGAGAAGTCGGCGAAGATCGTCGGGTCGAAACCGCCGAAGCCGCCGCTCCCGGCCGCGCCGCCGATCCCGGCGTGGCCGAAGCGGTCGTAGCGCGCCCGCTTGTCGCCGTCGGAGAGCACCGCGTAGGCCTCGGCCGCCTCCTTGAAGCGCTCCTCGGCCTCGGCGTCGCCCGGGTTCTTGTCCGGGTGCCAGCGCACCGCCAGCTTGCGGTATGCGGTCTTGATCTCGGCGGTGCCGGCGGAGCGCTCGACCCCGAGCACCTCGTAGTAGTCGCGATTGGCCATCTCTCGGCGGTGGGGATCAGGCGTCTCGGCGCTCGAGCATCACGTCCGAGAGCATGCGCGAGATCGAGTTGAGGTCGTACATCGCGACCTCCAGCTCGCCGCGGTCGTCCTTGGACAGCGCCACCCGCGCCTGCAGGAGCGATTCATGGATCTTGCGCCGGCGCTCGTCGTCGAGCATGTCGCGAAACTGATCGAACACCCGCTGGTTGTTGTAGACCAGCCCCTCGAGCCGGTTCTTGAGCTGGCGCATCTCACGCCTCTGGCGGTCGGCGAGGGCGTGGGCGTCGGCTTCCTCGACCAGGCGCTCGACCTCCTCGCGCGACAGCCCGCCGGCGGGGTTGATCTGGATCGACTGCGAGAGGTTGGTCGCCATGTCGCGCGCCGAGACGTTGACGATGCCGTTGGAGTCGATCGCGAAGGTGACCTCGATCTGCGGCACGCCGCGCGGCGCCGGCGGGATGCCGACCAGCTCGAAGCGGCCGAGCGACTTGTTCTCGCCGGCGATCTCGCGCTCGCCCTGGAGGGTGTGGATCTCGACCGTGTCCTGGTTGTCGACCACGGTGGTGAAGATCTGGGTGCTCTTGGTCGGGATCGTCGAGTTGCGGTCGATCAGCTTGGTAAAGAGGCCGCCGTGGGTCTCGATGCCGAGCGACAGCGGGGTGACGTCGAGCAGCACCACGTCCTTGACGTCGCCGCGCAGGATGCCGCCCTGGATCGCCGCGCCCATCGCCACCACCTCGTCGGGGTTGATCTCGCGGTTGGGCTCGCGGCCGAAGATCCGCTGCACGGTCTCCCACACCTTGGGCATCCGGGTCTGGCCGCCGACCATCAGCACCTCGTCGACCTGGTCGGCGCGCAGACCGGCTTGGGAGAGGGCGTCGCGGCACGGATCCTCGGTGCGCTCGACCAGCTCGCGCACCAGCTCCTCGAAGTGCGGGCGGGTCAGCGTGCGCGACAGGTGGCGCGGGCCGGAGTCGTCGGCCGAGATGAACGGCAGGTTGATCGCCGCCTCGCGCTCGGTCGACAGCTCGCACTTCGCGCGCTCCGCGGCCTCCTTGAGCCGCTGCAGCGCCATCCGGTCCTCGCGCAGGTCGACGCCGCTCTCGGATCTGAACTCGGCGATCAGCCAGTCCATGATCGCGCGGTCGAAGTCCTCGCCACCGAGGTAGGTGTCGCCGGCGGTCGCCTTGACCTCGAACACGCCCTCGGACAGCTCGAGGATCGAGATGTCGAAGGTGCCGCCGCCGAGGTCGTAGACCGCGACCGTGCGCTTGCTCCCCTCGCGGTCGAGCCCGTAGGCGAGCGCCGCCGCGGTCGGCTCGTTGATGATCCGCAGCACCTCGAGACCAGCGATCTTCCCGGCGTCCTTGGTCGCCTGGCGCTGCGAATCGTCGAAGTAGGCCGGCACGGTGATCACCGCCTCGGCGACCTCCTCGCCGAGCGCCTCCTCGGCGAACTCGCGGATCTCGCGCAGCACGTAGGCCGAGATCTCCTGCGCCGAGTACTGGCGCTCGTGGATCAGCACCTTGAGGTCGCCGTTCTTGGCCCGCACCAGCGGATAGGGCAGGACGTCGATCGCCCGCTGCACCTCGGCGTCGTCGAACTTTCGCCCGATCAGGCGCTTGACCGCGAACACCGTGTTGCGCGGGTTGGTGATCGCCTGGCGCTTGGCGATCTGACCGACCAGGCGGTCGCCGTCCTCGGTGAAGGCGACGATCGACGGCGTGGTGCGGGTGCCCTCGCGGTTGGAGAGCACGCGCGGCGCCAGCGGGTCGACCACCGCGACGCACGAGTTGGTCGTGCCCAGGTCGATGCCGAGGATCTTGGCCACTCTCGGTCGCTCTCCTGCCGGTGCGCGCGGCGCGTCAGGCGCCGCCGCCCTCTTCCGGGCCGGCCTCGTCGGCCGCGCCTTCGTCGGCCGCGCGCTCGCCGGTCGCGCCGGCGGGCGCCGAGGCCGGCATCGCCACCTCGACCATCGCCGGCCGCACCAGGCGGTCGTGGAGGAGGTAGCCGCGCTGCAGCTCCTTGGTCACCGTCGGCTGGGCGACCGCCGGGCCCTCGTGCCGCGAAACCGCCTCGTGGACGGTCGGATCGAACGGCTCGCCGACCGCGGCGACCTCGCGCAGGCCCTCGCGGCGCAGCAGGTCGAGGACGTGGCGCAGGATCATCTCCACCCCGCGCTTGAGGTCCTCGACGTCACCGGCGGCGGCGAGCGCGCGCTCGAGGTTGTCGGCCACCCCGACCAGCTCCCGGATCAGCTCGAGGACGCTGTAGCGGCGGTGCTCGGCGCGCTCGCGCTCGGCGCGCTTGCGGAAGTTGTCGAAGTCGGCGAGGGTGCGCACCAGGCGGTCGCGCAGCTCCTCGGCCTCGCGGCGCAGCGCCGCCGGATCGCCGGGTCGACCGGCGGCGCCGGCCGCCGGCTGGCCGCCGGAGCGGTTCTCGACCTCCTCGACCGCAGCCACCGCCTCGCGCATCGCGGCGTCGAGGTCGCCGGCCTCCTGCTCGTCGATCTCGATCTCGGACTCCATCTCCTCCACCGGATCGGACTCCTCGTGCGGCTTCACCACGTCGCCCCCCATCCCATCCGCCTCAGGAACGCTTGCCCCCCGCCAGCGCCCGGCTCAAGGTGGCGCCGACGTAGCCGACCAGCGGGATCAGCCGCTGGTACTCCATCCTCGAGGGGCCGAAGACGCCGAGAGCGCCGAGGGTCTCGCCGCCGACCCCGTACGGAGCGGCGACCAGGCTGAAGTCGAGCTCCGAGGTCAGGTCGGCGTCCTCGCCGATCAGCACCCGCACGCCGCCGCCGCTCAGGCAGCGGTTGAGCATCTCGACCAGGCGCGCCTTGTCGGCGAAGGCCTCGAACAGGCGCCGCACCCGGGCGATGTCGGCCAGCTCCGGATGGCTGAGCAGCGCCGCGGCGTCGCCGACCATCAGCTCGGGCACGTCGCGCACCGCCAGCCCCTCGCGGGCGAGGCGGATCGCCGTCGCCATCAGGCGGTCCATCTGCGCCCGCTCCTCGGACATCCTGGCCAGCAGCTTGTCGCGGATCTGGCGCAGGCTCATGCCCGCGAAGTGCGCGGTCAGGTAGTTGGAGATCTCGACCAGCTCCTCGCGCGGCACCGGCTCGTCCGTCTCGATCACCTTGTTGTCGACGAAGCCGGCGGTCGAGACCACCACGCACAGCACCTTGCGCCCGGACATGCGCACGAAGTGCACCGCCCGCAGCACGGTCTCGCCGAGCGCCGGCGCCACCACCACGCCGACCTGGTGCGACAGCTCGGTGAGCAGCTCGCTGGTCAGCGCCATCAGCCGCTCGGGGCCGGCCTGCGCGGCGGCGAGGTTGTCCTCGATGTAGCGCCGGTCGCGCGCGTTGAGCCGGCGCTCGCGCATCAGCGCCTCGATGAAGAGGTGGTAGCCGGCGGCGGTCGGGATGCGCCCGGCCGAGGTGTGCGGCTGGGCCAGATAGCCGCCCTCCTCGAGGTCGGCCATGACGTTGCGGATGGTCGCCGCCGACAGCCCGAGCCCGCCCTGCCGCGCCACCGACCCCGAGCTGACCGGCTCGGCGGTGAGGATGTAGGTGGCGATCACCGCCTTGAGGATGTCGCGGTCGCGCGGCTCGAGCGCGGCCGCGAGGGCCGGGCGGGCGGGATCGGCGCGATGGGCGGTCGGGCGTTCCATGGTGGTCGAAGGCGGTGGTCGAAGGCCGTTTTTCGAGTGTTCCCCGGGGTCCCGGCCGGCCCCGGGTCGGGGGTCCGCGCGGGCCGGGAACGAACGCGACCGGCTGGCGGCGGCGGGCCACCCGCCGCGTTGCCGCCGGCCGTCCGGGCCGCTATTGTAACCCAATGGCTCCAGCTCTCCGCCAATCGCTGGACGGCGTGCGCTTCGGTCTCGCCGGGGCCGGGCGCGTCGGCTCGAGCCTGGCGCACTGGGCGGTCGCGGCCGGAGCCCGGTTGGAGACGGTGGCGGTCCATCGCGGCGGCGCCGGCCTCGCCCGCGCGCTCGGCGCGCGCGCCGTCCCCTTCGACCGCTTCGAGAGCGCCGGCTGCGACCTGCTGCTCGTCGCGGTCGGCGATCCCGTCCTCGACCGGGTGGCGGCGGCGCTGGCGCGACGGCCGCAGGCGGCGGTGGCGCTCCATACCGCTGGCAGCCGAGGCGCCGAGGCGTTGTCGCCGCTAGCGCCCCGCGGCACCGCGGCCGGCACCCTCCATCCGCTCAAGGCCTTCCGGCGGCCGCTCCCCGACCCTGCGGCCGCGCGCGGCACGGTGTTCGCGGTCGGCGGCGACCCGGCGGCGGAGGCGCTGGCGCGGCGGCTGGTCGAGGCCTGGGAGGGAGTCGCGGTTGCTGTACCGGACGACCGCCGTCTCCTCTACCACCTGGCGGCGAGCCTGGCGGCGGGCGGTGCGGTGACCCTGGTCGCCGCCGCGGCGGCGCTGGCGGCGCGGCTCGGGCTGCCCCCCGAGGTCGCCGCCGGCTACCTCGAGCTGGCGCGCGGTGCGCTCGCCGAGGTCGATCCGGCGGACCCGGCGGCGGCGATCACCGGCCCGGTGGCGCGCGGCGACGCCGCCACCGTCGCGCGCCAGCTCGAAGCGCTGGCCGCCGCCGACCCCGAGCTGGTGCCGCTGGCCGTCGCGCTGGGCCGCGAGACCCTGCACCGGCTCGCGGCGGCGAAAGCTCCCGGCGCCGAGCGGGCCGCGGTGGCGGCGGCGCTCGCCGCGGCGGTCCGTCCCAAAGCGTGATGCTCACATCGCGGGCACTCGGCGGGCACCCACTGTGCTTCGACGGCCGAGCGACGGTCACCTTCGACCAGAGAGGCGACCGGTCGACACGGTCACATGGGGACTGGTACCAGGACGCCGAACCTCGGCCGGGCGAGTTCATACGACCCTGCCCAGCCGAGCTGAAGGATCACCAAAACGACAGCGGCGCCCACCAGACCCAACCGTTGGACAGCTTCTCGACGGGGATGCAGGGTGCGGCACATGGCCCAGAGGTAGACCACGAGCAGAAGGTTGATCTTCATCAGTTCGAAAGGCAACCCACGGTCCAGTAGTCCGTCGCGGGTCCAAAAGGAGATGAACCACTGAGAGCGAAGGAAGACGACACATGCGCGGGCAATTCTACTACATTTGATTCTTTATTGCAAGACGCCTGCTGGAGGGCGCCGGCGTGGCGGACCAACCGAGCGGCTCGAGGAGGCTCGGAGCGATCCCGGGCGAGACGGCCGGCCGGCTGGCCGCGGCCCTGGTGGCGCCTGGGGGCACCTTGCTTCCCCCGGGACCCGGTGCTAAGCTGACAAGTCCCGCGCTCAGCGCCGAGAACCACGCATGGTGTTTTTCAATTACAGCACGATGCAGATGGCGGCCAAGGTCGTCTACTACGGCCCCGGCCTGGGCGGCAAGACCACCAACCTGCACTGGATCTACAGCAAGACCGCCACCGCCTCGCGCGGCGAGATGGTGTCGCTGGAGACCGAGACCGACCGGACGCTGTTCTTCGACCTGCTGCCGATCGACGTCGGCCAGATTGCCGGCTTCACCACCCGCATCCAGCTCTACACCGTGCCCGGGCAGGTGTTCTACAACACCACCCGCAAGCTGGTGCTCAAGGGGGTCGACGGCGTGGTCTTCGTCGCCGACTCGCAGCGCGCGATGCGCCAGGCCAACGCCGACTCGTTCAAGAACCTCGAGGAGAACCTCGAGGAGATGGGGCTGTCGGTGTACAGCATCCCGCTCGCTCTGCAGTACAACAAGCGCGACCTGCCCGACATCTGCACGGTCGACGAGCTGAACGCCGAGCTGAACGGCTGCGACTGGCCGTTCTACGAGGCGGTGGCGATCGACGGCAAGGGGGTGTTCGAGACCCTCAAGGGGGTCTCCAAGCTGACCCTGCTGTCGCTCAAGCAGCGGCTGCTCCGCGGCAGCGAGGCCGGGGCGCCGCCCGCCGCGGCGGGCCCGGCCGGAGCGGCTGCCGCGGCACGCGCCGCCGCGGCCAGGGCCGGCGCGGCCGCCAAGGAGGCACCGACGGTCGAACGGCGGGCGACCCCCCGGCCGGGCAGTCCGGGCGTCGCCGCTCCGCCGCCGGCGACCGCCGCGCCGCCACCGGCGGCGGCGGCCGCCAAGGCGACCGCCCGGCCCGCGCCCCCGCGGCCGCCGGCCGCCGCGCCGCCCCCCCGGAGCGCCGCCCCGGCCGCCGCGGCCGCCGCCACGGTCGACCGGCGCCGGATCACCCGCCGCACCGTCGACGTCGAGAACGAGCTGGCCCTGCTGCGGCGCGAAGCGCTCTCGCCCGGCCAGCCCGGCGGCGCCCGGGCCGGGAGCAACGGCCGCGGCGAGCTGTCGCGCTCGATCGCCCTCACCCTCAAGCGCGAGGACTTCACCCGCGCCCGCCGGGTCAACGTGTCGCTGACGGTCGAGGACGCGGACAACCGGGTGGTCGACACCGTGCGCGGCCTGCGGGTCGAGCTCGATCCCCACTCCGGCGGCCCGGAGGCGCTGCGCCAGGTGCTGCTCAACCTCCGCATCGCGCTCCAGGCCCGGGAGTAGCCGCCGGCGCCGCGGCCGCTTCCGCCGCGCTCGAACCGCAGCCGCCGCCGCGATCCGGCATCCGATCCCGATTACCGATATCCGATATCCGATCTTCGATATGAAGTGTCCCTACTGCTCGGCCCACAACGACCGCGTGGTCGACTCGCGCGAGAGCCGCGACGGCGCGACCATCCGGCGCCGGCGCGAGTGCCTGGAGTGCGGCCGCCGGTTCACCTCCTACGAGCAGATCGAGGACATCCCGTACATGGTGGTCAAGAGCGACGGCACGCGCGAGGAGTACAGCCGCAAGAAGCTCTTGAGCGGGCTGTTCAAGGCGTGCGAGAAGCGGCCGGTGCCGGCCAAGCGCCTCGAGGAGCTGGCCGACGCCTCCGAGGCGCTGCTGCACGACCGCGAGGAGCGCGAGATCTCGACCTCGGAGATCGGCGCTTTCGTCATGGACCGGCTCAAGGAGCTGGACCAGGTCGCCTACGTCCGCTTCGCCTCGGTCTACCGCCGGTTCGAGGACGTCGACGCCTTCCTCGACGTGCTCAAGGGGCTGGTCGAGGTCGAGGGCGGCCGCTCGCAGCGCCCGCGGCCCGGCGGCAAGGCGTCGTCGTGAGCGGCGGCGGACGGAGCCTGCGATGAGAGGCGAGACCGCCAGCGAGCGCACCGCGACTGCCTCCGACGACGCCGGTGCGATCCCCGACGTGATGCCGGTGGTGGCCCTGCGCGACACCGTCGTCTTCCCGTACATCATCGTGCCGCTGTCGGTCAGCCGCGACGAGAGCGCCGCCGCCGTCGACCGCGCGCTCTCCGGCGACCGCATCCTGATGCTGGTCGCCCAGCGCCCCGGCGCCGGCCCCGGCGGCGAGGACGACGACGCACCGGCCGCCGGCGCCGAGGCGGTCGCCGAGCGCCTGCACCGGGTCGGCACCGCCGCCACCGTCATGCGCATGCTCAAGCTCCCGGACGGCCGGATGCGGGTGCTGGTGCAGGGGCTGGCGCGGGCGCGCATCGAGCACTTGAGCCGCACCGAGCCGTACCTCGAAGCGCGGGTCGAGCGGCTCGAGCGCCCGGACACCTCGCGCGACGCCGGCGCCGCCGGCTCCGAGAGCGACGACCTCAACGTCCAGGCGCTGATGCGCAGTGTCAAGGAGGGGCTCGAGCGCGCCGCCAACCTCGGCCGCAGCGTGTCGCCCGAGGTGATGGTGATCGCCGCCAACCTCGACGACCCCGGCCGCCTCGCCGACCTCACCGCCTCCAACCTCGAGCTCGACGCCGGCGAGGCGCAGGAGATCCTCGAGACCCTCGACCCGCGGGTGCGGCTGGAGCGGGTCAGCGACCTGCTCGCGCGCGAGATCAAGGTCCTGACGATGCAGAACGAGATCTCGTCGCAGGCGCGCGACGAGATGGACCGCAGCCAGCGCGAGTACTTCCTGCGCCAGCAGCTCAAGGCGATCCAGGACGAGCTGGGCGAGGGCGACGAGCTCGCCGAGGAGGTCGCCGGCTACCGCGCCCTGGCCGACGAACGCGCCTTGAGCGAGGAGGCGCGCGAGGAGATGGAGCGCCAGATCCGCCGCCTCGAGCGCAGCCACCCGGAGAGCGCCGAGACCTCGATCCTGCGCACCTACCTCGACTGGCTGACCGCGCTGCCGTGGGCGATCGAGAGCGAGGACGACCTCGACATCGACCACGCCGCGCGCATCCTCGACGAGGACCACTACGACCTCGAGAAGGTCAAGGAACGGATCCTCGAGTACCTGGCGGTGCGCAAGCTCAAGCCCGACGCCCGCGGCCCGCTGCTCTGCTTCGTCGGACCGCCGGGGGTCGGCAAGACCTCGCTCGGCCGCTCGATCGCCCGCGCCCTCGGCCGCCGCTTCGCACGGCTGTCGCTCGGCGGCGTGCGCGACGAGGCGGAGATCCGCGGCCACCGCCGGACCTACGTCGGCGCGCTCCCCGGGCGGATCCTCCAGGCGCTGCGCACCGCCGGCACGTCGAACCCGGTCTTCATGCTCGACGAGATCGACAAGATCGGCGCCGACTACCGCGGTGACCCGTCGTCGGCGCTGCTCGAGGTGCTCGACCCGGAGCAGAACTCGACCTTCTCCGACCACTACCTGGGCGTCGAGTACGACCTCTCGCGGGTGATGTTCATCGCCACCGCCAATCTGCTCGACCCGATCCAGCCGGCGTTTCTCGACCGCATGGAGGTGCTGCGGCTGACCGGCTACACCGGGGCCGAGAAGCTGGTGATCGCCGAGCACCACCTGATCCCCAAGCAGCTCGAGGCCAACGGGCTCGAGCCCGCCACCATCGAGTTCACCCGCGAGGGGGTCCAGCGGGTGATCGCCGACTACACCAAGGAGGCCGGGCTGCGCAACCTCGAGCGCGAGTTGGCGGCGATCTGCCGCAAGGTGGCGGTGCGGGTGGCGCGCGACCCGGCCGACCCGGGACTGCCGCTGATCGTCGATCCGGAGACCGCGGCCGGTCTGCTCGGCCCGGCGCGCCACCACAGCGAGGAGCTGCTCGACCGCGACCGGGTCGGAGTGGCGACCGGCCTCGCCTGGACCGCCGCCGGCGGCGACCTGATGCTGATCGAGGTCACCGCGGTGCCGGGCAAGGGGAAGCTCGCGCTGACCGGCCAGCTCGGCGAGGTGATGAAGGAGTCGGCGCAAGCGGCGCTGTCGTTCGCGCGCGCCTACGCCGCACGCGTACCGAGGCCCGGCGCCGCGGCCGCCGCCGGCAACGGCGAGGGCCCCGACCGGGACGGGCGGCGCTTCTTCGCCGAGCACGACGTCCACGTCCACGTGCCGGCCGGCTCGATTCCCAAGGACGGGCCGTCGGCCGGCATCACCATCGCCACCGCGATCATCTCGGTGCTCGTCGCCGCCCCGGTCGACCGCCGGGTGGCGATGACCGGCGAGATCACGCTGCGCGGCGACGTGCTGCCGATCGGCGGCCTCAAGGAGAAGGTGATGGCGGCCAAGCTCGCCGGCGTGCGCACGGTCCTGGTGCCGGCGCTCAACCGCCGCGACCTCTCCGAAGTGCCCGACCCGATCAAGGAAGGCCTCGACATCCGCTGCGTCGACGACATGGACGAGGTGCTGGCCGCGGCGCTCCTGCAGGCCGAACCCGCACCGGGCTGATGCCCTCGAGTCGAAACGAAGACGAGCTGATCGACTGGCTGCGCGGCCGGCTCGGCCCGGAGAGCCTGCTCGGCGACGACGCCGCGCCGCTGCCGCTCGGGCCGGGCGGCGGCCGGTGGGCGGCGACCGTCGACCATCAGATCGAAGGAGTCCACTTCCCGACCGGCCTCGACCCCGCGCCGGTGGCGCGGCGGCTGCTCGCGGTCAACCTCTCCGACCTCGCCGCGGTCGGCGCCGAGCCGGCGTTCGCCCTGCTAGCGCTGGCGGCCGCGCCGGGGTTCGACCACCGGCGCTTCTTCCGCGCCCTGCTCGCCGCCTGCGCCCGCCACCGGGTGACCCTCGCCGGCGGCGACCTCTCGGCGCTGCCGGCCAGCGGCGCCCGCCTCGCCGCCAGTCTCACCCTGCTCGGGCGGCTGCCGGCGGGCGGCGCCTGGCTCACCCGCGGCGCGGCGCGGCCGGGGGACGCCGTGTGGGCCGGCGGCACCCTCGGCGAGTCGGCGGCCGGACGTCACCTGCTGGCCAGGGGGGCGCGGCTCGCCGGCCGGCGGGTCGAGCTGCCGGACCGGCTCGGCCTCGGCCGCGCGCTGGCGGCGGCGGCCCGGCGGGCGGTGCGGCGCCACCTCGCGCCGGCTCCGCAGCTCGATCTCGGCCGGCTGCTCGGACGCCGTGCCGCCGCCGGCCGGGGACACCCGCCGGCGGCGATCGACGTCTCCGACGGCCTCGCCCGCGACCTCGGCCGCCTGGCTCGTGCGAGCGGCGCCGGCGCCGAGGTCGACCTGGAGGCGCTGCCCGTGCCCGCCGCCCTGCCGGCGCTCGCCGCGCGGCTGGGGCTCGACCCCCTCCGCCTCGCCCTTGGCGGCGGCGAGGACTACGTCCTGCTCTTCACCCTCCCTCCGGGCGAGCGACCGCCGGCACCGGGCTGCACCCGCGTCGGCACCGTCACCGCCCGCCGCGGCCTGACCGCGGTCGGCTGCGGCGGCCGCCGCAGCAGCCTCGATGAATCGGGCTGGGATCACCTCGATCGCGATTGATCCAAACGACGACGCCCCCCCGGCGTCGGCCGGGAGGGCGCGAGTCCCCGCATCGGGCGGGCGACGAGAGGAAACCTTAACGCGAGAGGGTGACCCTGATCGGACGGCGCACCAGCTTCGTCAGCTCGTTCACCGCCTTTTCGAGCGCGCGCACCCGCTGGCCCAGACGGCCGTCACCGACGGCCGCGGCCGCCTTCGGGCCACCGCCGCCCGTACCGCGCCGTCCGCCGCCGGCCTTGCGCCCGCGACCGCTCTGCCCGCGCAGCCGGTTGAACACTTCCACCGCCTCGGGGTAGTAGCGACGGGAACGCCCCTTTCCTTCGTGCGGGATCTCTTTGAGGTGAAGCTTGACGTATCGGGTCAGCGTCGGATAGGAGATGCCGGTGCGCTTGCCGATCTCGGTCAGAGTCAACAGGCCCTGCTCGCCGCCGCCGCCACTCGCGGCCTTGCGACCGCGCCCGGCGCCGCGCTTGCTCCCGGTCGGCCTGCCGGCCTTTGCTTTCTTCCTCCCGCCGCCGCCCTTGCGCGGGCGGCCGCGGCGCGCGATGTTCTCCTTCTTGATCTCTTCGAACACCTGCAGCGCCGACTCCGGATAGCGCTGCTTCCGCCCCTTCCCCTCGGAGGGGATACGGCTCTGGTATTCCTTCTTGTACCGCTGGAGCGTAGGCATCGAAATGCCTGTACGCTTCGAGACCGCCGAGAGTGTGAGTAGCCCGGACTCCGCCATCGTCATGCCTCCTGATCGAATGCGACCTGAGTTTTCCTGTCTAATGAATGGTTGTCGAGGCTCCCACCCCACCGGGCGTCCGGACTCTCGATGTTCGCGACTCCGGCTCGACGAGAGCCAATTATCAAAGAAGAGGCACCGCAATGTCAACCTTCGGGGAGATTTCGTTGCTCGGTTGATATGATCGACTCATGGCGAAGGCGGACACCGCGGCGAAGGAGAGGACCTACCGGGAGGCGCGTGCCGAGCTGGCGGCGCTGCTCGACGGCATCGACGACCCGGTGGCGGTGATGGCGAGCGCGGCCTCGGTGCTCCATCTCCGAGTCGAGCGGGCGAGCTGGACCGGTTTCTATCGGGTGGTCGCGCCCGGACTGTTGCGCATCGGCCCGTATCAGGGGCCGCCGGGTTGTCTCGAGATCCCGTTCGA
>Ga0256864_1000511_pt1 | contig 13629 bp, 9 predicted proteins | sample RVTome_11_FD_187336 | JGI IMG/M metagenome (GOLD analysis project Ga0256864, IMG submission 187336) | Soil microbial communities from uranium-contaminated site in the Upper Colorado River Basin, Wyoming, United States - RVT147D111 HiSeq ... | reverse complement strand
GCGGTGCAAGAGATCGAGTTCTTTCATCCCAGTTGATCGGCAGAAATGGGATCAGGTCCAACATTTCCATGAGTGCACCAACGACACAAAGAGTTTTTGCCGCCGGCCGCTAGTGTCGTGATTCGTTAATTCGTACAACTAAAATGCACTCTGTCTGTCTCACAGTAAGGTCATCACTGGGAGACGGAAATGGGTGCAGGACGGCCACTGCCGAATTTGGAACTGACTATCGAAGAGAACAACCGTCTGGTGGAGTGGGCGCGGCGTCACACGACGGCACAGGCGCTGGCGTTGAGGGCGCGCATCGTGCTCGCTGGTGCGCAGGGCGCTACGAATACGGAAGTCTCGGCGCGACTGCGCGTGACGTTGCAAACCGTAGGCAAGTGGCGTCGGCGCTTCGTCGATCAGCGGCTGGACGGATTGCTCGATGCGCCGCGACCCGGTCAGCCGCGCAAGATTACCGACGCGAAGGTCGAAGAGGTTCTCGCCATGACGCTTGAGCGCAGGCCTAAGGAGGCGACGCACTGGAGCACGCGCTTGATGGCCAAGGCCACGGGTTTGAACCAGACGGCCATCTTCCGGATTTGGCAGGCGTTCGGCTTGCAGCCCCATCGCGCCGAGACCTTCAAGCTTTCCACCGATCCGCTGTTCATCGACAAAGTGCGCGACATTGTGGGTCTGTATCTGTCGCCGCCCACGCGTGCGGTGGTGCTGTGTGTCGATGAGAAGTCGCAAATCCAGGCGCTCGATCGCACGCAGCCGTTGCTGCCGCTGTCCTTTGGCATTGCTGAGCGGCGCAGTCATGACTATGTGCGCCATGGCACGACCACGCTGTTTGCGGCGCTGGACCTCGCCACGGGCAAGGTCATTGGCGAGTTGCATCGGCGTCATCGCAGTGGCGAGTTCCTGAAGTTCCTGCGAACCATCGATCAGAGCGTGCCGCATAAGCTCGACATCCATCTGGTCATGGACAACTACGGCACTCACAAGACGCCTACGGTGAAGGCTTGGTTTGCACGCCATCCACGCTTCCATTTGCACTTCACGCCGACTTCCGGCTCGTGGCTCAATCTCGTTGAACGCTGGTTCGGCTTGCTCAGTCAGCGTCAGATCAAACGCGGATCACACCGCAGTACGGTCGAACTCGAAAAAGCGATTCGCCACTATCTCGCGATCCACAATGAGAATCCGAAACCATTCGTTTGGCACAAGACTGCTGACGAGATCATCGACTCAGTGGGCCGCTTTTGTAAGCGAATTAACGAATCGGTACACTAGCGGACTCACGATAGAACCACTGCTTCAGACCCAAAGCGGACTTCTAGCGCTCCTGGCAACCGACCGCGACGCGGCGGCAAGCCCTCAGTCCGAAGGAAAGGCCAGCCCGGGACACACCGCCCGGTACGGCAGCGGCTCGCCCACGAACGCCTGCCATTCGTCACGCGTCAGATTGCGGTTCGCGATCTCGCAGGCGCGCCTCGGCCAGCCGTCGAGGTCGACGTCCCACGAGGCGACCTCGCCGTTCGAGTGCCCCGTGACGAGCTGCCTTCCGTCGGGCGTGTACGCCATGCTCAACGTCGTAGCCGATGCCCGCAGCGCGCCACGCGGCTCAGCCCGCTCGAGGTCCCAGAGCACGATGGTGAACCGCAGCTCGCCAGCGGCGTAAGCGAGCAGCTTCCCGTCGGGGCTGTAGGCGATGCCCGTCGGGGCGTGTGAGCCCCGGGTGTCCAGCGCGACCGGCTCCCGCCGCCCGTAAGGATCGCTGAGCAGGAGGGCGCTGCTGAAGTGGGCCGAGGACGCGATCGTCGTCCCGGCGGGGCTGAACGCGAGCGTCGCGACCGAGCCGCCGGCGCCCATCGGCTCGGCGATCTCCTTCCCGGTCGCCGGGTCCCACACCCGCAGCACCCCCTCCCCCCCGCCGGACACGAGCAGCTTTCCGTCTCGGCTAAACGCCACCGCGCCGACGCTGCTCTCGTGGCCGCGCAGCTCGGCACGCCGCTTTCCGGTAGCGACGTCCCAGAGGAAGACCGACCGCGTGGCATCCGCCCCCGACGCCAGCGTCTTGCCGTCGGGACTGAACGCCACGCTCGTCACGTCTCCCTCGCCGCGCAGCTCCTTGAGCTTGTGCCCGGTCACGACGTCCCAGAGGATGATCCGGCGGTCGCCCTCGCCGCCCGAGGCGAGGACGCGGCCGTCCGGACTGAAAGCAACTGCACGCAGCGCCCCGCGGTGCCCCTTCAGAACGGCGCGCTCCCGCCCGCCCGCCAAGTCCCACAGCCGGACCGTTCGATCATCGCTCCCCGACGCGAGCGTGGCGCCGTCCGGACTCACGGCGACGACCCTGACGTCGGCCGCGTGAGCCTTCAGGCGCCGCCGCCACGCCGCATCGAGGTTCCACACGATGAAGGTACCGTCGAAGGCGTTGGAGAGAAGCTGCTTTCCGTCGGGCGTGAATGCGACGTTCATGAGGCTGTTCGTGTGGCCGCGGAGCAGATCCAGCGGCCGACCGGTAGTCAGGTCCCACAGCACGATCGTGCGGTTGTTGCTCCCCGACGCGAGCCGCGTGCCATCGGGGCTGAACGCCACGCACTCGATGCGATCGGTCTGCCCCTCGAGCGTCATTCGCCGCTCGCCGCTCGCCGCGTCCCAGATGATGATCCGCGAATCCTGGCCGGCCGAAGCGAGCAACTTCCCGTCGCGGCTGAAGGCGACCGCCCTGACCGGGCCGTGGTGCCCTCGCAGCACGATCCGCTCCTCCCCGCTTTTCATGTCCCACAGGCGTACATCGCCCGACCGGTCGGCGGCCGAGGCGATCGTCGCGCCGTCGGGACTGACGGCGAGGCTCATCAAGCGGTCGTGCGGGATCGTGCTCCGGCGCGTCCCCGTGGCCGCGTCCCAGACGAAGATGAGCGGCTCGTTGCGGCTGCCCGAAAGCAGCGTCGCGCCGTCAGGATGCCAGACCACCCGCTTGACGTACTTATGGCCGCCGTCCAGGGTGCCCCGTTCCTGTCCGCTGTGTGCATCCCAGAGCATGATCGGCCCCGATCCGGCCGAGGCGAGCGTCCGGCCGTCCGGGCTGAACGCGACGCTCTCGACGACGCCTTTGCCGTGCTGGAGCGTTGCCCTTGCCTGGAGCGTCTCCGCGTCCCGCAGGACGATCCCGCCGTTGAAATCGCCGGTCGCGATCGTCCGGCCGTCGGGACTGACCGCCAGGCTCACGAGCGTGCGGGACCCGTGGACGAAGCGCCGGACGCGCTCCGTCTCGAGCAGCGCGCCGAACAGGCTGTCGCGGGCTTCGAGCGTCGGGTGAATCTGGCTCGCCGCGACGGCGAGCAGGAGGGAGAGGTCGAGCTGACCCAGCGGCTCGGAGCTGTGCTTCAGCGATTGCGCAGCAACGAGACGGGACAACGCGACGTCGCGCTGGTGATCGGCGATACGTGACTGGATGACCGCATAGACCGCGAGCGCCGCGGTTACCACGAGCGCGGTGCCGACGCTCGCAAGGATGTAGCGCTGCCGCGTCGTCTCCACGCGGCGGCTGGCGATGACGTACTGGATCTGAAGCGCAGTCGGCCGCGGGGTCCTATCGACGCCGATCGCAGCCAGCCATCGCTCGGAGTCCTTGAGGTCGTTGCCGTGGAGCAGGAGGCTCCGGTCGCGACCCTTGGCTTCCCAGTCCCGCGCGCGCGTCAGCAGGCGCGCGTGCGCGCTTACCCAGTCGAGGTCGGCGTCCATCACCTCGATCAGCTGCTCGACCTTGCGATCGAGCTCATCGGGATCGAGGAGCTGGATCCAATTGAGCTTTCGCAGCGACTCCTCGACCCGGTCCGCGTCCACGCTGCGGCACACGACCGGGATGAGACGCTTGTTCTGGGCCAGGGCATGGTCGAGCTCCTGGCGGCAGATTGGGGAAGCGATCGACTCCGGGCTGATCAGGAAGACGACCGCCGGGGCCGCGTCGATGGCGGACCTGATCTCCTGCATCCACTCCGCCGACGGGAAGATCTCCCAGTCGACCCAGGCGTCCCGGCCGCGTTTAAGCAGGGCGTCGTGCAGCTTGCGAACGACGTCCTGATCCTCGCGCGCATAGCTGATGAACGGTCCCGGCCGGGGATCGGATGCTTCAGGAGCTCCCGCGGGTGAAGCGTCGGTAAGCTGTAACGCCGACATCAGCGACACTTAATCCACACGGAACAGAACAGGTACACACGTTCATTTATACAAGACAAACGATACGAGCAAGTCGCCTCCCGGATCACTCTGAAGGCGAAACGTGCAGGGCTGCTTCTTGCTGGTAAAACAAGGAATGTCCTGTCGTTGTGGAACCGGATAAACGCCCTGCGAGGATGTAAAGCTGCTCTCATCGAGCTCCCACGGGAATAAACCCGCAGAGTGCGGCGCATACTTCGCACCATTGACGGGCAGAACGCCGATCTTTGAGTTCGGGTCCTGCGGATTGTCGGCCTTGAACCAGAAATCCACTTCGTTGTCGGAACCGTTCACCTGCGTTGCGGCGTCAATGTCGTAATAATATAGTCGGCCGGCCTCCGGGGGTCGGAATGCCGAGCGCCGGACAACCCGCTGTTGCGCCAATCTCTCCTGCTCTTTCCGCCGTGCCTCCTCGGCCGCTCGCTGCTGCGCCAATCTCTCCTGCTCCTTCCGCCGTGCCTCCTCGGCCGCTCGCTGTTGCGCCAACCTCGCCTGCTCTTTCCGCCGCGCCTCTTCGGCCGCCCGCTTTTGCGCCAATCTCTCCTGCTCCTTCCGCCGTGCCTCCTGTGCCGCCTGCTCTTGTGCCAATCTCTCCTGCTCCGTCCGTCGTGCCTCCTCGACCGCCCGCTCTTGCGCCAACGTCTCCTGCTCTTTTGGCCGCGCCTCCTCGGCCGCCCGTTGCTGCGCCAACCTCGCCTGCTCTTTCCGCCGCGCCTCCTCGGCCGCCCGCTCTTGCGCCAACCTCTCCTGCTCTTTCCCCCGCGCCTCCTCGGGCGCCTGCTCTTGTGGCAACGTCTCCTGCTCCTGGTCATACCACAGCTTCACACCGTAGCCCACGCTAACCGTTAAAGCCAGAAAGACAGCTGTAGCTAGAATGGTTTTTGGGGCGCTCCAAGGGCTTACGTTGGACCTTGGAACGTCGCCTCGTTTCGGGGGCACATGAGGAAGGATGGGCATTCTTTCCTGCTCGACGACCCGGGCCTCCCCCCGGTCCTTGGTCTCACCGATCTCTCCTGCCCCTGCCTTCGTTTTCATCGGCGCGCCGAGGACAGCTTCGATATCGGCGGCGAGAGTCCGAAATGGCGGAGATGTTACGGTGCCGTCCCAATCGACCAGATCTGCTCCCTGGATCCGCCGAAATCCCATAGGAGGAGGAGTACCTTCGATGAACACCGGGATAAGAATTTCCCGCCGTCGCCCCTCTTCGGCTTCTTCAATGACCCAATCCGAGGTGACGGACTTCGTAGACCAAAGCACGAGGATACTGCGCGCGCCAGCCAGAGCCTCTGCGATGACCTGGTCGAACCTTTTCCCGGATGGGATGGTCCGATCCCACCAAACGGACCACCCTAGTTGCGCAAGGGCTTCCGCCAGGACCTTCGCCCTCGCCCGGTCCTGGCTGGCGTAACTGAGAAAAATGTCTGCCACTGACTTGCTACCTCCATAGCTCGTCGCTGGGGAAAGGGGCCGTGGGAAAAGGGGCCAGGCTAAGCAAAAGGACCGGGACCGAAGCTGCAAGGAAGGGTCGACGGTCCATTCGTCCTCCTTTCCGATACCAGTCACACGCCTACGCCGCCGACAAGAATCCCGGTCAGCGCGCGGGTGCCTCCGGTGGTTAATCTAATCCTATTGGCATTAGGGGCGAAGATGGATCCAGGCAGTTACTTGAAAATGTTGCAATGCCTCGTCCAAAACCTAACAATTTGTGAGGTTTTGAAGAGCAATCAAACGCTCAGAACCACATGATTCCGGGAGAAACGCCCGGCCATCTCTGCAGCCTTCTCCGGGGATAGCCGAGCGCGACCCCGCGGGATTCCTTTGTTCTGTAGATCAGATTCTGAGCGACAGAGTTGATCGCGATTCCAGCCGAGGAGGCCAGGAAGCCAAAGAGCACCGGTAGGAAAGACAGCCGGTAAGCATACCGTGTCCGGCAGGAATCAGCGCTCCCGCTATTTCTTCTGCTCGTTTCGGGCGTCTTCGTCCTCTGCAAGCTCATACATCGACTCAAAACTCGCAGCGCTCACGGCATAACTGTCTGTCTGGTCCTCAGTGTTATGGACAAGATAGTCTCCAGCCCGGTACGACGTTTCGCCTTCCTTCGTCTTCACTCTCCCTGGGCTTTCCATCCTCTCGGCCCAGACGGGTGACGATTTGACGTAGACACCTGGACTGAGGAATCGATACGTCCGCGGAAACGTGTCACCCGATACGGTGTATTTCTCGCCGTTGCTGTCGACGAGCCAGTCTCCCCGTTTGCATACCTGCTTGCCACCCCATTTGTTATAAACGAATCCTTCCGTGTCGAGGTCCAGCTGAACTGCCGTAACAAACGCGCTCGGTTTCTTCCGATATCTTCTCCGCGCTCCCATGGTAATTCTCCTCAACTGTGCAGCTTCAGCCATTATGTTAAACGGGCCAGGCTTGAATTTCTTGCGTCGATTTCACCCCTCATCCCTCCGCCCGCATCCCTGAAGCAAAAAGGCCTGCACCAATGTGCAGGCCTTCTTGCGGGAAAATGGCGTGCCCGGCAGGTTTCGAACCCACGAACCCCTGGCTTGGCCGTTCGATCGAGTTGGTGCATTAGAATGTTCTACAAGAGAATTGCTGGACCTCAGCCAGATCCCAGCTGTAGTTGCCGTCTCACCCAGGCAGCTCTGGCTCCAATCCGCGGGTCTCTAGAAACCTTTCAATCCCAAGTGACGAAAGGACGCAGATGACCAGAATGACCGGTTCGCGAGCATTTGCCGAAATGATGCAGGGATACGGCGTCTCGCATGTCTTTTTCGTTCCGCTCGTGCTGCCGAAGGGGCTGGTGGAGATGGAGGATATGCCGATACGCCGGATCATGACCCACGGCGAGAAGGCTGCGGCCTACATGGCGGACGGCTACGCCCGCGCGAGCGGAAAGCCGGGGGTATGCCTTGCGCAGGTCGTCGGCGGATCGAATCTCGCGGCGGGCCTGCGCGATGCCTGGATGAACGGCACGCCGATCATCGCCATCAGCGGTGGAGCGACCCCGCAGATGCGCTACCGGCATGCCTACCAGGATCTGAGCGAGGATTTCAACCAGTTCGGTCCCGTGACCAAGTTCAGCGCGCGGGTGGAATCGGTCAGCCGATTTCCGGAACTGCTGCGCCAGGCGTTTCGCGAAGCGACTTCCGGCGCACCCGGGCCCGTTTATCTTCAGGTGCAAGGCCCGTTCGGCGACATTACCGAGCAGGAATCGGAACTCGACCCCTTCGTCGAGCCGCAGTTTGCCCGTGCGCCCGCCTTTCGTATTGAGCCCGACATGGAGCGTGTGCGCGACGTGGCGGCGCGCCTGGCGGCGGCAAAGAGACCGGTCATCGTGGCCGGCGGGGGTGTCGTCACCTCGCGCGCGGAGCAGGAGGTCGTGGAACTCGCCGAGAGAATGCAGATTCCCGTGGTGACCTCGCTCAACGCCAAGGCGGTCATCAGCGACACGCATCCACTGGCTGCGGGAATCTCCGGGCTGTATTCCCGCGACTGCGCCAACTTCGTGTTGCATGAGGCCGATCTCGTGTTCTTCATCGGCAGTCACACCGGCGGGCAGGTGACGCACGGCTGGCGGTTTCCCCCCGCCCGCACACCGGTCATTCAACTGGACATCGATCCGGCCGAGTTGGGACGCAACTACCGCAATGTCGCCTCCATCCTGGGCGATGCCAAGAGCTCGCTGCGGCGCCTGATCGACATTGCCGGGCGCAAGACGCCCGAGTCGGCGGCCCCCTGGGTTGGACGCGTCCAGCAGCTCGTCGCGCAGTGGCGCGCGGAGCAAGCGCCCATGCTCGATTCCGATGCAGCGCCCTTGCGGCCGGAGCGCCTGTGCAAGGAAATCTCCGATACCTTGCCACCGAATGGCGTGGTCGTATCGGACACCGGCCACGCCGGTATCTGGACCGGCGCCATGATCTCACTCCGACATCCGTCACAGCGCTACTTCCGCTGCGCGGGCTCGCTCGGGTGGGGATTGCCCGGAGCGATCGGAGTGAAATGCGCGCTGCCGGACGATCCGGTCCTGTGCTTCACCGGCGATGGCGGCCTCTACTATCACATCGCCGAGCTCGAGACCGCCAGCCGCTACGGCATCAACATCGTGGTCGTCGTGAACAACAACAGCTCGCTCAATCAGGAGATTACGGTCTACGACCAAGCCTACGGCGGAAAGCAGCGCGGCCGGGCCGCGGAGTTGTGGCGGTTTCCGGAACGGAACTTCGCGCAGCTCGCGGAGGGATTCGGCTGCGCCGGCATCCGTGTTACCGATCCGCGCGACCTGAAGGGAGCGCTCGAGAAGGCATTCCGGCTCGACAAGCCGGTCGTGATCGATGCCGTGACTGACACGTATGCGTTTGCGGCAGCTCCGAAGCTGCCCGCTTGACGTTGCAGCCGAATTTAGGCCGGCCGTTTCGATCTGGCGCCCGGGATCAGTTCATGGCAAGCTCCTAGCGCACGGTTGCGTGGCCCTCTTTTGGCGTCGCGCCCGGATTTTTAACAGCGGTCACGTGAGGAGGAGAGAGATGAGAATCAGCATCCGCTTCGCACCCCTATTTCTGGCGTTCCTGTTGGCAATCGCACCGCTTTCGCCGGCGCGTGCCGATTCGATCCGGCTGAGCGCCGGGGCCCTGGGCCAGTCGGTATACATGCTTACCGCGGTTCTTGCGAAATGGCTGCAGGAGTCCGTTCCTGGCCTGCAGGCGTCCGTCATCGCCGGCGGCGGCAAGGCGAACCTGGACCTGGTAGAGAAAGGCAAGGTGGACATCGGCTTCACCACGCTCGAACTCTACGATGCGGCGTCCAAGGGCGAGGCCCCGTTCAAGCACAAGTACACGGGCATTCGGCATCTCGCAAACTTCCAGGGCACCTCGGCGTTTTATTTCATGGTGACCGAGGAGACCGGGCTCACGTCAATACGGGAACTCATCGCGAAGAAATATCCGCTCAAGATCGCCACGTTCCTGCGCTCAGGGCCGCCGGAAGTCGACACGCGCCGCGTGCTCGAGGCCTACAAGATCAACTACGACACTATCAAGCAATGGGGCGGCAGCGTGAACCACACAACCTGGGGCGACGCAGTCAACCTGCTGCGCGACGGGCACGTGAATGCGCTGCTCGGCAAGACCGCGCTGCCTTCGCCTTACCACGCCGAAGCCGCCAAGGCGCGGCCGATGCGCATGCTGGCACTCGACAAGGAGCAGATCACCTGGCTCAAGAAGAAATACGGCTATCTCGACTCGACGATTCCCAAGGGACTTTACGGCATCGTCGAGCAGGACCAGGCCTCCATCGGCAGCGCGTATTTCTTTTTCGTGTCTCCGAAAATGCCGGACAATATCGCCTACGAGGCCGTCAAGCAGATGGATCTTCACGCGGAGGACATTCGCAAGCTGCACGTTTCCTTCAAGTACTTCGACCCGACCAGGATGGCGACGGAGATGCGTGTCCCGCCGCATCCGGGCGCACTGCGCTATTTCAAGGAAAAAGGCTGGGTGAAGTAGCCGCGGCACGCTGAGAGGCCCGCCGCCGACGGCCATTCCCGGGCCCGGAGCGTGCCGCCCGGCGCATTCCAGGAACGGAATCCCGTGCCGGACATGGCATATGCGCGCTGGCGCAAGGCGTTCATCTGGAGCGCCTGCGTCGCGATGTCGCTGTTCCACCTCTATACGGCGCAGTTCGGCATGCTGACGGTGCTGCTGCAGCGCTCGGTGCACTACACCTTCGTCATGCTGCTCGTGTTCCTCGTCTTCCCGCTCGGCGGAGCGCGGCACCGGCCATGGATGGAAATCGTGGATGTGCTGCTCACCGCGCTTGGCGTGGCAAGCATCGGCTACGTGGTCTTTAATCACGAAATGCTCTCCGAACACGAGCCGATGTCGAACGCGGCAAACGACTACCAGTTCGCGCTCGGACTGATCGCCATCGCCCTTACGCTCGAAGCGGCGCGGCGCACGGTGGGCATGGCGCTCGTTCTGGTCATCGCCATCGCCCTCGCCTACGTCCACTTTGGACCCTATTTCCCCGGACGGTTCGAGCACCCGGGCTGGAGCTTGAATGAAATGGTCTCCTACCTGTACCTGGGAATGGACGGCCTCTTCGGAATACCGCTCGGGGTGTCGGCGACCTACGCCTTCCTTTTCATCCTGTTCGGCGCATTCCTTTACGCGACCGGTGTCGGCGGCTACTTCATCAACGTCGCCACGAGCCTCGCAGGCCGGTCCAAGGGCGGGCCGGCCAAGGTCGCCGTGTTATCGAGCGCGCTCTTCGGCACCATTTCAGGTGCGACCGTGGCGAACGTCTACGGCACGGGCAATTTCTCCATTCCGCTCATGAAACGCCTGGGCTATTCGCCGGTGTTCGCCGGCGCAGTGGAAGCGGCGGCGTCCACCGGCGGACAGATCATGCCGCCGGTCATGGGGGCGGTCGCCTTCGTGATGGCCGACGTGACCGGCATCCCGTACGTGACGATCGCGCTGGCCGCCCTGCTCCCCGCACTCATCTATTTCTTCGCCCTTATCATGATGGTGCACTTCGAAGCCCACAAGAAGAACCTGCAGGGCCTGCCGGACACCGAGATCCCGCCGCGCAGGACGGTCCTGACACGTTCCTACCTGCTCCTGCCCGTGGTGTTTCTCGTCTACATGCTGATCGATGGCTACAGTCCCTTCCGGGCGGCGTTCTTCGCCATCATTGCAACTGTGCTGGTGTCCCTGTTTCGCAAGGACACGCGCCTCGGGGTGCGCGGGTTCTTCGATACGCTTGCCAAGGGCGCGCGGGAATCGCTGCTCATCGCCACGGCCACAGCGGGCGCTGGACTGATTGTGGGCTCCGTCTCCATGACCGGGGTCGCACTGCAAGTGACCAACCTGATCGTCGGATTTTCGGGGGAGACGCTGATCATCCCGCTCATCCTGGCAATGGTTGCCTGCATCATCATGGGCATGGGAATGCCCACCGTGCCCGCCTACATCATCGTCGCGTCGATTGCCGTGCCATCGATCGTGAAGCTCGGGGTGCCAGTAATCGCGGCGCACATGTTTGCGCTGTACTTTGCGGTAATCGCCGCCATCACTCCGCCGGTGGCGATCGCCGCCTACGCCGCCGCCAGCATCTCCGGAGGCAACATGCTCCGCACCGGCGTCACGGCGAGCCGTCTGGGAGTCGCTGCCTTCGTGGTGCCCTTCATGTTCGTCTACAGCCCGGCGCTGCTCCTCGTTGGCTCCTGGCAATGGGTTGCGTTCTCGACCGTCACCGCTTTGGTGGGCACCGCGTCACTCGCCGCAGGCCTGGAGCGCTGGTTCACGGGTCCGATGCGGCTCCACGAGACTGTGCTATTTATCTCCGGCGGCCTGTTGCTGATCTTTCCCGGGCTGCTGACGGACGCCGTCGGGTTTGCCTGTATCGGCGGCGGAGTCCTCAGCCAACGGATGAGCCGGCGCTCCAGCTCCGCCGCCACGGCCTGAGCCGAACGCCGCCATGACCTCAGGCTAGCGCGTCGTGCGAGGAAAACGCGATCGTGCACGGTTTCCCGGAGCGGTTGCTCCAGGCATGATTCGTGCCGCGTTGCACGACGGTATCCCCGGACTTGAGTGGAACTTCGGCGGTATCCAGCACGAGCGTGATCTCGCCCTCGAGCACGAGGCAGAAGTCCAGGGTGCGGGCCTTCTGCATGTACGGATGCGGCGCACTGGGCGAGTACGTCGACGCGCCGGGTGATCCCATCGCAGCGAAGTAACTTTGCACCTCCTTTGCGCCCACCTTCCCCTTCCAGCTGTCATCCGGGGGGAACGTCGCGACGCGACAGACGGAACCTCCGCTCGGCGGCTCCAGGGTATGCGGCGCATCGAGCGTTTCGCGCACGCTTTTCAGCCGGCATGGCGTGCGGTCGGTGACCCAGATGCGGGTGGATGAGAAACCCGGGCGGGCCGGGTCGGTACGCACGTCCGGCGAAGGCCCGTCAGCGACCGCTTTGGAGCGGTCGTTTTCGTCCACGACCACGATGCGGCGCACAGGTTTGATCTTTTCGGCCACTTTGATCCTCCTCAGTCGTCGAAGCTGGCACCCATCATGATGAACGCCATCTGGCTGCCTTCGCGCGGGTTGCCCCAGCCGTGCCAGCTTCCGATCTGCACGACGGTATCGCCAGGCTTGAGCACCCGCTCGCCGTCGTCGAGCAGCAGCACCCGTTCACCCGAGAGCAGGATGCCGTAATCCAGGGTCTCAGACTTGTGAATTCGCGTGGTGTAAAGATTCTGGGCGCCGCGCTCCCACGTGCCGCCTTCAGTCTTCCTGGGCGGATGTTCGGGCACGACGAACGTGTCCTTCGCCGGGTCGTAGTCCGGTGGCTTGGTGTCCGATTGAACCACCCGCAGATGCCCGCCCGCGGGAGGCGGCTCGAAATGAAACGGAAGATTGCCGTCATCACGGATGCCGGAGATCGGTGCGGGGCACGCGTGAAAAACCCACAGATCCGTCATGGCCGTGCCCTTCTTGAACGCATTGGCGTTGACGTTGGGCGCCGGGCCATCGTAGATCACGCAGGAGCGGCCCTGCGCATCAGTCCCGGTGACCACCCGCCGGATCGGCTTGATACCGTCATTCATGTCTGCCTTCCTCCTGGCTCAACCATGTTCCGAGAGATGTCTGAAAACTTCCTGCTGCCAGCCCAAGCTTAACAGATCGAATTCGCCACACCGCGCGATCGCCCTTGCGTTCAAGGTCATCCTTCATCGTTCCGCCTTCATCCTTGAAGCAAAAAGGCCTGCAGCAACGCAGGCCTTTTTTTGCTGAATCTGGCGCGCTCTTCCATCGCATCTTCCGCGTCCTTTTGCTCGACGGCCTCGCCTTTCAGCATGCCGAATACCGGTGCGGGCCTCATTCGGCAACGGATGAGCGGCCTTACGCTGCTGGTGCCGCACCCGACAAGAACGGCTTCAACGCAACCCGGATGAAATCACTCGCCGGCGTGGGGATGCCGTGTTCCCTTCCCAGCTCCCTGACTCGCCCACCCAGCCACGGATACTCCAGGCGTCTGCCCGCCATCAGATCGACCGCCATGGAAGGCATCACCATCGGTGGCGAAGTTCGCGCACGCGCGAGCCGCGCCTCTGCCTTCTGCGCGGGTATCGCAATGCCTGCCGCGCGCCCCACTGCAACGGCCTCGTTGAATACGGCGGTGTAGAGCGCCCAGCAGTCATCGTCTTTTTGTACCACCCCCATGGGCGATCGGAGCAGCGCGCACAGTGAGCTGTTCGCAACCAACCCGATGAACTTGTCCCACAACAGAGCGGGGCCATCGGTGCCGATCTCGACCGAAACACCCGCTGCCCTGAAGGTCTCCTTGACCTCGGGCAGTCTGTTGGATTCATGGCCTTGCGCCTCAGCCACCGTGATCCCGTACTGGGGATT
>Ga0256864_1000510_pt1 | contig 13669 bp, 8 predicted proteins | sample RVTome_11_FD_187336 | JGI IMG/M metagenome (GOLD analysis project Ga0256864, IMG submission 187336) | Soil microbial communities from uranium-contaminated site in the Upper Colorado River Basin, Wyoming, United States - RVT147D111 HiSeq ... | reverse complement strand
GGGCGGCCCCCGGCGCGCGCGGCCTCCCTCGGGCCGAAGCTTGCGAGCGGCCCTCGTCGGCTCGATCTGCACCCTGCTCCTGTGCGCGGGCGCCGGCTGGGCGCTGTGGCGATGGAAGGCCCGCGGAGAGGAGTACCGGACGCCTCCGGTCGACACCGCTCCGGGGATCGTGAGCACGGAAGTGCAGCTCGCGCTCGAGTCCCTCCTGCGGGATCTCTACCGCGACCTCCGTCTCGATGCCGAGGAGGAGGCACGACTCCGCGCGTTCCGCGAGCGCCGTCGCCTCGCACCGGCCGAGGTGGCGGCTTTCGAGCAGGATCTGCTCGAGCGCCTGGCGTCCGCCGCCGAGCACCTTCGGCTCGGCAGGTGGTGGGTCGAGCGGAGCGCCTTTGCCGAGGCCGAGCGCGAGTACCGGCGGGCCACCGAGGTCGATCCCGCCGACCCGCTCGCCTGGGCTCAACTCGGTGCCGTGCTGGCCGGCCTCGATCGCGGAGAAGAGGCCTTCGCCTGCTACCAGCGGGCGCTGGGGCTCGATCCCCGGTGCTGGCTGGCCCACTACAACCTCGCGGTCTGGCACGCGCGACGAGGAGAGCTCGAGCAGGCGTTGGTCCGAGCCGAGGCCGCGCTGACCTCGTTGCCCGCGCAGGCGGCGGTGGAGCGGCAAGCCGTCGTCCAGGGTCTGCTCGAAGAGCCCGCGCTGGCGAGCGTCCGCGAGGATCCCCGCTTCGCGCGCCTGCTCGGCTCGGTGTCCCTGGCCCACGGGGGAGGCCGCCGATGAACCGGCCGCGGCTGCCCGTCTGGCTTGTCCTGTTCGCGATGCTGAGCGCGAGCCCGGCGCTCGGCCGGGGAGAGAGTCCCGGCTGCGAGCAGGCGCGATCGCTCGTCACGGAGACCCGTCGGCAGCTCGCCGGCGCGGAGCCGGACCACGATTCGATCCGCTGGGCGCTGGCTACGGCGCGTCGCCTGTGCCCGAGCCTCGGCGAGGCGTGGATGCTGGCGCACTGCAACGCGGTCGTCCGCGGCGACGAGGACGAGGCCAGGGTCTTCGCCCGCCAGGCCCGGTTCCTCGGCATGGACCCCGCCTGCCCTCGCGCGAGCGCCTCGCCGCCCCCGCCGCTGCCGGCCTTCGTCCGCGACAAGTTCGCGCTGATCGTCGGCATCGGGAGCTTCCAGGATCCGAGGATCCCGCCGCTCCAGTTCGCCGCCAAGGACGCGCGTGACCTCGCCGCCGTGCTGACCGACCCGGAGGTCGGGCGGTTCGACCCCGACAACGTCACCGTGCTCACCGATGCCGAGGCGACGCGCGCCGGCATCCTGAACGCTCTTCAGGATCTCTTCGTGCGCGCTGGCGAGGAAGACCTCGTGCTGCTCTACTTCAGCTCCCACGGCTCTCCGCGGCGGGAGGAAGGTGGGCTCGGGGGAGTGGGCTACCTGGTCACCCACGATACCTCTCTTGACGACATCTGGCTCGACGCCATCGACTTCGGCGGTTTGTCTCGCCGGGCTGCGCTGATTCGGGCGCGACGGCGGGTGATCTTCCTCGACACCTGCTACAGCGGTATCGCTCTCGCCGGCGAGAAGTCGCTGGGCGCGGAGCCCGCGGGCGTGGACTTCGAGACGGCTGCGCTCTTCCTTTCGGGTGAAGGGACCTACGTCGTGACGTCCAGCCAGGGCGACGAGCGCTCGTTCGAAAGCGAGACCCTGGAGAACAGCTACTTCACCCACTATTTGCTGCGTGCCCTGCGGCGGCCCGGCGATGCGCCAAGCCTGCGGGAGGTCTTCTCGGTGCTGGCGCGGGAGGTTCCGACGGCGGTCGCCCGCGACAGACGGGCGGTCCAGAACCCGCAGATCCTGCCCGCAGACGGCCCCGGGGACCTGCGGATCGGAGTCGCGGTTCGGCATGCAAACGACGGCGCCGGACCACCCGCGGGCGGATGAGATGCCCGTCGTCCGCAAGGAGAGAACCGATGATGCGCCGAAATCGTCCGATCGCTCGCACCCTGTGCGTCGGCTCGATCTTGCTCCTGGCCGTCGGGTCGGCCGAGGCCAAGGAGGGATTCGGAAGAATGAACCGGGAGGTCGCCAGGCTGGTCCGCGTGCGGCCCCCGGCGGTCTTTCTGATGGCAACGCGGATCGACGTCCGGGTCGGCGGGATCACCTCCGAGTTGGCCGCGCTCGCGCGGCGACTGGAGAGTCAGCTCGAGGCCGAGCTTATCGAGCGAGACAGCCGTTTAGCGATCGACCCGAGAAGCCCCGAGATCTTGATCGAGGTCCAGGTCCTCCAGAACGCGAGCGAAGAGCGCTGGGAGAGCCGGACGATGGAGGTGCAACGCAAGGTCGGCACCGACTCCGAGGGCAAGGACCGCTACGACTGGGTCGAGACCACGGTCCGTTTCAAGGTCGTCATCCATCGCTTCGAGGCCGCCTACACGGTCACCGATCAGTCCCGGCGCCGCAGCCTCGACGGCAACTCGATCCAACTGCCATTTCAGAAGGAGTACCTCGAGGGAGAGGGCGCCCCGGAGCTGTTTACGCTCGAAAGCAACGCCCTGGCCGCGACCGCCGACCGCATCGCGCTCCGGGTGACGCCGTCCCGCGAGGTAGTCGGCGTGCTGCTACCCAAGGGGAGTCTCAAGGACCTGAGCAAACTGGCGCAGGCCGGCCTGTGGACTCGGCTTCTCGAAGCGCTGGAAGCACTGCCCGCCCGCCCGAATCCGGTGGATGAGTCCTACCGCCAGTACGCCCTGGGAACGGCGTACGAGGCGCTGGGATACGAGGCCGACGAACCGGCGACGACGCTCCGGTATCTCCAGCAGGCGGACGTCCACTACACCCAGGCGATCGAGGCGAATCCCGAGGAGAAGTTCTTCATCAAGCCGTATGACAGCGTATTGACCGCGAAGACGGCTGCGGCGCCGCTCGATCGCGTGCGCGACGGGCTCGCGAGCTACCGGCGCCTCCAGGACTTCCGGGAAGACTACGAGAGTCTCCAGTCCGCGACCATCGACTCAGGCGGATCCAGCGCCGAGGGCAGTCCCGAGGGCGCGCTCGGCGGCGACGATCTGCGCGCAGGGTCGTCCGGCGCGAAGGAGCTGTTCTACGACCCGGTGGCGAAGCATGCCGGCCGGGTCACCGCGATCGAGCCGGACCGTCCGGCGGCGAGCAGCCTGGCCATGCCGCTCGGCGGCGGCGGGCGCGTGGGGGCCGACCGCCGCCGGATCGTCGACGTGACCGAGACCGTCGGCGAGGGAGCGCGCCCGATCGGCCTCAACGTCTGGATCGAGCTGGCGAGCCCGGCGGGCGGGCCGGGACTGCCGGTCACCGACCGCCGTGTGTTCCGGTCGGGCGAGCGCATCCGGCTCCACTTCCGGAGCAACGCCGACGGCTATCTCACCCTGATCCTGATCGGTTCGTCGGGCACCTCGAGCGTGCTCTTTCCGGATCCCGCCCAAGGCCTGTTCGAGAACCGGCTGGGGGCCGGGCGTGACCTGGTCGTGCCGGGCGACGACGCCTGGCTCCGCTTCGACGAGACGATCGGGGAGGAACAGCTCCTCGCGCTCTTCGCGCGCAGCCGGGAGGACGTGGAGGAGTTCCCGCTTCAGCCGGCGATGGACAGGGCCCAGACCGCGGCCCTGCTCGCGAGCGCCGCGGCCGCCCGCGGCAGCAAGGATCTGGTCGTCGAGACGGAGACCGAAAACGCGGCCGAGATCGGCACCTACGGCGTCCACCTCGGCGGCCGACGGGTAATCCTCGAGCTCGTTCTCCAGCACCGCTGAGCGACCGGCGCAGGTCGTTCTTCTCGTCTCGGCGACTTTTCTCAACTTTTCTCAACTTTTCTCAACCAACCTTTCTTGTCGCGTGTCTTAGTGAGCGAGACCAACCCGGCGCTGGACGCGGGATGCGGTGCTCGAGGGAGGGCCGAGTGCGGGCTGCGCCGGAACTCCACGTCCCGATCGTTCGCGCGAATCGAAAGGAGCGGCGATGCGACACCGAATGGTTCTTTCCATGGTAGTACTTTTCGCCTTGGCCTCCCCGGTTTTCGGACAGCAACAGGAGGGTGACACGGAGCTCCAGCTCCAGGGCTCCCTCAGGCTGGCGACCTCGAGTGACTTCGAGCACAGCGGCGGCGCCAATGTCACCTACGGACGGTTCGTCACCGACCGACAGGAGTGGGGGGTTACCGCCACCGCGACGTTCACGGAGGACGGCGACCTGGGTGGAACCGCAGGACCCTTCTACCGCTACAACTTCGGGACCGGCGAGACGGTGCCATTCGTCGGAGCCGCCGCAGTCGCGAGCTTCGGTGACGACAGCTTCGGTGACAATGCTCTGCTGTCTGCCGAAGGAGGCGTACGTTTCTTCCTGGATCGCAATCGGGCGTTCACGGTTACCGGCCAGACCTTCTATTCCATCGAAGAATCGGAGTTCGCCGACTCGCTCAACGTCCTCTTCGGGTTCTCCGTCTTTTGGAGCAAGTAGGCGAGGTCGCCGGGAGCGCCGGTTGTTGATGACGAGCGACCCCAGGGGGTGATGAGCAAGATGCAGATCGGTAAGTTCTGGGTTCTCTCACTGGTCGCCCTGCTCCTGCCGGCGCCCTCGGTTTGTGCGGATTCGTTCGGGTTCATCCTGAAACACCGGGCCTCCATCTCGAGCGAGGCGGTCCGCTTTCTTGCGTCGTCTCCCGACGGGACCTGGTTCGTTGCCGCGACTGGACGCCGAGTCTCATTCCACGAGTTCGACACCGACGGCGCTCCGCGCGAGAAGGGGGCGATCGACGCCCGCAGGGAGATCCTGGCGGTCGCGGTGGCCCCCGACGGGGAGAGCCTGGCGTTCGTGGACGCTTCGGGTGCCTTGACCGTGGTAGAGGTCGGCTCCTTCCGCGTTGTGGTCTCGGTGCCGGAAGCGCACGAGGGCGAGGCCACCGCGGTCACGTTCACCGGCGACGGCAGCTACGTGGTGACCGGCGGTGAGGACGGGCGGCTTCGTGTTTGGACCCCACGAGGCGAGCCGTTCGCCGACCTCGGGAGCGGCGCCGGACACGAGGACGTGATCGTCTTGGTGGCGTCGCCGTCCACGAGCCGCCGCCTGCTCTCGGTCGGCCGCGACCGCCAAGTCGTACTCTGGGACGTCGACACCCAGCAGGCGCTGCGCCCGACCAGGGTCGACAAGAACGTGCTGTCCGCGGCCCTGGGCGACGACGGCAAGACCCTCGCCCTGGGCCTTCAGCGCTTGACCGGCAACCGCTTTCGATCGGCGTCTCCCGGCTCACTCGCCCACACGATCCGCGCCGACGACCGGCTGCGCCTCATCGATGCCGAGACCGGGACCCAGATCCGGGACTTCGAGGGCGAGGAGCAGGACCTCGACGCCGTCGGGGTCACGCCGGACGGCCGGTTCGTCGCGGCCGCGGGCGGCGGTGCGGAAGCCACGATCTGGGAGTCCGCGACCGGCAAGCGGATCACCACCATCCCCTTCGACGCTCCGGTCACCGCCCTCGCCTTCTCCCCCGACGGCAAGCGGATGCTGGCCGGCACCGAGAGCGGGACCCTCTCGCTGCTCGAGCTGACCGGCGTCGCCGCCGCGCCCCGTCCCGCCGCGCCGGCGATGATCCTGATCGTCATCGTCGAGCCCGCGGGGCTGGGCGACGCGCGCGACGACGGAACGGGGGAGGCCTTCGCGATAGACGCCACCTCGCTGCGCATTCGCGGGGCGGTCAAGAGCTCGGTCGCCCTCAAGTCGCTCCTCGTCGACGGTCGCGAGGTGACCTCCCTCGTCCCCGACGGGGAAGGCAACTACGCCTTCAACGCCGCCGTCTCCATGCCGGACCCCGGGCGCCGCCAGGTCGAGATCATCGCCGAGAACGAGCAGGGGACGCTCGCCCGGCGAACCTTCCTGGTCGAGCGGGCGGCGGAGATCCCTCCCCCGGACCTCGGAGTGGGTCGCAGGATCGCGCTGGTGGTCGGGATCTCCCGCTACGCCGACTCCTCGATCGATCTCCGCTACGCGAACGCGGATGCCCGCGCCCTGTACGAACTGCTGACCGACAGCGCGCTGGGACCGGCCGCATTCCGGCGCGAGGACGTGCGGCTGCTGCTCGACGGCGAGGCCACCGTCGCCAACATCAACAAGGGACTGCGGGAGTTCCTGCGCCAGGCGCGGGAGAAGGACTTCGTCCTCTTTTTCTTCGCCGGTCACGGAGCGCCCGACCCCAATCGCATCCAGGATCTCTACCTGCTGGCGCACGACACCGATCCCCAGAACATCGCCGGGACGGGTCTCCTCATGCGTCACGTGCGGGAGGCGATCGCGGAGATCCCGGCGCGGGACGTCGTGATCCTGACCGACTCGTGCCACGCGGCCGGCATCGCGGCGCCGGCGAGCATGCGCTCGCTGCTCGCCAACCCGATCCACCAGACCTTTCTCGAGAAGATGCACCATTCGAGCGGAGGGCTCGCGATCCTGACCGCCAGCGAGGCCGCGCAGGTCTCGTTCGAGAACGAGAAGTGGGGCCGCCACGGGGTGTTCACCCACTTCCTGCTCAGCGGCCTGCGGGGCTCGGCCGACGCCGACGGCGATCGGTTCGTCACGCTCGGTGAGCTGATGGAATACGTCCGCGAGGGCGTCCGCGACGCCACCGAGTACCGGCAAATCCCAGCGATCGGACCGACCAGCTTCGACCGTGAGCTGCCGCTGGTGATCGTCGAACCGGCGGCTCCCAATCCCTGATCCGTAGGAGGTGACCATGAATGTCTCGCGCGTTTGGGTTTATCTCTTGGCCTTAGCGCTGACCTTGCCGCTCGGAGTCCGGTCGGCCGCCGCCCAGGGCGGGGAAGCCGTCGTCCACGACCTCACCGCTGTCGAGGTCACCGAGGAGCAGCTCATCGAGATCCTGACGCCGAAGTCCGGCTCACCCGAGCCGCTGCGCGCCCGCGGGCTTGGCGTGGTCGCCCGGCCGTCGTGCGCGAGCCAGCGGCGGGAGATGACGCGCGGCATCGCGCCGAAGCCGGTGACCGACGTCGCGGCGATCAGAGTCCACTTCGCGTTCGACTCTGCGGAGCTGTTGCCCGAAGCGCGGCGCGAGCTGGAGGTCCTGGCTCGGGTCCTCGGCTCGCCTCAGCTCACGGCGGCCTGCTTCCGGATCGAGGGCCACGCCGACAGCGTCGGCTCCGACGCCTACAACCACCGGCTCTCCCAGGCGCGGGCGGACGCCGTCGTCCGCTACCTGGTCGACGGCTTCCGGCTCGACCCTGAGCGCTTGCTGCCCGTCGGATTCGGCGAGCGAGAGCCGATCGCGGAAAACGAGACGGAGGCGGGACGGGCGCGCAACCGGAGGGTTCAGATCGCCAACCTGGGAGCCGGCGAGGCCGGGTCCTGAGCGCGGCGCTCACCCGCCGGTCACGACCTCGATCTGGAGGAGGCTGAGCCGGTTGCCGTCGGGGTTCTCCGCGAGCAGGCGACCGACCCAGCGAACGAAGCGCGCCGCGGGGCTCTCGCCGGCGCCCGCGCCCACGGGGAAGTCGGTGACCCACTCGGAGGCTTGTCCCGGCGGCAGGGCTGGCAGAGGGCGGTCGGAGGCGAGCAGGAAGACGAGATCGGTGCCGGCCGGGGGGGTGGTCTCCAGCTCGAAGCCGGCACGTTCGTCTTCAGGTCGAGGCAGGATCAGCGTCCGGCCGGGAATCGCCTCCGGCGCCCGGCCGCCGGGACCGGGGTAGAGGCAGGTCAGCGTCCCGGTGGACGACAGTGCGAACAGGGCGACGAAGACGCGCCGGTCGGAGTCGACGCGGAACCTGAGCGGCGAGCCGAATGGCATCCTCGTTCTGCTCCCGCCCCGCGGAGGATCGAGGTCGAAGCTCAGGCCCGGGTGTCGACGCGCCATGCGCCGAAGGTCGGCCGCGAGGGACTGCACATTGACGGGTCCCGGATCGACGGGCGCTCGCTCCATCGTGACCGGCCCGCCCTCCGTGCGAGGCTCCTCGGACACCGAGACGGGCGAGCCCGCATCGAGGAGTCCCTCCGGGGCGGAGGACTGGCGGTCCCGGAGGCCGAACCAGAGCGCGACGCCGGCGAGGACCAGGGCGGCGGCAACCCCGAGGGCCAGCCACGTCGGTCCCTTGCCAAGCACTGTCGCGGGCGGCGCAGCTTGGGGGCCCGGTGCCGCGGTTTCGGTCGTCTCGCTCGCCGCAGGGCTCAGGGCCGTCAGCGCCTCTCGCGCCGAACTCGGTCGTGCGGCGGGGTCCTTTCGGACCATCCGCTCGAGGACGAGCGACAGGGCCACCGGGACCGCGGGTTCGACCTCGTGGATCGGCGGCAGCTCGGCTTCCGAGCGATGGAACGCCAGCCACAGACGGTCGCCTTCCGGTCGGTCTCGAGAGCCTGACGAGGCGCCGCTCAGGATGTCTTCGAGGACCCGCTCCAGCCGCTCCGAGCCCAGGAGCAGTTCCCAGGCGACGAGGCCGAGGCTGTAGAGGTCGGCTGCCGCGGACGGCCGTGGCTCCTCACCGAGCATCTCCGGAGCCGAGTACTTGAGCTGCCGGGCTGGGATCGGCGGCGCGCCTGCGAGGTGGCCCACTCCGAAGTCGCCGAGCTTGTACACCTCGCCGGAGACGAGGAGGTTCTCCGGGCGGACCGAGAGGTGGACGAGATCGCGGGCATGGAGCGCGCCGAGGCCCGCCAGCGCGTGGCGCAGGGCGCGAGCGACCTCCTCGGGCGCGAGCGGCCCGTCGAACAGGCGATGGGCCACGGGCTGCTCGGCCATCTCCCGGGTGAGCGCCGGCGGGAACCGGTTCGGCTCGACGCCGTAGATCGCGAGCAGGTTCGGGTGCGCGACGTCGATCATGCGCAGCGCCTGCGCGAAATAGGCGCGGACGAAGGCCTCGCTCCCCGCGAAGGGCTGCACCAGCTCCTTGATCGCGACCGGCCGATCGAGCAGTTCGTCCCAACCGTGGAAGACCTTGCCGAAGGAGCCCCAGCCCAGCACTTCGCCTCTGCCGTGGTTGGCGCTCACGTCCATCACCTCCCGTCGAGTGCGCGGGTCGCTTGAGAAGAACCCGCGGCGCGGCTTTTGGTTGAGCAGCGCGCCGGCCGTGGCCGTCGGCGCCGGCTCAACCAGGCCCCTCGTGGCGGTGTCTCCCGAGGCGCAACCCGACCGAAGGAGGTCGTTGGCGTGAAGGTGCGGGACGCGGAGCCGGGGCGGCAGCCGGACCGGGCAGCGGGGCCGGAAGCCCGGCAGACGATCGAGGGCAGCGGAAACGTGGCGCTCAACGCCGCCGGCGAGATCACCGGCGGCGTCCAGTTGCTCAGCGTCACTGCACCGGTCGCCGGCGGCATCCACCAGGGCGACCTCTACCTGCAGCTCACCGAAGTTCACCAGCCGATCGTTCCCGAAGGACAGTTCCAGGAGCTGTCGCTCGATTCCTATGAACCCGAGCGCTGGGTCGATCCGCCGGACGCGCAGCGCCTGGCGCAGCTCCTGGCCGAGCACCGGCTGCTCTTCGTGGCCGGAGATCTGCCGGACAAGCCGTACTGCGCGCGCCACCTCGCTCTCCTGCTGCGACGGCGCCTCGAGCCCGACCAGGCGCTGCGTGTCCGGGAGCGGTACCAGGGCAAGGACCCGCAGCGCATCGAGTCGGCGCTCGCGGGGGACTCCCCGGCGGTCCTGCTGCTGGTCGACATCTCGCCCGAGCAGCTCACGGTCGACTCGCCGGCCAAGCTGCGCGCGCTTCTCGCCGAGCATCGGGGTTACGCGATCATCACCACCGAGTGCAGCCGCGAGGAGTGGGGGATCGACGCCGGGAGCTTCGAAGCCCGGCTCTGGGTCGAGCTGTCATGGGAGTCCTACTATGGCCGCGACGCGTTGAGCGAGTTCCTGCGCCGGAGACTCGACCCGGTCCCCGCGGGCCTGCTGCCCGAGACCGAGGGCGAACGCGAGCTGGTCGCAGGCCTGCCCCTCGGTCGGGTCGTGGAGCGCCTCAGGTCGCCGGCGCAGGTGCTGCATTTCGCGGAGGAGCTCCATAAGCTCGACGACCGATCGCCGGCGGCGATCGAGGAGCTCCTCGCTTCGCTCGCGGGCGACCACCAGGCGGTCCTCACCTGGTACCGGCGCTTCGAGCCCCGTGAACAGCTTCTCATCCTCGGACTGACGCTCCTCGACGGGATGCCCGAAGAGATCGTCTTCGCGGGCCTCGAGCTGCTGGTCAGCGGCACCTGGCGTGAGACGGACCCCCTTCTACCGCAGTTCGACTATCGGGACCTGCCGCGGGTCTCCACGTACTTCAAGACCGTCGCTTCGGCGGGCGGCGCGGTCAAGATCCAGTGCCTGTCTCCCGCTACCCGCGAGCGCATCCTCGGCGTGCTCTGGCATCACCAGAGGCGACGCCTCCTTGCGGCCCTGCCCGCTCTGGCCGAACTCTTGCGTTGGTCCGACCGGCCCGAAGCGATCGAAGCGGCGAACCCCGCGACCACGGCGGAGGGCGCGGCGGGCCAGTCGCGGTCGGTACCGGCGGTCGCGGCGAAGCCGCCCAAGGAAGACGAGAAGGGCTCACGTCACCTCTCCAGGAACGAGAATCAACTTCTGCAACAGGCGCTGATCGATTCCCTGAGTTTGATCGGCCGGCGTTCTTTCGAGGTCGTCGAGCCCTATTTCCTCGACCTGCTGACCGACCCATCGGAGAGCTTGCGGAGATTCGCGGCCAAGGCGGTCGCCGGCCTGCGAGAAGCCGACGGCACGGCGCTGGTCTTCGAACGCCTGCGGGCCTGGTGGGCAATCGCCTGCGACTACGATCGCAGTAGCCCGACACTCGAGCTGATCAGCCGCCGCCACCGGGATCCCCGCGCCGCGTTGCGGGCGGGGGTCGCCCTGATCGTCGGCTTCGCCGCCGCGTTCGATCGACCCAACCGGCTGGCCCAGGATCTCCACCGGCTGCTCGCCGTGCTGGTCGGCGATTCCGACCGGCGAGTCCGCTCGGCGGTCGCTTCGACGGCCCTGCCCTGGGCGGTCGCCTGGCACTTCCGCCAGCTCGAGCCGCTCCTGCGGACCAGGGTTCTGCTCTCGGCGGATCTCATCCCGGCCGTGGCGTGGGGCGCGGCGGAGGCGTGTCGCCAGCGCCCCGAGGAGTCCCTGGCGATCCTCGACGGCTGGCGCGCCGCCGCCCGCGCCGACCGCCGCCAGGCTTCGCCCCTGCCACGCGAGCAACTGCTGGCGACGGTCGCCTTCACCTGCGGCTTGATCACCTGCGACCCCGCCCAGCCGGCGCTGACCCCCGAGGCGATCGGGGCACGGTTGAGATCCATGCTGGCCGAGGAGCACCATCCCTTCGTCCGCCGCTACGTCTTCCACGCCATTCAGCTTCAAGCGGTGCGCAACTTCGAGCTCGTGGCCCTGATCCTCCAGGATCTCATCTCTCAAGTCTCGCTGACCGACCGGCCGGCGGCGGTCGAGGTCTTCGTGCGCACCTATCTCGCCCAGCGCGAACGCCTCCCCGGCGGCGATGCCCGCGTCGCGATCGGCCCGCAGGTCTACGGTGTCTGGACGGAGTCCGTCCGGCCGCTGACCGAGATCGAGGCGGCTCTGTTCAGTTGGGTCCTCGACGACCGCCGGCCGATCGCGCAGCAGCTCGCCGTCGACATCTTCGAGGCGCTCGCCGAAACAGCTCTCGAGCGTGCCGAGGCGCGCATGCCTCGAGGCGCCGCGGCCGCTCGATCGGTCGTCGCGTCGCGTCTTCGCGCGGGCACTCTGGAGCAGCAGCCGCAGCTCCACCGGCTGTCGCTGCTCGGTCGGATGGCCGTCTATCTCGCGGCGCCGCGCAAGCGCCATGTGCGCGCGCTCCTGCGCCCGCTTCTGGCAGAGCTGCTCGTCGTCCGGCGCCGGACGTCCGCGCTCCGAGCGGAGTTCACCTCGGAGACTCTGAGACCGCGGATTGCCGGCCAGCCCCGACTCCGGGCGGCGGCGTTGATGGACCGGTGGGCCGGGGTGGCGAACGACGCGACCCGGGCCATGGTCCGGCACCTGGCCAGGGCGCTCAACTTCTATCGCTGGCGATGGGGGATCGTGGCCGGGGTGCTCCTAACCCTGGTGGTCGGGTTCGTGGGCGGCCGGGCGCTCTACCAGCGCATGTCGGAGGCCTCCCACTCGACCTCGCCGCCGGGTGAGACCGCGGCGGAGCAGGTGGCTGCGGAGCCACCGAGCGCGATCTTGGAGTCCGAGGAGGCACCGTGAACGGGAAGGCGGCGGAGATCGCGGTGCAACTGATCGCCTACTGGAGCGGTGAGCCCGAGATGGACGAAAACTCGCGGCGGAGCTGCCGCGAACTGACGGCCAGGCTCTCGCGGATGGTCTCGCCGGTCGAGCTGGCGACCGTCCGGCGGGCTCCGCACCGCCACCGCGAGAGCGTCGAACGGTGGGTCGAGGGGCTGCTCGGGCCAGTGCACCGCAATCTCAGCGCCGCACCGCGCGAGGTCGGATCGGAGGCGCCCACGCTGGCGCCTCCGCCGGTCCTCGCAGCCGATCCACCGCCGGTGCGCCCGGCACCGCCCGCCGGCGGGGGCGCCGTCCAGACCGTCTCCGGGGGTGGAAACGTGAGCTTCAATGCCAGCGGTGCCGTGGCCGGGCCGGTCAACATGCAGCTCTCGGCGCCACAGCCGGCGTCGCCGACCGCTCCAGCGCGCTCCGCTGTCGCGGCCGATGCGGGCTCGCTCGCGGTGCCCTCGGCGGAGCTCGAAGGGCCGATCCGCATCCTCTTTCTGGGCGCCAACCCGACCGACGGGGTGCGGCTTCGCCTCGACCAGGAGGTGCGCGAGATCGACCACGCGCTGCGGCTCGCGGACCTCGGCGCCAGGTTCGAGCTGTGGCAGAAGTGGGCTGTCCGGCCCTCGGATCTCCAGGCGCACCTCCTGCGGCACCGTCCCGACATCCTGCACTTCAGTGGCCATGGCGGACCGGGGAGCGCCATCCTCTTGGAGGGCGAGGATGGTGCCACCCGGCCGGTTGAAGCCACCCGCCTGGCGCGCCTGCTCGCCCAATTCAACCGGCGTCTGCGCTGTGTGTTCCTCAACGCCTGCTTTTCCGAGGAGCAGGCGACTGCAATCGCCCGCGATGTCGACTGCGTGATCGGGATGTCCGACGAGGTCCTCGATCGGGCGGCCATCCGCTTCGCGGCGAACTTCTACCAGGCGCTCGCGTTCGGCTGCAGCGTCAAAGCCGCGTTCGAACTGTGCCGTGCCGACATCGAGGTCGGCGAGATGCGTCAGGACCGAATCCTGCAACTCGTGGCCGTGCGCCGGGATCCCGATACTGTGGTGTTCGTAAGAAACTCCTGAGCGGGCGGACCGGCGGCCCCCTCACACCTCCGCCAGATTCCCCTTCTCCTCCAGCCACGCCCGCCGCTCCCCCGCCCGCCCCTTGGCCAGTAGCATGTCGATGACCTGATCCGTCCCGTCACCCGCCTCGACCGTCAGCCGCACCAGCCGCCGCGTGTCCGGGTGCATCACGGTCTCCCGCAACTGCGGGGGGTTCATCTCGCCCAGGCCCTTGAAGCGCTGGATCGCGACCTTGCCGCGCAGGCCGTCGGCTTCGATCTTCGCCAGGCGCTGGTCTTTCTCCGCCTCGTCGAGCGCGTAGTAGACCTGCTTGCCGACGTCGATGCGGTAGAGCGGGGGCATCGCGAGGTGGACG
>Ga0256864_1000509_pt1 | contig 13674 bp, 13 predicted proteins | sample RVTome_11_FD_187336 | JGI IMG/M metagenome (GOLD analysis project Ga0256864, IMG submission 187336) | Soil microbial communities from uranium-contaminated site in the Upper Colorado River Basin, Wyoming, United States - RVT147D111 HiSeq ... | reverse complement strand
GCGCCGATCGGTCCACCATCTTGCGTCGCGGGTAATGCAGGAGGCTGCCGCCGAGGTCGGCCTCGCGCTCGAGCACCCGGTAGCGGAGACCGCGGAGTGGTGAGCGCCGCCGAGAGCCCGGCCGGCCCGGCGCCGACGATCACCAGGTCGAGCACCCAGCCGGTCGAGATCCCGCCCTGGGGGGAGCTGAAGAGCGAGGAGTACCAGAAGGAGCGGCTGCTCGAGACCTTCTCGGGCATCGTCGACCAGTACGGCCTGGCGCTCGCGTTCGGCGAGACCGCCGAGCGGCTCGAATCGCTCGGCTGCCGCGGCTTCCGCCTGACCACCGGCCGCGGCACCTGGGACGCCCGCGCGGTCGTCCTCGCCCTCGGCCGCCGCGGCGCCCCGCGCAAGCTCGGCGTGCCGGGCGAAGAGCTGCCCAAGGTGATGTACAAGCTGCTCGACGCCGAGTCCTACGGCGCCCAGAGGATCCTGGTCGGTTCCAGTGACGCGGGACACGACCCGAATTGGGAGCCTCTCACCGCAGTCCGTAGGCCGCCGGCGGCCTTGACACGCGTCACGTGCCGCGTTACTCTGAGGTCGTGATCAAGACCTTCGCGGACAGTCAGACGGAAGTGCTGTACGTCACTGGCAGATCACGGCGGCTCCCTCCCGATATCGCGAAGCGAGCCGTGCGGAAGCTCGAACAGTTGAACGCAGCAACCGACCTCGCCGACCTCAAGGTGCCGCCGAGCAATCGGCTTCACGAGCTCGGGCGCGACCGAAAAGGCCAGCACTCGATCGCTGTCAACGACCAGTGGCGCGTTTGCTTTCGGCTCGAGGACGGCGACGCCTACGACGTGGAGGTCTGCGACTACCATTAGGAAGGAGAAGGAACGAGGTACGAGATGAGTTACCCGAACAGAGGACAGTTGAAGCGCCGGCCCACCCATCCGGGCGAGATCCTGCGCGAGGACTTCATGCCGGACTACGGTCTCACGGTCACCGGGCTCGCGACGGCTCTCGGCGTCTCCCGGCAGACGGTGAACGAGCTGCTTCGTGAGCGGCGCGCGGTTAGCCCGGAGATGGCGCTGCGCCTGTCGCGGCTCTTCGGGAACTCGGCGGAGTTCTGGCTCAACCTGCAGCGCGCCATCGACCTCTGGCACGCCGAAGCCGCAATCAAGGACGACGTGCGGCGCATCAAGCCGTTGCGCGTCGCTTGACCTCGGTTCGTGGGGATGGACGAGCGAACCATCGTGCCCGGATTGAGTTCAACCTAGCTGGGCGCGCTCGTCGAGCGCTTTCTTGAGGGCCGAGTTCTCCCGGGATGGCGAGTGTCACACCCATGACGGCACTGTAGAACGCTGTCGTCTCGGGTGCAACGTCGGTCGAGCGAGAGCCCCCGATCCGATACACTAGGGCCAGCCCCGCGCCCCGGTCGCCGTCGCGCGGCGCCGCGCCGGGCCGTCACCCCGTCCGACCGATCCGCACCCACGATCCGAGAGGGAGCCCATGGCCTACGAGATCCCGCTGCCCGTCACCTGGTACGTCGACCGCGAAGACGCCGATCCCGAGGAGACCCGGGAGTGGCGGCAGGCGCTGGCGGACGTCATCGCGACCCGGGGCGAGGAGCGGGCCGGGTTCCTGATCAAGAAGCTGGTCGAGGAGGGGTTCGCGGGCGGGCTGGAGCTGCCGTTCATCGCCAGCACGCCGTATGTCAACACGATCCCGGTCTCCGAGCAGCCGCCGTACCCGGGCGACCGCAAGCTCGAGCGGCGGATCAAGAGCCTGATCCGCTGGAACGCGATGGCGATGGTGGTGCAGGCCAACCGCAAGAGCGAGGGGATCGGCGGGCACATCTCGACCTTCGCCTCGGCGGCGACGCTCTACCAGGTGGGGATGAACCACTTCTTCCGCGGCCGCGGCGAGGACGGCTTCTCCGGCGACATCGTCTACTTCCAGGGCCACGCCTCGCCTGGCATCTACGCCCAGGCCTTCCTCGAGGGGCGGATCGGCGAGACCCAGATGGAGAACTTCCGCCGCGAGCTGGCCGCGGGAGGCGGGCTGTCGTCGTACCCGCACCCGTGGCTGATGCCGGAGTTCTGGGAGTACCCCACGGTGTCGATGGGGCTGGCGCCGATCAGCGCCATCTACCAGGCGCGCTTCAACCGCTATCTGCACGACCGCGGCATCCTCGACACCTCGGGCCGCCACGTCTGGTGCTTTCTCGGCGACGGCGAGACCGACGAGCCGGAGAGCCTGGGCGCGATCACGCTCGCCGCCCGCCAGCGCCTCGACAACCTGATCTTCGTCGTCAACTGCAACCTCCAGCGGCTCGACGGCCCGGTGCGCGGCAACGGCAAGATCATCCAGGAGCTGGAGACGATCTTCCGCGGCGCCGGCTGGAACGTGATCAAGGTGATCCTCGGCAGCGACTGGGACGAGTTGCTCGAGCGCGACTCGTCGGGCCTCCTGGTCCAGCGACTGAACGAGGTGGTCGACGGCCAGTTCCAGAAGTACACGGTCGAAAGCGGCGGCTACATCCGCAAGGACTTCTTCGGCAAGTACCCGGAGATCGAGAAGCTGGTCGAGGACAAGAGCGACGACGAGTTGTGGCGCCTGCGCCGCGGCGGCCACGACCCGGCCAAGGTCCACGCCGCCTACCACGCCGCGGTCGAGCACACCGGCGCGCCGACGGTGATCTTGGCCAAGACGATCAAGGGCTACGGCCTCGGCGAGGCGGGAGAGGGGCGCAACGTCACCCACCAGCAGAAGAAGCTCAACGAGGAGGAGCTGCGTCACTTCCGCGACCGCTTCGAGATCCCGATCCCCGATGGCGAGCTGGCCGAAGCGCCGTTCTACCGGCCGCCCGAGGACAGCGACGAGGTCCGTTACCTCAAGGAGCGGCGGGCCGCGCTCGGCGGCTTCGTCCCCAGCCGCCGGACGACGTCGAAACCGCTGGCGCTGCCCGAGCGCGACCTCTACGGCGACTTCTTCGGCGGCATCGTCCGGCCGGTGTCGACCACCATGGCGTTCGTCCAGATGCTCTCGAAGCTCCTCAAGGACGACGAGATCGGCCGGCGGATCGTGCCGATCGTCCCCGACGAGGCGCGCACCTTCGGCATGGAGTCGCTGTTCCGGCAGGTAGGGATCTACTCGTCGGTCGGCCAGGTCTACGAGCCGGTCGACTCCAAGATGCTGCTCTACTACAAAGAGGCCAAGGACGGGCAGATCCTCGAGGAGGGGATCACCGAGGCCGGCTCGATGGCCTCGTTCACCGCCGCCGGCACCGCCTACGCCACCCACGGCGTCGACATAATCCCATTCTTCATCTTCTACTCGATGTTCGGATTCCAGCGGATCGGCGACCTGATCTGGGCGTTCGCCGACCAGCGCGGGCGGGGCTTCCTGCTCGGCGCCACCTCGGGGCGCACGACCCTCAACGGCGAGGGGCTCCAGCACGAGGACGGCCACAGCCACGTGCTCGCCACCACGGTGCCCAACCTGGTCGCCTACGACCCGGCCTACGCCTACGAGATCGCGGTGATCGTCCGCGACGGCCTGCGGCGGATGTACCAGGAGCGCGAGGACGTCTTCTACTACGTCACCCTGTGCAACGAGAACTACGAGATGCCGGCGATGCCCGAGGGCGCCGAGGAGGGGATCCTGCGCGGCCTCTACAAGGTGCGGCCGGCGCCCGAGGGGAAGAAGGTCCGGGGCGGCGGCGAGCGCCCGCGCGTCCACCTGTGGGGGAGCGGCCCGCTGCTCAACGAGGCGCTGCGGGCACAGGAGATCCTCGCCGAGCGCCACGGCGTGGCGGCCGACGTCTGGAGCGCGACCAGCTACAAGGAGCTGCGGCGCGAGGCGCTGGCTGCCGAGCGCTGGAACCTGCTCCACCCCGACGAGGAGCAGAAGACGCCCTACGTGACGCGGGCGATGGAGGGCGAGAGCGGGCCGGTGATCGCGGTCTCCGACTACATGAAGCTGGTGCCCGACCAGGTCGCCCGCTGGGTGCCCAACGGGCTCTACCCGCTCGGCACCGACGGCTTCGGCCGCAGCGACACCCGCGCCGCGCTGCGGCGGTTCTTCGAGGTCGACGCCGAGAGCGTGGCGCTCGCCGCCCTCCATCGCCTCTCGAAGTGCGGTGCGGTCGAGACCGACGCCGTCGCCCGCGCCCGCGAGGAGCTGGGCATCGACGCCGGCAAGCCCGCGCCGGCCGTGAGCTGAACGCGCCGGACCTCGGATTGGTTGTGACGGACTACGCGCGCCCTAAAGGCGCGTGTGCGGGGGCCGAAGGCCCCCGACTCGGGGGAGGGGCCCCCGCGCGATTCACTCGCGCGGGGAGGGGGGCTGGAACAGCCCCCCTCGGAAAACTTGAACCGTCCCGGCCCCGCGCCCGGACGACACAGCGGGAATCGGGGGCGGCGCGCCCGGCGTTGTCGCCTTCGTGCGAAACCCGACAGTCGTGATTTCAGACCCAACGACCTCAGGAGGAACGATCCGATGAGGCCTCGCAGCGCTTTTGCAGTCTTCGCCCTGATCTTCGCTCTCGCCGTGCCGGGAGTGGTCTCGGCCGCCGCCACCACCTACAACGTCGATCCGGTCCACAGCACCGTCGGCTTCAGCGTCCGGCACTTCGTCACCCGGGTGCCGGGGGAGTTCAACGAGTTCGAGGGCACGATCGTCCACGACCCCGAGAACCTCGGCGCCTCGAAGGTCGAGTTCACCGTCCAGGCGGCGAGCATCGACACCGACAACGACCAGCGCGACGGCCACCTGAAGTCCGAGGACTTCTTCGCCGTCGAGCAGCACCCGACCCTGACCTTCAAGAGCAAGAAGATCTCCGGCTCGGGCGACGAAGTCCGGGTCACCGGCGATCTGACCATCCGCGGCGTCACCAAGGAGGTGACCGTCCCGGTCGAGGTCCTCGGCACCATGGGCCCCAAGGCCGGCTTCGCCACCGAGTTCAAGATCAACCGCACCGACTACGGCGTCACCTGGAACCGCGCCGCCGAGGGCGGCGGCACGATCCTCAGCGACGAGGTGACCATCCGCATCGACGTCGAGGCGGAGAAGGCGGAGATGGCGGAGTCCGCGGCGTCGAGCGAGTAACCCGTCCCGCAGGCGAGCGACCTGCTAGAACTGCACGTGGGCCAGGAAGAAGGTCTGGATGTCGACCTCCTTTCCCATGAGCTGGGCCGCGGTCTCGGGGGTGACGACGAACTGGCCGGCGCGCTCGCGGTCGGGGGTGGTCAGCAACAGCTCGAGGGCCTCGACCTGGTCGGGGCGGGTCTCGCGCAGGCGCACCAGGGCGGCGCAGGTGACCGCGACGGCGCGGAAGACCGAGGCCTCGGAGCCGGCGGTGACGCGCAGCAGCGGCCGCCGGGGCGCCGTCCCCTGGTGGATCTCGATCATGTCCAGCCCCTGGGCGACGAACATCGCCTGGATCTCGGCCGCCAGGCCGAGGTCGGAGAGCGGGCGCGGCGGCAGGGCGTTGAGGTCGGGGAAGCCGCCGGGGGTGCGGATCAGGTCGCCTGCCGCCTGGGTCGAGACATCGCGCCGCGCCTCGGGCAGCTCCGGCGGCGCGGCCTCGCGGGCGCTGATCAGGTCGGCGAGGGTGCGGCGGCGCTCGACCCGCCGGGCGTCCTCGGCGGTCAGCTCGCGGACCTGCCCGCCGTCGAGAACCAGCGCCGAGCCGAGCTGGCGCTGGTTCGCCTCTTCGGTGCGGGTGACGTCGATCTCGGCGGCGTCGATGAACGTGGTGGTGCCGTTGGGCAGCACGATGTAGGCGGTGCCGTCGATCACCTTGTACTGCTCGCGGGCGGTGATCCGCGAGCCGTCCTTGAGGTAGACGGTGTAGGCGGCGGCCGGCGCCGCGGCGAGCAGCACGGCGAGGGCGGCGAGGGCGGCGGCGCGGATCCAGGTCATCTCGGTCCTCCCGGCGGGCGGTCGATCGGGCGCGAGCGTCGCTGCTATCATACCCGCCGCCCGCCCCGCCCATGCCCGAGCCCGTGAGCAATCCGCCCCCGTCCGCGCCCGCCGGCGATCCGCAGCCGCCCTCGGCGGTGCCGCCGGGGACCGTGCGCCGGCGCGTCTCGGGGCTGCTGCTGCTCGAGGACGGCAGCGCCTTCGAGGGCGAGGCGGTGACTCCCGGCACCCGTTTCGGCGAGGTGGTCTTCAACACCGCGATGACCGGCTACCAGGAGATCCTCACCGACGCCTCCTACCACGGCCAGATCGTGGTCATGACCCAGCCTCACATCGGCAACTACGGCACCCGCGACGACGCCGCCGAGTCGCGCCGGCCGTGGGCCGAGGCGCTGGTGGCGCGGCGGCTGACCGCGCGCCCGTCGGGCATCGGCAGCGAGGAGGCGCTGCCGGCATGGCTCGCCCGCTACTCTCTGCCCTCGCTGGCCGGGATCGACACCCGGGCGCTGGTCCGCCGGCTGCGGCTGGGGGGGGCGATGCGCGGGGTGGTCACCTCCGAGCGCAGCGACGTCGCGGCGCTCGCCGCCGAGCTCGCCGACTTCCCGCCGATGACCGGCCGGGCGCTGGTCGCCGAGGTGACCTGCGAGGCGCCGTGGGAGGTCGCCGCGGAGGGGCCGGAGCGCTGCCGTCTCGCGGTCTACGACTACGGGGTCAAGGCCAACATCCTGCGATCGCTCGCCGCCCGCGGCGCCCGGCTGACCGTGCTGCCGGCGAGCACGCCGGCCGCCGACTGCCTGGCTCTCGGCGTCTCCGGCGTGGTGCTCTCGAACGGCCCGGGCGACCCCGAGCCGCTGACCGAGCAGATCGAGGCGGTGCGCGAGCTGCTCGCCGCCGGGCTCCCGGCGCTCGGCATCTGCCTCGGCCACCAGCTCCTCGGGTTGGCGCTCGGCGGGCGGACGTTCAAGCTCAAGTTCGGCCACCACGGCGCCAACCAGCCGGTGCGCGACGCCGACACCGGCCGGGTCGCGATCACCAGCCAGAATCACGGCTTCGCGCTCGAGCCGGCGTCGCTCCCGGCCGGGCTGCGGGTGACCGGCACCAACCTCAACGACGGCACGGTCGAGGCCTTCGCCGCTGGCGACCGGCCGCTCTACGCGGTCCAGTATCACCCCGAGGCGGCGCCCGGCCCGCACGACGCCGCGGGTCTGTTCGACGCCTTCCTGCGGGCGGTCACGTGACTCCTCCCCTTTCCTGGACGATCGCCTGGCGCTTCCTGCGCGGGCGCCGCAGCCGGCTGCTCGACGGCACCGCCCGCGCCGCGCTTGCCGCCACCGCGCTCGGGGTCACGGCGATGATCGTCGCGATGGCGCTGATGACCGGCTACCGCGAGGACCTCCGGCGCAAGCTGGTCGAGGGCAACGCGCCGATCGTCGCCCAGCCGCTGCTCCCGGCCGCCGCCCCGCTGCCGGAGGCGAAGCACCTGGAGCTGACGGCGATCCCCGGGGTCGCCGGCGTCGGCCGGATCGCCTACGGCCAGGGGACGCTCTCGGCGGGCGCCGCCGGCGACGGTGTCGAGGTCACCCTGCGCGGGATCGAGCCCCGGCCCGCCGCCGAGGCCCGAACCGCAGAGGCCCGAACCGCCGATCCCGAGCCCGCCGCGGCGCCCGCAGTCGGCTCCCGGCTCACCGCCGACGCGGCGCAACTCGCCGCCGGGCCGGACGGAGTGCCGGGGACGGTGCTCGGCGCCGAGCTGGCGCGCCGGCTCGGGGTCGGCGAGGGCGACCTGGTGCGCCTGGTCGCCCTCGGCCTCGCCGACGGCCGCCCGCGCTTCCGCTACCGGACCCTTCGCGTCACCGGCACCTTCGCGGTCGGCTTCGCCGAGTTCGACGCCGCCTGGGTGCTGCTCGACCGCGCGCTGGTCGCCGGCGACGACGGGGAGGCCGCCGCCGCCGACCTCTACGAGATCACGCTCGCCGAGGGTGCCGACGGCGCGGCGGTGGTCGCGGCGGCCGAGCGGGTGCTCGGCCCCGACTGGTTCGTCGCCGACTGGCGGCTCGCCAACCGCGAGCTGTTCACCGCGCTCGAGCTGCAGCAGCTCGTGCTCTTCCTGGTGCTCGGGCTGATCGTTCTGGTGTCGACCTTCAACGTCGGCTCGACCCTGGTGGTGCTGGTGCGCGACCGCATGCGCGACGTCGGCGTGCTCGCCGCCCTCGGGCTGGCGCCGGCGCGGCTGCGCGCGGTGTTCCTGACCTACGGCGCGGTGCTCGGGGCCGCCGGCGTGGCGCTCGGGGTGGCGCTCGGCACCGGCGCCGCCTGGGTGCTCACCACCTTCGAGCTGATCCACTTCGACCCCGAGGTCGCGGCGATCTACTTCATCGACTCGGTGTCGTTCCGCGTGCGGCCGTCCGACCTGGCGGCGGTGGTCGGCTTCGCGCTCGCGGTCAACCTGGTCGCCTGCGCCGTGCCCGCCTGGCGGGCGGCGCGGGTCGATCCCTCGGCGGCGTTGCGCTATGAGTAGGCGGCGTCATGAGTGAACCGCCCGAGCGCTACCTGGCCGCCGCGGTCCAGCTCACCTCGACCTCCGACGCAGAGGCCAACTGGGAGAGCGCCCGCGGCCTGATCGAGCGCGCTGCCGGCTACGGCGCCCGGCTGGTCGCCACGCCCGAGAACACCAACTTCCTCGGCCCGCACGAGGAGAAGGTGCGCCGCGCCGAGCCGCTCGACGGCCCGACGTGCGGTCGCTTCGCCGAGCTGGCGGCGCGGCTCGGCATCCACCTGCTGCTCGGCTCGTTCAATGAGGCGAGTGCGCGCCCCGGCCGCTGCCACAACACGAGCGTGCTCTTCGGCCCGGACGGCGCGCGGCTCGCGGTCTACCGCAAGCTCCATCTATTCGACGTCGACGTCTCTCCCGAGGTCCGCTTCACCGAATCGGCGACCGTCGAGCCGGGTGCCGAGACGGTGGTCGCCGCGACGCCGCTCGGGCGCATCGGGATGACCGTCTGCTACGACCTGCGCTTCGCCGAGCTGTACCGCAAACTGCGCGACGACGGCGCCGAGATCCTCGCCGTCCCCTCGGCGTTCACGCTGACCACCGGCCGCGCCCACTGGCACGCGCTGCTGCGCGCGCGGGCGATCGAGAACCAGTGCTGGGTGATCGCGCCGGCCCAGCACGGCCGTCACGACGACGACGGCCTGCGCGAGAGCTTCGGCCACGCCCTGATCGCCGACCCCTGGGGCCACGAGGTCGCCTGCGCCGCCGACGGGCCCGGCTTGGCCCTGGCCGAGATCGACCTCGGCCGGGTGGCCGAGGTGCGGCGTGCGATGCCGGTCGCCGACCACCGGCGGTGGTGAGCGCCGTCCTCGGCGCGGCTGCGCGGACAGGTGGAGCGGAGGGGCAGCCGTCCTCTGTGGTATGCTTACTTTTTCAAGGTTGCACACCATGAGGCTCCCGAACCGCACGTCGAGCACGCCGCCCGCGTCGAGAGTGCGCAGCGATCGAGAGCCCGTGAAGGAGAGGCCATGCCACTGAGATTCGCCATCCTGGATGTGGAATCCGCGCTTCCCCACTCGAGCTCGCCGCTGCTTCAGCCCCGTCACGACGTGCTGACCGTCGGCACCGCCGCGCGCCGGGCCGGGCACGAGGTCGAGGTCTACGTCGAGGTCCTGAACGGGCTGCCCGGCGAGCGTCTGGCCGAGTACGACGTGGTGGGTGCAGCGGTGCAAGGACCCAATTACAGCACCACCAAGCGCTTCTTCGAGCGGGTTCGAAAAGAAAACCCGCGGGCCGTCTTGCTGGCCGGGGGTCCTTACGCCTCGGTGGGCCCCAACGACGTCTTGAAGATCGCCGACATCGTGGTCCGTGAAGAGGCCGACGAGACGATCGTCGAGCTGCTGGCGGCGCTCGAGGCGGGCGCTCCGCTCGACGACATCGCCGGGATCTCGTTCAACCGCAACGGCGGCGTCGTCCACAATCCCCGCCGGCCGTTTCTCAAGCAGCCGGGGATCATCCACGATCTCGATCTCCTGGTCGGCTTCAAGCGTCTGTCGTTGCCGATGCAGATCCTCAGGAAAGGGGGCATCTACAGCGGTCAGGCCGCCACCTCCCGCGGCTGCCCGTTTCCGTGCACGTTCTGTTACGAGAACATGCTCGGAGGGACCGGGTTCCGCTCCTGCGGCGTCGAGCCCTTCATCGAGGACATGCGGCGCAAGATCGAGTTCTTCGGGACCCGCGACTTCAGCCTGGCGGACAGCAACTTCGGCACCAATCCCAAGCATTGCCGCGAATACCTGCGGGCGATCATCGACGCCGATCTGCGCTGCAAATTCACCGCTCTCTGCCGTGTCGACATCGGGCGCTACCCGGACATCCTGGAGCTGATGAGCGAGGCCGGCTTCATAAGGCTCTCTCTGGGCATGGAGGCGCTCGAAGAGCCGACCCTCGCCAGCATCCAGAAACGACAGTCAGTCGAGCAGATCGTCGAGTCGATCGCCGCGATTCGATCGTTCGGCATCGACGTCTACGGATTGTTCATGATCGGTTTCGACAGCGACAGCGAACGCACGTCGGAAGCGATGACCCGCTTCTGCAAGGACAACGACGTCTCCGCTCTGAGCATCTTCTGCCTCACGGAGTATCCCGGGCTGCCGGGGCGGACGATCCCTCGTTATCGCATTTGTGAAACGAACCTCGACTATTCGGGCGCTCATTTCGTCAACACCTTCCCCAAGCAGATCCGTCCGAGCGTCCTCGAACGGGCCGTCTACGACGCGCTTCTGAAGTTCTACAGTCCGGGGGCCGTGCTGGCGTCGCTCTTCGGCAACCATGGCGGCCTGGCGTTTCAGCTCGGGCTGTACCGACAGTGGCGCAAGATCGCCAGGATCTCGGAGGTCCATCAGCGGGAGCTCGAGCAGATCGAAGCCCCCTACTACGACTCCAACGATCGCCTTCGCGAAGACTATCTGCGCGCCCACCCGGTACTCACCGCGCCCCTCGAAGAGAATCTGATGGCCGACTGGAGCGATCCCGTCGAGCCCGAGGAGCCCCAGGTGGTTTCGATCGGCGCCTGACCCCCTCGGGGGGACCGCTACCCCGACCTGACGGGCGGCCACGCTCCGCTCTGGACTCGGCCTGCCGGGATCGCCTCGATCGGACTCCGCCTCCCGTCGCTGTCGATGGACGTCGAGGAGCCGGCCCGGGCGCTGCCGCCGGCGCCGGGTCCGCCGACGTCGAAGCCGACCTCGCTGGGCGCGAGAAGGTCGACGCCGAGGGGTATCGGCGGCTACGCACCTGAGCCGTTTCTTGGCGGACAATGCCACGACATATCTTGAGGTCTGGGCGTCTTGCGGCCTCAGACCAAACCGTAGCCGAGATCGCCGGCGAGCTTCCGGAGCATCCTGAGCAGCGCCGGATCGGCGAGCGGACGGTGGAACTCCGGCCGCGACGAGATCGCCGGGCGGGCGCGGTCGGTCAGCGCCAGGGCCGGACGGTTGCCGTGCATCGAGGAGGGGTAGTAGAGGCCGTCGAGGTCGGGGTAGGCGTCGTGGATCGCCTGCGCCCAGCGGCGTGCGCGGGGGCGCGGGCCGGTGATGATCGCCATCGAGGCGCCGGCGCGGGTGGGCCAGGCGCCGGTGAGGTCGAGGAGCGTCACCGGCTGCGCGAGGCGGAAGCCGACGAGCCAGGGGTCGCGCGCGGTGCGATCGATCAGGCGGGTGTTCTGGAACGCCTCGGCGAGGGCGGTCGGGCCGTGGCCGGCGGCGTAGAGGATCGCCCGTTCCTGGACGCGTGGCGGCGGGAGGTGGTGGTCGAAGCGGGCGGCGGTGGGGCCGAAGTCGCGCAGGCGGTCCCACAGCGTCGGGTGGCGCCCGCCGCGGTGGTAGACGCGCCAGGCCCAAGTGCCGGCGGGGAGCTGCTTGCGTACCGGCGGCACCTGCGCCAGTTCCTCGGCCGGCGGCGGCTCCGGGAACTTGGCCACGGGCGTGCGGGCTTCCGGGCAGCGGCGGGTGCGCTCAGAGGTCGGCGGCCAGCTCGGCGACCGGGTCGGGCGCCAGGCCGAGCAGGAGCCACTCGCGCGGCGCCAGCGGTCGCGGACTCAGGCGCTCGTCGACCAGGTCCGGGTTGGCGGAGGTGAACCAACGGTAGACGGCGACCGGGTGCAGCTCGGGGTCGATCCGTCCGAGGACCTTGCCAGCACCGGGGACGAGCTTGCCGCCGTCGAACTGGAAGTGCGGCAGCGACCAGCCGGCCCGGGTGCGGATGCCGTAGAGGTGGGGCGGATCGGCGGTGAGCATCTGGCGCACGCGGCTCGGATCGACACCCAGGCGCGCCGCCGCCTCGGCGGTGGTCAGGCCGGTCTCGAGCAGCGCGGCGTAGTCGGCGACGGTGCGCGCGAGCGGATCGTCGCCCTCCGCGGCCGCGCCGCCGGTCGGCTCCAGTTCGAAGCCGCCGCGTTCCAGCGCCGCGGCCTCGCCGGCGGTCAGGTCGGCGCGCGGATCGGGGCGGTAGAGGCGGCGCTGGAGGCTCTCGATCGCCTGCTCGACCATCGGCTCGAACGCCTGGGCCGCGACCGATAGGCCGTGGGCGTGGAGGTAGGCGAGGGTGGCGGCGGGGCTCGGCGATGCGGTGCGGGGCATGGTCGCCCTCCTCGGTTCGTGATGCGGAGCACTAACGTCGATTCACGGCGTTAGTGTCCAGGAGAGGATACCACAGTCTCACGCGCTCCCCGCCCGATCATCCCCGCCTTTCGAGGCGGCGAGGGTATACAATTGACCCACGACCCAGCCGCGTCGCCCGCCCGCCCGCTCTGCCGGCCCGAGCCCGCAGCGCGTGAAAGGAGTGCCCCGATGCGCCGTACGACGAGCTTCATCCCGCTGACGATCCTGATCCTCGCAGGCGGCGTCGTGGCGGCGGCCTCGTCCACGGCACCGGAGCACGCCTATGTCGGCAGCAAGAACTGCAAGAAGTGCCACATCAAGGAGCACAGGTCCTGGGCGGAGACCAAGATGGCCCAGACGTTCGAGCTCTTGAAGCCCGGCGTGCGGGCCGAGGCCAAAACGAAGGCGGGCCTGGACCCACAGAAGGACTACACCACGGACAAGACCTGCCTGCCGTGTCATACCACCGGCTTTGGCAAGCCCGGGGGCTTCGTCGACATCGAGACCACGCCCGACCTCGCCGGCACCGGGTGCGAGATGTGCCACGGCGCCGGCGGCACCTACACCCAGGACCAGCACATGAGCCTCAAGAACAGGGAGTACAAGCGGGCGCAGGTGGTAGCCGCCGGGATGGTGGAGACGGTGGGGAACGCCCAGTGCGTGACCTGCCACAACTCCGAGAGCCCCTTCGTCGCCGACGACTTCGTCTTCGATTTCGAGGCGAACAAGGACCAGGGCGTGCACGAGATCTTCCCCCTCAAGTACTCCCACTGAGCGGGGAGGGTCGCGGCCGGCGCGCCGGGTCTCAGAACGGCGCCACGCCCGGCGACCCGAAGCGCTGCTGGGACAGGAGGTGGAGGAGCGGGTAGGCGTAGGCGATCGCGATCAGGATCACCGCCGCCACCGTCCACAGCCCGAGCCGATCCCACAGGCCGCGACCGGCGACCGGCACCAGCGGGCGGGCGAACTCGAACGCGGGGGCCTCGCCGCGCCGCCCCGAAAGCCAGGTCGCGACGCTCACCACGACGTAGCACAGGGCGCTCACGAAGAGCAGTACCGCGCCGGCGGCGGCGATCCGGGTCAGCGGCACCCAGCGGGCCGCCTGCTCGGCGCCCA
>Ga0256864_1000504_pt1 | contig 13777 bp, 11 predicted proteins | sample RVTome_11_FD_187336 | JGI IMG/M metagenome (GOLD analysis project Ga0256864, IMG submission 187336) | Soil microbial communities from uranium-contaminated site in the Upper Colorado River Basin, Wyoming, United States - RVT147D111 HiSeq ... | reverse complement strand
CGCGCCGGAACTTCGGCTTGCCCTTCATCGCCCCGCACTCGATCTCGTCGCAGATCCCCAGCTCGCGGAACGCGCACAGCTCGAACCGCTGGTCCTTGGGGAAGTGGCGGTCCCAGTTGTCGATCAGGAAGTCGTAGTCCGGAATGAACTCGTCCCGCCAGCGCAGTACGGCGTGGTGGAATCGCTTCGGCAGGGTCGTGCTGGTCGTGCTCATCGCTCTCGGTCCTATAGCTTCTTGACGTACGGGCGGAGGCTCGCCGGCTCGAAGCCGAGGGCGGCGAAAAAGCCGCCGATCTCCGGCATGTCGGCGTCGACCAGGGTGCGGACGAGCACCGCGCCGCGCTCGCGGAAGTGCTCGAGCATCGCCTCGGCCATCCGCCGCCCGGCGGCGCGCCCACGGCTGTCGGGATCGACGCCGAGGACCTCGATCCAGCCGGTCGGCTCCTCGAGGCCGAACTCCCCGGAGCGCACCTCCCCGAACATGAACCCGATCACCCGGCCGCCCTCCTCGGCGACCACCGACGACTCGGGGTCGCGGCGCAGGTAGTAACCGACCCGCCGCTCCCAGACTTCCGGCCGGTAGCTGCCGGAGATCCTCTCGTCGATCGCCACCACGGCGTCGAGGTCCAGCTCGTTGAGCGGGCGGATCGCGACTGAGTCTGCCTGCTCGTTCATGCGCGGGACCCCGGGTCGGTGGATGGACGGCACGCTCCCGGGTGGGGGGCGGCCGGGGGGCATTCTAGCGGGGGCAGGGGGTGGGGGCAAACGGGGGGGGCCTGGATGACCGAAAGCGTGAGGCGCCGAGCCGGACTGGATCAGCCGCGCGCCTTCGGCTCACGCAGTCGACTGCCGAGCTGCTGGAGCAGAGCCTCCGTGACCCGGTCGCGTTCGGCGGCCTGGCGCAGGAGGATGAACGCGGCGAGGGCCTCCTCGCGGATCCCCATCGACTCGAAGATCGCGATCATCTCGACCGCCAGCCGGCGCACTTCGGCGGTCCGTCCCTGGCGGCAGAGCAGGCTGGCGAGGTCGAGCGAGACCTCGGCCGCCTCGATCGCGACCCCGAGCTGGATGAATCCCTCGCGCGCCTCCCGCAGACAGCCCTCGGCCTGCTCGTCGCGGTGGAGGGAGGCGGCGATGGTTCCCTCGAGCCACTGGAAGCGAAGCAGGAGGGAGCGGGGACCGAGCCGGAGGTAGACGGGACGCGCCCGGGCCAAGGCGGCGAGCGCCTGGCGTTCCTCCCCTACGTGGTGCAATGCCCAACACAGGTTGTGCCAGCCGGACAGTGCGACGCGGGCATCGCGGTCGGGGTCCATGAGCTGCAGGCCGATTCGCACCAGGACGATCTCGCGGCAGAAGTCTTCGGCATATCCCCACACCATCCCCTGCAGGATCAGCGCCCTACCGAGAAGGTGCCGGTCTCCGATCCGCCGGTAGAGCGCGATTGCACGGCCGACACACCGCGCCGACTCGACCGGCTCTTGGCGCGCGCTCCGCAGCGAGGTCTCGACCTCCCACCAGAAGGCCTCGTCGAGGGGGCTGCCGGTCCCGTCTGCCAGCAGGGACCACGCGGTCGCGAGAGCCGCTTTGGCACCGGTGAAATCGCCGAGGACGCGCCGCGCGTTGGCGAGGTACGTCCAGCAACGACCCTTCAGGTCGTGGACCAGCGCATCGCCATAACGAACGGGGTCGAGGCGTGACGAGGCTGCGACGGCCACCTGCGCGAGTGCTTCGGACTTCGATGGATCGTCGTGGCGCTGCGCGTAGCTCGCCTCGAGCAGTCTTTCGCAGACCGCGGCGGTCCCGTACTGGCGGCTGTTGCCCACCAGAATGAGCTGCCGCTCGAGTGGCTGCTGGAGCAGGCGTGGGAGCAGCCGCGCTGCTTCTCTCCGCTCGGCAACGACGACCGCCTCGAGGCGCTTGACCTCGCTGAGCATTCGGACGAAGAGTTCGTCGTAACGAGCCTCGTCCTGCGCCGCTCCGGTGCCGCCTGCGGCACCGGCGTCGGCGCGGCCCGCGTTTGCCCACCAGGACAGAACGACTTCCGAGCACACCGCGCAGTCGGGCAGCAGGTGCCGTGCGACGTCGCCGTCTCCGGGCGTAGCTTCGTCGCCGGATAGGAACCGCTTCAGCGCTTCGTGGCTCGGGTGGCTCACGGTCGTTCCCGCAAGAATTGCATAGAGCAACGACTCCGAAGATTGATGCTCGCCGATAGCCTACCACCCCTTCCGTCAAACGTCCACCTCACCACGGTCTACTGAACGACACGACCCGACCGTGGCGCCTCCGGCACCTCAGGAGCGTTGGCCAAGCGGCACGGCTGCCGCCGGCACGCTAGGTCTCAGCTCGTCCTATCCGTTCGGGTCCGCCTGCGACCGGATGTCGCTCTCCTCCGCCCCGCCGAGGAGGCCCGCGAGCCACTCAACCACTTCGCCAATAATCCCCGAGTCCTCACTCCCGGCGGCTGGCTGAGCTTCCTCCGAACCATCACCGGCCGCCACAGCAGGGGCCGAAGGCAGCACCACGAGCCCTGCAACCAGCAGCGCGACTGCGACGAGACGACGAAGAGCATCCGAGTTCAGCATGCGATCTCCCTTCTCCAGGTTCCCTGGTCGAATCAGACAGACGAATCCCTTGTGCACACGGGTCGCTCCCAATAGTGGAGTAGCGTCAGTATGGCAATCTGAGACAGGCAAAATCAAATTTCAGCATAACTTTGGCCCCGCAGGCGGGGGTTCCCGCCGTCCTGCGGGTGCCGGTCGGAAGGCGAAAAGGGCTGCGCTCAGACCGTTTTCACGTGCTCGTGCGCGTGGTAGCTGCTGCGCACCAGGGGCCCCGCCTCGCAGTGGTCGAAGCCCAGGGCGAGGGCGTGCTCGCGGTACTCGGCGAACTCGGCGGGGCTCACCCAGCGGTCGACCGGGAGGTGCTCGCGGGTCGGCTGGAGGTACTGGCCGAGGGTGACGATCTCGACTCCGGCGGCGCGGACGTCGGCGAGGGTGGCGAGCAACTCGTCGGGGGTCTCGCCGAGGCCGACCATCAAGGCGGTCTTGATCCGGCCAGCGTAGTCGCCGGCGTCGCGGCGGGCGGCGGCATTCGCGAGCAGCGCCAGTGAGCGCTCGTAGCGGCTCCCCGGACGCGCCTTGCGGTACATCCGCGGCACGGTCTCGACGTTGTGGGAGAAGACCTCCGGCCGCGCGCCGAGGACGACGTCGAGGGCGTCGGGCACGCCGCGAAAGTCGGGGGTCAGCACCTCGACCGCGGTGCCGAGATTGGCCTCGCGCACCGCCTCGATCACCGCGGCGAAGTGGCCGGCGCCGCCGTCGGGCAGGTCGTCGCGATCGACCGAGGTGACCACCGCGTGCTGGAGACGCATCGCCGCGACCGCCTCGGCGAGGTGGCGCGGCTCGTCGGGATCGGGCGGCGCCGGCGGCCGGCCGCTGGTGACGGCGCAGAAGCCGCAGCGGCGGGTGCAGACGTCGCCGAGGATCATGAAGGTCGCCGTGCCGTGCTCGCCCCAGCACTCGTAGATGTTCGGGCAGCGCGCCTCCTGGCAGACGGTGTTGAGGTTCAGCCTCTCGACCAGCCTCCGGACCTCGTGGTAGCGCCCCGGCGTCGACAGCCGGATGCGCAGCCACTCCGGCCGCGGCGCGCGCGGCGGGTGGGAGGCGGGGGCGGAGCCGCCGATCTGGACGAGGGGTTCGCTCATCGCGTACGTTCGGGCCCGGAACGATCCAGCTCTCGCGTCCAGAGCCCGGATCGGCCGGTTGGATAGTCTAGCGCGCCCGCTCCTCCCCGTCAGCGCCGCACACCGCGGTCGGCGCCGGGACGGCGGAGCACGGGTACCCACCTCACTCCGGCCCGTACCACTGCCAACCTGCGGGGAGGAACCTCCGGGATTCGGCCTGCAGCGTGCGCCGATGATCCACGCACGTCGCTTCGACCTCCGGCCAGTCCCTGCCGAGACGATCAAGCAGCCGTTGGGGAGTCGGCCGCCGGCCCGTGGCAACCTCGGCCAGAAAGCTGCGGAAGCCCTCGGCCAGCTCGCCATCCCCGCCGTCGAGCAGGCATCGAACGAAGATCTGGCTGTGCCAGTTGTTCCTCCCAGTAGGATCGTAGAAGCCGGCCGGATCGACCGCTGTCAGCGCTTCCCAGGAGCTGTCGACGGGCGCCATTGCAGCGACCTGGAGGATCCTCTGGGGCCACCAACGGGTTCCTTCGACCGCGGCGTCGATGAGCCCGGGCACCGGAGCGTCGGGGTCTTCGACCCAGACCGCCCCGAGGTCGCCGGCGATCCCTTCCTCGAGCCAGAGCGGCAGCCCGGAGCCGATCGCGTGCCGGTTCAGGGTGTGGGTCAGCTCGTGGACAAAGGTGGAAACCACGGCGGGCCGAGCCCTGTCGCCGACGTAGAAGATCGCAAGGCCGCCGATGGCGAAACCGCTGGGGTGCTCGGACCGGGACGAGGCGGTCCTGGCCACGGCCCGGTAGTCCGCTTCGTCGGCGAAGAGCACGACCACCGGTCCCGACGACCGCTCCGGCACACCCAGGCCGTAGCGGGCGCCGTAAGCCGCGTGGAGCTGGCGGGCGACGCCATCGAGAAGCACTATCAGCTCCTCGTCCTCCACGTCGGAGTAGAGAGCGTAGGGTCCGAGAGTTCGGTTCGGGCGGCGCAGCCCGAGCCTCTTCTCGACCTCGCCCCGAACATCGGCGGGGGGCTGCGCCAGATACCGGTCGTCGCGCGTGCGGCGCGCTCGAGGGCGAGCCTCGACGACGGTCGTGGCGGGGTCCACCCACCCCACCCGGCCGCGAAGCTGGACCCGAAGCCAGTCACCGCTGCGCCCGAACAGCGGGACGTTGGCCAGCTCGCGCACGCTCTCGATCTCGGCGGTGCCGGCGGCCGGCTCGGCGCGCAGCACGGTGCCGGGGAGCAGCCAACGCCGCTCGTAGATCCTGGGGATCGCTGCGTCGGCGTCGATCAGGGCGGCCATCGAAGGGAGCTCCGCCCCCCCGGCCGCCCCGGAGCGCGCCTTCACCAGCCCGGTCGAGGCGTTGGCATCGGGCACGATCTCCCCGACGATGGCCCCCGGCCCGTCCGGTCGCGCCGGTCGCGGCGACACGCGCCGTGCCGGCCGATCCGCGCCTGCGGCGGCCTCGGCGGCGCCTGCGTCGTTCCCGTAGTACGACGGCGGCAGGTGGATCGGCCCGTCGGGCATCGGCGAGGGGACGATCACGATCTCCGGCCCGTCGTCGGTCTCCGCCGCTGCCCGCCGCTCCTCCTCCGGCGGCCCGAGGTAGGCGCGGCGGAAGCGCTCCGCGAGAGGACCGACCAGCGGCCACTCCTCGGCGCGCTCGAGCCAGGCGATCTCGGGGTGCCGGGTCAGCCAGCCGAAGCCGAGCATCCCGAAGGCCAGGAGCAGGATGACCGTCCAGGTCGTGAATTCCCTCAGCATCTGCGCGAGGATTCTACCAGCTCGTCGCCTACCCCGCCACCTCGAGCGACACGTCGAGCGCTGGGGCGCTGTGGGTCAGCCAGCCGGCCGAGATCAGGTCGACGCCGGTAGCGGCGACGGCGGCGGCGGTCTCGACGGTGATGCCGCCGGAGGCCTCGGTGATCGCGCAGCCGCGCGCCCGCTCGACCGCGCGGCGCAGGACGTCGAGTGGCATGTTGTCGAGCAGGACGGCGTCGGCGCCGGCGGCCAGCGCCTCGTCGAGCTGGTCGAGAGTGTCGACCTCGACCTCGATCTTGACCAGGTGACCGGACGCCGCGCGCGCCCGCCCGACCGCCGGGACGACGCCGCCCGCGAGGGCGACGTGGTTGTCCTTGATCAGCACCGCGTCGTCGAGGCCGAAGCGGTGGTTGGCGCCGCCGCCGGCGCGGACGGCATGCTTCTCGAGCGCGCGCAGGCCCGGGGTGGTCTTGCGGGTGCAGATTATCCGCGCCGGGTGGCCGGCGACCGCGGCGACCAAGTCGCGGGTGGCGGTGGCGATCCCGGAGAGATGCCCGAGGAAGTTCAGGGCGGTGCGCTCGGCGGCGAGGATCGCGCGCGCCGGTCCGCGGACGGTCGCGATCGTCGCGCCAGCCTCGGCGTCGGAGCCGTCGGCCAGGGCGACCTCGGCCTCCACCGAAGGGTCGAGCAGACGGAAGGCGGCGAGCGCCGGCTCGACCCCGGCGATCCGGCCGGCGGCGCGCGCGACCAGCCGCGCCTCGGCGAGGCGATTCGCCGGCACGATCGCGTCGGTGGTCAGGTCGCCGGCGCGGCCGAGGTCCTCGGCGAGGGCGCGGCGGACCGCCTCCTCGTAGAGCAGCGGCCAGGGCGGAGGATGCGGCCGCCCCTCCCCCGCCACCGCCGTCAGCCCTCCCGCCGGCCGACCGCGAGCATCCGCTCGACGGCCCGGCGGGCGCGCGCCGCCACCTCGGGCTCGACCTCGACCCGCTCGGTCATCGTCTCGAGCGAGCGCAGGATCTTGGGCAGGGTGATCCGCTTCATGTGCGGGCACAGGTTGCACGGCCGGATGAACTCGACGTCCGGATGCTCGACCGCGACGTTGTCGCTCATCGAGCACTCGGTGACCATCACCACCCGGCGAGGCCGGGCCTCGGCGACGTGGCGGATCATCGCCGAGGTCGAGCCGACGAAGTCGGCCTCGGCGAGCACCTCGGGCGGGCACTCGGGGTGGGCGAGGACGGTGATCCCGTCGAAGCGGCGGCGGAAGTCGCGGATCTCGGCGGCGGTGAAGCGCTCGTGCACCTCGCAGCGCCCGCGCCACAGGATCACCTCGACCTCGGTCTGCCGCGCGACGTGGCGGCCGAGGTACTCGTCGGGGAGGAAGATCACCCGCTCGGCACCCAGCGACTCGACCACTGCCGCCGCGTTGGCCGAGGTGCAGCAGACGTCGCTCTCCGCCTTGACCGCCGCCGAGGTGTTGACATAGGTCACGACCGGCGCGCCCGGGTAGCGCTGGCGCAGGAGCCGCACGTCCTCGGCGGTGATCGACTCCGCGAGCGAGCAGCCGGCGCGGGCGTCGGGGATCAGCACGGTCTTGGCGGGCGAGAGGATCTTCGCCGTCTCGGCCATGAAGTGGACGCCGCACAGGACGATCACCTCGGCGTCGGTCTCCGCCGCCTGCCGCGCCAGCGCCAGCGAGTCGCCGACCAGGTCGGCGACGCCGTGGAAGATCTCCGGCGTCTGGTAGTTGTGGGCGAGGATCACCGCGCCGCGCTCGCGCTTGAGCCGGTTGATCGCGGCGACGTACGGGGCGTGGACCGGCCATTCGACCTCGGGGATCACCGACCGCACCCGCTGGTAGATCGGCGCGGTGGCGCGGGCGATCTCGGGGGTGAAGGCGGGGGGCGGGGCGGTCCCTGGGTGGGGGGTGGCGGCTGGGGTTGAGGGCATGTCGCGGTCCTTCTGAATTATGCTCAGGATGAGTATATTGGGGCGCCGAAAAACCGGCCGGAGATCCGGCCGGCGAAGCTTATGCTACGAGTGAGCATATCCGGCTGTCAAGTGCGCGTCACCGGACGATCGGATCAGCATCACCGGCGCGGCGGGGCCGGCGCGGCCGGTCGCTATCGGACCGGGATCTCGCGGGTGACCGGCGGCAGGCAGCGTTCGTCGTCGCAGGGCTGGTAGGTGACGCGCAGGCGGGCGCCGTCGGCGACACGCAGCTCGCCGGGGATCTCCACCGTGCCACTGTAGACCGCCAGCTCGTCTTCGGCGAACGCGAAGCGGAAGCGCTCGCCCTCGGGATAGGCGACGGCACGCACCTCGCCGTCGGCGGCCTCGACCGCGGTCGGGATCAGGAACTCCTGCGACGCCGGGTTGGCGTTGACGTGCCAGCCGGCGGCGATCTCGAGCCGGACCGTGAACGGGCGCCAGGCGCCGGCCGCCTCGCCGGCCTCGCCGAGGCGGACCGAGGCGGTGACGACCTCCTCGGCCTCGCGGGCCACCGTCTCCGTACCGGTGGCTGCCGCGGCCTCGGCGGAGGGCGCCGTTTCCCCCTCCCCCGCCTCGTCGTGCCAGCGCAGCGCCGCGAGCGCCATCATCCGGCTGCCGTCGGGGAAGCTCTCGACCAGCGGCGCGAAGGCGGCGAGGGCGGCGCCGGCCTCCTCGCGCCAGCGCGCCTCGCCGGTGGCGGCGGCGAGGTCGAGCAGGTTCAGCGCCGCGACCGCGTTGGCCGAGGGAACCGCGCCGTCGAACGGGTCCTGGCTGCGGAACAGCAGGTCGGGGCGCTCGGCGGCGACGTAGAAGCCGCCGTCGGGACTCGCCAGGCGCGCGATCTGCTCCTCGGTCAGCTCGCGGGCGGCGTCGAGCCACTCCGCCTCGCCGGTGGCGCGGTGCAGCGCCAGGAGGCCGCGGACCACGAAGGCGTAGTCCGCGAGGAAGGCGGGCACCGAGGCCACGCCACCACGCCAGGTGTGATGGAGGAGAGGTTTTTCACCGACCCGCAGCTTGGCGAGAATGAAACGCGCCGCCCGCGCCGCCCGCGCCGTCAGCTCCGGCTCGCCGAGGAGGCTCCCCGCGTCGGCGAGCCCGGCGATCGTCATGCCGTTCCAGTCGGCGAGCACCTTGTCGTCGGTCAGCGGCCGCTCGCGCCGGGCGCGCGCCTCGAACAGCTTCCCCCGGGGCTCGGCCAGCCGCACCAGCAGCGCGTCGGGGTCGAGGTCGCGCTCGGCCGCCGCCTCGGCGAGCGGCGCCGGCAGGTGGAGGACATAGCGGGCGCCCTCGAAGAACGGGGCGCCGTCGAAGCCGTAGATCGGCGCCAGGAAGGCGAAACCGTCCGCGCCCAGCTCGGCCGCGAGCTGCTCGCGGGTCCAGACGTAGAACGCCCCCTCGTCGCCCTCGGTCTCGGCGTCGATCGCGCTCCAGAACGCGCCCTCGGGCGAGGTCATCTCGCGCCGAACCCACTCGGCGGTCTCGCCCGCGATCCGCGCCGGCTCGGCCTCGCCGGTGCGGGCGTGCTCGCGGGCGTAGAGGGCGAGCAGCAGGGCGTTGTCGTAGAGCATCTTCTCGAAGTGCGGCACCTTCCACTCGCGGTCGGTGGCGTAGCGGTGGAAGCCGCCGCCGAGCTGGTCGTAGATGCCGCCGCGCGCCATCCGGTCGAGGGTGGCGGCGAGCATGCGCCCGGCCTCGCCGTCGCCGCGTCCGGCCAGCACCTGGAGCAGGAAGAGGTTCGACGGGCTGGGGAACTTCGGCGCGCCGCCGAAGCCGCCCCACTCGGCGTCGAAGCTCCTCGCGAGGCCGTCGCGGGCACGCTCGGCGATGGTCGCCGCCGGCGGCCTATCGCCCGGGTGCACCCGCTCCTCGAGCACCCGGCGCACCGCACCGGCCAGCTCCTCGGCCTGCTGCTCGACCTCGATCCGCCGCCCCTCCCAGGCCTCGGCCAGCCCGCGCAGCACGGTGGCGAAGCCGGGGCGGCCGTAGCGGTCCTCGGGCGGGAAGTAGGTGCCGGCGTAGAACGGCTCGAGGTCGGGGGTCAGCCAGACCGAGTTCGGCCAGCCGCCGTGGCGGGTGAGGATCTGGGTGGCGGTCATGTAGATCTCGTCGAGGTCGGGGCGCTCCTCGCGGTCGACCTTGACGTTGACGAACCGGCGGTTCATCAGCTCGGCGATCGCCGGGTCGGAAAACGACTCGCGCTCCATGACGTGGCACCAGTAGCAGGTCGAGTAGCCCACCGAGAGGAAGATCGGCTTGCCCTCCCGGCGCGCCGTCTCGATCGCCTCCGGGCCCCAGGGGTACCAGTCGACCGGGTTGTCCTTGTGCAGCAACAGGTAGGGGCTCGACTCTCGGGCGAGGCGGTTCTCGCGGCCGGCGGCGGTGGTGTGGGTCATCGGCTTCTCCTGGCTTTTGTCAGGGGGGCTGTTCCAGCCCCCCTCCTGCTGCCACCGGACACGCGGTCCTGCGGGGCCGCCGCCAGCGCCGGGGACCCGGCCGCGGGCGGCGAGAGCGACCACTGCGGCGGCGGCGGCGGCGGCGATCAGGGCGGTGACGGCGGGCGTGCGGATGGCGGTTCCCTTCGTGCTCCGCGGTCGATTGTAGTTGCAAGGCCGGCGCCGGATACGGCGAAGCGGGCGCCGCCAGCGACACTGAGGTGCACCGGCCGGGCGCCGGCGGCGGACCCGGCGCGGCCTCGGACACCTCGCCTGTACTACGATCGGCCGGCGGCGGCGGACACCTCGCGCCGGCCCGCCGCCACCCGAGAGAGGAGGAGATCCATGACCATCCGGCCCGCCGCCGCGCCGTCCGCGCTCCCGATCCCCGCCGCCGCCCTCACCCTCACCCTGGCGCTGGCGCTCTCCCTCGCCGCGGCCGCCCCCGCCGGCGCCGCCGAGATGGGCACCGCCGACGAGCGCGCCGCCGCGGTCGCCGCGCGCGCGATGGAGGCGCTCGGCGGCGAGCAGGCGTGGGTGGACACCCGGTATCTGTCGTTCGGCTTCGTCGGCCGGCGCTGGCACTGGTGGGACCGCGAGACCGGCCGCCACCGGGTCGAGGGCACCGACCAGGAGGGCAATCGCTGGGTGGTGATCCACGACCTCGACAGCCGCGAGGGCAAGGCCTGGGCCGGCGGCGAGGAGGCGACCGGCGAGCAGGCCGCCGAGATGCTCGAGAACGCCTACGGCGCCTGGGTCAACGACACCTACTGGCTGCTCGCTCCCTACAAGCTGCGCGACCCCGGAGTCACCCTCGCCTACGACCGCGAGGAGAGCCTCGACGGCAAGACCTACGACGTCCTGGCGATCTCCTTCGCCGGGGTCGGCCTGACCCCCGGCGACCGTTACTGGGTCTGGATCGACCGCGGCAGCGGCCTGATGGACCGCTGGGCCTACGTCCTCCAGAACCAGCCGGCCGAGTCCGAGCCGACCGCCTGGAAGTGGGAGGGCTGGGAGCGCCACGGCGGGATCATGCTGGCGCCGCGCCGGCTCCAGGTCGGGAGCGACCGGGTGCTCGACCTCTCCCCGATCGCGGTCCCCGAGACGCTGCCCGAGGCGGCGTTCACCTCGCCCGATCCGATGGCGCCCGCGCCCGAGGACGAGCCGGCGGCCGGCGGGAGCGGCCGGTGACCGGGGCCGCGGGCGGTAGCAACGCCACGCGGGAGACCGTGCCGCCGCCGGCGAACGGATCTCACGCGGCCGGCCGGCTGGAGCGGATCTGGATCAAGCGCGCCAAGCTCGGACCGATGGATCCCCGCCCCACCGCCCGCCTGGTCGCCGGCGAGGGGATCGCCGGCAACGCCGACCGGGGCGGCCGCCGCCAGGTGACGGTGATCCAGGCCGAGCGCTGGGCCGACGCCCTCGCCGAGCTGGCCGGGGACGGCCGGGGTCCCGACGACGTCGATCCCTCGGAACGGCGCGCCAACCTGATGGTCTCGGGCGTCGCGCTCGCCGAGGCCCGCGGCCGGGTGCTGCGGATCGGTGGCTGCCGGCTGCTGATCCGCGGCGAGACCCGCCCGTGCGAGCGGATGGAGCGCGCCCGCGCCGGGCTCAAGGCGGCGCTCGGCCCGGACTGGCGCGGCGGCGTCTACGGCGAGGTGATCGAGGGCGGCGACATCGCGGCCGGCGACCCGGTAGCGCTCGAGGCGCCCGGCGACGCCGCCGATCCGGCGTCCCGCCGCGACGACCCGGCGGTGGCGGCGCCCGCCGGCCCGGCCCCCCGCCAGGACGAGGGACCGCGGGCGGCGCTCGCTGGCTCGGCCGAAGCGACAGGCGGCGCCCTCGAGACGGCGGGCGCGGCAGCCGCGGTGCCCCGCGGCCCCGCTCCTGCCTGAACGACCGGGATCCCCCTGGTGCGCGTCGTCTCCCTGGTGCCCGGCGCGACCGAGGCGCTGTTCGCGTGCGGCGCCGGCGGCCGGGTGGTCGGGGTCAGCCACGAGTGCGACCACCCGCCGGAGGCGCGCGGGCTGCCGCGGCTGACCGCGAGCGCCCTCGGCGATGACGCCGGCACCGGCGCCCCGCCGGCCGCGATCGACCGCGCGGTGAGCGAGCGGTTCGCCGCCGGCGGCGGCCTCTACACCGTCGACCGCGAGCGCCTCGCCGCCCTCCGCCCCGACCTGGTGGTCGCCCAGGCGCTCTGCCCGGTGTGCGCGGTGACCGCCGATGAGGTGACGGCCGGCTCGAATCCCTTCACCGTTCGCGGCAAGTTCGAGATCTTCTCCTGGGAGGCCTCGACCCTCGGGGGCGTGCTCGCCGACGTCCGCCGGCTGGGCGCCGCGGTGGGCGTCGCGCGGGGCGCCGACCGGCTGGCCGCCGGCCTCGAACGCCGCCTCGACCGCCTGCGCGAGGCGGCCCCGCGCCGCTCCGGCCGCCGGCCGCGGGTAGTGGCGCTCGAGTGGCTCGACCCGCCCTGGCTCGGCGGCCACTGGGTGCCGGAGATGATCGCGCTGGCCGGCGGCGAGGACCCGCTCGCCGAGCCCGGCGCGCCCTCCCGGCGGTCGAGCTGGGAGGAGATCGTCGGCGCCGATCCCGACGTGCTGATCGCGATGCCCTGCGGCTTCGGCGAGGCGGCGGCGCGCGAGCAGATCGCCGCGCTCGCCGGCCGGCCGGAGTGGGAGGCGCTCGCCGCGGTGCGCGGCGGCCGCGTCCACGCGGTCGACGGCGGCGGCCTGTTCAGCCGCCCCGGCCCGCGCCTGGTCGAGGGCGCCGACCGGCTGGCCGAGATCCTCGCCCTCCCCCTCTAAGAGCCCGCGCAGACGCTCCACTCCGAGAGATCCCCGAACTCGAAGCCGCCGTCGAAGATCACCGGCGCCGGGCCGGCGACCACCAGCCGGTGGAGCTGGCCGTTGAGGCCCAGGACGTACAGCTCACCGGCCTCGTCCTCGCCGAAGGCGGTGATCGAGATCGCGCTGTCGAGCAGCTCGACCTCGCGCCAGACGCCGCCGCAGCCGGGCAGCGCGCCCCAGATCCGGCCGCTGCAGAAGTCGCCGTAGAAGTAGGTGCCCTGCATGTCGGGCTGGGCGGCGCCGCGGTAGCGGTAGCCGCCGGCGACCGAGCAGCCGAGATCGTGGTCGTACTCGAGGATCGGGAAGTCGTAGTCGGAGGCCGGGCCGCAGCCGGTCGGGTCGAAGACGTGGTTGCCCTCCCAGCAGTCCCAGCCGAAGTTGCTCGGCGGCATCACCGCCAGCGGCTCGAAGTCGATCTCCTCCCACTGGTTCTGGCCGACGTCGCCGATGAACAGGTCGCCGGTGAGCCGGTCGAACGACAGCCGCCACGGGTTGCGCAGCCCATGGGCCCAGATCTCGTCGCAGCCGTCGGCGGCGCCGGGGAACGGGTTGCCGGGCGGGATGCCGTAGCCCTGGGCGCCGAGCCCGCACACCTCGTTCGGTCCGGGCGGCGGCGCGGCGTCGACGTCGATGCGCAGGATCTTGCCGAGCAGCGTGTCGACCATCTGGCCGTTCTGCGGCGAGCCGCCGCCGTCGCCCGAGCTGATGTAGAGGAACCCGTCGGGGCCGAAGTGGAGGTCGCCGCCGTTGTGGTTCTGCGCCGGCTGCTCGATCTCGAACAGCACCAGCGCCGAGCCGGCGTCGGCGACGTCGGGATCGCCCGCCGAGACCTGGTAGCGGGCGACCACCGTGCGGTCGAGGCCCGGGCCGGGGTCGCGGGTGTAGTCGATGTAGAACACGCCGTTGGTCTCGTAGTCGGGATGGAAGGCGAGGCCGAGCAGGCCCTGCTCGGGACCGGTCGGGTCGACCAGGGCGCTGACGTCGAGAAACGGCGCCGGGAGCAGGCTGCCGCCGTCCCAGATCCGGATCACGCCGCCGCGCTCGATCAGGAACAGCCGCCCCGAGC
>Ga0256864_1000503_pt1 | contig 13781 bp, 10 predicted proteins | sample RVTome_11_FD_187336 | JGI IMG/M metagenome (GOLD analysis project Ga0256864, IMG submission 187336) | Soil microbial communities from uranium-contaminated site in the Upper Colorado River Basin, Wyoming, United States - RVT147D111 HiSeq ... | reverse complement strand
CCGCGCGCGCAAACCGGTCGGCCGGCGACGGGGCTAGCGCGCGCCGGACCAAGGCGTCGATCTCCGGCGGAACGTCCTGGTGCGCGTTGCGTAGCGACGGCGCCGGCGGCAACACCTGGCGCGCCAGGATCTCCGTCGCGTGGTCCGGGCCGAACGGCGGGGCCCCGGCCACCATCTCGAACAGCACGCAACCCAGTGCGTACAAGTCGCTCGCCGCGCCGGGGGGCGTCTCGCGTCCGGCACGCTTCGGGCGCCTGAAGGCCGTCGCCCCGCGGGCGCCGTGGACGTCGGCGGCGTCGTGGCCTTCAGCGGCGGCGGGCTCGCCCTCGGCACCGCCGCCGCCGGATTCGTCGATGGCGCCCATCACGCCGAAGTCGGTGACGAGCGCGTCCCCGCCGTGGAGCAGGATGTTCTCGGGTTTCACGTCCCCGTGCAGGACGCCCCGGCCATGTGCGTGCTCGAGCGCTTCCGCCACGTCGGTAGCGATACGCAGCGCCGCCGATAGCGGCGGCGGCCCGTCGGCGTTCAACCGCTGGCGCAACGTCTGCCCGTCTACGAACGGCATGACGTAGTACAGCAGGCCGCCCGCGTCACCGGCCGCGTAGACCGGGACGATGTGCGGGTGCGCGAGACTCGAGAGTTGGTCCATCTCGTGGAGGAACCGCTCGCGCGCCAACCGAGCCGTGAGGTCCGGGCGCAGGACCTTGATCGCCACGTGACGGCGCGGCTGCCGCTCGCGTGCGAGGTAGACGACGGTGTTTTCACCGCGTCCCAGCTCACGCTCGAGAGCGTAGCGCTCCGGTAGGGATGCTTGCAGCCGTTGAAACAGGTCGTCCATCGTCTCCGTCGGCGACTCCGGTGGAAGGGATGCGCGCGTGCGCGTCACCGGACTCCCGGCGTATTATGACCCGCTCACCTAACCACTGACAACCCGGAGGCCGCGCGAGCAGCGCAGCGCCTACCGCGGAGCAAGCCACGGAACACGCCACCGCGACATTCCCACAACTCCTCACTCCTCACTCCTTACGTCTTACTTCTCACTTCTCACGTCTTACTTCTTGCTTCCCAACGTTTCCGGCATCCGCACGGCCACCACCACACCCGAGAGCAACGTGACGCCGCCCACGGCCGCGATTGCCGCCGGCATGCCGAGCCGGTCGGCGAGCACACCGGCCAGGAGCGCACCAACCGCGTAGCCGCTGTCCCGCCAGAAGCGGTACACGCCCACGGCCGACCCCCGCCACGCGGGATGCGCCACGTCGCCGATGGCCGCGAGGAGCGTGGGATAGACCATCGCGGTCCCCGCGCCGAGCAGTGCCGTCGCGGCGGCCCACGCCCCGAATTGCCGCGTGACGGCGACGGCAACGAGGGCGCCCGCCTGGACGGCCATGCCGCCCGCGATCAGCCACTTGCGGCCCACCCGGTCGGACAGCGCGCCGGTCCAGAGCTGGAGCACTCCCCACACCGCCGGATAGATGAAGCTCAGGACACCGATGCGCGCCACGTCGAGCCCCGCCGCGGCGAAGAACAGCGGGAAGAGGCCCCACGCCAGCCCGTCGTTGAGATTGTTCACCAGCCCCGCCTGGCTCGCGCTGAACAGCGCCGGATGCCGCCAGCTGGCGAGGGCGAAGATGCGGCCCGTGGACGGGGTCGGATCAGCAAGGCGTGAATCGGCGCGCGCCAGGCCCTGCGCTTCGAGCGCCGCATGGTGCGCGGTCTCTCGGACGAACAGGAGCGACAGCGCCAGTCCGATGCCGGCAAACGCGATTCCCATGTAGAACGGCTCCGGCCGGAGACCGTACGCCTGCGCCACGTATCCCGTGGCGAGCGCGGCCAACGCGACCGCGAGGTAACCGGCGAACTCGTTGAGCCCCATCGCCAGGCCGCGACGCTTCGGTCCCACGAGATCGATCTTCATGATGACCGTCGTGGACCATGCGAGCCCCTGATTGACGGCCAGCAGGACATTGGCGAACACGATCCAGGACCACGTCGGCGCCCACATGACCAGCAGCGGGACGGGCAGGCCCACGAACCAGCCCCACAGCAGGACGCGCCTCCGGCCGTAGCGATCGCCCAGCCGCCCCGCGAAGAAGTTGGTGGCGGCCTTGACCAGCCCGAAGGTCACGATGAACGAAAGCGCGGCGCTCTTGGAAGCGAGCCCGAATTCGGCTTCCGCCAGGAGCGGCAGCACCGTGCGCTCGAGGCCCACCATCGCGCCCACGAACGCGTTGACGGCGACGAGCAGCCAGAACTGCTGCCAGTTGGCGCCCAGGCCGAGCTGGATGTCGGGCCGCCGCGTCGCGCTCGTCTGCGCGCCGGACACCGCCCGGGCTCAGCCCAGATTCGCCGCCCGGGTCTCGGCGGCCCGGGGCGGAGGCTGGGGGACGTCGCGCAGCATGTGCGCCACGAACGCCTCACGGTCGCGCATTGCAAACGCCCGGTTGAACCGTCGCTCATAGCCGACCGTCGAAACCGGATTGCCGCTCAGTCCGCGCCCGCACACCGAGCCCGAGAACGCGCCCGGAAACACGGTGACGTGATCGGGCAGCCGGTGCAGCCGCTCGGCGCTCTCGAAGAGGTCCCTCGCGCCCCGCTCCGCGGTCGTCGCGAGCTCAGTGCGCCCCATGTCGCCGACCATGAGCGTGTGCCCGGTGAAGGCGGCCCACGGCTCCGCGCCCCGCGTCCGGTCCACCACGAGGAGGGTGACGTGCTCCGGCGTGTGCCCCGGAGTGTGTAACACGCGCAGCGTGACGTTCCCCAACTCGAGTGCGTCGCCGTCCTGCGCCTCGCGGAACGGGAACGCGGCACCGGCCGCCGGGCCGAGCACGTACTCGGCACCGACGGCATCGGCGAGACGGCGCGCTCCCGACAAGTGATCGGCGTGCACGTGGGTGTCGATCACGTAGCGGACGGCCATGCCGTGCTCGGCCGCCGCGCGAACGTAGGGATCCACGTGCTCTAGCGGGTCGATGACCGCCGCGACGCCCTTGCCGCCGCAGCCCACCAGATAGGACGCGGCAACCGGCTCGGTGTGCAGGAACTGGCGCAGGATCATGTTGGCCCTACGGCGACCGGGTGCCCCGCGGCACGCCAGTCCGGAAGACCCGTTGCGAGCCGCCGGGCGCGGTACCCGCGCGCGCGTAGCGCCGCGACCGCTTCCACGGAAAACAGGCAGTACGGCCCGCGGCAGTATGCCACGATCTCCCGGTCGGCGGGCAACGTGGCCAGGTGCGATTCGAGTTCATCCGGCGGGACGTTCAGCGCACCGGGCACGTGGCCCGCCAGGAACTCCTCTCGCGGGCGCACATCCACGAGCACCACGTCCCCGTCACGCATGCGACGTAGCAATTCCTCGCGCGACACGGCCTCGAGAGCGTCCGGCTGGTCGTAGTACAGCCGCACCAGCCGCTCGACCTCGGCGAGCCGTGTTTCGGCGAAGCCCTGCAGGTCTCGGAATAGACGGAATACCTCCGGGCTCGCGAGCCGGTAGAGGATCCGCTGGCCATCGCGGCGCCGGTCCACCAGTCGTGCGGCGTGGAGGACCTTGAGATGGGCACTCGCATTTCCGACGCTCAGCGCAGCCTCGGAGGCAAGCGACTCGACCGCGCGCTCGCCCTGTGACAGCAAGTCAATAATTTCCAAGCGTTTAGGGCTCGACAGCGCCTTAGCGACTCGGGCGAAGTTGGCGTAGAGCTGGTCCTTGACGGCTCGATGTCTGTCTTGCACAATATTCTATTGAACATTGGAATATGAGAATTGTCAACCCGACACGGACGTTGCCTGGATTCGCCGCGGAGGAATCAGAGATCCGTTCCGAGCTCGGGTCGGCAATGCCCGTCCGATTGGACTCACGGCCGTAGTAGGACGTGGGGTACAAAACGCCAAAACGTGGTACAAAACCGCACCCACTGTCCCACACGGGGTAGCTAGATCCCCCGACCCGTTTACTTTGGTGTCCGTGTCAGCCGCCCCTAGCGCAGGTTCCCGTTCCGTCCTCGTGGTCGATGACGAGCCCGCACTCGTGCACGCGCTCGGGAAGCTGTTCCGCGGCGCGGGCTACACCGTGCACGAGGCCGGGACCGGCGCCGAGGGGCTCGACGCGTGGGAGCGCCATCGCCCCGACGTCACCGTGCTGGACCTCGTGCTTCCCGACCTGTCGGGGATCGAGGTGTTGAAGCGGCTGCGCGCCCGCGGCGCGATCGTGCTGATGCTGACCGGGCACGGAGAGGTCGAGCACGCCGTGCAAGCCATGCAGCTCGGCGCGGAGACGTTTCTCACGAAGCCGCCCGACCTGCACCACCTCCTGGCCGCGGTGGCACGGGGGGCCGAGCACGCCGAGCTCCGCAGCCGGAACGCCGAGCTGCAACGCACGGTGGGGAAGCTCAAGGGGAGGCGGTTGGTGATGGGACTCGCCGTGCTCGTGCTCGTCCTGGTGGCGTTGGTCATCGGGCGGCTGCTCGGGACGGGCGTCGCGGTCGAGCGCGCCCGCGCCCCCATCCCCGTCCCCATCGACTCGCAAGCCCAGTAGGGAGCGTCCGCCCGCCCTACCGCCGGTCCAGCACCTCCCGCACCTTGCGCGCCAAGGTCGCGGGTGTGAACGGCTTCTCGATCAGGATCATGCCAGGCTCGAGCATCCCCTGCCGCGCCAGCGCTTCGTGCGCGTACCCGGACATGTAGACCACCTGCAGGCCCGGTCGCCTCGCGGTCGCCACCGACGCGAGCGTCAGTCCGCTCGCCCCGGGGAGCACGGCATCCGTGAGCAATAGGTCGACCGGGGGCCGCTCCTCGTCCAGCAGCCGGATGGCCTCCTCCGCTCGCTCGGCGGTCAACACCGTGTAGCCGTGCTCGCGCAGGCCGCGCGCCGCCAGCTCGCGGACGGCCCGCTCGTCCTCCACCACGAGAATCGTTTCCGTGCCGTGCTCCGACGGGCCCGCTTCGGGCGGGGGAGCCGTCGGCTCGGCCACCTCGTCGACGCGGGGCAGGTAGATCGTGAACGTCGTGCCGCGCCCCGGCTCGCTGTCCACCTCGATGTGCCCCCCGCTCTGCTTCACGATCCCGTACACCGTGGCGAGGCCGAGGCCCGTGCCTTCGCCCGGCGCTTTCGTCGTGAAGAACGGCTCGAAGATGTGGGCCCGGGCCTCGGGGTCGATGCCCTCACCCGTGTCGCCCACCACCAACGTCACGTAGCGTCCGGCCGAGATGACCGGCTCGCCGGATGCGGGCGCCGCGGGAAGCTCGACGTTCGCGGTCTCGATCGTGAGGCGCCCGCCCCCGGGCATGGCGTCCCGGCCGTTCACCGCCAGGTTCAGCAGGACCTGCTCGATCTGCCCCACGTCGGCACGTACGACGCCCAACGGGGTCGCCAGCCGCGTGATCAACTCGACGTCCTCGCCGAGCAGGCGCTGGAGAATCTGCTGCACCGTGAGCACCGCCGCGTTCAGATCCATCGGCCGCAGGTCCAGGACCTGCCGCCGGCTGAACGCGAGCAGCTGGCGCGTGAGCGTCGTGGCGCGCTCCGCCGCGCGCATGATCTCCTCGACGTCCTCGCGGTGCTCGCCGCCCAGGTCCGAGCTCGTGAGCAATAGCTCGGCGTTGCCCATCACGGCAGTGAGGAGATTGTTGAAGTCGTGCGCGATGCCGCCGGCGAGGCGCCCGACGCTCTCGAGCTTCTGCGCCTGGAGGAACTCCGCCTCAAGGCGTCTCCGGTCGGTCACGTCGCGCGACGTGACCACCACCCCGCCCACGTCGGCGTGATCCAGCAGGTTCCGCAGCACCGCGTCGATCACGCGCCAGGACCCGTCGCGATGCCGCATCCGCAGCTCCTGCATGACGATCGCGCCGTGGCTGCCGGTCACCGCCACGCGCTTCGCCACCGTCTGCGGCACGTCGTCCGGATGGACGAATTCGAGCGAGGGGCGGCCCACCATGTCGCTGGGAGCGTGCCCCAGGATGGCGCGCACCGACGGGCTGCTGAACCGGATCACGCCCTCCCGGTCGAGCACCATGATCATGTCGGCGATGTGCTCGAACAGCAGCCGGTGCCGCTCCTCCGACACCCGCAGCGCCTGCTCGGCGGCGCGGCGGTCCGCCTCGCTCCGGTGTCGCTCGCGGCGAATCGCGCTCTCCCGCAGCTCCCGGGTCACCGCGGGGATGAGGCGCTTCAGGTTGCCCTTCATCACGTAGTCGTTGGCGCCCGCCTTCATCGCTTCGACCGCGACGTCCTCGCCGATGGTGCCGGAGACGAAGATGAAGGGAAGGTCGGCGTCGCGTTGCCGGACCATGTCGAGGGCCGCCGTGCCGCGGAACTTGGGCATCGTGAAATCTGCGAAGACGACGTCCCAACCACCCTTCGCCAACGCGGTAGTGAGCCCGTCCCCGGTTTCGACCAGCTCGAACGCCACGTCGAAGCCGCCACGCTTCAGCTCGCGGGCGAGAAGAAGCGCGTCGTCCTCGGAGTCCTCGACTATCAGAACGCGAAGCGGGGTCGTCACCCGGGCTGGGCTCCCTGGGGGGGCACTTCGTTGAGCAACAGCCAATAGAGCCCCAGCTGCCGCACCGCCTCGCGAAACTCGTTGAAGTCGACCGGCTTGCGGATGTAACTGTTGGCGCCGGCGCTGTATCCCCCCACGAGATCGCGCTCCTCCTTGGACGACGTGAGGATCACCACCGGCAGCAGGCTGGTGCGCTCGTCGGCCCGAATCCGGCGGAGCACCTCCAGCCCATCCACTTTGGGGAGCTTGAGATCCAGCAACACCACCTGCGGCAGGTCGGACGCGTCCCTGTCGGCATACCGGCCGGTGGCGTGCAGGTATTCGAGCGCCTGCGCGCCGTCATCGGCCACGACCACCTTGTTCATGATCTTGTTGGCCTTCAGCGCGCGCAGCGTGAGCGCCTGGTCGTCCGGGTTGTCTTCCACGAGGAGAATGTCGCGGTTGCGCACTGCCGAGCTCCTTCCCCGGCCTCACGAGCCGGGTAGCGTGAAATGGAACGTGGCTCCGGTCCCCTCCGCCCCTTCCGCCCAGATCCGGCCGCCGTGCCGGTGAATGATGCGCTGCACGAGGGCGAGGCCGACGCCCGTCCCCGGAAAATCGCTCGGCGCGTGGAGCCGCTGAAACGCGCCGAACAGCTTCTCGGCGTAGGTCATGTCGAACCCCGCACCGTTGTCGCGCACGAAGAACGCGCGCTCCCCGCCGTCCACCGTGCCCACGCCAACCTCGATCTCGGCCTGCCGCTCCTTCGAGGTGAACTTCCACGCGTTGGCGAGGAGATTCTGCAACATCAGCCTCAGCAGGCGGGCGTCGCCGGTGACCGTCAGGTCGTCTGCGACGGTGAAGCGAACCTGCCGCGCGGGCGCCGCGGCGCGGAGCTCGTCGACGATGCCGCGCGCTACGGCGCCGAGGTCCACCGATTCGCTCCGCATGGCAGCGCGCGTGGCCTGCGCCAACTCCAGGAGGTCGTCGATGAGCTGCCCCATCCGGTCGACCGCCGTGCAGACCCGCTCGAGATAGTCCCGGCCGTCGGCGTCCAGCCGGTCGCGGTAATCCTCGAGCAACGCCTGGCTGAACCCATGGATGCTGCGGAGCGGGGCGCGCAGATCGTGCGACACCGAGTAGCTGAACGCCTCCAGCTCCTCGTTGACCGCCTGGAGCTCAGACGCGGACCGCTCCAGGGCCTCCTCCGCCTCGCGACGCTGGGTGACGTCCCGGATGATCCCCGCGAACGCCGACTCGCCGTTGCGCTGCCAGGACGACAGCGACAGCTCGACCGGGAACTCGGTGCCGTCGCGCCGCAACCCGGTCAGCTCGAGGGTCCGGCCGATCACCTTCGACTCGCCGGTCTCCAGAAACCGCGCGAATCCGTGGCGATGCTTGTCGCGGTACCGCTCCGGCATCAGGCGGGTGAGTGGTTGCCCGCGCACCTCGTCGGCCGTGTAACCGAACACGCGCTCCGCGCCGGGATTGAAATAGGTGATGGTGCCGGCGGCGTCCGCGGTGACGATCGCCTCGTGAGCGGTGGCGGCGATGGCGCTGAACTGCTCCTGGCTCGCTTGTAGCTCGGCGGTGCGCTCCTGTACCCGCTGCTCGAGCCGCTGCTGGGCGTCCTCGACGCGCTCCGCCATCCGGTTGAACGCCGCGGCCAACTCCCCCAGCTCGTCCCGACGTTTCACGGGTACCCGCCGCCCAAGGTCACCTTCCGCCATCGACGCCGATGCGGTGGTCAGCTGGCTCAGGCCGGTGGTCACCCGGCGGGTGAGGGCCCATCCCCCCAACGCGCCCAGCAAGGCGATGAACGCGCCGAGCAGGAGCATCCGCGTGAGGAATGCCCGGGGCCGGCCGAGCACGTCATCCCGTGGGGACTCGACCCACAGCTGCCACGGGGTGCCCGCGATCACCACGCCCTCGCCGAGGCGCCAGCCGCTGCCCTCGATGCGGTACTCGACGAGGCCCTCGCCCGCGGCGGCGGCCGCCGGCGGACCCTCGACGAAGCCGCCCAAGTCGGTCCAGATCACGCCCGGCGTCCCAATGCGGAACGTCACGTCCCGCCCAATCAGATCCGCGAGGACCTGCGCGCCCTGCTGGGACATCGCCAGCCGGCGGCTCTGCACCACGTACCCCACGGTGCGACCCGATTGTCGGACGGGGGCCGCCACGTCGTACCACCCCACCTCGCCGCTCAAGAGAAACCTGCTCACCATCATCGAGTCGCCGGCCGCCCAGGCCGGGAAGGACCGGCCGATGGGGAGCGTGTCGGCCTCCGGCCGCCGGACTTCGTCCAGCGCGCCGCTCGAGTCCCACAGGACGACGGCCATGACCTGAGAGTCGGACGCCAGCAGGCGCTCGAACGTGGCGCTGCCCGCGCCCTGGAGATCCGCCCCCCGGGCGACAGCGCCGATCACGGCCGAGTCACCGGCGACCGCGCGCATCTCGGCCGTCCGCTGGGTCACCAATTGCGCGAATAGGCCGCCGAGCTGGCGGCCCACGTCCTCCAGTCGCTCGCCCGCGGCCTCGAGCGCCGTGCGGCGCACTTCGCGGTAGGCGATCCAGGAGTGCGCCGCCACCACGGCGAGCAGGAGGCCCGCAATGGAGAGGGGAAGTTGCCACTGGATACGACGTAGCGGCTCGAGAGCCCGCATCAGCCCGCTCCGCGTTCGAGCCCGCCCCGTGCGGTTGTCCACCGGGGATGACGGTATGTTGGGCGACGGTATCCGCCGGCGTGCTGCCAAGAGGGCGCGCAAACGAACACGCCGCCGGGCGGATATCCCCAAAACCTGAAGCAAGTTTCATTAACGGCGGCCGGGGCGATAGTGCCAAGTTGGGGCGGGAAGGGCCGATCTTGGGACACCCCGCCACCCGTTAACCCGAACATGACCCGAAACCAACGGGGCGCAAGCCGTGGTTGCCTCCGCGCCGCTCGACCATCGGACTCGGCCGGTGGGCCCGCCTGCGTGACCGGCCGGACGGACCGCGTTGCCACGGCACCGTCCCCTCGATAAGCTCTCGGTCCCGATCCCGGACTCAGAAGGAGCACCCATCATGAAACGTCATACCGCCGCGCTCGTCGCGCTCGCCCTGCCCTGCCTCCCGGCCGCGCTCGCGGGCCAGGAGTTCGACGGCTGCTGGGCCGGCACGATCGCGAGCGGCGCGGACCAACGGCGCGCCGCGTTGGAGCTGGTCCGGGCCGGCGGCGTTGGGGGGGGCGCGTTCCACGTGCTCGGGCGGCACGTTGCCACCGACTCGCTCGCCAACGTCTCGGCGGGAGGTGACGAGGTCGCGTTCACGCTACCGACCCAGGAGGGTGCGCCGGCATTCCGGGTACGCGCGGCGGGAGATTCGCTGAGCGGCGAGGCCACGCGCGGGAGCGACACGTACTCCGTGCGGTTCGCGCGGGTCGGCGCGACGCCGGATGCGGCGTCCACGCTCATCGGCTACTGGTTCGGCTGGCTGCAGCAGGCCGGTTCTCCCGTGCTCCGCATCGGTCTCGACGTGGCGCCCGCGCCGTGCGGCCAGGTGATCGTGACCATGGACAGCCCCGACCAGGGCGCCGAGGATCTACCGATCACGAGTCTCTCGGCGTCGGCGGATTCGCTGCGCTTCGAGATCGCCTACGTGGGCGGCGCGTTTCGCGGCGCCGCGCGCGCGGGCGGCGACTCGCTGGTTGGGCGATGGTCCCAGGGCGGGGGAACCCTCGACCTCCTCCTGGCGCGCACCGACAGCGCGCCGTCGGCAGGGCGGCCGCAGGAGCCCGAGAAGCCGTTCCCCTACGACGAGGACGAGGTCACGTACGAGAACCCCACCGATGGCACCCGCTTTGCCGGGACGCTGACGGTCCCGGAGGGTGAGGGCCCCTTCCCCGCCGCCCTGATGATCACCGGCTCGGGTGCGCAGAACCGGGACGAGGCTATCATGGGCCACCGGCCGTTCCTGGTGATCGCCGATTACCTCACGCGCCACGGCGTCGCGGTGCTCCGCGTGGACGACCGCGGCGTGGGCGGCTCGAGCGGCAACGTCATGCAAGCCACCATCGCCGACAACGCGGGCGACGCGCGGGCGGGGGTGTCGTTCCTCGCGACGCATCCGAAGGTCGACGCCGAGCGTATCGGACTGATCGGGCACTCGGAGGGCGGATGGGTGGCGCCGGCGGCCGCGGCGCGGTCGGACGAGGTGGCATTCATCGTCACGTTGGCCGGTCCCGCCGTCACGGGCGAGGCGATCCGGCACGCGCAGGACTCGCTCATGCTCCTGGCGAGCGGCCTGCCGCCCCACTACATCACCGCGAACCGCACGGTGTCCGCGGCGATTTATGCGGCCCTCCGCAGTACGCCGGACGACTCGCTCGCCTTGGTGCGCATGGTGGAGGCCGCCACGTCGACGGCCGCCGCCTTGCCCGCCCAGCAGCGCGCCGCGTGGGACAGTGTTCAGGCGCTCGCCGACACGGCGCAGCAGCTCCGGAGCCTGCGACTCGCCTCCACCGTCTGGTTTCGCTATCTGCTCGACTACGACCCCGTTCCGCACCTGCGCGAGGTCGACGTTCCGGTGCTCGCGCTGTACGGCGCGAAGGACCTCCAGGTCCCGCCCCACCAGAGTGTGCCCGTGCTGCGCGACGCCCTCGCGCACAACCCCGACGTCACGATTCGCGTCTTCCCGGAGCTGAACCATCTCTTCCAACACGCCGAGACGGGGTTGCCCGCGGAGTACGGCCGTATCGAAGAGACATTCGCGGCGGAGGCGCTCGAGGCGATCGCGAGGTGGATCAAGGAGCGGTTCGAAAGCGAATAGCGTATGGCGTATGGCGTATGGCGTATGGCAGGCGGGGGATGGCACCTTGCCATGGGTGCGAACGACGTACAATCCGCCATAGGCCATACGCCATCATGCACGCAATCCTCGTCTCCCAGCCGGGCCCCGCCGACGTCCTCCGTCTCGAAACCGTCCCCGATCCGGCGCCGGGTGCGGGCCAGGTGGTGGTCCGGCTGGAGGCGGCCGGGGTCAACTTCATCGACGTCTACCAGCGCAGGGGCTGGTATCCCAAGCCACACCCGTTCACGCCGGGGACCGAGGGTGCCGGCACGGTCGTCGCCGTCGGGGAGGGCGTCACCACGGCGCGCCCCGGCGATCGCGTGGCGTCCGTCAACTTCGCGGGATCGTACGCGGAGCTGGCGGTGGCCCCGGCCGAGCGTCTGGTGCCCCTTCCCGCCGAGATCACCGCGCGGGACGCGGCGGCGCTCATGCTCCAGGGCATGACCGCCCATTACCTCGCCACCTCCACCTATCCATTGGCCCCGGGCCACCGTTGCCTGGTCCATGCGGCGGCGGGTGGGGTGGGGCTGCTGCTCTGTCAGATTGCCAAGCGGCGCGGCGCGGAGGTGTTCGGCACCACGTCTTCGGCGGAAAAGGGCGCGCTCGCGCGCGCGGCGGGGGCGGATCACGTAATCCTCTATACGGAGCAGGACTTCGCGGCCGAGGTGCACAGGATCACCGGCGGGCGCGGCGTGAACGTGGTCTACGATTCGGTGGGAAAGGCGACGTTCGAGGGCAGCGTCGACTGCCTGGCGCCGCTCGGCATGCTGGTCCTGTTCGGCCAAGCGAGCGGGCCGGTGCCGCCGCTCGACCCGCAGATCCTGAATCAAAAGGGCTCGCTGTTCCTCACACGGCCGACGCTGCAGCACTACATCCTCACGCGTGAGTCGCTGCTGGCCCGCGCGACGGATCTGTTCGGCTGGGTTCGGGACGGCACGCTCCGCCTCCAGGTCGGCGCCACGTTCCCGCTCGCGGCGGCGGTCGAGGCGCATCGCGCGCTGGAGAGCCGCAAGACCACGGGGAAGCTGTTGCTGATCCCCTGACGTGAGGCGCCTCCTCACGTTGCTCGGTCCCGGTATGCTGGTGGCGGCGACCGGCGTCGGCGCCGGCGACCTGCTCACCGCCGGTCTCGCCGGGTCGCGGCACGGCGTCACGCTGCTGTGGGCCGCGGCGGCCGGAGCCCTGCTCAAGTGGTTCCTGAACGAGGGGATCGCGCGGTGGCAAATGGCCACCGGCACCACGCTGCTCGAGGGGTGGGTGGCGCGGCTGGGCCGGTGGATCCGCTGGGTGTTCCTCGCGTACCTGCTCCTCTGGGCGGTCTTCACCGGCGGCGCGCTGGTGAGCGCCTGCGGCGTCGCCGGCAATGGCTTCCTCGTCCTGGGCGGCGACCCCCGCGTGTCCAAGATCGTTTGGGGCATTCTCCACTCCGCTGCGGGCGCTCTGATCGTGTGGCGCGGCGGGTTTAGCTGGTTCCAGCGAATCATGGGCGCCTGCGTGGGGGTCATGGTCCTGACGGTGACGCTCACCGCCGTGCTGCTGGCCCCGGAGTGGGACGCCGTCCTCGGTGGCTTGGTGGTGCCACGCGTTCCCGCCCACGGCACCGCGTACACTCTCGGGGTGCTTGGCGGGGTCGGCGGCACGCTGACGCTGCTCTCGTACGGGTACTGGATCCGCGAGCAGGGGCGGGCGGGCGCCGCAGGGGTGGTCGCGTGCCGCGTGGATCTCGCCGCCGGATACGCGGTGACCGCGCTGTTCGGTGTCTCGATGATCGTCATCGGCTCGCAGGTGGCTCTTCAGCAGGGCCCCAACGTGGCGCTCGACCTGGCCGCGCAGGTGGCGCTCGCCCTCGGTCCGGTTGGACGTTGGGTCTTCCTGGTCGGGTTCTGGGGCGCGGTGTTCTCCAGCCTGCTCGGCGTGTGGCAGAGCGCGCCGTACCTCTTCGCCGACTTCGCGCGGCTGTCCCGCGGCGGCGTGCGCGCCACGGACAACCTGGCCGCCACCGTCCCCTACCGGGGCTTCCTGGCGTTCATCGCGACGGTCCCGCTGGTGCTGCTCTGGGTATCCCTCGAGCGCGCACAGCTGCTCTACGCCGTGTTCGGCGCGCTCTTCATGCCGCTCCTCGCGCTGACGCTCCTCCTCATGAACACGCGGCGAGGCTGGGTGGGCGACCGGTTCCGGAACGGCGTCGTCACCAATGCTGCGCTCCTCGTGACGCTCGGTGTCTTTGCCTACCTGGCGGTCGGGGAGATCGTACGACCGTAGGGATCCGTTCGGTTGCGATGTCCGTTCGACCGACCCAAGTTGAAACCGCCTCGGCTCCTCGGGACGCCGCAATGGATTTGCTCGCCAACCGACTCACCAAGGCCCTCGGCTCCGCCTACGAGCTCGGCCCGGTCGTCGGCCGCGGGGGGATGGGCGCGGTGTACCGGGCAACGGATCGCCGGCTTCGGCGCGAGGTCGCCGTCAAGGTCTTGCCGCCCG
>Ga0256864_1000501_pt1 | contig 13862 bp, 8 predicted proteins | sample RVTome_11_FD_187336 | JGI IMG/M metagenome (GOLD analysis project Ga0256864, IMG submission 187336) | Soil microbial communities from uranium-contaminated site in the Upper Colorado River Basin, Wyoming, United States - RVT147D111 HiSeq ... | reverse complement strand
CCCCTTCCGGCCGCACCAGCCGCACCTGCGGCGCCTGACCGGCCGGACGACGCGGGCCATGGTCGACGTCGACGTGCTGCCGGCGGAGGAGGTGGACGGCTTCCGTTCCCGGCGCGCCCTGGTCGAGATCGTGGACGGCGAGCGGGTCGAGGCCGCGGACGGCGCGGTGCGCGACCTCGCGGTCGATCTCTACGACGGCGCCGTCGCCTACACGGACGAGCGGCTCGACGACCTGCTCGATGCGCTCGACGACCTCGGCCTGGCCGAGCGGACGCTGATCGTCTTCACCTCCGATCACGGCGAGCTGTTCGGGGAACACGGCCAGTTCAACCACGTCAGTCTGTTCGACGAGAACGTGCTGGTGCCCCTGGCCTTCTTCGATCCCGAGCTGCCGCCGGGCGTCCGGCGGGTCTCGCACCAGGTGCGTTCGATCGACCTCCTGCCGACGATCCTCGACCGCCTCGGCCTGCCGCCGCCCGAGGGGATCGACGGCCGGTCGTTCGCTCCACTGCTCCGCCGCCGAGAGCGGGCCGACGGCGGCGCCGGGGCCGGCAACGGCGACGCCTGGAGCTACGCCTCGGTCTCGAACCACGGCATCTCGCTGCGCCGGGTTGACGGCACAACCTACGTCGCGCGCAACGACGCCTGGGTCTCGAACGGGGCGCGAGAGCTTCTGCTGCGGGCGCCCGGGGGCGCGGCCGAACTGCCGGCGCTGCGCGCCGCCGCCGGGCGCTACCTCGAGGAGTTCCTGGCTGGTCTTCGGCTGAGGCTACGCAACCCGGACCGGCGTCCGCTGACGGTCGCCATCCCGCACGGCCTCGCGCTGCAGACGCGGCTCAAGCTCGAGCGGATCGGTGCCGGCGTCGTCAACCCCGGGAGCGGTCGGCCGTCGACGCTGAAGGTGGCTCCTGGAGAGGAGGTGACCCTGGTGGTCGAGGGACCGGCGGTCTCGCCGCTGCGGCTGGTGCTCCGTCATCCCCGATGGGGCTCGGCGGCGGTCGACCTCGACCCCGCCGCGCTCGAGCTGCCGCTGTGGGGGGAGTGGACCGCCGGCGGCTGGCGCCTCACCGGGGAGGAGCCGCCCGGTGGCGGTGTGCTGGCGGCGTGGTGGCAGGGCCCGACCGACTCGACCGAGTCGGCGCCTCCGACCCCGACCGACCCCGATCTCCTCCGCCAGCTCCGGGCGCTGGGGTACCTGCGGTGAGCGGGCGGCGCGGGCACCGGGCAGCGCGTCCCGGCTGTGGCGCGAGCCACCGGTTCGCGGTGGTGGCGGTGGCCGTGCTGGTCGCCGTGAGCGCATACGCCGGGTGCGGCGAAGGCGACGAGGGCGCGGCGCGCCTCGGGTTCTCCGACACCGCGGACGCGGCCGGCCTCGGCGTCCTCGGTCCCTCGTTCGCCGCCGCCGCGGCCGACTTCGACCGCGACGGCTGGCCCGACCTGGCGATCAGCGCCCACGGCATCGTCCAGCTCTTCCGCAACCGCGGGGGATCCTTCGAGTACGTCTCCGGGGCGATGGGTTTCGTTGCCGAGGACACCCACGGCCTGAGCTGGATCGACCTCGACCGCGACGGCTGGCTCGACCTTCTGGTGGCGGTCGGTGCCAACCAGGGGCGCGGCCAGGGAGACAACCAGCTCTATCGCAACCTCCGGAGCGAGTCTCTCGCCCACGACCCCGGTCTGCCGGGGGTGCTGCGCGATCCAACGGGACGCGGGCGCTGCTTGGTCGCGGTCGATCTCGACGCCGACGGCCGGCTCGACGTCGCGGTGCTCAACCTGGTCCAGCACGGGCGATGGAACCGGTTGGCGCGGGCGGTCCCCGCCGGCGGCTACCGGGATGCCGGCGAGCGGCTCGGGATCGAGAGGATCGCCGCCGAGTGCCTGACCGCAGTCCACTTTGACCGCTCCCGGACCCCGACCCTGATCGGCTACGGCGGCGGCAAGGACTCCGGCCGGGCGTTCCGGCCCGAGCCCGCCGGGGCGCTGGTCGACGTCACCGAGGAGCTGGGGATCCCGCCCAGCCCTCAACTGATCTACGCGGTGGCGGCTGGCGACTACGACAACGATGGCGATCTCGACCTCTACCTCGTCCGCGGCCATCACGTGCCGCCCTCGGTCGCCGCGCTCGACGGCGGCGGCGTCGGCTTCCGGCTCATCTCCCATCGGCCCGGCGACCACCCGGAGTTCAGCTTCCGGTGTGACGACGACTTCGAGGCCGACCTGCTGATCGGCTTCAATCGCCCGCGCCGCTTCGTCCATCTCGGCGCGGCGGGCGAGCATCCCCGCTCGATCCCGTGGACCGCCGGCGGCGGCGATCCGACCCTCGACGGCGAGCCGCCGGCCGCGGCCGCGGGCATCCACCTGTGGCGGTCGGCGCCCGGCGAGTACACGGTCCGGCTGGCCGGTGACGGTTCGCGGATGCAGGCGGCCTCGGGGAGGATGCGCGGCGTGCGCGGCTCGTGCGCACCGGCGGCGGTGCCTCGGCCGCTGCGGCGCCGCTGGCCCGACACCCCCAACCTCCTGCTCCGCAACCGGGGCGGCAGGTTCGACGACGTCACCACCGCCGCCGGCGCCGGCGACCCAGGAAGCGGCCGTGACGCCGTCTTCTTCGACGCCGACAACGACGGCGACCTCGACCTCTTCGTCGTCAACGGCGGGCTGGAGTTCGACCGCCAGCAGCCGGATGTGCTCTACCTCAACCGCGGCGACGGCACCTTCACCGACGTCTCCGAGGCGGCGGGGATCGCCGGTCCGGACCACGGCAGGGGAGCCACGGTGACCGCCCTCGACTACGACCGCGACGGCGCGATCGACCTGTTCGTCACCAACGGCGACGGGCCGCCCCTGGGCAACGAGGGGCCTTACTCGCTGTGGCACAACCACACGACGCCGCGCGGCGGCTTCGTCGAGGTCGACCTGGTCGGCGAGGCCGGCAATCCCGCGGCGATGGGAGCCTCGGTGCTCGCTGTCTTCGGCGGGCGGCGGCTGCGGGTGGAAAGGATTTCCACCGACGGACGGTTCTCGACCGGGGTCCTGCCCCTGCACTTCGGCCTCGGCCAGGCGGCCGAGGCGCGGATCGAGGTCACTTGGCCCACGGGTCGGACCAGCGCGGCCGCCGCCGTCGCCGGTGAACGGCTGGTGCTCACCGAACCGTCGGCGACCCCGGCCCTCTGAGCCTCGCGGTCTCGGGGTTCGACGGTTTGACAGCCCTCGGTGGGGGCCGTATTCTGCCCGCGGCGGCTCCGCGCGGCGCTTCGAGGTGTCGACGTGACGATACTGGACACTCCACAGGCCGGGCATTTCACCGTGCCCGGAAGCGCCGGCGGCGGACCCGACGGCGTACTCGGTGAGCTCGACGCGGCGATCCGCGCGGGCGAGACGCGGGAGCGCTTTCTGGAAAGCGTCGACCGGGCGCAGGGCGTCCTCTACGAAGCGTTCCGCCGCGCCTACGGCGTCGACGGCTACGCCAAGCTGCTGGCGCTGAAGACCGCCAACCTGGCGGTCGGCAAGTACCACTTCGCCCACCGGCACACCGCGCTGGCCTCGAAGCCCGTGCAGCTCATGGTCGATCCGTCGAACACCTGCCAGCTCCAGTGTCCCGGCTGCGTCCACTCCGCCAGTGAGAAGGTCCGCTCGCTGGTCGACTGGCCCGGCGGCCTGATCGACCCCGACTGCTTCGGCTCCTTCGTCTCCCTCTACGCCCCGTTCGCCTGGGGCGCCGTGCTCTACAACTACGGTGAGCCGCTGCTCAACAAGCGGACGCCGGAGATGATCCGGCGGTTCAAGCGCTATCTCGTGCACACTGCGATCTCGTCGAACCTGTCGCTCAAGATCGACGCCGAGGCGCTGGTGCGCTCGGGCTTGAACTGCTTGTATGCCTCGCTCGACGGCGCCACGCAGGAGGTCTACGGCCTCTACCGGCGGCGCGGGCGCATCGAGGTCTGCTACGAGAACCTGCGCAACATCGTCGCCGCCAAGCGCCGGCTCGGCAGCCCGACCCCTTACATCGAGTGGAAGTACCTGACCTTCCAGCACAACGAGCACGAGGTCGATCTGGCGATCGAGGTCGCCCGCGACCTCGGCGTCGACGAGATCCACGTCGCCACCCCGTTCGCGGTCGACTGGGACGACCCGTCGGTGCAGGTGGCGGAGTCGCCCAAGGCCGGGCGCTACAAGATCACCAACGCCTCGCTGCACGGCCCGCTCGATCGCCCGGAGGCGTTCGCCGAGACCGACGACGCAGTCGAAGTCTCCTTCGCGACGAGCTGGCTCGAGCACGACCGGGACGGAACCGAGGAGCCGAGCCGGGCGGAATCGTCGACCTGCCGTTGGCTCTACCAGAGCATCACCCTCGACGCGGTCGGGCGGATCCACCCATGTTGCATGCCGCCGGTCAACGACCTGCACCGGGTCTACGGCACCTTCCCCGACCCGGAGCCGCAGCCGTTCAACGCCCGCGACATGAAGCTCTCGCGGCTGGCGTTCGCCGACCGTCCGGCCTACCAGGCGGCGATCGGCGACACGCCGCCGAGCGAGGCCCCCTTCTGCGCGATCTGCAAGGAGAACCCCGGGCTCACCTACACCGTCGAACACGACGCCCTGCGCGAGCTGTTGGACTTCGATCCCCAGCGCGTGCTGAGCTGGCAGACCGTGCGCTCCCTGACCGCCTGGCCGAGCGACCGATGAGCGGACGGGCGCGCTCCGGCGGCGGGATCGGGCGGGTGCTCGGAGCGCTGGCGCCCGTCCTGCTCGCCGCCGGCTGCGGCCCCGCGGCGCCGCCGGCGATCATCGTCTTCGACATCGACACCCTGCGGGCCGATCACCTCGGCTGCTATGGCTACTCCCGCGACACCAGCCCGATCCTCGACGCCTTCGCCAGCGAGGCCGCGCGGTTCGACTGGGCCTTCGCCCAGGCGCCCTACACCGGGCCCTCGCAGGCCTCGATCCTGACCAGCCTCTACCCGAGCGCCCACGGCTTCCTCAGGGACGACGAGGAGCTGCCGCTCGAGGCGGTGACCCTGGCCGAGGTGCTGCGCGACGGCGGCTACCGGACCGCCGGCTTCATCGACGGCGGCTACATGAGCGACGACTTCAACATGGGGCAGGGCTTCGAGCTGTACGAGAACGTCCGCGGGCGCGGCCTCGCCCGGAGCGTGCCGCTGGCGCTCGGCTGGCTGCGCGAGCACGGCTCGGAGCCGTTCCTGCTCCTGATCCACACCTACGACACCCACACCCCGTACACCCCGAAGCCGCCCTACCGCGAGCTGTTCCTCGACGGCCTGGCGCCGCCGACCCCCGGCTTCGAACCGACGGTCGAGGTGATGGAGGGGATCCGCCAGTCGGTGTGGACCGACCAGCCGCGCTCGCTGCCGGACAACGACCTCGAGTACGCCAAGGCGCTCTACGACGCGGAGATCCGCTACGTCGACGACTGGTTCGGCCGCTTCGTCGACGGACTGCGCGAGCTGGGGCTCTACGACCGTTCGGTGATCGTCGTGCTCTCGGACCACGGCGAGGAGTTCCAGGAGCACGGCTCGGTGCTGCACGAGAAGCTCTACGCCACGGTCACCCGCATCCCGCTGCTGATCCGGCTCCCCGGCGGCCGGCGGGCGGGGACGATCCCGACCATCGTCGAGGGGGTGGACGTGATGCCGACCCTGGTCGAGCTGGCCGGTCTCGAGGCTCCGGCGAATACCCACGGCGGGAGTCTCCTGCCGCTGATCGAGGGCACGGCCGGCGGGCCCGGCCGCGCCTTCGGCGAGTCGCCCTACTACGGCCGCGAGCGCTTCCTGGCCGAGGACGACCGCCGGCTGCTGATCTCGCGCGACCGTCCCGAGCGCGAGGAGCTGTACGACTTCCCCGCCGATCCTCACGAGCAGGACAACCGGGCGGCGGCCGACCCGGCGGCGGTCGACCGCCTGCGCGGCCGCATCGACGCCTGGGAGCGCTGGGTGGCCGCGGCGCGGATCGGCGACGGCGCGACCTCGCCCCCCGACGAGGAGACCCAGCGCCAGCTCCGGGCGCTCGGCTACCTCCGCTGACCGCCGGCCCGCGTGCCGCCGCCGCGCACCGATGTCCGAGATCCTGAGCTGGGACCGCGTCGCCGTCCTGGTGCGGCGGGCGCGGAGCGGCGACGAGGAGGCCTTTCGGCGGCTGCTCGAGTCGCAGCAGACGACCATCACCTCGACGCTGGTCGCCTGCGGCGTGCGCTCCCGCGACACCGCGTTCGACCTCAGCCAGGAGATCGCGCTCAAGGTCTGGCGCCGCCTGCCGGAGCTGCGCGACCCGCAGGCCTTCGGCGGCTGGCTGCGCCGGATGACCGCCAACGCCGCGCGCGACCACCTGCGCCGGCTGGCCGCGCGTCCGGTCGAGCCGCTCGAGCGGGCGATGGACCTCCGGGGCGACGACGACCCCTACCGCGACGCCGCCCGCGGCAGCGAGGTGCGCCTGATGCTCGAGGCGCTCGGCGAAGTCGACCGTCCGGTCGCCGAGCTGCTGGTCGCCGCCGCCGAGGGGGTGCCGGTCGAGGAGCTGTCGCGCCGCGCCGGCACCACCGAGGGTGCGCTCAAGATGCGCCTCAGCCGGGCGCGCAAGCGCCTCCGGCGGCGGCTCGAGAGGCTGCGCGCCGATCCCGGCGACTGAGATCGGCAAACGAGCGTTACCTCGCGTCGTCCGGTGCGTCCTGATCGACAGGAGCACATGATGACCCTTTGCCCGCACCACGGAGATCTGGTCCACGAGCTGGCCCTAGGCCGGCTGGCGGACGCCGACGCCCTGCGCGGCGAGCGCGTCCTTGCCGGGTGCGAGACCTGCCGGGCGGCGTACGCTTCACTCGATCATCCGGAGGTCGCGCGGGGCGTCGCCGAGGGCATCGCGGCGTTCCGGACTCCAGCCGCCCGTCCGGCCGTGCGGCCCGCCGTGCGCCGGTGGCCGTTGCGCGCCGCCGCCGTCCTCGCCCTGACGGCCGGCGGCGGGGCGGCATGGATGGCGCACCAGGGGCTGCCGGACCGCAGCCTTGACAGCACCGCCGGCGCCGGCCGCGAGGCCTCCCGGGAGGCCGGCGAGGTGATCCTCGCCGAGGGTCTGGAGAGCGGGGGTCCGGGCGAGCTGGAGACGACGCTGCGCCCGCCGGAGGTCATCTTCGCCGACGATCTCGAGTCCGGCGACCTGGGATCGTGGCGCAGTTCCTCGTGAACGATCATCAACCCTAAACCGTAGGACCGTCCAGTCAACGAAGCAAAACCGAGAACCCAAGGAGACCGATGATGAAGCTCAGAATCAATCCGATCGCCCTGCTGTGCGCGCTGGTCGTGCTCGCCCCCGCCGTGGCGGCCGCCAGCAGCCTCGACGTCAACGCCGACGCCGCGATGGGCAACTCGAGCAGCTCCGCCTGCGGCGTGCCCGGAGCGGGCTGCGGCCTCGAGGTCATCTACACTCAGCCCCAGACTCAGGCGTTCGTCCAGTCCGATCACATGTTGATCGGCGGCGGCGAGACCTCGGTCCGGATCAGCTTCTACGCCGACCCTGGTCACCCGGACCCGGCCAATCCGGCCAACCTGCTCGACGTCGCCGCGCCCGGCCACGTCCGCGCGCTGGTGGCCTTCGAGAGCTTTGCCGTTCCGACGCCGTCGCGGATGATCGCCTTCGTCCGCCGCAACGGCGCGGGCACCTCGTGGCGTCTCCACGTCTGGGTCCGCCAGACGACCGGCACCTTCGTCGAGGCCGGCGCCGGCTTCCTGGTCGGCGGCTCGCCGACCACCGCGACTCGGATCGACATCGAGTGGACCGCGGGAGCCGGCAACGGCACCGTGCGCGCCACGCGGACTCTCGACGAGCCCGGTGCGCCGACGGTCGAGATCTTCAACACCACCACCCTCCAGACCGGCGGCCAGACGCTGGGGGTCGCCCGCTTCGGCGATCAGGGCTTCGGCTCGGTCGGCTCGCCGACCGGTTCGCTCTTCATCGACGAGGTCGTGATCAGCCGGCTGTAAGAGGCCGGCCGCCGGAGCCGAGTACCCGCGGCTCCCAACCTCGGCCCGGGCGCGCGTCGTTTCCTACGGCGCGCTCCCGGGCCTCGGTGTTTTCAGGGCCTGGATTTCGGGCCGCCGGCTACAGGTAGCCGAGGGCGCGCAGCCGCTCCTCGAGCTCGCCGTCGACCTGCGCCGCGCCCTCCCCGTCGCGGGGGGTGAACGCCGGGCCGACCCAGGCCAGCGAGATCACCGCGTCCGCACCTCCGGCGCCGCCGGGGCTGGGCTGCCAGCGGCCGGCCTCAAGCCGGTACCAGCGGGGCCGGCTCAGGTCGTCAAGCGGCACCTCGATCGTGGCCGGCTGGAAACGCAGGTGACGGTGCGCGGGCTCGAGCCCGGGACCGCAGCCCCGAGGCTGGAAGTCGAGAGGGAGCCACGCGCCGCCGGTGTCGAGCACGATCAGGGTGATCTGCTCTCCCGCCGGCAGCGCGAGCCGCACCTTGCCGTTTCCGGTCCAGCGCGTGAACGACTCGGCCGCCGGGACCTTGACCGAGTTCGGGCGGAAGACGTCGCCGACGAGGTCGCCGCACAGCGGCTCGTCGGCCTGGTTCCACAGCCGCACGTGGAGACCGGTCGCCGTGTCGCGGAGGAGCCGATGGGCCTGACGCCGGAACCGCCGCAGCTCGGCCGACTCGGCGGTCGAGCCGTTCAGCTCGGCGGGGTCGGAGGCGAGATCGAAGATTCGCTCGGTCGGCGCCTCGGTCGGCTTCCACGCCGCGTCGACGAGCGTGTACTTGCGGCCCTCGCGGTCGCGGATCGCGATCCCCCGGTTGCCGATCGCCTCGTAGACGATCGCGTCCTCCGGCAACCCGCGGGCGCCGCGGACGAGCGGCAGCAGGGAGAGGCCGGCAATCGGCTCCGGCGCCGGGATCCCCAGCGCCTCGAGCAGGGTCGGCAGGATGTCGACCGACCGCACCTGCTCGGCGATCCGCTCCCCCGCCCCCTCCGCGCCCGGCAGCCGGACGATCAGCGGCACCAGCACGGTATGGTCGTAGAGATCGCCGTGCCCGGCCAGTCCGTGCTCCCCCAACGCCTCGCCGTGGTCGGAGGTGAAGACGACGATCGTCTCCTCGGCCACGCCGAGCGCCTCCAGCTCGCCGAGCAGGCGCGCCAGCGCGCGGTCGGTGTGGGCGATGCCGCTGTCGTACATCGCCCGCACGCGCTCAAGGTCGGGCGCCGCGCCGTCGCCGTCGCCGACGAACACCATCTCCCGGCGCGCCTGGAACGCCAGCTCGCGCCGCGGCGGCAGCCCGCGGGTGACCACCGGAGGGTAGTCCCCGCCGTCGCCGGAGAACGAGCCGTAGTAGGGGTCGCGGGCGTAGTACGGCTCGTGGACGTCGTAGGTGTGGAAGAAGAGGAAGAACGGGCCGCTCGCGCGCGCGCGGGCTGTCTCCTCACGCAGCCACTGGAGGGCGACCTCGAGCCCCTTCTCCAGCTCGTCCTCGTAGCCCTCGCCGCGGTAGTAGCGGAAGCGCTCGAAGCCCTGGTCGAGGCCGAACTGTGGGTCGAGGTAGGCGCCACCGGTCACCGCCAGGGTCCGATAGCCGCGCTCGTAAAGGATCTCGGGCAGCATCCGCAGCTTTTCGGGAGCCGGATGGTGGTAGTTGACTCCGTGAACGAGGGGGTCGAGACCGGTGAGCATCGACACGTGCGAGGGCAGCGTCCACGGCGCCTGGACCACCGCGTTCTCGAACACCACGGCTTCGCGCTCCGCCCAGGCGGTGAGGTTGGGCATGGTCCGCCGGCCGTAGCCGTACAGCTCGAGGTGGTCGGCACGCAGCGTGTCGACCGAGATCAGCACGACGTTGGGCGGCCGGGCGCCGCCGCGCGGCTCCGCCGAGACCACCACCGGGTGAGCGAAGAAGGCCGGCGCGCCGTCGCCGGGCGGCTCGCTGGCCGCAACCGCCCGCAGCTCGAGGGTCGCCTCCCGGCCGGCGTACTCGCCGAGGTCGACCTCGGCGTCGAACCAGACCTCCGGCGGGACCTCCTCGCTGCGGAAGAGGACCCGCCCCTCCCCAGCCCCGTCCAGCACCGCGGCGACCTCGACCGCCCGGAGCCCGGCGGCGCCGGCGGCGACGCCGTAGCCGAAGCGCAGGACCGCCCGCTCGGGCGAGGTGGCGCGGAAGGTGGCCGGCGATCCGGGCCGGGCCGGCACCGCGAACCGGACCTCGCCTCCGAGGTCGACCTTCCAGGGCTTCGACAGCGCCGCGGCCACCGCCTCGGGGTCGGCGCTGCGGCGCACGCAGGTCAGGCGCCGGACCTTCATGAAGTCGCCGCCGATCCGCCGCAGCGCGACCGTCGGCGCCCCGCCGTCCGCCGCCGGCTCGAGGACGCCCCGCGGCAGCTGGAAGCGGAAACGGGTCCCGACCGGGCGCTCGAACAGCTCGCGGCCGGCCACCGACAGGGGCGCCGGATCGCCGGCGCCGAGCCCCTCGGGCACCTCCTCCGCGGCGACCAGCAGCTTGAGGCGGGCCCTCCGGACCCAGGTCGTGTCGACCTCGACGACGTCGCACTCGGCGATGCCCTCGACGCTGCCGAGCAGCCACGACTCTCCCTGGGCGGGGACCGGAACGCCGCGCGGAATCGCCCCGGTGCCGGCGCCGTCCGAGCGCCGCCACCGGGCCTGCTCGCTCTCTGTGGTCAGGTCGAGCTGGAAGACGACCTGTTCGTCGTGCAGGCTGGCCGGCTCGAAGGCCTCCGAGGGGGCCTCGGCGATCAGGCGCAGAGGCGGCTCGAACCGCGGCCCGCCTGCCGGACCGCCCCCGCCGCACGCGGCCAGCGCCGCCCCGGCGGCGAGCGCCGCGATCCCCCACGCCGGGCCCGGGCGGCCGAAGCACCGGACGCCGGGAAGTACGGAGCGGCGGCGCCGCTGCGGTGACTTCGACATCCGGCGCATTATCCCAGGATCGTCCGGGTGCATGATACCGTCGCCTCCCGGGTCCCCGGACCCGCCTCCGTGCCGACCGTTTCCGATCGTCGACCGTGCAGCACTTCGTGCGCCCGTTCCTGCACCGCCTGGGGCACGCCCGGATCGCCTGCAGCGCCGGGCTGGCGCTGCTCCTCACCGGCTGCGCCGGGGAGGTGCCGCCGCTGGCGCCGCGGTCGATCATCCTGCTCGACATCGACACCCTGCGCGCCGACCACCTCGGCTGCTACGGCTACGGGCTTCCGACCAGCCCGAACATCGACGCGCTGGCGGCCGAGTCGGTGCGCTTCGAGTGGGCGTTCAGCCAGGCGCCCTACACCGCGCCGTCCCAGGGGTCGCTGCTGACCGGGCTCTACCCGACCGCCCACGGCCTGGTCCTGCCCAGCGACCGGCTGCACGAGGAGGTGACCACGCTCGCCGAGACCCTGGCCGCGGCCGGCTTCGCCACCGCCGGGTTCGTCGACGGCGGTCACATGGCCGCCGAGTTCGGCATCGGCCAGGGCTTCCAGCTCTACCACAACGCCGACCGCGGGGGACTGGCCGGCATGGCTCCGCGGGTCCTCGACTGGCTCGGTGAACACGCCGACGAGCGCTTTTTGCTGCTCGTGCACACCTACGACGTCCACACTCCCTACGACCCTCCGGAGCCCTACCGCTCGCAGTTCCTCGCCGGCCTCGACCCGCCCTCGCCGGGCTTCACCGCCTCGGCCAAGCAGCTCCGCGACATCCGGGTGTCGAAGTACCACGGCAGCGAGGAGGTCCTGCCGCCCAACGACGTCGCCTACGCTCGGGCGCTCTACGACGGCGGCATCCGCTCCGCCGACGAATGGATCGGGACCTACCTGACCGAGATCCGCCGGATGGGCCTCGACCGCGACGCCTTGATCGTCCTCTTCTCGGACCACGGCGAGGAGTTCCAGGAGCACGGCTCGGTGCTGCACGAGAAGCTCTACGCGACAGTGACCCGGATCCCGCTGCTGATCCGCTTCCCGGCCGGCGGGCGGCGCGGCACGGTCTCGACGGTGGTCGAGGGCGTCGACCTGATGCCGACGCTCCTCGAGGCGGTGGGGGTCGAGCCGCCCCCCGGGCTGCACGGCGAGAGCCTCCTGCCGCTGATCCGGGGCGAGCGGCCGTCTAGGCCGCCGCTGGCGTTCGGCGAGTCGCCGTTCTTCGGTATCGAGCGGTTCGTCGCCACCGACGAGTACCGCCTCCAGTACTCGCGGGTCCACGACCGGGTCGAGCTGTACTCCTACCGCGACGACCCCCACGAGCAGCGCGACCTCGCGGCCGAGCGGCGCGCGGTGGTCGCCCGGATGCGCCCGGCGATCGCGCGCTGGGAGTCCTTTGTCGCGCCCACCAGACGCCGCACCGCCCGGGGCCCGCTCAGCGACGAGACCCGCAAGCAGCTCGAAGCGCTCGGCTACCTGTAGCGGCACCGGCCGTCCGGTCAGGGTCCGTCGAGATAGCCGAGCGCCCGCAGCCGCTCGCGCAAGGCCTCGTCGACGTCGACCGGCGACTCCTCGCGCAGCGCCGGCCCGCCGATCCAGCGCAGCTCGACCCCGGTCGTCGGAGGACCGCCCGCCGCCATGGTGCGCGTGCCGCCGTCCGCCGGCTCGATACGCACGCCGTCGCCGATCTCGGCGAGGTCGATCTGCGCGCGTCCGCGGCCGCCGCCGGAACCCTCGAGCCACAGCTCGACGCCGAGCTCCCGGCTGTTGACGTCCTCGATCCACAGCCGGCAGACGGCCCCGGGCGGAAGCACGAGGTCGGCGCCGTCCGAGCCCGCAGGCTCGAGGGCGACGCAGCCAGGGGTGGCGGTCTTGACCCGGAAGATGCGGATCGCCGAGCTCCGCAGCAGCCCGTGCAGCGGACGGGTCTCGAGGTTGCGCAGCTCGACGGCGAGGGCCCGACCGACCCGTTCTAGCTCGCCGCGCGCCGCCTCCCTCAGCCGCGGGAGCCGCGAATCGCCATCCGCCGCCAGGTCCTGCCGTTCGTGCGGATCGGCCTCCAGATCGTACAGCTCCTCGATCGGGGCCGGCGTCGTCCACGCCTGGTTCTTGAAGATGTACTTGAACCGCCCGCGCACGCTCGCCGCGAGCCCGTAGTTGGACGCCGCGGCATAGCTCCAGGCGACCGGCGGCACTCCGCGCCCGCCGTCGAGCAACGGCGCCAGCGAGACGCCGTCGACGCCCGGCCCCGGCTCGACGCCGAGCAGGTCGAGCACGGTCGGAGCAAGGTCGACGCTGCGCACCTGGTCCGCGACCTCGCGCCCGTGGCCGCGGCCGCCGGGGGCCGAGACGACCAGCGGCACCAGGAGGTTCTCCTCGTAGAGCGTGACGTGGCCGATCAGCCCGTGCTCGCCGAGCATCTCGCCGTGGTCGGAGGTGACGACCACCAGCGAGCGCCGGCCGAGGCCGCCGGCGGAGAGCACCGCGAGCAGCCGGGAGAGTTGTTGGTCGGCGTAGGCGACGCCGCTGTCATAGAGGTCGTTCGCCAGCTCGCCGGTGGTGAACGGCAGACCTTCGTCGCTCACCTCCTCTCCCCGGTACAGCAGGGTGAAGGCGCGGACGTCCTGCCAGCCGCCGGCGCGGGTGACCCCGGAGCGACCGCCGCGGACGTGATAGCCCGCGGGATCGATATCGCTGAAGCGGCCGAAGTACGGCTGCCGGGCACGAAAGGGGTTGTGCACTTCGTAGGTGTGGAAGAACAGGAACAGCGGCCGGTCGATCCCGGTCTCGAGCAGCGACAGGGCGCGGTCGATCCCCGCCTCCATCTCCTCGCGCGAGCCGGCCTCGTCGCGGTAGTAGTGGAAGCTGTCGAAGCCCTGGGCAAAGCCGAAGCGCGGGTGGACGAACCCGCCGCCGGTGATCGCCGCGGTGGTGAAGCCGGCGCGCTGCAGCGACTCGGCGAGC
>Ga0256864_1000500_pt1 | contig 13874 bp, 8 predicted proteins | sample RVTome_11_FD_187336 | JGI IMG/M metagenome (GOLD analysis project Ga0256864, IMG submission 187336) | Soil microbial communities from uranium-contaminated site in the Upper Colorado River Basin, Wyoming, United States - RVT147D111 HiSeq ... | reverse complement strand
GGTCGGCTGCGTCCACGACTTCGGCTCGCTGGTGGTCAGCATGCGGGCGCGCGGCACCTCGATCGGCAAGGTCACCGAGGGGATCATCGGCGCGCGCGCCAAGACGCTCTTCCACCTGATCATCTTCTTCGGGATCGCCCTGGCGATGGGGGTGTTCGTCTACGTGATCGCGGTGCTGTTCGCGATCACCCCGGAGTGGGACCCGAACCTGCCGACGCCCGACACCTCGTCGTTCCCTTCCGCGGTGCTGCCGTCGGCGGTGCTGGTGGTGCTGGCGCTCGGGATCGGCTGGCTGACCCACCGCCGCGGCCGCCGCCTGGCGCCGTTGACCGCGATCGGCTTCGTGCTGATGCTCGCCGCGGTGTGGGCGGGGATGGAGTGGCCGCTGATCGGGCTGGCGCACGACGCCTGGCCGTCGCAGGGGACGTGGGCGTGGATCCTCCTCGGCTACGCCTTCGCCGCCTCGGTGCTGCCGGTGTGGAGCCTGCTCCAGCCGCGCGACTTCCTCAACTCGCTGCTGCTCTACGTCGGGCTCGGGCTCGCCTACCTCGGGCTGTTCGCCTGCGCGCCATCGTTCGTCGCCCCGGCCTTCCGCATGCACCCCGAGGGGGCGCCGGCGTTCCTGCCGTTCGTCTTCATCATCATCGCCTGCGGGGCGGCCTCGGGATTCCATTCGCTGGTGTCGTCGGGCACCACCGCCAAGCAGATCGACCGCGAGACCGACGCCCGCTTCGTCGGCTACGGCGGCATGATCGGCGAGTCGCTCCTCGGGCTGCTGGCGGTGCTCGCGACCACCGCCGGGGTGGTCGGCGCCGGGGGCTTCTCGGCGGCGGAGGTCTGGCAGAACACCTACCACGACTGGGCGTCGATCCAGGGGCTGGGGCGGCAGGTCGGCGTCTTCATCACCGGCGCCGCACGCTTCATCGAGAACCTCGGCGTGCTCGACCACCGTGCCGCCACCGCGCTGGTCGCGGCGGTCGTGGTCTCCTTCGCGCTGACCACCCTCGACTCGGCGACCCGGCTGCTGCGCTTCAACATCTCGGAGATCGGCCAGACGCTGCGCCTGCGGTTCCTCGGCAACCGCTACGTCGCCTCGCTCGTGGCGGTCGTGGTGATCGCCGGCTTCGCCTTCCACGAGATCGGCGGCCGGCCCGCCGGCATCGCCCTGTGGCGCCTGTTCGGCACCGTCAACCAGCTCCTCGCCGGCCTGGCGCTGCTGGTCGTCACCCTCTACCTCGCCCAGCGCGGCAAGAACGCCTGGATCGCCGGCATCCCGATGGTCTTCATGCTCGCCTCCACCCTGGTCGCCATGGTCTCCAACCTCGGGGACTTCTGGCGGACGTGGGAGGAGGGCGGCGACGTGCTGTTCGTGGTCGGGGCGATCCTGCTCGCGCTGGCGGTGTGGCTGCTGATCGAGGGGGCGGCGGCGTTCCTGCGGTTGCGGGGGAGGGAGGCGGTGAGGTCGTTGGAAGTGCCGCTGTCCTGATCGTCATCACCCCACCGCCCGCGCTACCTCGCGCTGCCGCGCCAGCTCGCCGATCCGCCACAGCAGCTCGTCGGCGGCCAGCCGGTAGGACTCGGCGCCGGTGGCGGTGGGGTCGTACTGGAAGATCGTGCGGGCGTGCTCGGGGGCTTCGGCGAGGCGGATGTTGACGCGGATCTCGACCGCGAAGACCTCGGCGCCGTACTCGGCGCGCAGGCGGGCGACGTTGTCGCGGGTGGCGTTGTTGCGGTAGTCGACCATGGTCAGCAGCAGGCCGAGCAGCTCGAGGTCGCGGTTGTGGTGGCTGCGCACCCGCTCGGCGGCCTTGAGCAGGCTCGCCACGCCCTCGATGGCGAGGAACTGCGGCACCACCGGGGCGAGGAAGACGTCGGCCGCCGCCAGGGCGTTGATCGGCACCAGCGACAGCGTCGGCGGGCAGTCGAGGAAGACGAAGTCGTAGTCGGCGCGCGCCGGCTCGAGGGCGCGGCGCAGGCGGTCCTCGCGGCCGTGGAACTTGCCCAGCTCGAGGTCGGCGCTGACCAGGTCGGCGGAGGCGGTGAGGAGGTCGAGGCCGGGGACGCCGGTGGGCCGGACCGCCTGGGCGAGCGGCATCCCCCACAGCAGCACGTCGGCGACCGAGGGGGCGAGCGCGGCGCGCTCGACGCCGAGCGAGCGCGAGGTCGAGGCCTGGCTGTCGAGGTCGACCAGGAGCACCCGCCGGCCGCCCGCGGCGAGCGCCGCCGCGAGGTTGACCGCCGAGGTGGTCTTGCCCACCCCGCCCTTCTTGCTGATCAGGGCGACGATCACTGCTCGTCTTCCTCCCGCCGGCGAGCGGTGGCCCCCTCCCGACCCGGACGCTCCTGGACCCGGCAAGCATATCCCGCCGGCATGGCCGACCGGCCGGCGCGCCCGAGGACGAGCCCGCCGCGGTCCTGCGATCGCAGGACCGCGGCGGCGAAGGCGTCGGAGTCGTTGGCGGGGGGCGGACGCTACGGAGCCGGCCGCTCGGCGTCTGTGGTGCCCGCCGAGGCGGCGACCTTCTGCTCGCTGACGTGGGAGGTCCAGCGCTCGGCGATCGTCGGGTTGACCGCGCGCAGCTCGGCGAGCAGGCGGTCGGCCTCGTCCGTGCGCCCCGCCGCGGTGAGCGCGTGCCAGAGCTGGGCCCGGTTGGCGAGCTTGAAGTAGCCGTCGGCGCGGCCGAAGTAGACGAGCAGGCGGTCGGCCTCGCGCAGGCGCTCGACCGCCTCCTCCGGGCGGTCCTCGACCCGCAGCCGGATGCCCTCGAGGTGGAGGGCGAACGCGCCTACGCCGTCGCGGGGTGCAAACCGTTCGACGACGCCCTTCAGCTCCTCGGCCAGCGCCGCGGCCTCGTCCGGGAGCCCGGCGAGCAGCGCCGCCTCGTAGGCGATCACCGGAGCGTCGCCGGGGTACGACTCGCACTGTGCGCGGTAGGCGTCCCAGGCGCCGCGCCAGTCGGCGGTGGTGTAGGCGCGCCAGACGCCGAGCCGGCAGCGCTGGAAACGGACCTCCTGGGGGCAGAAGCCCTCGCGTTCCATCCCCTCGAGGACCTGTCCGCCCGCGTCGAACCGGCCGTTGAGCAGCTCGAGCGTCACCAGGTTGCCCCACGAGGGGCAGAAGTCGGGCTTGATCGCCAGCGCCGCCTCGAACTCGCGCCGCGCCTCCTCCCAGCGGCCGGTGAGCAACAGCAGCTCGCCCAGCGAGTCGTGGGGGTTGGCCTGGTCGGGAGCGAGGTAGCGGTAGATCTCGAACTGCTCCTCGGCGCGCTGCCAGTCGCCCTGGGCCATCGCCGTGTAGCCGAGGTGGTTCTGGGCGGTGACCCAGTTGGGGTCGATCTCGATCAGCCGGCGGTAGAGCGCCTCGGCCTTCTCGAAGTCCCGCACCTGCCACAGCCGCATGCAGTAGGTGTTGAGCGCGAAGGGATCGTCGGGGTAGCGCTCGAGGTAGTCGTCGAGCAGGGCCGCGGCGCGCTCGCCGTCGCGGTCGCGCATGGCGAGATGGTGCTCGATCAGGAACCGCTCGCGAGGATTCAGCCGGGACGGATCGGCGGCGCGCAGCTCGGCCTCCAGCGCCTCGGGGCGGGCCTCGTCCTCCCCGGGTTCGAGCATGCGTTCGAGGAGGAACAGCTTGGGGGCGGCGAACTCCGGATCGAGCTCGAGCGCGCGCTCGAAGTGTCCGGCCGCTTCGCCGTAGTAGAGCCGCTGTCGTTCGTCGAGCCCGCGCTGGAACTGCGCCAGCGCGGCCTCGGAGCCGGTCGTCCACTCGCGCTCGTCGCGGTGGGCGAGCAGGGCGCCGGCGGCGACGAGCGCCGCCAGCGACACCGCGATCAGCAGGGTGGCTCTGAGGGTCTTGCGGTTCATCAGGCGGCCTCCGGAAGGCGCTGGACTGCGAGCAGGGTCAGGTCGTCGTAGGGCTCGCGGCCGCGGGTGAAGTCATCGAGGGCGGCGAGCACGGCGCCGACCACCGCCTCGGGGTCGGCCTCGGCGCCGGCGATGACCCGGGCCAGGCGCTCCTCGCCGAACGGCTCGCCGGCCGGCGAGCGCGCCTCGTCGACGCCGTCGGAGTAGAGCACGACCAGCTCGCCGGGGGCGAGCGCCGTGTCGAGGCATCGGTAGCCGCCGCCGGCGAGTGCCCCGATCGGCAACCGGTGCTCGGCGAGCGGCAGCGGCACGACGGTGCCGTCGCGGCCGCGTTTGAGCGGGCGCGGCTGGCCCGCGACCAGGTAGCGCAGCCCGCCGTTCGCCGAGGGCGCGAGATACCCGAGCGCGACGAAGCCGCGCTGGTGCAGCTCGTAGATCCGGCGGTTGGCGAGGTCGAACAGCTCGTCCGGGTCGGGGTGGGAGAGCGCCAGCGAGTGGAGCAACTCCTTGGCCGCCATCATCATCAGCGCGCCGGGGACCGACTTGCCGGCGACGTCGCCGTAGACCAGCGCCTTGGCGCCCGGCGCCGGGCCGGCGATCACGGCGAAGAAGTCGCCGCCGACGTGGCGCGCCGGCCGGCACGAGGCGGCGACCCGCCAGCCGGGGGCGAGGTCGACGCGGTCGGGGAGCAGCGAGAGCTGGATCGCGGCGGCGATCTCCAGCTCGCGCTCCAGCTCGGCCTGGCGCGCCCGCTCCTCGAGCAGGAGCGAGGTCTCGAGCGCGATCGCCGCCTGGTCGAGCAGCCCTTCGAGCAGCCCCAGCTCCTCGCGCTCGAGCGTCACGGTCTGGCCCGAGGGGCCGGAGAGCACCACCAGCCCGACCCGCCGCCGCGAGGTGGCGAGCACGCCGATCATCTCGGCGCCGGCGGCGGCCAGCTCGGCGGTCGGCGCGCCGGTCCCGGGACCGCCGCCGCGCGGCTCGTCCAGCTCGTCGAGCCGGGCGAGCACGGTCCGCCCGGAGAGGCGCCGGAACACCGTCCCCGGCAGGGTCAGCTTCTCGGGCAGGGCGGGGTGGCCGGCCACCCGCTCGAGCGCCCCGCCGCTGCCGGTGCGGTAGAGGTAGAGCGCGGCGAAGCGCAACCCGAGGAGCTGGGGGAGCTCCTCGACCAGGTCGCGCACCACCGCCGCCGGGTCGAGCCGCGAGGAGAACTGCCGGCCGAGATCGACCATCGCGCGCTGCAGGCGGGTGCGTTCGGCGAAGAAGAAGCGGTCGACCGGCACCTGGACCTGGCGCCGCAGCGGCTCGAACAGCAGCAGGATGGTCAGCGCGAAGAGCAGCGGGAAGTAGCGCGACTCGGCGATGCCGGCGCCGCGGAACAGGCCGTTGACCGAGGCGATGCCGAGCGCGTAGAGACCGGTGACGAGCGCCGTGGTCAGGGTGTAGAGCAGGCTCCGGCGCAGGATCACCCGCACGTTGAGGAGCTGGTAGCGGACGATCGCCCAGGCGAACGACAGCGGGATCAGCGCCAGCGGCAGGACGCCGGTGAGGAACCACCCCTGGCGCTCGAGCAGGCGCGGGAAGCCGACCGCCAGCACCAGGATCGGCAGCAGGCCGAGGGTCGAGCCGGCGAGCACCGCCAGCGCGCCGCGGCGCTCGCGGGGCACGGTGAGGCGCCGGGCGCCGGCGGCGAGCACCGTCAGCCCGGCGACCGTGAACAGCGCCAGCACCCACCAGTTGGCGGCCGGCGCGCCGGAGACCAGCCGCGGCGTGCGGCCCTCGTGGGCGGCGAGGCCGACCGCCGCCAGCAGCACCGCCACCGGCAGCAGGTAGAGCCCGCCGATCAGCGCCCGGCGCACCCGCGGCCGCGCGAGCATCCCGAGCTTCTCGGCCCAGCCTCCGGCCCACACCGGGCGCGGGAAGATCAGGAAGAAGTGGAGGAAGCTCGCCGGCAGGAGCACCAGCGCGGCGGTGCCGGTGTGCAGGACGAAGCTGTCGACCCGCGAGTACGACGCCGGCCGCAGGCGGCAGACCAGCACCAGCAGGAACAGCGTGCAGACCAGGAACAGCACCCGGCTCGCCGGCAGGTCGGGCCGCTGCCGGAGCACGAACATGCCGATGAAGAAGAAGCTGAAGCCGAGCAGGCAGGCCGACAGATACGCGGTGTCGCCGATCTGCCGCCGGCCGAGCGCGACCCCGACCTCGTGCGCCGCGCCGCCGGCCGTGCGCACGTAGTAGGCGACCGTCTCGCCGATCTCGCAGCGGTTGAGCAGCTCGGCGGCGTGGGCCGGCGAGCGCAGCAGCGAGCGGTCGATGCCGACGATCTGGTCGCCGGGCCGGATGCCGGCGCGGTCGGCGCCCGAGCCGGGCACCACCTTGTGCACCCGCAGCTCGCCCAGGGCGTCGGCCTCGAGCACCACGCCGTCGTATGGCCGAGGTAAATACATATCCACGATCGACAGGCCCGCGAGCAGGAACGCGACCAGCCCGAGGGCGTAGAGCGCGGCGGTCTGATGGCGAGAGGTCATCGGACGAGACCGCCTCCGGGGGAGTCTACGTAGCGTGAACGCGGGGGTTTACGCCGCCGCTCCCGGCCGGCGGGGGCCGGCCGGAGCCGCCCCGGGGGCGATACCGGACGATACCGCGATCGGGCCTGCGGCTATCATCGCCGCGTGCCCGCGGTGAGCGGAGCGGAGACCCGCGCGGCGCCGGCCCCGGCCGGCTTCCGCGGCGTCGCGCTGTCGGCGCTGCTCGCCGGTCTGTGCCCGCTGATCCCGCTGCCGCTGGTCGACCAGTGGGCGCTGACCCTGGTCCGGCGGCGGGCGGTCGGCGACGTTCTGCGCGCCGCGGGGCTCGCTCCCACCTGGATGCAGGTGCGGATCCTCGCCGGCGAGCAGCCCGGGCACCGTGGCTGCCTGCCGGGCGTGGTCGCCTGGGCGGTGGCCAAGACCCTCTTCTACGTGCTCAAGAAGCTGTTCCGGACGCTCGTCTTCGTGCTCACGCTGCACGAGGCGGTGCGCCGCACCGCGGAGCTGTTCAGCGAGGCCTACCTGCTCCGGCACGCCGCCGGGATCGGCGCGGCGGCGGCGGCGCTCGCCGAGGGCGACCCGGGCGCCTGGCGGGTGCGTGCGGCGGTGGCGGCGGCGACCCGCGAGGTCGACCCCTCGCCGGTGCTGCGCACGGTGAACGCGGCGCTCGCGGGGAGCTGGGGGCTCCTGCGCCGCGGAGCGCGGCGGCTGGCGCGGGCGCTGCGCCGGCGCCGCGCGGTGGCCACCGCGGAGGCGGTGCCGGTGGCGGAGGAGGCCGATCTGCTCGGCGGCGTGGTCGACCGGCTGACCGAGGCGTTGTGGCTCCAGGGCGACTACCGGCGGCGGCTCGAGGAGCGCTTCGCGGCCCACTGGGCGGCGGCGCCGCTGTACTATGATCCTGGCCCCGCGCGACCGCGTGACGACCGCGATCCCGGCCGCCCCGGGTCCTGAGCCGCACCCTGCGTGCGCGAGGGACCCGAAGCGGCCCTGAAGGAGTTGGATTCAGCCGCCGTGTCCGGACGCTTCCCACCGCGGATCTTCCGCCGCGTGCCGTTCGAGGCCGAGCTGCGGCTCCGCTACGAGCCGGGCGACGCCGAGACGATCGCGCGCACCGCCAACATCTCGCTCGGCGGCACGTTCGTGGTCTCCGCCGAACCGCGGCCTCCGGGCACCACCCTCGAGCTGTCGTTCAAGCTGCCCGAGCAGCCGGCGCCGGTGCGCGGGCGCGGCCGGGTGGTCTGGGTGCGCGAGCGGGACGAGGGACCGGGGCGGCCGGCGGGCATGGGGGTGCGCTTCCTCGAGCTGACGCCGGGCAGCCGCGAGCAGATCTTCGAGGTCGTCGAGCGCCGGGTGCGCGACGGCGGCTCGCCCTACGACACGGGGAACGAGGAGAGCGGCAGCATCGCCGACCGGCGCGACGACACCGGGCCCCTGCCAGCGGTCGCGGACGCCGCGGCGGCCGGGGTCGAGGCCACGCCGGCGGCGGGGGAGGAGACGGCCGCCGGAGCCGGACTGCCGCTGTCCGAGCCGATCGCCGAGGCGGAGAGGGAGCGTCCGACCTGGGAGCGCGGCACCGCGATGGCCGAACCGGTAGCGCCGGCGCCGCTCCCCTGGGAGCCCGCGGCCGTGACTGACGAGCCGGTCGCCCGAACCGAGCCGGAGCCTCCGGCCTGGGAGCCCGCCGCCGCGGCGCCCGAACCGCCCGCGCCGCCGCCCCCGCTGCCGGTCGAGATGCCCGAGCCGGAGGGACGGTTCCACTATCCGGTCGGCAGCGCCTACGCCGGCCGCGCCCGCGGCGGCGCGCGCGGCTGGCTGATCGCCGCCGGGGCCATGCTGGTGGTCGCCGCGGTGGCGATGGCCGGCTACCTGCTGCTGGCCGGCGGCGGGACGGCGGAGATCGCGGAGGCGGTCCGGCCCCCTGCGCCTACCCGGCCTTCTACCGCCGGCGATGCGGCGGGTGGCGCGGCGGGGGCCGGCGCCCGCCCGCCAGGAGCGGAACGTCGGGCGGTCGCCGGCCCCGATGCCGGCGCGGCGGACATGGAGCGGGGGGATGGCCCCGGGGCTGTGTGGCCCGGCGGCGGGGAACCCGGCGCCGAGACCGCACCGGAGGCAGGCACTGGCGACCGGGAGCCCGGGACCGGGGCCGCGTCCGCGGAGACACCCGGTTCCGCCGGCGCCGGCCGCGCGGCGAGGGCCGAGGGCGGAGCGGGCTCCGAACCCGGCTCGCGGGCGACGCGGCCGACAGGCGCCGGCGCCGCGTCGGCCGCCGGCGCCGCGTCGGAGGGTCCGCCGTCGCCGGCCGAGCTCGCCGCCGCCGCCGCGGCGGCCGAGCCCGCCGGCGCCGTCGCCGCACCCGCCCGGCGGATCACCCGCATCACCTGGCAGCAGCGGGACGGCGTTACCGAGCTGGTCATCTGGGGTGACGGCCGGTTCGTTCCCGGCTCGTACCGCAGCTCGAGCCTGGGCGGCGAGCGCCCGCGCGAGCTGATCCGCCTGGCCGGCATCATCGAGCCGTATGCCGCCGGCAGCGTCGAGGTCGGCACGCCCCAGGTCAGCCGCGTGCGCACCGGCCACCACGTCGAGACCGAGCCCGACGAGTTGCACGTGGTCGTCGACCTCGCCGGCCCGGGCGTCGCCGCTTCCGAGCTGCGCGCCGACGGCGAACGTCTGTGGCTGCGGCTGGAGGGGCGCTGAGGTGGCCGCCGCCCGGCGCCTCAAGCGGCGCATGCTGCGCGAGCTGGTCGAGGACAACCTCGCCCTGCGCAGCCGCTTCCCGACCGCCCGCCGCCGGCGGCGGCGGAGCCCGCTGGCCGCGCTGCCGATCCTCGCGCTGGCGCTGGTCCCGGCCGGCTGGGCGCTCGCCGCCTACCTCGCAGGCCCGGGCGGCGATCCCGGTTCGGGCATGGCGGGCATGGCGATGCCGGCGGAGATCGCCGCCGGCGGCGGGGCGTTCTCGCGGCCGGTCCGCGGCCCGCACTCGCCGCCTGCCAACGGCAACGGCGGTGGCGGCGGCCACGCGGTACCGGACACGGCGGCCTCTCCCGACGCGCCGCCGTTCGACCCGGCGGCCTTCCCGCTGGCGGTCGAGCGGGTGGTGATCGATCCCGGCCACGGCGGCGACAGCTTCGGCACCCGCACGCCGTCCGGGCTCTCCGAGAAGGAGCTGGCGCTCGACATCGCGCGGCGCGCCCGCCGGTTCCTCGAGCGCCGCGGCTTGGAGGTCGTGCTCACCCGCGACGGCGACGCCGACCTGCCGCTCGCCGCCCGCGCCCGGCGCGCCAATGACGAGGGCGCCGATCTCTTCGTCTCGATCCACCTCAACTGGATCGAGAACCGCAGCGTGCGCGGCGTCGAGACCTACTACCTGGGGCCGACCGACGACCCCTTCCTGACCCAGCTCGCCGCCGCCGAGAACCGCGGCTCGGGCTACTCGCTGGCCGACCTCAAGCGGCTGGTCGAGGAGGTCTACGTCGGCGCCCGCCAGCAGGAGTCGCGGCGGCTCGCCGAGCACGTCCAGGCGTCGCTGCTGACCGCGCTGCGCGGGATCAACCCGGCGGTCGAGGACCGCGGGGTCAAGACCGCGCCGTTCATCGTCCTGATGACGACCGAGATGCCGGCGATCCTGGCCGAGGTAAGCTGTCTCTCCAACGAGCGCGAGGCGGAGCTGCTCGCCCGCGCGCTGTACCGCGAGCACATCGCCGAGGCGGTCGCCACCGGCATCCGCGCCTACGCCGAGTCGCTCGCCAACCCCGATGTCGGAGGCATGAGCTGATGAGCGACAAGAGCAAGCCGTTGCGCGTGGGGATCGATCTCGGGACCTCGCGCAGCTCGATCTCGACCTCCGACGGCCAGCGCCACGTGGTCGACAGCTACGTCGGCTGGCCGGTCGACATGGTCGCCCGCAAGGTGCTGAAGCGCGAGGTGCTGGTCGGGCGCGAAGCGCTCGACAACCGCTCGATGCTCGAGCTGGCGCGGCCGCTCGAGGAAGGGCTGATCAAGGAGGGCTCGAGCCGCGACGAGGCGGCGGTGCGCGAGCTGCTGCGCCACCTGCTCGGCCTCGCCGGCGTCGAGCCCGGCAACGGCCGCGTCGACGCCGTGGTCGGGGTGCCCGCCGAGGCGCTCCGGGTCAACAAGCAGAGCCTGCGCCGGGCCCTCGAGGGGCTGGTCGGCGGGCTGATGATCGTCTCCGAGCCGTTCGCCGTCGCCTACGGCCTCGAGGCACTGCTGCACACGATGATCGTCGACATCGGCGCCGGCACCGCCGACTTCTGCGTCATGAAGGGGCGGCTGCCGACCGAGGAGGACCAGCGCACCCTCACCCTCGCCGGCGACTGGCTCGACGAGCAGGTCGCGCTCAAGATCCGCGAGCGCTACCCCGAGGCGGCGTTTTCGATCCACATGGTGCGCGCCTGGAAGGAGCGCCACAGCTTCGTCGGCGAGCCGCGCGCCCGGGTGATGGTGCGGGTGCCGGTCAACGGCAAGCCGACCGAGATCGACATCACCGAGCCGCTCGGCGCCTCCTGCGAGTCGCTCCTGCCGCCGGTGATCGAGACCATGGTCGACCTGCTGACCCGGGTCGAGCCCGAGTACCAGGAGCGGGTGCGCAACCACATCATCCTCGCCGGCGGCACGGCGCTGATCGGCGGCCTCGACAAGCGGCTGGAGCGCGAGCTGGCCGACATCGGCGGCGGCAAGGTCAAGGTGGTCAAGGACCCGATCTACTGCGGCTCCGACGGCGGCCTGGCGATCGCGCTCGACGCCCCTGACAGCGACTGGGAGAAGCTGAGCGCCTGAGCCCGTTCGGACCGATCGAGCGCGCCGTCCTCCGCCCCGGGGATGAAGTAGAGGTGGAAGGTCGCTCCGGCATGGCCGTGGTCCTGCCCCCAGAGCCGGAGGGCACGCAGGTAGCGCTCCCACTGAAGGGCGGTGCCCCGCAGTCGCTCGAAGGCGCGGAGCTGGTCGGGAGACGCCGAGAGAATCGCCGGGACGTACTGTTCGATCGCGACCGTGACCGCATGCCAGCCCGGCCCGGGGAGCTGTGACGGATCGGCGACCACCCCTCCGGGCAGATAGGCTCGCAGCCGCCGCGCCCCCAGAGCCGGATACGCGACCGCGACCCGCTCGATGCCACGCCGGTCGAGATCGCGCGCGAGCAGCCGGAAGTTCTGGTGGTACTCGAGGTCCGCGTTCGAGAGTGCGAAGCGCAGGGGATCGGCCGCGCCGAGCCACCAGGTGCTCGTTGCGGACATCCAGCGCGGAGTCAGAGCGATCGCCTCGGCGGCGAGCAGAAGGGCGAAGGCGATCGCGCCGGTGCGCCGCCGGGCCGCCAGCCAGGCCGCCGGCAAGTAGAGCAGGGGCAGGACCGGCAGCAGATGCCGGACCCCGAGGTTGTAGCTCGAGCCGAACGCGGCGGCGAGGTACACGCCGACCGTCAGAACCGCGACGGCACTGCGCCGCCGGCGCAGGCCCTCGTTCTCCAGCCCCTGCGGGGGGCTTCGCGGGCGCCGGCGCCCGAGGCTCCACACCGCCGCGCCGATGCCGGCGGCCAGGACGACGAGCGGCGTCTTGACCGCGAGCACGGCGGGGAAGTACCACCACCGGCCGTATGAGCTGACGGTCCCGAACGCGTACGAGGGATACGCGGCGATCGAGCTCTGCGCCCGCACCGAGAACATTCCGGCGAGCCACTGGGCGGCTCCCGGAGAGATGCGCTCGATCGCGAGCAGGCGCGGCGCCCAGCTCAGCAGCCGGTCCTCCACGTGCAGGCCGCTGGCACCGTGGGCGTACCCCTCGACGGTGCGTCGACCGACCGCCGAGTCGTAGTCCGGATTGGCGGCGCGGCCGACCGCGAGCACCGGGGCGCCGGCGGCGCCGACGGTCAGGGCCGCGGCGGCGAACCGCGCGGCGACGCCCCGGCGCCCGCGGATCCCCGGTGCCAGCGCAAGCGCCCCGGCGACCGTCGGAGCCAGCAGCACGGCCGAGTACTTCGCACTCAGCGCCAATCCCCAGGCCAGGCCCAGGAGCACCGCCGAGGCCGGTCCCGGACGGCGCAGGAACCGCTCCGCGGCGAGCAGGGTGAGCACGAATCCGAGCGCCACCGCGGCGTCGGTGAGCGCCAGCGAGAGGTAGGGAAGGGCGGCCATCGACAGGCCTACCGCGAGCGCGAGGAGAACGCCCGTCGGGCTGTCGGCCCACCTCCGGCCGAGGGCGAAGCAGGCGGCGATCAGCGGCAGCGCCACCGTCAAGAGCAGCACCAGCCGGGAGCTGCGCACCCGACGGTTGAGCCGCGCCGGCTCGTCGAACAGTCGCTCGGCGGTCACGAGCGCGTCCGCCATCCGGGCCGGCGGCGCGTACGGCTCGGCCTCGGCGGCCAGCGGCGCCCCGGCCAGCAGCTTGACCAGGGGCGGGTGCTCGAGGTTGACGGCGTTGGTGCCGTAGCGCAGTGCGCTGAAGCCGGCGTAGAGGTGGTAGGCCTCGTCGGTGGTCACCGACTGCCACTCGATCGCGACGAGTTGGAGGGCGACGACGAGCGCGCCGCCAGCGACCCCCAGGATCGCGGTCAGGCGCCGGCCGGGCGGGCTCCCGGCGGCGCGGCGGGCTGCTATTGTCGGCCCGGCGGGCGCCGCCGCGGCCTGCTCGGGAGATCCCATGAACCAATTGGTCCTGATCGTCGACGACGAGCCGGGCATCCGCTCGGCGCTCGCCGGCATCCTAGCCGACGAGGGGTTCGACACCGTCGCCACCGGCAGCGGCAGCGAGGCGGTCGAGCTGTACCGCGACCGCCGCCCGGACGTGGTCTTTCTCGACATCTGGCTGCCCGACCGCGACGGCCTGGAGACCCTGCAGTCGCTGCGCGAGGCCGACCCGGCGGCGGCGGTGATCATGATGTCCGGCCACGGCACCGCCTCGACCGCGGTCAAGGCGATGAAGATGGGCGCCTACGACTACCTCGAAAAGCCGCTCTCCTACAACCGCGCGGTCGAGGCGGTGTCCGGGGCGCTCGACTACCGTCGCTCGGCGGGCTCGGCGCGCGGTCGGGTGGGGGCGCTCGAGCTGGCCTCCGACAAGCTGCCGACCGCCTACGAGCTGCGCCCGCCGCCGGCGCTGCCGCTGCTCGCCGCGGGCACCGAGCCGCAGCGCACGATCCGCCGGTCGACCGTGCTCTACGGCCACGGCCTGCACTCGGGCAGCCCGACCGGGATGGCGATCCAGCCCCTGCCGCCGGACAGCGGCGTCCACTTCGTGACCCTGCCGGCCGGGGTGACCATCCCGGCGCACGCCGACGCGGTCGCCGACACCGACTACGCGACGACGGTGGCCTCCAACGGCGAGTCGATCCGCACCGTCGAGCACTTCCTCTCGGCGCTCCACGCCTACGGGGTGACCAACCTGCTGATCAAGGTCCACGGCGAGATCCCGGCGCTCGACGGCTCGGCGCTCGAGTTCTGCAAGACGCTCGAGGAGGTCGGGCTCGAAGAGCAGGGCGCG
>Ga0256864_1000499_pt1 | contig 13876 bp, 15 predicted proteins | sample RVTome_11_FD_187336 | JGI IMG/M metagenome (GOLD analysis project Ga0256864, IMG submission 187336) | Soil microbial communities from uranium-contaminated site in the Upper Colorado River Basin, Wyoming, United States - RVT147D111 HiSeq ... | reverse complement strand
TCTCGTTCTTTCCAATTCAACGATCTCCAATCTCCAATCCAGCAGACGCTCCACCGGCCGCCGGTGGCAGCGGGCGCACGTCATCGGTCCCGCGAAGTGGACGCGATCGTGGTCGAGTTCCCGAAGCCCTTCCTGGGCGGCTCCAGCGTGAGCGTCTGGGGGACCAACAGCGGGACCTCACCCGGCGCCCGGGTTTTCAGGTGGTGGGAACCGCGTGTCGACTTGTTGGGTATGCTTGACCCGCGTAGCATTCCCGAGTGATGGGTCTTCCAACGTTCTACCGGATTACGCGATGCTGAGAGCTATTGGTCTGAACCGCGCCACGGCCTGGTTGCTCGCCGCGGCATTGCTTCTCGTCCCCGCGCTATGTTCCGCACAGACGGCCACGGCTCCCGCGGTCACGGAGCCGCCGGTGCGGTACGACACGGACCTGCTCCCCAACGGGTTTCACAGGAGCCGCCGGGACTCGGTGCTCGCGTCCCTGCCGTCGAACGCGGTCGCGGTGGTCCTCGGCGCGCCCGAGCGCACGCGCGAGAACGACGTGCTCTACGAATTCCATCAGGCGAGCGACCTCTACTACCTGACCGGCGCCACTGAGAGCGGGACGGCATTGATCCTGGCGCCGGGCGGCGTCGACGTAGACGGGGAGCGCGTGCGGGAGCTGTTGCTCGTGCCCGATCGCGATCCGGCGCAGGAGGTGTGGACGGGACGGCGGTTGGGTGCGGAGCGGGCGGAACGGGAGTTGGGCGTCGCGAAAGCCGTGGTGAACGACCGGTTCGAGGAAGTGCTGGCGGCGGCGCTCGCGAACGGGCGGCGGCTGCACCATCTGCCGCTTCCCGGCGGCGTCGAGCGGGGCTCCACGCTGGGCGAGCAGGTCGAGGCGCTCCGCCGGCACGCGGCGATCCTCGATTTCGAGCAGGGTGGGATGGCCGATTTTCTCGCGTCACGCATGCTCGGCACCGCCACGGCGGAGGATTTCCGGCGGACGACGTCGTTCCTCCAGCGGGTGACCGAGAACCCGTTTCCCTCGCCCCCGCTGCGCGAGGCGTACACGCAGTATCGCGCGGCGGCGACCGCGGACGAGTGGCTGGCGTGGAAGCGCGACCACATCGACGCGCGCTACGCCGACGGCGCGTTCCTTCAGGCGCGGCTCACCGCGCTGCGCACCGTCAAGACGGACGCCGAGCTGGCGCTGATGCGCCGCGCGATCGAGATCACCGCGGAGGCGCACCGCGAAGCGATGCGCGCCATGCGGCCTGGGATGCACGAGTACGAGGTCGAAGCGCTGATCGAGTACGTGTTCCACCGGAACGGCGCCGAGCATCCGGGCTTTCCCAGCATCGTCGGGAGTGGGGAGAATGCGGTGATCCTCCACTACGAGACGAACCGCCGGCAAATGCAGGACGGCGACGTGGTGGTGATGGACATCGGGGCCGAGTATCACGGCTATTCGGCGGACGTGACGCGCACGGTGCCGGTGAACGGCCGGTTCACGCCCGAGCAGCGCTCCATCTACGAGATCGTGCTGCGCGCGCAGGAGGCGGGGATTCAGGCGGTCCGGGAGGGGACGCCGTTCGGCGACGTGCACCGCGCCGCGGCCGCCGTGGTCGCGCAGGGGCTACGGGAGCTGGGCTTGATAGAAAGCGACCAGGAGGTGCGCCGCTTCTTCATGCACGGCACCAGCCACTACCTGGGTCTCTACGTGCACGACGTCGGCACCGGCGGCCCGCTCCTCGCGGGCACGGTGATCACCGTGGAGCCCGGCATCTACATCGCCCCCGCCGAGGACGTCGACCCGAAATGGTGGAACATCGGCGTGCGGATCGAGGATGACGTCCTCGTCACCCGGGCTGGAGCCGACGTTCTCTCCGCCGGTGCGCCGCGGACGATCGCCGATATCGAAGCCCTCATGAGACAGTAATCGGCGTGGCTCCCTCCTTCGCGGCGAGGAGGGTGGGGCGCTCCCTCCGCGCGCGGCGGGGCGGGTGGACTCGACGGACTCGACCGGCCGTCGTGCGCGGTGACCCAGGGCTCGGGGCCGTCGAGTCCGCCGTGACCACGCCGCCCCGCCGCGCGCTGCGGGAGCGCCCCACCCTCCTCCAGACCATCTGATGCCCGCCCGCACTCCTCACTCCTCACTCCTCACTCCTCACTGTAGTTCATATCGTTCCAGCCACTGCAGATCGTACTCGTCGTTGCGGACGGCGTAGACGACGCCGTTTCCGAAGCCGACGATCTGGCGGCCCGCGGGGAGGAGCACCCGGCCCTTGATGGCGCCGCCCGGGCCGAAGACGTCGAACGCCGGCGGGTGGCTGGCGGGCATGGAGCGCTCGACCCACGCGTCGCCCGACGGGGTCACCCAGATGTTCTCGGCGCGGAACGGCGGCTTGTGGTCCGGCCAGTCGTAGCCATCGAGGTCGGGGCCGTCGCTCGTGGCGGCGCCGCCGCGGCTGAAGTTGGTCTGCATGCGGCCGTTCTCCACGCTCACCCTGATCGCGAGGCCGTTGCTCAGGCTCTCGGCCCATTCTTCTTTATCCGCCCGGCGGATCGGGACGGGCCGGTATTGGACCGCGGGGCCGCGCACGATGCGGCCGTCGGGATGGATCCAGTCGAGCCGGTAGGGGTTGGAGCGGGCGACCGCGACGCGGCCGTCCGGCGCCACGGCCCAGGCGTCCTGCGGGCTCAGCGGTACCGGCCGCGCGTTGACCTGGCGGTCGTTGGCGCCGCCGGAACTGCTCACGCTGACGCTCGCGAGCTTCACGGTTCCCACCGAGTCGACGGCGTCGGTCGTCCGGTCCCAGCGCATGATGGGTGCGGAGTCGGGGAACTCGCCGCCGGGCGACACGCCGCCCCGGCTCTGGAAGTACACGCGACCCTGGGCGTCCACGCCCCGCGGGAGCACGAACAGCATCGATCCGGGGCCCGGGCCCTGGCCGTGTCCAGGGCGGCTGATCGGCGTGGTGGGGCCGAAGGCTAGGCTCGATCCCAGCACCGTGAGCCGGCCGTTCCCGAGGTCGACCAGGAGCGTGGAGTCGCCGGGGAGCGGGAACACATCGTCCGGCTGGCGGTACTCGGCGGGTCCCTGGCCCACGCGCCCGATCGTGTCGGCGGTGCCCGCGTCGAGGTCGGCCACGACCAGGGCCTGGCCGAGGGGATCGGCGATCAGCACGCGCCCATCCGGCAGGTGCCGCACGCCGCCCACGAAGCTGAAGGCCTCGGGGAACGTGGCATTCGGTTGGGTGAGTCGTTGCTCACGGGGCTGCGCCGCGGTGGGCTGCGCGGTGGCGATGGCGATGGCGCCGAGGAGGGCGACGCGGGCGGACGTGTGGGTTGAGAGCATGGAGGCCTCTGGGGCGATGTTCAGTCTCGGCGACGGCGACGCTGCTATCCGGGTAGTGGAGATGCGTTTGGAGGGGAAAGGGTCGCAGCGGGGGAGGGGCAGTGGTGGCGGTTCGCGCCCTGAAGGGCGCGCTCGGCGGCCGCTGCGCGGCCGACGCGTGCTGAAGCACGCTCTGATTAGGCGCCCTTCAGGGCGCGCGGGGCGCTTTTGGACGAACGCGGGCGCGCTAGCCGCGGGAGCGTGCATGTAGGATACGACACTCCTACATTCAGATGGCTAGATGCATAAGGGTGACGACGATGACCAAGCGACCCGTTCAGGTCTATTTGGACGCACGGGACCGGAAGCTCCTCGACCGGTTGGCGAGCAGGACCGGGCTATCCCGCGCGGAGACCATCCGCGAAGCGTTACGGCGTTGGGCAGCGGAGGGGTAAGAGGACCAGCTGCTGGCTCTGGTCGCGAGCATCGACGTCCCCGGGCTTCCCACCGACCTTTCGACGCGGCATGACGAGTACGCGGTGAGGGACTACGAAGCGCGGCGGGTCACGGAGCCGCCGGGATCCGGAGGATCGGCCTGACCAACCGGCGCGTCCTGGTGGACACCGGGGCGTGGCTCGCGGTGTTCCACCGTCACGATCAAAACCACGTTACCGCCGCTGGTGCGCTGCGCCGGTTACGCGCCGACCGATCGCGGCTCGTGGTGACCAACCTGATCCTCGCCGAGCTTCACCTGAACTTGTGCACGGACTCGATCCCGCCCGCGCGGCCGATCACCTCGAGGCGCTCAAGACGGACGCGCTCATCGACGAGGTCTACGCGGATCAGAAGGTGCAGGCGGCGGCGCTCGCGGACTGGATTCGGCGGTTCGACGACCAGCCGTTCACGCTGACAGACGCCGCGAGCTTCGCGGTGATGCGGGCACGCCGGATCCGGGTGGCGTTCACGTTCGACCGGCATTTTGGGGTGGCGGGGTTCGAGGTGGTGCCGTAGGGGGCGGCGCGTTCGCAGTCGCTGCGGTTCGCGCCCTGAAGGGCGCGCTCGGCGGCGCGCTGCGCGCGCCGACACGTGCTGAAGCACGATTGATTTGTAGCGCCCTTCAGGGCGTGCCGGGCGCTTTCAAGCGCCCGCCACGGTGAAACGGCGGTGGGTGAGGGGCATGCCGGTGGATTCGATTCTCCGCGGCGAACGGGGCAAGGGGCCAGCATGCGGGACGATGGTGAAAGGCGGGTCGGGCTGCGTCATCGACGCTTCGCGCGGCGGGGCGACGACGCGCGTCGGACCGGTAGGCGGGTTCGGGCGTGGAGGCGCTCCCCGCGCACCGCGGAACACCGCGAACACCACGAACGTCATCGTCCTTCCTCGCTACCGGGGTGCCGTGCGTGGCGACGTCAGGAGAAACGTGGCACCAAAGTAGCGGCCGGTATCTAACCTGGTAGTTCGTTTGGCAGCGACACTCGAAGCAAGGTCGCTGCCGAGGGGACGGCCAGGTACAACGTCCGCCCCTGCGCATCAACCGCAAGCGCTCCTGCTCCACCTGCGCCGGGGATGACCAGCCGAAAAGCAACGCTCCCCTCGGAACTCAGACCCAGTACGACGGCGGGCCGTGCTTCGGTGCCGTACATGAGCATCCAAAGGCTACCGTCGTGTTCGACGGCGTCGGAAACATAGACCAGCGGCGTGAAGCGCGAGGGATCCTGGCTCTCCCGATTCCGCGTCCGGAAACGTTCCATCACGTATGCCATCTCGGGGTCCTCGAGTGCCCGCTCCCATACAAGACTATCCGCGGCATCGTACTTCTTAACTACCCCCTCTGCAGTCAAAACCAGCCAGACCTCTCCGTGAGAGCCAAGAACCGGTCGAAGCTGGTTGCGCAGTACTTGGGGAATAACCCCTGAAGCTGCCTCCCGCTTCATCGTTGGGAAGTCCACAACGGCCACGGGCGGGACGATGGCTTCGCCGACGGCCGAGAGGAATTGGCCGTCAGGGTCGTACCGTGCAGCCAGCACGCCTCTCAGTCCCCCAGTGGCCACCACGCACGAACCGTTCACTGCGATGAATGCGTGATTGAGACCGCTCTCGGTGGAGAGAGGATAGGAGCGGACATAATCTCCGCGGGGCGATAGTACCTGCACCCGGCCGTTTCCCGTATCGAGCACCCTTACGGTGTCCGCTCCCGCAACGATAACGCTGGGTCGCCTGAATTCACCTGGTCCCTGACCCTCGGATCCGAACGACTCGATCCCGCTTCCCTCCCTAGGAAGCCTCAGAACCGTCGCTGATTGTCGGTCGAGAACCAGGACTGCCCCTCGCTCGTCCACGACGATATCCACTGGAGAGGCTAGCAGCCCCGATTCGGCGGTGATCAGGGTATCTACGCTGTCGACAAGCAATTGCCGTGAGTCTGCCGTCTCGCTTGAGCTGCATCCCGCCACGATCGCAAGTGAGAATAGTGCGTGCGTCTGCCGCTGTCTCGAAAGACTTCCGACGCCCTGTTTAGCGCTTCCGCTCACAGGAGCGAGCCGCCCGGCGCTGCTAGCGTACCGGCCCGGACTGGAGGTGACGTGGCACTTCCCCCGCTTCGACTGGCTCATGGCTCACCTCCACCCCGAACATAACGGCGCTATTGAGGTGTCCACTAAATCGGGTCAGGCCCAGAATGTCTCCAATGGGAGCAGTATCGACCGGCCAGACGGGAGATTGCGGTACCACCGAGTCTACGAGACTGGGAGCGCCAGACGCACCACGCCTCTGCTGGATCCACGAGGTGCTAGTGGTTGCGATCTAGTTTGTAGAGTCCTCCGCCGGCGGCATACCCGAGGGTGTCGCTGATGAAGCGAAGACGGTTGACGGGCATATCGATCGCCGTAGGCTTCCATGTCGCGCCACCGTCTCTAGTGGACAGGAGTGGGTTACCAGGTAGCCAACTGCCTATCCACCCTTCGTCCGCTGAGACAAAGCCAATGCCCTGGGCAACGTACGGGTTGTTGCCCCACCAGAACTGCTTCTCAAGCCAACTCTCACCTCCATCTGTTGACTTCAGAAAGAAGCTTTCACCGGGGCGCCACCCTTCCACGGATACGTAACCAACTAAGCGTGTCGGAAAGGAGATTTTCCAGCCCCTCTCACGTGCGCGAGAGCCTTGATACCGACGCTCCCACGTCTTGCCCCCATCCCCTGTGTATAGCACCACGGCTTTACTGGGTTCGCTAAGGCTTGGCTTATAGCCGCCTACGGCTAGTCCTTCCGTAGTGCTCCAAAAATGCACATCTACTAATTGCCAGGCGTGATCGCTCATATCCCTATATGTCCAAGTCCTGCCACCGTCCAACGTCGCAATGAGGTAGGCCGGACCGATGTTCCGGCCCACTGCAAACACGGTTGTATCGTTGAGAACCGAGATGCCACAGATACCAAGCACCTCGGCGGGCATGGCAATCACAGCCCAATCGACTCCACCGTTTCGGGTCGCGTATAGCACATCTCCGTCCTCGCCGTCGAGGTTTCCAGCCCATCCCACAAGGGTGTCTGTGAACCCGAGGCTACGGATGTTCGCTTCAACATCCAATTGCAGATCCCAAGTCGCACCGCCGTCCCTAGTGCGATATACTCGCCCCTGGGATGTGCCGATCCAGCCGACTGATGAGCTGACGAAGTAGACATCCTCTATCCGACCGTCCTCCACGGAAGCTTCCCAAACGAGGTGCCACCCTTGCGGGTCCTGAGCGCACGATACGATCAGGAAACACGGAAACCCTCGTAGCCAGCTTGCGCACGACAGCCAGGAATGTCCGTCAAACAGTTGGTGACACATAATAGCCACACGTGTTCCGGGGTACGCATTCGGGCGAATAGAGTGCCGCAATCTGCCTAGATGCACTGTGATGGCCGAGCGACATTCCTTGTGCTGAAGAAACCTACGGGTGGTTCAGAGGTGACCGAGCGATGGTCGCACATGAAAGCGGGTGACTGACTGCGTACCTAGCGAGTCTACCGTAACAGCCCACACTGTATCCCCACGTATCACCGGTGGCACGGTCAATGCGTCGTAGGGATCAAAGGCTATAGAGGGCGGAAGCTTGAGCGGTCCAGCGTAGTCGCCATGCAACGTGAAGACGAACACCAGTCCACCGTTGGGCTCCCTCCAGTAGGTGTTCGGATAGCCAGGCGGCGGCTGAGGGTCGATAGTCGTTTCCACGCCAGGGCGTGTGGCGAAAACCCAAATACGATCGTCCTGAGCTCCGAGCAGCGTGCTGTACGCAGGCTTCAACTGAGGCCTCTCCACACCCGTCCAGTCGATCTCCCTCCCAGTTCCTGTCAGTTGAGCGTCAATTAGGTGACGAAATGTCCTCCACTCCGCCCTTGTGACCGGTGGTCCCTCGACGTCAGTGAGACTAATTCGAATCACTGTACCCTGAGGTAATAGGATGTCAAAAGAGAAGCGCGCGGTACAACCTATGATCATAGAGCCACTCGGATGCAATGCCCAATGAACCTGTGGTATATAGCGACTACGAACATCTCCCTGAATTCCCATGTCGAACCGGCGTTCGGCCAACTCGCAATCGGCAAGGTGCTGTGCACTCCCCTGAAGACTATCGACAATATCCCCGTCCCGGGTGCCGAGGACTGTGAAAAGCGGACGGGGCCATGCCTCGATCAAGCTCGTGCTTGAATAAGCGATGCCGAGACCGACAGCGATTCGGTCGTTGGGAAGTGGGACAAGTGCTTGTTGTGTGGATGCCGGCCGGGCTCGGACCAGTCGCCATTCGGTGTCGAATTGCCCGTCGTTCGTGTAAAGCTGCAAGGTGGTTCCCGGTGCGTCTCGGACAACAATCCTTCCGTCACTCAAGACGGTCACGCCACGCCCTGACTCGATCTCCCCGGGACCCCGGCCCGGTCCTGCAACGACTGCGATGAACGAGCCGTCAGCAGAGTACCTGCGCAGATTGTCATACTGCGTGTCGAGAACGAGCAGAGATCCATCCGATGCAATGGACAAGCCGGTGATCCTGCCAAACAAGTACTCCTCTCCACGCTCCGCGGACCCAATTCTTAGAACCGCCTGTAAGAACGCCGTGTCATTTAATAGCGAAGGTGGGTTCTGAATGAAGGTCGTGTCACCACTCTGCGACGATGAAACACGATGATGAGGACGCTCGCCGCAAGTTCCCAGAAGGATGAGCAGAACTGCTACCGGCATCATTCTACACCAGCGCATGCTGCCCCTCCCAACGCCACGCACGGTGTGATCCAACTGATCCTCCCCACTATGAGGCCAGCGACTGACGGCTACCCTGGGACCGAGGGACGTCGGCACTCCGAGGCGCCTGACTGAAGCTCGTGACCGTATGGATTCTCATACGCTCGTACCACGGCCCGCCGGTTGGGAGCGTCCCTAAGTCGGCAGGACCTGCGCCCATTCTATGTATCGTGTGGGGGGGGGCAAGTCCGGATCTCGTCACAATTCGATCACCCGGCGTCAGCAGTGCGTCAGATCCGCGTCAGCCGCGCGGCGCAGTGGCACGAATCTGCAGCGCGGGCACCGCCAGTCCGTGCGGCCGAGCTGGATCGCCCCTTGCAACCAGAGCGGTGTATCGTGCATCTATCCGGGCGGCCCGGATCTCTTTTTTTGACGCCAGGTTGACGCCCCCGGGCCATATTACGTAGGACTCACGCACACTCGACCCCCAACGCGAGCGCGCTGGATGCCCGTCCCCCGACGCCTCATCGGTTCCTCCGTCGCCGTGCTGATCGTCCTCGTCCTGGCCGGCGGCATCTACCTGCGCATCACCGGCTCCGACACCCCGGAGGGGGGGACGAGCGCGGCCGAAGGGGGTGAAGACGCGCCGGACGTGTCCGCGAACGCCAGCTTCGCCACCGATGTGCCCATCCCGGTGGAGGGCGCCGTCGTGGTGCAGGATACGCTCGTGGTGTCGGTGGCCGCGGCCGCGCAGGCGGCCGCGCCGCGCCGCGCCACGCAGACGGCGCAGGTGCAGGGCCGGGTGACGGCGGTACGCGTGCGGGAGAACCAGCGCGTGGGCGGGGCCCACGTGCTGCTCGAGATCGATCCCACCGAGTACCAGCTCGGCGTCGACAAGGCGGCGGCCGCGCTCACGCGCGCGGAGGCGCAGTTCCGCGAAGCGACGCTGTTCGACGACCAGATCGCCGACTCGACCGTGCGGGCCGACGCCACACAGTCTGCAACGGAGCCTTTCTCGGCCCAGGCAACCGGCGGCGGTGTGGGCGTCACCGGGGCAAGCAGGACCGCACGGATTATCGGTATAGGTTGCAGAGGCATGATATGGAAGGGAGTCGTAGTTTCGCGCCTTCGGCGGGTTGCTACCTACGTTTGTGTGCAAGGCAGGGCCGTCAACGGCCGACTCGCTGCCTTTTAGAGGTTACCGTCCGTGCAATGAACCTGGTCGGGGGTGACCGCATGAGAGCGGGGACGCTCGGCCGTACCGTGAAAGAACGTGCACTCGGCGCCGGTCAGTTTCGACCTCGCTACAACGGCGAAACCGGATGCCGTCGCGCTCCTCATCAGGACTTCGATTGCCGAGGAAATCGCGATATCCAGCGAGTCGACACTCATGGCGAAGACGCTGTTATTCGCACGGTACGCGAACTGTCGAGTGGCCACCGCCCGCACTGAGCCAGCCACGGTCGTCACAACCGAGTCTGTGTGCTGGGTCTCGTGGGCCCCGTGATCCTGACTCACAGCGGTCGAAACCGCACCCGCTGCACACGTGAGTAGTACCAGGGCCAGCAATGCTCGGAGCATGTTACCCCCGTGAGGAATCGTCAGTTCTCGTGGATACACCAACGAGATAATCCGTAGAAACCTAGGGATTCGCCAGACTCCGAAACGTCAAGGTCTACGACGAGGCCACAGTCGTTGTCGGTGACCAGGGGAAGGTGGTCAGCGAACTGTTTGACAGATCCGAGATATCCCCGAGTTGGATGGAGGAGGTCGATCACGCGCGTCCCAGAAGGTGCTGGTCTCTCAAGCCAAGCTATGCTATCAGCACCGAGCACAACATCAACGTAGAATGGCAGGGCGTCGGGCCATGACGAGTAAAAGTCCTCCCAGGAGCCACCGGCCATGGGTGGGTTGGGGCCTAGTGATGCTCGCAGTTCGTCAAGTATCTTCTCCCGCTCAACGCGATTCACGGGGATTACCGGCGCGTCCACGGCGAGCGCCGATCTGACCCGCCGCTGCCGATCCATGAAGCACGCCCCGTGCCGATCATACGACAGGGCGACTAGAAGCCCTGTATTGGTGGCGTCCCAAGTCCTGGCGTATGAGCTGCCGTAGGGGTCCCGGGGAAGGGGGCCATCGAATGGCCAAAACCGGACGAAGGGATTCCGGAGCCTGTCAAACGGGACCTTCGTGAGTCTCTCGTTTTCCAACCGCAGCTCGATGAGGCGCAATTCCGTCCGCACCTCCGCATTTTCGGAAGCGAGGTCCATCGCTCCCGTCTCCGATACAAGGACGCTCCGTGGAGTCCATGGCGTCACGTGTCTGATGCCAAGTGGACCAGATCGCGCGCCGTCGGTTTCGAGGCGCTCCAAAAACGTCCCGTTAGTGGAAAACAGGTGTACGTGTCGGAATCCGTTGACGACGAGATGCTCAGGGTCGAGAAACGCCAGCTGATTGTACACAGTTCTACCGCCGTGTCCACCGGCCACTTCGTCGAACTCGCCCGGACCGCTTCCAAGGCGCCCGAACTCCCTCACGTATCTCCCGCTCGAATCGAACACCACGACGCGCCCATTGAGTCCGTCCAGAACGAACACGCTATGCGAGCCCTCATGCCAAGCGGCACCCGCGATTCGACCTAGCGCATTCGACGCATCCCCTCCGATGCGCTGGACGAGCCGGAGCTCACGGCGCGTGCGACGGACGGGAATCGGTACCGCTGAGGCAAGCGCAGCTTCGCACGCGGCTTGCAGGTCCTCACGACGATGAACAGTCGTATCCCCTTCGCGCGTTTCCTGCCCGCTTCCGGTGCATGCGGCTACCAGTGGTGGGATCAGCGCGAGCAAGCTCCCGGCGCGCACTGGTCCGGAGCGGAGTGTTCGCGCAGGGTGGTCGAATCGCAATGGATCACAGTCGCCCGCCAGAGGGTTCACACCCCTCCGGCTGGCGGAGTGTGCCTTCGAGAAGCTCGACGACCGTGACAGGGTAGCCCTAGAGCGACCCACACGTTTCGGGCTGGCGCTGATTGTCCTCGAAATAGCAGCAGTACACGTGACCGCCGCCAGTCGGAACGCAGCACCAGCCAGTGGCCTCGTGACACGCGAATGCCGGCTTTGCGTAAAGCGAGGCCGCTCCGGCGACGAGGAAGCCGCATGCAAGCAGGCGAAGTCGGGACCGTGACATGATGAAACCTCCCTTGAACTGGGTAAGATCGCAAAGGCGCAATGGTCGGATCTCGTTCACACCGCCATGAGTTCGCGGAGGACCGCGTCCGATGCTATGCCTAGGTACGTCGCGATGATGGAGCCGTCGCCGCCCGTCCGCACGAATAGTGGAAGCGCGCCAACGAATCCGAGCCCCGGATGCCCATCCGCAACCGCCGCAACCCGGATCATTGGATCAAACGAGCTAATCACCGAGTCTGGAATAGGCCCCGCGCGCAGGATTGCATAAACAGGAATCGTGCGGAACGGAGCTTCCTGCAAAAATGAGTTGAGGCGGACTCTGGCCGAGCGGCAAAACCGGCAGTCCTCGCGAAACAGAAGTATCAGCGCAGGGTGAGTGATCTCGCTCTCAGCGCCGAACGAATCTCGAACCCTTAGGTCCGAGACCGATACCCCGACACCGTCAATCTGCCATTCCCCGCGCGGACCTTGCCCAACGTAGTGGTTCCACGCAGCCGCAACCAAGACCACCAGGCAGATCCCCAAACCCATCCAAGAAAGCCGAGACATGCAGCGGTCTACCCGGGTGAACGCGGGAACGATTCTTGCACGATGCGCGCGGGATCTCCCGACCGCTCCTCAGACGGGCCAGGAGACTCGCACCACTACGTTGCTAGAGTGGATGGAGAATACGAACTGGGCTTCAGTTCCGCCCCCCCCCAATTCCGCGACTTCCCCCCTTTCACGCGCGGTTTCGGCGATCGTCCCGCCGCAGCGGTGGTTCGAACGCCCCGAAGGCCCCCTCCGTCTAGTGCTTGTCCTACGGAAGCCCTCGCCCCATGTTGGCGGTGCAATCCCCTTCGCTGGAGCAGCCCCGCATGACGAGCCCTCCCCAGCCCACGGTGGCATATTGGGGCTCCGATTCCACTTGGGAACACGTCTCGCGCGCGCTGGCGCGGCAGCCGATCGCACTTACCCGACTCTCCAAGAATGAACTGAACCCCCGAACGACTACCGGGGTCGAGATCATCATCACGGACTTGCGTGCGGGCGACGCAGCCGAGCTCGAGCGGCTGCGGGAGGTGAAGCGGTGGCGCGGAGCGTCTCCCCTGCTCGTGCTGTGGGAGCCCGGGGAGGAGGCAGCCGCGGTGGCCGCGCGCCTCGCGTGCGAGCCGGGCGTGATGGTGTGGCGCTGGTTCCCGGCCGTACCGGGGGAGGACCACGCGCTCGGCCGGTTGGTCGAAGCATTGCTGGCCGCGAGCCCGGGCGCTGCCGCGCGCTTTCTGGTGCGAGGTGCGCTGGCGCCCAAACTCGCGCCCAAAGAGGAGGCCGCGTCCGCCTTTGCCATCGCCGTCGTCGAGCGGCTCGAAGCGGGGAAAGGCCTGCCGCGGCGTGCTGAGTCGCGCGTAGGATCGTTGGAGGAGGCCCTGGCCCGGGCCGCGGGGCTCAGCCTGCGGCGTCTGGAAGAGCGGCTGAAGGACGCGGCCCTGCCAGCGCCGCGAGCGCTGGCCGGTCACGTGGCCGTGATCTACACCGCCCTCCTCGCGTGCTCGCGGGAACGGTCGCTCGAATGGGCGGCCGGGCAGGCGGGCGTGTCCGCCGAGCAGCTGCGGCGGTGGCGGCGACGCTTGGCGTTGGAGCAGGGGTTGCCGCCTGGCGAGGTGGCCGCGTTGGCTGGGAGGCGTCTCGCCGAGACGAGCGGCCTCCCGGCGGCGGACTGGACGGCGTTGCTGCGCGAGGCTGCGTCGTGGCTCGGAGAGGACGTCGCGTAGGGTGCCGATCGGGCGTCGACAGCAAGGGTCCCGGTGAGGGGTACCGTCGCGATTGATCGCTTGACAGCGCCACTCGAAGTTCGTAGCCGGCCGCCCGCCGACCGGGGCTTCAGCGCCCGACCCGGAGCGGGCGCCCAGTCCTCGATGGATTGATGCGCGCCCACCGCCACGCGGCCTCGGCTCCACGTTACCGCCACTGCGTGGAAATGCACCGTGGTGCGCATTTCGGGTTACGTGCAGCGTCGAGCGCTGCCGCAACATCATCGCACCATGCCTGCGGGATGATTCCCACTTGCAACCCCCCACCCCCATCGCGCATCTATGCGAACAGCCCGCATCTCTCGCGATGACGCGAAGATGACGCGTTCGGGCCATATTGGAGAATAGACCCCAACGCGAG
>Ga0256864_1000498_pt1 | contig 13903 bp, 12 predicted proteins | sample RVTome_11_FD_187336 | JGI IMG/M metagenome (GOLD analysis project Ga0256864, IMG submission 187336) | Soil microbial communities from uranium-contaminated site in the Upper Colorado River Basin, Wyoming, United States - RVT147D111 HiSeq ... | reverse complement strand
GCCCCGACGATGTCGTTCCCGGTCGCCGGCACGCTGATGATCGAGCCGACCGAGAGCGAGACCCGGGCCGAGCTGGACCGGCTGTGCGACGCCCTGATCGCGATCCGCGGCGAGATCCGCGAGATCGAGGAGGGCCGCTGGCCGCGCGACGACAACCCGCTGGTCAACGCCCCCCACACCGCCGACGCGGTCGCCGCCGACCGCTGGGACCACCCCTACGGCCGCGAACTCGCCGCCTTCCCCGCCCCCTGGGTGCGCGAGAGCAAATTCTGGCCGGCGGTGGCGCGGGTCGACAACCCGTGGGGCGACCGTCACCTCGTCTGCACCTGCCCGCCGGTGGCCGACTACGCCGAGGAGCCGGCCGCGGCGGGGGCGTCGGCCTGAGCGGCATCCGGCCCGTCACTGGACCGTCGCGAGAGACGCTGCGGGTACACCCGTGTACATCGCGGGTACATGAGCCGAGGTCCGCCTGGACATCACGGACCGGCCGACCGTAGCGCCTGAGTCAAGGCCCGGCCGGCGTGCATTGGGCGGTTTGAGCGTGAGCGGCCGCGCAGCAACACCTGCTGGCGCACCCATTGCTTCGCATCACCCGCGCTCAGACGGGAAGGAGGCGGCGAGCAATGGACGAGACCCTCAATCGTTTCATCCGCGAGGCGATCGGCGGCGGTTTCGAGAAGTCGGAGATCGAGCGGATCCTGATCGATGCGGGATGGCCAAAGGACGAGGTGCGGAAGGGCCTCGCCGCCTTCGCGGACGTCGACTTCCCGATCCCGGTTCCGCGCCCCAGACCCTACCTCTCGGCCCGCGAGGCGTTTCTCTACCTCGTGCTGTTCACCTTCCTCTATCTGTCGGCGTGGAGCCTCGGCTCCGTCGTCTTCGAGATCATCCATCGCGTCTACCCTGATCCGGCAGCAGCCCGGGCGGGCGGCTACTCTGTGGGCGCGCTCCGATGGGGGATCGCGATGCTGCTGACCAGCTTCCCGGGTTATCTCGCGCTCTGCCGCCGAAGCTACCTCGCCGCTCGCCATGATCCGGATCGACGCCGCTCCAAGGTGCGGAAGTGGCTGACGTATCTCACCCTGTTTATCGCAGCCAGCACTCTGCTCGGGGATGCAATCAGCCTGCTCTACAATCTCCTCGAAGGTGAGCTGACGCTACGGTTCGTGCTCAAGGTCCTCACCGTCGGCGTGATCGCGGGCGGGGTCTTCGGCTATTACCTCTGGGACCTCCGGCAGGACGACCTGTCGCCGGAGGTCGTCCCGGCCCAACGGCCGGGTCTGCGGCTGCTCGTGGCCGGGGTCACCGCGGCGGTAGTCGCGAGCCTGGTGAGCGGCATGGTGGTCGCGGGATCTCCGGTCTACGCACGCGCTGTCAGGCTCGATGGCGAGCGAGAGCGGAACCTCAGGCAGATCGCGGCCGCCGTCGACCGTTACTGGGTGCAGTTCAACGATCTGCCGCCGGATCTCGAGACGCTGGACGGAACCCGCGGGTTTAGCGTGCCGGCCATCCGGGATCCGGAAGCCGGCGCGTCCTACGAATACTCGGTCAACGGTGAGCGCCGCTACGAGATCTGCGCCGTTTTCGCAACGTCCACGCGGACGCCTGACGCTGAACCGACGAAGGGCCGCGCTGGCTCGCCGCTGGTCGGGCTCGACGACCACTTCTGGCGCCACGATGAGGGCAGGAACTGCTTCGAAATCGAAGTGCAGGACAAGACCGCTTGAGTGGGAGGACGGGTATCCGCGCGGAGCGACTGGTTTAGGCTGGGGCCGTGCCGGACCGCTGGGAACGCATCCTGCTCGTCGTCTTCACCGCCTGCTGGGCGATTGCCCTCGCCCATTTCGGCGGCCTGATCTCGCTTGCCGGCCCGCTGCCGCTCTCGCTCTACGGCCTCTACTCGACCGCGGTCGCTTCCGGCTGGCTGTTCGGCAACGTCTACGCCCGCCGCCGCAAACGCCTGCCGCCGCCGCTCAAGCGCCGGGTGCTGCTGCTCTACTACCTCGGACCGCCGGGGATGCTCTACCTGCTGCGCGCGCTCGCCCCGGCCGCCGACCAGCTCGCCGCGCCGCTGGTGCCGCTCCTCGCGCTCGGGGTCTACACGGTGATGTTCCTGGTGCCGGTGACACTGACCTGGGCGCCGGGCGGGGGAGAGCGGGACGGCGGCGGCCGGGAGGGCTGAACCCTCTCCTTCGGGTGGTACCATCCGCGCCGATGAAGGCGCCGCCGTCCTCTCCCGCCCCGCCCTCCGAGCCGCCGATCGACCCCGCAGTCGAGGCGCGGATCGCCGGGCTGGTCGCCGACCTCGCCGCCCGCGGCCCGGCGCTGATCGCCTACTCGGGCGGCGTCGACTCGGCGGTGGTGGCGGCGCTCGCGCGGCGGGCGCTCGGGGAGCGGGCGCTGGCGGTGACCGCGGCGGCCGAGACCCTGGCCGGCTCGGAGCTGGACCACGCCCGCCGGCTCGCCGCCGAGATCGGCATCCGCTGGGAGGTCGTCACCTACAGCGAGCTGGAGGACCCCGAGTTCGCCGCCAACCCGCGCCACCGCTGCTACGTCTGCCAGGGGCTGCGCATGGACGCGATGGTGCGGCTGGCGACCGAGCGCGGCTACGCGGTGGTCTGCGACGGCACCAACGCCTCCGACCCCGGCCCCGACCGGCCCGGCCTGAAAGCGGTGCGCGAGCGCGGGGTCTACAGCCCGCTGCTCGCCCACGGCGTGACCAAGGACGGCGTGCGGCGGATCGCCCGGGCGCTCGGGCTCTCGGCCTGGGACCGCCCGGCCAACGCCTGCCTCTCCTCCCGCATCCCGCACGGCCAGCCGGTGACCCTGGGCAAGCTGCGGCGGATCGAAGCCGCCGAGGAGCTGCTCGCCGCCGACGGCTTCCGGGTGGTGCGGGTTCGCCACGACCGCGGCGCCGCGCGGGTCGAGGTCGACGAGGGCGAGGTGTCGCGCCTCGCCGAGCGCTGGGACGCGCTGGCGCCGCGGCTTTCCGCGCTCGGCTTCACCGGCGCCGGCTACGACCCCGAGGGCTACCGCCGCGGCGGGGCGGATCGGCCGGTGGGGGAGCCGGCGCGTGAGGTCGAGGAGGAGCCGGCGGCCGAGCTGATGGCCGCCGCGGTCTGAGCCCGGGCCGGTCCCGATCGCCGCACCATGACGCCCGAACGGCTCCGAGAGCTGCTGGCCGCCGTCTCGAGGGGCGAGATGACCCCCGAGGCTGCCGCCGAGCGCCTCGCCGACCTCCCCTACGCCGACCTCGGCTTCGCCAGGATCGACCTCCACCGCGAGCTGCGCAACGGGTTGCCCGAGGCGGTCTACGCCGAGGGGAAGACCGAGGCGGAGCTGGTCGCGATCGCGCGCCGGCTCCTCGACGCCCACGGGCGGGTGCTGGTCACGCGGGTCGCCGAGGCGCCGGCGGCGGTGCTCGCCGCGGTGCTGCCCGACGCCGTCTACCATCCGCGGTCGCTGGTGCTGACCGCCGGCGAGCGGCATGCGGCACCGGAGACCGCAGCCGGGCCGGTCGCGGTGGTCGCCGCCGGCACCGCCGACCTCGCCGCCGCCGAGGAGGCCGCGGTCTGCGCCGAGTGGTTCGGGCTACCGGTCGAACGGCACGCCGACATCGGCATCGCCGGCCTCCAGCGGCTGCTGGCGGCGGCGGCGGCGCTGCGCCGCGCCGGGGTGGTGATCGTCGCCGCCGGCATGGACGGCGCCCTGCCCGCCGCGGTCGCCGGCCTGGTCGCCGCGCCGGTCATCGCGGTCCCCACCTCGACCGGCTACGGCGCCGCCTTCGGCGGCCTCGCCGCGCTGCTCACCATGCTCAACGCCTGCGCCCCCGGCGTCGCCGTGGTCAACGTCGACAACGGCTTCGGGGCGGCGGTGGTGGCGTGGCGAATCGCGGCCGGCGGCGGCCGATCGCGCACGCCGGGCCTCGAGAGCGAGTAGGGATCGCGAGACATCGGCGAACATCGCGTCGCCGTAGCTGTAGAACCGGTAGCCCTCGGCGATCGCCTCGCGGTAGGCGGCGAGCACGCGCTCGCGGCCGGCGAAGGCGCAGACCAGCATCAGCAGGGTGGAGCGGGGGAGGTGGAAGTTGGTGAGCAGGGCGTCGACGACCCGGAAGCGGTGGCCGGGGGTGATGAAGAGATCGGTGCGGCCGGGGCCGGCGGGGACGGTGCCGTCGTCGCGCGCCGCGGCCTCGAGGGCGCGCACGACTGTGGTGCCGACCGCGACCACCCGGCCGCCGGCGGCGCGGGTGCGGGCGATCGCCTCGGCGGCGGCCTCGGGGATCTCGTAGCGCTCGGCCTCCATCCGGTGCTCGTGGACCAGCGCGGCGGTGACCGGCTTGAAGGTGCCGATGCCGACGTGGAGCGTGAGCGGGGCGATGGCGGTGCCGCGCGCCTCGACGGCGGCGAGCAGCTCCTCGTCGAAGTGGAGGCCGGCGGTCGGGGCGGCGATGGCGCCCGGGCTGCGGGCGTAGACGGTCTGGTAGCGCTCGCGGTCCGCGGCCTCGTCGGCGCGCTTGATGTAGGGCGGCAGCGGCACGTGGCCGAGCCGGTCGAGGTGCGGCTCGACCGGCTCGGAGAAGACCACCCGCAGCCGGCCGTCGCCTTCGGCCGGCCGCGCCGCCGTGACCGCGGTCAGCCCGCCGCCGAGGTCGAGCGGGGTGCCCGGCCGCGCCCTCCGCCCGGGTTTGGCCAGCGCGTCCCACTCGCGCTCGCCGACCTTGTCGACCAGCAGCAGCTCGACGCGGCCGCCACCGGGCATCCGCCGCGCGAAGAGACGGGCCGGGATCACGCGGGTGTCGTTGACCACCAGCAGGTCGCCGGGACCGACCAGCTCGGGCAAGTCCCGCATCCGGCGGTGGCGTGCCGGGCCCTCGGCGTCGAGCACGAGCAGCCGGCTCTCGCCGCGCGGGGCGGGACGCTGCGCGATCCGCTCCGGCGGCAGCTCGTAGTCGAAGTCGCGGGTCAGCATGGCGGTCGGCCGGCGGGCGAGGGCGGGCCGGGCGAGGATCGGTTCACGGCGGCTCGCCCGGGCCGGCGGCGCCTTCGGCGCTCACGCTCGCTGCCGGCCCGGCGGGGGCGCCGATCCAGCGCATCACCACCACCCCGAACGCGAGCGCCGCCGCCATCAGCGCGCCGCCGGCGCGGAACGGCCAGGCCGGGCCGGCGTGGGCGAAGAGCCAGGTGCCGGCGAGCGGGCCGAGCAGGCGGGCGAGCGAGCCGAAGGCGTGCGACAGCCCCATCCCCTCGCCCTGGGTGCGCTCGCCGGCGACCCGGCTGACCAGCGCCATCGACGACGGGTTGGCGAGCGCGGCACCGGCCGCGAGCAGGCAGGCGGCGCCGGCGAACAGCGGCAGCCGCGCCGGCTCGGGCAGGACGAGCAGGCTGACCGCCAGCAGCGCCACGCCGGCCAGGAACAGCCGGCGCTCGCCGAGCCGGCGCGCCAGCGGACCGACCGCCCCGCCCTGGACCGCCACGAGCACGACGCCGATCAGCACGAACAGCCAACTGGTCTCGCGCTGGCCGAAGCCGAAGCGGTTCTGGACGAACAGCGCCAGGGTCGACTCCATCAGTGAGAAGCAGAAGGTGGTGAGGAAGAAGAGCACCATCAGCCCGCCGAGCGGCCGGTCGCGGCCGAGGCGGCGGAGGGCGCCGGGATCGAGCCCGGCGGCCGTCCGCGCCCGCGCCCGCCGCTCCGCGGTCAGCGGCTCGGGGAGCCAGGCGGCGGCGAGCACGAAGTTGAGCACCGCCAGCGCCGCCGCGCCGAGCGCCACCGCGACGTGGCCGGCGAGCCCGAGCACGCCGCCGATCGCCGGCCCGAGCACGAAGCCGAGCCCGAACGCCGCGCCGAGCAGCCCCATCCCGCGCGCCCGTTCGGCGGACGGCAGGACGTCGGCGATGTAGGCCGGCGCGACCGCGAAGCTCGCGGCGGTGGCGCCGGCGCCCAGCCGCCCGGCGAGCAGCGCCGCGAAGCCCCAGCGACCGAATCCCGGGGCCGCGGCGAACAGCAGGTAGGCGGCCAGGCTGCCGGCGATCGAGCAGAGCAGCACCGGCCGCCGGCCGAGGCGATCGGAGAGCAGACCGAGGACCGGGGCGAACAGGAGCTGCATCCCCGAGAACGAGGCGTAGAGCACCCCGATCCCGATCTCCGAGGCGCCGAAGGTCTGGGCGTAGAACGGCAGCAGCGGCAGGATCATGCCGAAGCCGAGCAGGTCGAGCAGCACGGTGACGAAGAGCGCCGTCAACGCTCTCCGGCGCCCGGCCCCGCGAGCCTCGCCAGTGCCGTTCACAACCGGTGCCGCCGAGTGTGGGTGGGCGGGCGCGCGGAGCGCGGACTCGGGGGAGGGGTCCCCGCAGAACCGCGCTTCTGCGGGGAGGGGGGCTGGAACAACCCCCCTGAAAAGACCGCTCGGAGGTTGCTGACCAAGGCGCGGAGCGGCTTTGTCAGCAAGCTTCGAGCATCCAGGCCATCAGGTACTTCTGCAGGTGCAGGCGGTTCTCGGCCTGGTCGAAGACCACCGAGTTGGCGGAGTCGAACACCGCCGAGCTGATCTCGTAGCCGCGGTGCGCCGGCAGGCAGTGCATCACCAGGGCGTGATCAGGGGCGGCCGCCATCAGCGCCTCGTCGACCTGGTAGCCGGCGAAGGTTGCCAGCCGCTCCTCCTTCTGCGCCTCGTCGCCCATCGACACCCAGGTGTCGGTGTAGACCACGTCGGCGCCCTCGACCGCCTCGCGCGGGTCGGAGGTCAGGCTCACGCGGCCGAGCGCGCGCGCCGCGGCGACGATCTCCTCGCGCGGGGCGTAGGCCGGCGGGTGGGCGACCGCGATCTCCATCCCCACCCGCACCGCACCCTCGATCAGCGAGTGGCAGACGTTGTTGCCGTCGCCGACATAGGCGATCTTCAAGCCCTCGACGTCGCCGAAGTACTCGAGCGCGGTCATGTAGTCGGCGAGCCCCTGGCAGGGGTGGTGGAGGTCGCACAGGCCGTTGATGATCGGCACCTCGCTCGCCGCCTTCATCGCCCCGAGGTCCTGGTGCTTGTAGACCCGGGCCATGATCAGGTCGAAGTAGCGGGAGAGGACCTTGGCCTCGTCCTCGAGGTGGCCGAGAGTGAAGTTGGTGGTGCGCCAGTCGAGGTAGAGCGCCTGGCCGCCCATCTGGCCGACCCCGACCTCGAACGAGCAGCGCGTGCGGGTCGAGGTCTTCTGGAACAGCAGCCCGACCGCGCGGCCGGCGAGCGCGCTCGCCAGCGCGGTCGGGTCGCGCTTGGCGGCGAGGCCGCCGGCGATCAGGGCGCGGACGTCGGCGGGCGAGAGATCGGAGATCGCGAGCAGCGAGCGCTCCGGCTTGCCCCGGCGGGCGCCGCGGCGCTCCTCGCGCAGCCGGTTCGAGCGTTCGATGCGATCGAGCTCGGCGGCGGTCGGCATGACAGTTCCTCCACGGGGCGGCGCGCCCCTCGCGGCGGCGATGCTCTCACACCCGGCGGCGGTCAGGAGCGCACGTCCAGGGTGTCCCGCAGCCCCTCGGCGATCAGGTTGAAGGCCACTACGGTGAGCGCGATCGCGAGACCGGGGAAGAGCGCCAGCCACCAGCTCTCGTACGGTCCGGCGGTGACGTCGGCGATCGTCTTGCCCCAGGTCGGTACCGGATCGGGGATGCCGAGGCCGAGGAACGAAAGCGCCGCCTCGGCGAGGATGACGTCGCCGACCAGCAGCCCGCCGGCGACCAGCGCCGGGGTCACCGCGTTGGGCAGCAGGTGGCGGCCGAGGATCGCCAGCGGCCGCTGGCCCATCGCGCGCGCGGCGGTGACGAAATCGCGGCGCTTGAGCGCCAGGATCTCGGCGCGCACCAGGCGACTGATCGTCATCCAGGTGGTGCAGCCGAGCACCAGCACGATCGCCCAGCCGCCGGGGCGCAGCAGCGCCACCACCGCGATCAGCAGGAACAGCCGCGGGAACGCGAGGACGAGGTCGACCAGCCGCATCAGCACGGCGTCGGCGACGCCGCCGCCGAGCGCCGCGGCGCATCCGACCGCGATTCCGAGGGTGAGGGCGAGGGCGGTCGACAGCAGCCCGATCGCCAGCGAGATCCGGGCGCCGTGGACCAGCCGCGCCCACAGGTCGCGCCCCAGCCGGTCGGTGCCGAGGACGAAGGTGCGCCGCGGCGGCAGCCCGTCCGGACCGAGGTTGGCGACCGCCGCCGCCGGGTAGGCCTCCGCGCGGCCGAGGCGGTGGAGGACCAGCTCGCCGTCGCGGCGCTCGACCCGTTCGGCGAGCACCGGCAGGCGCCCGCCCTCGAACTCGACCACGAAGCGGCCGACGCCCGGCGTCAGGTACTTGCCGGCCGCGGAGTCGAAGGGGTGCCCGGGATCGGCGGAGGCGAGCAGGGGCGCGGCGGCGGCGGCGAGCGCCAGGGCACCGGTGATCGCGAGACCAGCGGCCAGCGGCGGCTCGAGACGGCGGCGCCGGCGCGCGGTCACGGCGTCTCCAGCAACGCGTCGCGCACCCGCGGGTCGGCGGCGGCGTGGAGCAGGTCGGCGGCCAGGTTGCCGGCGATCACCAGCGCGCCGGAGAGCACCGCAATCGCCAGCACCAGCGGGTAGTCGAGGGCGCGGATCGCCTGGAACGCGAGCTGCCCGATGCCCGGCCAGGAGAAGATCACCTCGGTCACCAGCACGCCGTTGAGCAGCGCCGGCAAGGTGACGCCGAAGAGCTGGAGCACCGGCGCCAGCGCCGGCCGCATCGCGTGAACCCACAGCACCCGCCGCTCCGACAGCCCCTTGGCGCGGGCGGTGCGGACGTAATCCTGGCCGAGCACTCCGAGCAGGCTGTTGCGGACGTAGCGCACGGTGCCGCCGGTGGTTGCCACGCCGAGCACCAGCGCCGGCAGCGCTAGGTGGTGGAGCCGGTCGGCGAACCGTTCGAGCGCCGGCAGCGCCGCGGCACCGGGGTCGGCGGCGTGGCTGGCGGGGAAGATCGGGACCAGGTAGGCGAAGACGTAGACCGCCATCAGAGCCAACCAGAAGCTCGGCAGCGCGTAGAGCAGCAGGCCGAGGCCGCGCACCAGCCGGTCGGACGCGGCGCCGCGCCGCCGGGCGGCCCAGATGCCGAGCGGCAGGGAGATCGCGGCGTCGATCGCGACCGCCGTGAGTGCGAGCAGCACGGTCGCCGGCAGCGCCTCGCCGATCACCCGCGCCACCGGCCGCTGGCGGCTGATCGAGATCCCCCAGTCGCCGCGCGCGGCGGCCGCCAGCCAGGCCAGGTACTGGACGCCGATCGGCCGGTCGAGCCCGTACACCCGCTCCAGCCGCGCCCGCTGGTCGGCGGTCAGACGCTCGAGCTGGCCGCCGGCGAGCGCGTTGAGCGGGTCGCCCGGGACCGCGTGGAGGAGGACGAAGAGCAGGCTGACCAGCAGCAGGAGCAGCAGCAGCGAGGCGGCGAGCCGGCGCAGCAGATACCGAGTCACGGCTCGATTACTGCTCTACCCACCAGTCATATAAGTTGTAGTGGACGTAGAGCACGTTGGCATCGACGTCGTGGACCCGCCGGTTGATCCCGACCGCCCGCTTCGACTCCCACAGGAAGGTGTAGGGCAGCTCGCGGTGCAGCGTCCGCTGCAGCTCGAGCAGGAGCGGCTCGGCGTCGGTCAGCTCGGGCTGGGCGCGGATCTCGTCGAGCAGGCGGTCGACCTCGGGGTTGGAGTAGCCGATGTAGTTGCTGCCGTCGCCGATCTCGTCGGTGTGGAAGGCGTACTTGAAATCGAGGCCGGTGGGCAGCGTCCAGGCAGCGAGCACGGCGTCGAAATCGCTCTCCTCCATGCGGGTGAGCAGGGTCTGGAACTCGACCAGGCGCGGCACCGCCTCGACGCCGATGCGCGCGAGGTGGCTCTGGATCAGCACCGTGGCGTCGACCCGCTGGCGGTTGTCGGCGTTGGTCATCAGCTCGAACGACAGCCGCTGGCCGTCCTTGTCGAGCACGCCGTCGCCGTCGCGGTCGATCCAGCCGCGCTCGGCGAGCAGGCGCTTCGCCCGCTCGGGGTCGTAGGGGTGGGGTTCGATGTCGTCGGCGTGGATCCAGACGTTCTGCAGCACCGGCGAGTGGCTGACCCGGCCGAACGAGCCCCAGACGTTGTCGACCAGGGTCTGGCGGTCGATGCCGAGGGTCAGCGCCAGGCGCACACGGGCATCGTCGAACGGCTCGCGGCGCAGGTTCCAGCCGATGTACATGTACGCCGGGCCCCAGAAGTCTTTCACCTCGAGCCGCGGGTCGCGCTCGATACGCGCGGCGTCCTCGGGCGACAGGCTGTCGGTGAAGTCGGTGCCGCCGGAGAGGAGCTGGGTGACCCGGCTCGAGGCGTCGGGGATGACCCGGAAGATCGCGCGGTCGAGGCGCGGAAGCTCGGGGTCGTAGTAGCGCTCGTTGCGCGCCAGCACGATCTCCTGCTGCGGCGTCCACGACTCGATCACGAACGGGCCGGCGTAGACCGCGTGCTCGCGGAACCACTGGCCGTGGGTGCGCCACTGCTCGAACGGGATCTCGCCGAAGACGTGCGCGGGCAGGATGTAGCCCTCGTTCAGCTCGAGGAGCTGGCTCGGGTAGACGCGGGAGAAGTGGAAGCGTACGGTGTAGGGGTCGACGACCTCAACGTCGGTGATCGACTCCTTGTAGTAGGCGGTGTCCCAGGCGACGTCGGGGTGGATCTGGGCCTGCCAGGAGAAGCGGACGTCGGCGGCGGTGACCGGCCGGCCGTCGCTCCACCCCGCGTCGTCGCGCAGGTGGAAGGTCACCGTCTCGTGGTCGTCCGACCACTCCCAGCGCTCGGCGAGATCGGGGCGGAAGGTCGGCGGGCCGCTCTCGAAATCGGCGTTCTCGCGCACGAGCTGGAGGTAGACCTGGCGCAGCACCGACTCGGTCGGGCGGTTGCTCGCGTGGATGAGCTGGTTGACGCCGGCGATGTCGGAGGAGAACCCGATCACCACCTGGCCGCCGCGGCGAGGCTCGCCGCCGGCCGGCTCCGCCGACTCCCCGGCGACCCGGTCGCGGTCGCAGCCGGCGGCCGCGAGCGCCGCGGCGAGGACGAGGAGCGCGGCGGCGGGCAGGCGGGGGAGCTGACGGTCGGCGCGCATGGGATCACGACTCCGGGCCGGAGGCCGGCCGGATCGTACCCCCGCCGCCGTTGGCGGTCAAACGCGGGTTTCGGTGGCAGCAGAACTACGCGCGGCCTAAAGCCGCGTGTGCGGCGGCCGTCAGGCCGCCGACTCGGGGGAGGGGCCCCGCGCGATTCACTCGCGCGGGGAGGGGGGTTGGAACAACCCCCCCTCCAAGAACCGTCACTTGATCGCGACCTTGCGCGGCTTCGACTCCTCGGCCTTGGGCAGCTCGATGGTCAGCACGCCGTCGGCGAAGGACGCCTTGACCTCGTCGGTGCGGACGTTGGCGGGCAGCGTGAAGGTCCGCGTGAACGTGCCGTAGGCGCGCTCGATGCGGTGGTAGTTCTCGCGCTCGACGTCCTGCGCGAACTTGCGCTCGCCGCGCACGCTCAGCGTTCGGTCCTCGACCGTGATGTCGACGTCCTCGTGCTTGATGCCCGGCAGCTCGACGAACAGGGTCAGCCCCTCGTCGGTCTCGCGCACGTCCACCGGCGGCAGCCACCCGCGGTTGCTGACCTCCTCGCCGCCGTTGCGCATGGTCTCGAAGAAATTGGCGACCGGCTGGTCGAACAGGCGGTCGAAGCGCTGCCGGAACAGGTCGTTCGGGGTCCAACGGCTGATCGCGGTCTGCATGATGACTCCTCCTTCGGTTCTCCTGGATCGGGTTGTTCGGGACATTGGGCGGGCCGTGGCCCGTCCCAGTCATTAGCCTGAAACACTCAGATAGTAGCCGGTATTCCAGGTGCAGGAAGAGATTTGAGTGAGATTCGCTAAGATGTCTATCTTGAGGTCCTTCCCGGGGATGATGGTATCCTGGCGCGCTGTGGACCGGGGCTCGCTCGTCTCTCGCCGTCTCCTGGTCGCGTCGCTCGCCTTCGGCCTGTTCCTGCTCTTCGACATCGCGCTGTTCGGCTGGCTGATCTTCCGCTCGCTGTCGCAGCGCGAGATCGAGGAGGTGCTGCTGGAGACCCGGCTCGACGCCGAGACGCTCGCCGAGCAGATCGCCGGAATGACCGCCGCCCGCGGCGACGACCTCTACACCGCCCTGGCGACCGAGGCGGTGGTCGACAGCTACATCGACACCCTGCGCCGCGAGCGCGAGTACGTCGACTCGATCGAGGTGCGCGACCGCGAGGGGCGGCTGGTCTTCACCATCACCACCGAGACCCGGATCCCCCACGAGCCCGGGCTCGAGGTGCCGGTCGACTCGCCCGAGCTGGTACCTGGCGGCGAACTGCGGCGCGAGGTCGTGCGCGAAGAGTCGTTCAGCTACGAGGTGCGGCACGTCCAGGTGCCGATCGGCGATGTCGGCACCCTGCAGGTCGGGGTCGACCCCGAGGCGTTGCGGCTGCGCATCGACTCGCTGCGCCGCGACTTGACCCGAGAGACGTCGTTGATCGGCGCGCTGACGCTGGCGCTGCTGTGCTCGGCCTACCTGGTGATGTGGTTGCTCTACCGGCGCTCCCGGCGCTTCGAGCACCAGGCGGCGGAGGTCGAGCGGATGGCGTACATCGGCACCCTCGCCTCGGGGCTCGCGCACGAGATCCGCAACCCCCTGAACTCCCTCAACCTCAACATGCAGATGCTCGGCGAGGAGCTGGGCGGCGGCGGCGGCGGCTTCAGCGGCCGGCGGCTGCTCGAGATCACACGCGGCGAGATCGGCCGCCTCGAGCGGCTGGTCACCGACTTTCTCTCCTACGCCCGCCCGCGGCCGCCGGATCTGGAGGAGGTGCCGGCGCCGGAGCTGCTTGAGCGCACCCGCCAGGTGCTGTGCGGGACGGCGCGCAGCCGCGGCGTGAGGGTCGAGACTGTCGACGCCACCGGGGGCGCGCGGCTGCGGGTGGACCCGGCCCAGGTGCGCCAGCTCCTGCTCAACCTGGCCCAGAACGCGCTCGAGGCCACCGAGGGCTCGGGCCGGCCGCCGGCGGTCCGGCTGCGCGCCGAGCGCCGGGGCGCCGCGGCGGTCCTGGCCGTCGAGGACAACGGCGTCGGCATTCCGCCCGGCGAGCTGAAGCGGGTCTTCGACCTCTTCTACTCGACGCGCAAGGGCGGCACCGGCCTGGGCCTGGCGATCGTCGACCGTATCGCCCGGAACCACGGCGGCCGGGTCGAGGTGGCGAGCACGCCCGGCCGCGGCACGACCTTCTCGGTCGTCCTGCCGGACGCGGTGGTGGCCGAAACCCCGGCCGCCCACGCCGCCGTTCCCGCCTAGCCGCCCTCACTCACGGTGGCAGCAGTTCGACGCGCGCCTCGCGGGCGCCAGTGCGGGCCGTCCATTCAACCAGCCGCATTCAACCAGCCGACAGTGCATCGAATTCGTCCGGGGTGACGAACTGCTCGGGGTCGTCGTTGCCGCAGGCTTCGCACAGCGCCTCGCTGGCGACGCCCTCCTCCAACTCGAAGACGTAGCAGGGGGTCTCGCAGGACAGGCAAATCAGGTACTCGGGACTGCTCATCGTGCGGCTCCTCGGTTCGACGGCCGGCGCGTCGGGGCCCGTGGCGTCAGGCCGGCGGCCCGGCGGGGGCGGGAGAGGCCGTCCCGGCACCACCGCCGGTGGCGCCGTGGAATTCGGTCACCGCGTCGGCCAGCGCGCCGGGGCACTCCCACTGGATCGCGTGACCGCAGCCGGGCACCTTGTAGAGGCGGGCGCGGGGGAGCGCAGCGGCCATCCGCTCGGCGGTGCCGAAGGTGAACAGCCCGTCGTGCTCGCCCCAGATCAGCGCCGCCGGTTGACCCAGGCGCCCCAGGTCGCC
>Ga0256864_1000495_pt1 | contig 13951 bp, 11 predicted proteins | sample RVTome_11_FD_187336 | JGI IMG/M metagenome (GOLD analysis project Ga0256864, IMG submission 187336) | Soil microbial communities from uranium-contaminated site in the Upper Colorado River Basin, Wyoming, United States - RVT147D111 HiSeq ... | reverse complement strand
GCCTGCGGCGGCTCACGGAGTTCGCCGCGCAGCACGACATCAACGTGATCGTCGAGAACCACGGCGGGCTGTCGTCGAACGGCGCGTGGCTCGCGGGCGTCATGAAGGCCGTGGACCACCCGCGCTGTGGCACGCTGCCGGACTTCGGGAACTTCCAGGTGGCGGAGGGCGAGTGGTATGACCGCTACCAGGGCGTCGAGGAGTTGATGCCGTTCGCCAAGGCGGTGAGCGCCAAGTCGCACGCCTTCGACGACCAGGGCAACGAGCGTGACACCGACTACGCGCGGATGATGCGCATCGTGCTCGACGCGGGCTACCGCGGCTGGGTGGGGATCGAGTACGAGGGCGACGAGGTGGGCGAGCCAGAAGGGATCCGCGCCACGAAGACCCTGCTGGAGCGGGTGCGCGGCGAGCTGGCCCCGCACTACGGGTGAGAGCGGCGGGAGCGGGTGTCGATGCCAGGTGTCAGGTTTCAGGGTCGCGACTGAAGTCGCTGCTCGGCTCACTGTTACGTGAAGTGATGCCGGGCGCACGTCGCTCTCTGCGACAGTCAGCCGAGCCGCGACTTTAGTCGCGACCCTCAGACCGCCGCGGGGGCGGGTCCCGCGTCCACCAACCGCTTGCTCACGGGGTCGATGCGGAGATTCAGGCCCTCCAGCGAGCGGGAGCCGAGCAGGACCAGATCGCCCGGCTCGCCGAACACGACTTCGTCCACGGTCCAGATGCCCGACAGATATACCGCGGCAGCGCCAGTCGAGCGGGTGAGGACCGAGCCGTCAGCCTGACGGAATTGCCAAGTCTTGCGCTGTTCGATCCCGAGGGACTCGAGGAGTTCCGCTGGGAACCACGACAGCTCGGCGTCTGTGTCGACCAGAACGGACTGCAGAGTCCGTCTCTCACCCGGGCGTACCGGGTTCTCGATTTCGACGTCGACTCGAAAGGTTTCCATCTCGTCGAACATGGTAACTCTCGAGAAGCCGTAGAGTCGTACCAAGCGTACGCCTCGCGTATCAACTTAACCGCCTGACGCCATCAAGCGAGTCCGGATGACGAGCCTCCCCACCCGCCCGCTCGGCACCAGCGGGCTCGAGATCACGACCGTGGGCTTCGGCGCCTGGGCCATCGGCGGCGGCGGATGGTATTCCGGCTGGGGTCCGCAGGACGACGCGCAGTCGGTCGCGGCCATGCGGCACGCCCTGAAGCGCGGGATCAACTGGATCGACACGGCGGCCGTGTACGGACTCGGCCACTCGGAGGAAGTGGTGGGGCAGCTGCTGCGCGACCTGCCGCCCGCCGAGCGCCCGCTCGTGTTCACCAAGTGCGGCCTCGTGTGGGACGAGCAGGACCCGATGGCCGAGGCGGAGCGCATCCTGCGCCCCGACTCGATCCGCCGCGAGCTCGAGGCGTCGCTGCGCCGGCTGGGCATCGACCGTATCGACCTTTATCAGTTCCACCGGTCCGACATGACGGGGACGCCGCTCGAGGATTCGTGGGACGTGATGGTGCGGCTGGTCGAGCAGGGGATGGTCCGCGCGATCGGCGTGTCGAACTTCGACGTCGACCTGCTGGAGCAGGCCGAGCGCGTGCGGCACGTGGATTCCCTCCAGCCGCCGCTCTCGCTCGTGCAACGCCAGGCCGCGGGGTCGGAGATCCCCTGGGCGGCGGCGCACGGCACCGGCGTGATCGTGTACAGCCCGATGCAGTCGGGCATCCTGACCGACCGCTTCACGGCGGAGCGCGTGTCCCGGATGGCGCCGGACGACTGGCGCCGCAACAGCGCGCAGTTCCGGGAGCCGTATCTGAGCCGCAACCTCGCGTTGCGCGACGCGCTGCGCCCCATCGCCCAGCGCCACGGGACGAGCGTCGCGGCCATCGCCGTCGCGTGGACCCTCGCCTGGCCCGGCGTCACCGGCGCGATCGTCGGCGCGCGCTCGCCCGATCAGATCGACGGCTGGATCGCCGCCGCGTCGCTCGAGCTCAGCGCGGAGGATCTGGACGAGATCGCGGCGGCGATCGGGCTTACGGGCGCCGGTGACGGTCCGGCCGGAGTCGCAGGGAGGAGTAAGGAGTAAGGAGTAAGGAGTCGGAGGCTGATTCACTCTTACTCCTTACTCCTCACTCCTCACGACGCGTCCCGATACACCCGCACGTAGTCCACGTACAGCCGTTGCGGCGACATGTCGTCCGGCGGCGGATATCCTTGGTCGAACCATCCGCCGACCGCGAGGTTGAGAATCATGAAGAACGAGTGTCCCTCGTCGAACGGCCAGTACGCCGGGTCTTCGCCGGGGGTCTTCACCACGGTCTGGTACCGGACGCCGTCCACGTACCAGTCGATGCGGCCGGGCATCCACTCGATCGCGAATACGTGGTACTCATCGTGGAAGCTGCCGGACGGCAGCCGGTATTCGGCGGCCGTGATGCGGTTCTGCCCCGGATCGGGGCCGCGATGCAGGGCCCCCGAGGTCCAGTCCGGCAGCCGCCCCTTGCCCTCCATGACGTCGATCTCGCCGCATCGCGGCCAGCCGACCGCGTCGATGTTGCCGCCGAGCAGCCAGAACGCGGGCCACATACCCACCTCGCCCGGCTGCTTGATCCGCGCCTCGAAGCGGCCGTGGAGGAACTCGCGCTTGCCCTTCGTGATCAGGCGCGCCGAGGTGTGCCGGCGGTGCTCGAAGTCCTCGCGGCGCGCCTCGATGACCAGCGCGCCGTCCTCCAGCCAGGCGTTGGCGCCCGGCGCGTCGTCGACCCGATCGGTGTAGTATTGCAGCTCCTCGTTGAACGGGTCCGGCATCACCTCGGGCGTCCAGCTTCCCTGGTCGAGCGCGGCGCCGTCGAACTCGTCGGCCCACACCAGCTCCCAGACGGGCTGGGGGTCGCCCGGCGGCGGCGGCTCCGCCTCCTGCCGCGGCTCCCCGGCCGACGTGCAGCTCAGTAGCAGCACCAGCAGGCTGTGGACCGATCGTGGAGTGTAGCGACGAGGGTTCACGCGCACCTCCCTTACCTGTACCTTATCCGACGCCCATGGCCGCCCGCCCGTACGTGCTCAGCGAGATCACCTGGAAGGCCGTTCGTGAAACGACCTGCGAGGTCGCCGTCCTCCCGTGGGGTGCCACGGAGGCGCACAACCTCCATCTGCCCTACGGCACCGACGTCATCGAGACGGAGCGTATCGCGGCCCTGGCCGTGGGTCTCGCCTGGAACCGCGGTGCGCGGGTGGTGGCGCTGCCGGCGGTGCCGTTCGGCGTGAACACCGGCCAGCTCGACATCCCGCTCACGATCAACATGAATCCCAGCACGCAGCTCGCGGTGCTGCGCGACGTCGCGCGCAGCCTCGCGGGGCAGGGCGTGCCCAAGCTCGTCGTGCTCAACGGCCACGGCGGGAACGACTTTCGCCAGATGATCCGGGAGCTCCAGCCGGACGTGGGGCTCTTCTTGTGCACGGTCAACTGGTATACCTGTGTGGATCCCCGCGAGTTCTTCAAGGACCTGGGCGACCATGCGGGCGAGTTGGAGACGAGCGTGATGCTGCACCTCGCACCGGAGTTCGTTCGGCCGCTCTCGGAGGCCGGCCCGGGTGGCGCGAAGCGATTCCGGATCGCCGCGTTCCGCGAGGGGTGGGCGTGGGCGCCGCGACGGTGGACGCAGGTGACCGACGACACCGGCGTAGGGAACCCCGCCGCCGCATCGGCGGAGAAGGGCGGCCGGTACGTGCAGGCGGTGGTGAGCAAGGTCGCGGATTTCCTGACGGCGCTGGCGGAAGCGGATACAGAGAGCCTGTACGAGTGACCGGGGGGCGTTGCCGTCATCTTCCATCGAGCCGGGTTGGAGAGCCGGCGCCGCTCGCGGTTATGCGCGACTGAAGTCGCGGCTCGGCTGACGGTCGCTGCGAGCGACCTGCGCCGGCCAATGCCGCGCATTGCCGACTGCCGACTGCCGACTGCCGACTCCCGGCAGTTCACGGCGGTTAGGCGCGACTGAAGTCGCGGCTCGGCTGACGGTCGCTGAGAGCGACCTGCGCCGGCCAAGGCCGCGCACCACTGACTGCCGACTGCCGACTGCCGGCAGTTCAAGGTGCCACCGCCCGCATCAACTGCCCGCAAACCCACGCCCCATACGTCCCCAACGCGTAGCCCAACACCGCCAGCAGCACGCCCACCGGCGCCAAGGTGGGGTGGAACGCCGAGGCCACCACCGGCGCCGACGCCGCCCCGCCGACGTTCGCCTGGCTCCCCACCGCCATGTAGAACACGGGCGCCTTGATGACCTTCGCCACGACGAGCAGTAGCGCGGCGTGGATCGCCATCCAGATGCCTCCCACCGCGAACAGCCCGGGCCGCTCCGCCACCGCCGTGATGTCCATTCCCATCCCGATCGTGGCGATCAAGAAGTAGAGGAATGCGGAGCCGACGCGTGACGCCCCCGCGCCCTCCAGCCGGCGAGCCGGAGTGAGCGACAGCAGCAATCCCGCGGTGGTGGCCACCACGACGAGCCAGAAGAACTGCGACGTGAGGCTCAGCCTCGAGAGCCCGGGCGCCGACCGCTCGATCCACGGCGCCAGGAAGTCCGCGATCAGGTGGGAGAGCGACATGACGCCGAGGCCCACGCCGACGATGATCATGACGTCCGCGAGGCTCGGGATCCGGGCGTGCTTCTTCTGGAACTCCTCCACCCGGCGGCGCAGCTCCTGGAGCGCGGTGGTATCGGCCCCGGTCCTGGCGTCGATCCGCTCCGATTCGCCGGCGAGATAGAGGAGCACGGCCATCCACACGTTGGCGATCAGCACGTCCACCGCCACCATGGCGGAGAAGACCTCGTCGCTGACCTCGAACACTTCCTTCATCGCGGCCTGGTTGGCCCCGCCGCCGATCCAGCTGCCGGCCACCGTGGTGAGCCCGCGCCACACGGCGTCCGGCCCCTGGCCGCCCACCGTGTCCGGGCTGATCCAGGACATGACGAGGATCGCGAGCGGCCCGCCCAGCACGATCCCCACCGTCCCGGTGAAGAACATGATGAGCGCCTTGGGGCCGAGGCGGATGATGGCGGGGAAGTCGATGCTCAGCGTCAACAGCACGAGCGTGGCGGGGAGTAGATAGCGGGACGTCACGAAGTAGAGGCGCGACTGTTCCGCATCGATCAGGCCGAACGTGTTGTACAGGGACGGGATGAAATAACAGAGCAGGAGGGCGGGAACGTAGCGATAGAACTTCCGGAAGAGCGGCTGCTCGCTCTGGGTGCTCCAGAAGATCGCGCCGAGCGTGGCCGCCAACAGGCCCAGGATCACGGCGTCGTTGGTGATGAGCGGCTGCGTTCCTTGCATGACGTTCCCGTCGGCGAGGGGTGGGACAGGGCGGCGCTCGGGCACGGGGCCCGTTTGGGCGGGACCAAACGTATCGTCGCCGCGACCGGGGCACAAACGGTGGCGTATTGGGCGCACCACGGTGGCGTATTGATCGATAAGGCTGGCGATTCTGTCGCGGGGGATGCGCGACTGAAAGTCGCGACTCGGCTGACTGTCGCTCAGGCGACGGGAACGCACGTCGAAATCACTTCAGTGACAGTGAGCCGAGCCGCGGCTTCAGCCGCGACCATATGACGCGGCCATCTCCCTAACCTTTCGACCCCCGTGCCCGCCCCGTACCTTAACTCCCTGCACCAGGCAGCCGTCGTCACCAACGGGAGGCATGCATGGAGCCGCGCAGTGGCTGGCGCGCGCCGCGGCGCGCCGCGCGATACATCATCCTGTCCGCCGCGGTCGCGGGACTCGTTCCCGGAGTCGCGCACGCCCAGGGACCCCTCGACCCCGACACCGTCGAGGCGGGCCGGTTCGACAACGGCAAGATGTGGACGTTCGAGTACCCGCCGGCGGAGTACTTCACCGAGACCTACGGCTTCGAGGCCAACGACGCCTGGTTCGAGCGCGCCCGTATGGCCGCGCTGCGCATCCCCGGGTGCTCGGCCTCCTTCGTATCGCCCAACGGGCTGCTGGCCACCAACCACCACTGTGTGCGGGGGGTGGTCTCCCGCGTGAGCGGGTCCGGCGAGAATCTGCTGGACGACGGCTTCTATGCCCGGACGCTCGAGGATGAGCGCCGCATCGCCGACTACTACGCGGATCAGCTCATCGCCGTGCGCGACGTCTCGGACGAGGTCTTTGCCGCCGAGTCCGCCGCCGGGCCGGCAGGCAACCGAGCGGCCGCGCGGCAGGGTGCGCTGGCGACCATCGAGCAGCGTCTGCTCGCTGAGCACGCGGGCCGCGGCGACTCGCTCTGGGTCCAGATCGTGCCGCTCTACAACGGCGGGCGGTATTCGGCCTACGTGTTCCGGCGGTACACCGACGTGCGGCTGGTCCAGGCCGTGGAGCTGCAGACGGGGTTCTTCGGCGGCGATCCCGACAATTTCACCTACCCGCGCTACGCGCTCGACTTCGCCTTCCTCAGGGTCTACGATGCGAACGGCGCCCCGTACCGGACCGAGCACTACTTCGGCTGGGGCACCGAGGGGGTGGAATCGGGCGACGTCGTGTTCGTGATCGGGAATCCCGGTCAGACCAACCGCTTGAAGACCGTGGCGCAGCTCGAGTTTCAACGGGACGTGCAGGTCCCGGCGCTGGTCCGGTTCCTGAGCACGCGGCTGGACGCCTTGCGGGCGTTCCAGGCACGGCACCCCGCCGAGGGCGAGGCGCTGGGGATCCGCAACCGGGCCTTTGGACTATCGAACTCGCTCAAGGCATCGACCGGGCGGCTCGAGGCGTTGAACGACCCGCTGATCATGGCGCGGCGCGGAGCGGCGGAGCGGGACCTGCGCGGCGCGATTCAGGCGAACGCCGAGCTGCGCGAGCAGCACGGGGCGCTGTTCGACCGGCTCGCGGCGATCCAGCAGGAGAAGCGCAAGCTCCGCACCGCGTTCGCCGCCTTCGCGGCGCTCGGCAATGCGACCTACGGATCGCGCCTCGTGGTGCGCGCCATGGTCGCCAGGCGGTTGCTCGACGCGCCCCCGGATTCCGCGGCGGCGATGAGGGAGGAGCTGCTCCGGATCGGCGACCATCCGGCGGACATGGAGCGCAGCTTCCTCGTCGCCCGCCTGTCAGATCTCGCCGACGCGTTCGGGCCGGACCATGCCGTGACCCGCGCCGCACTGCCCGATGGAACCCCTGAGGCCTCCGCCGCCTCGTTCCTGTCGCACTCGGCGCTGGCCGATTCGGCCCGCACGGCCGCGGCGCTGGAGCGCGGTATGCTCACCACGAGCGATCCGGCCCTCCGCCTCGTCACGGCGTTCCTGCCGGCATACGACGAGTACCGCGCCGCGGTCCGCGAGATCGAGCGCGAGGAAGCCGACCTCGAGAGCGCGCTGGGCCGGGCGCGCTTCGCGGTCTACGGGCGGAACGTCCCGCCCGACGGGACGTTCTCCCCACGGATCACCGACGGCGTGGTGCGGGGCTACGAGTACAATGGGACGCTCGCGCCGCCGTACACCACGTTCTACGGCGTGTACGACCGGGCGTACTCGCAGGACCTCCCGGACTGGGACCTGTCGCCACGTTGGGCAACGCCGCCGGCGGAGCTCGATCTCTCGACGCCGCTCAACTTCGTCTCCACCGCCGACACCTACGGCGGCAACTCGGGCTCGCCCGCCGTGACGCCCGCGCTGGAGCTGGTGGGGCTCAACTTCGATCGCAACATCGAAGGCCTGTCCCGCGATTTCGTCTATCTGCCCGACCGCGGCCGCAACATCATGGTGGACGCCCGCGCGATCCTCGCGGCGCTCGAGGCGGTGTACGAGGCGGACCGGATTCTGGAAGAGATTGGGGCGGCGCGGAGATAGCCTCACCCCCGGCCCCTCTCCACTGACGTGGAGAGGGGTGACTTGACGCGACGAGTATCGCGTCACTCCTCACTTCTTACTTTTTGCTTCTCACGGTCGTTCGGACTCGTCCATCCGCCGCAAGAACTCCCTGACCAGTCGAACGTTCTCCTCTGGCTCGTCCTGCATCGTCAGGTGCGCGGCGCCGGGGATGATCGCCAACTCGGCGTTGGGCATCAGGCCGGCGTACCACTGCACCGTGGACGGGAGCGCCTCGTCGTACTCCCCGGTGGTGAAGAGGGTCGGGATGTCGATGAGCGCGAGCGAGTCGGTCACGTCGAAATCCTGAAGCGTCCCCGTGGCCGTGAACTCGCTCGGGCCCCACATGTAGCCGTAGATGTCGGCGTTCATGCCGGCGAACGCGCTGTCGATGTCCGGTCCCGGCTCCCCGCGCCACAAGTACACCGAGTAGAACGCCATGACCGCATCCTGGTATTCCGGGGCGTCGAACGTGCCCGCCGCCTCGTGCCTGCCGATCACTTGCTGGACGGAATCGGGCAGCGTCGTGAGCAGGCTGTCGGCGTCGGCCACCCAGCGCGCGGTGCTGAGCGCCGGGCTCGCGAGGATGAGGCTCTTCACGCCCGCGTTCGGATGCGCGAGCACGTACTGCGTGGCGAGCATCGTGCCCCACGAGTGGCCCAGGAGGTGAACCTCCCGCAACCCGAGCGCGCGCCGCACACTGTCGAGCTCCGCCACGAAGTGGGCGATCGTCCAGCGCGTGCTGTCGGTGGTGCGCGTCGAGCGGCCGCTGCCGAGTTGGTCGTAGAAGATCACCGGCCGCTCGTCGCCCAACGCCGCCAGCGGGTTCATATAGTGGCTCGTGACCCCAGGCCCCCCGTGCAGCAGGACCAGCGGCGTGCCGGCCCCGGTTCCGGCGATCCGGTACCACACGCGCCCCCCGGGAACCTCGAGGAAGCCCTCGTGGGGCGATAGGTCGGGCCCGCGGTCGGCGCAGCCGGCGAGTGAGGCGCAGGCGGCGAGGGCGGCGGGGAAGAGGCCGAGTGAGCGCGCACGGGACATGAGCTACTCCCCTTATCTGGTGTTTGACGTGAAGCCACAAAAGGTAGCCGTGGTGGACGTTGGCTGCGGAGAGCCTCACCCCCTAGCCCCAGGCTCCACCCTGGCTTCCTGCGTGGCCCGGGGTAGCTTCTCTTCGAGGACCGCTTCCTCCCGCCCCCTGACCTCACCTCCCCGGAGGCTCTCATGGCCAACCGTGTCAAGAAGATCACCTACTGTTACGTGAAGGTTCCGAACCGGCCGCGGCAGGGCGCGGCCGTGCTGAGCCAGCTGCGAGAAGAAGGGGTCAACCTGCTGGCGTATTCGGGCTTTCCCGCGGGGCGCGGGAAGGCGCAGCTGGACTTCGTGCCGGAAGACATGGGGGAACTCAAGCGCGTGGCCCGCAAGCACGGGTGGAAGCTCAGCAAGGTCAAGAAGGCCTTTCTGATGAGCGGCGACGACCGGCTCGGCGCCGCCCAGCGCCATATCGCAAAGCTCGCGGACGCCAAGATCAACGTCGTCGCCGCCGACGCGGTGGCCGCCGGCCAGGGGCGCTACGGGATGATCCTGTGGGTGCGGCCCAAGGATTACGTGCGGGCGTCTCGGGTGCTGGGGGCGAAGTAGGGCGGGCTACGGCCGCCACTTCGGAACCGCGTCGAGCGCTGGGTTGTTGGTCACCCGAGTCTGATCGCTACCGTTCGCGTTCATGACGTAGATCTCCAAATCGGTGTCGCGATCCGTGGTGAACGCGATTCGGAGCCCGTCAGGCGAGAAGTCCCCGTACGTGTCGCTCGCCGCGTGGTTGGTCAGGTTCGTCGGATTCGACCCGTCGGCGTCCATGAGGTATAACTCGGAGTTGCCATCACGATTCGAGACGAACAGGATCTGCGCTCCGTCGGGCGACCAGACGGGGGTGAGGTCGTCAAACCCGGGCGCGTTGGTCAGATTCACCTGGTTTGAACCGTCGGCGTTCATGACGTACACCTCGATGTCGCCATCCCGATCGGTGGCGAACGCAATCCGGGTGCCGTCCGGGGACCAGGCCGCGAGTGCGTCATCGCCGCTTGGATCGTTCGTGAGGTTCGTTGGACTGGATCCGTCGGCATCCATCACATATATGTTGAACATCCCGTCCCGGTTCGTGGAGAACGCGATCTTCGTGCGGTCCGGGGACCACGCCGGCTGGACGTCATTGAACGGGTTGTTGGTGAGGTTGGCCTGGAAAGAGCCGCTTGCGTTCATCACGTAGATCTCGTTGTCGCCATCGCGAGACGTCTCGAACGCGATCTGGGCGCCGTCGGGCGACCAGGCGAAGAATGTATCGTTCGCGGGATTGTTGGACAGGTTGCTCACCTGCGTGCCGTCACTGCTCATGATGAAGATGTCTGGGTCGCCCTGGCGATCGCTGAAGAACGCGAGCTGCGGCAGGGGGCAGCTTACGTCGAACCCCGCCGTGGCCGTCTCGCCCGCCGTCACCGCCACGCTCACCGGATTGTCACCGGTGACGTCGCAGTTGAACGAGAGATCGCTCAGCTCCGCGTTCACGGCGCCGGCCGCCACGCCCGTGAACGTCACCGTCTCGTTCACGCCGATGGTCATGGCCTCGGTGCCCAGCGTGACGGTGTAGCCGTCGGCGTCGGGCTCGGCGCCCGTGGTGGACGCCGTGACCTCGACCGTGCCTGTGGCGCCGGGGCCCATGCCGTTCTCGTCCCCGCCGCACGCCAGCACGAGCCAAGCCGCAGCCGGAACGAGCATGCGGCCGAGCGGCGGTATCGTTGTCCAATGCATCGCTCCTCCGTCGATCAATGGCTTCAGCGGAACCCCCTCTCCACCGACGTGGAGAGGGGGCTCTCGGGCACGTAGCGCGTACTGCCTACTGCCTGCCGTCCCTACGGCCTCCATTTCGGGGCCGCGTCGCTCGCCGGATTGTTCGTCACGCGCGTCTGGCCGGAGCCGTCCGGGTTCATGATGTAGATCTCCTCGTCACCGTCGCGCGTAGAGAAAAACGCGATTCGCAGGCCGTCCGGGGAGAACTGCGCGATGCCGTCCGTGGCGGCGTTGTTGCTCAGATTCACCTGGTTGGAGCCGTCGGCGTCCATCATGTACACCTCGAAGTCCACGTCCCGATCCGACGTGAAAATGATCTGCGTCCCATCGGGCGACCACATGGGGAACTGGTCGTCGACCAGCGGCGCGTTGCTCAGGTTCACCTGGTTGGAGCCGTCGGCGTCCATCAGATAGATCTCGATGTCGCCGTCCCGAACGCTCGCGAACGCGATCTGCGTGCCGTCCGGCGACCACGACGGCTGTCCGTCCCCCGAGCCGGGGTTGTTGCTGACGTTGGTCTGGCCGGAGCCGTTCGCGTTCATCACGTACACTTCGGCGTCGCCGTCTCGGTCGGTCTGGAACACGATCATCGTGCCGTCCGGCGACCACGCCGGTTGGGTGTCCAATCCCGCCGCCGTGTTCGTGAGGTTGGACTGCTGCGAGCCGTCGGCGTTCATCACGTAGATCTCCAAATCGCCGTCCCGATCGGTGTCGAAGGCGATCCGCTCACCGTCCGGCGACCAGTCAAAGAACTGCTCCATCGCGGGATTGTTCGTGAGGTTGCCGACCTGCGTCCCGTCGCTGTTCATGATGAAGATGTCCCGATCTCCCTGGCGGTCGCTCGAGAACGCGATCTGCGGGCGGGGGCAGCTCACGTCGAACCCGGCCGTGGCCGTCTCGCCCGCCGTCACCGCCACGTTCACCGGATTGTCGCCCGTGATGTCGCAGTTGAACGACAGGTCGCCCAGCTCTGCGTTTACGGCACCGGCCGCCACGTCCGTGAACGTCACCGTCTCGTTCACGCCGATCGCCATGCTCTCGGTGCCCAGCGTCACGGTGTAGCCGTCGGCGTCGGGCTCCGCACCAGTGGTGGATGCCGTAACCTCCACCGCTCCCGTGGCGCCGGGGCCCATGCCGTTCTCGTCGTCGCCACCACAGGCGGCAAGAGCGAGCACAGCCGCAGCCGGGACGAACACCCGCGCAAACCCGGGCAGCTGAAGGCTTCTCCTGAACATTGATTCTCCTCCTCGATGGTACGGGTTACCCTCTCGTAGAGCGCGCTACCCAAAGTGTGAAGAATTCCCAATGCATCGCCCAATTCTCAGGCGCGTGCAGTCAACTCGTGATGCCGCAGGGGCTTGGGCGAAGACATACCGGTGCGCGGCGTTGTCGAGCGGTAGGCGGTCAGGCAGGCATCTGAGACAGAATGACCCGTTTGGCCAATGGCGTATTAACCTATCCGCAATGCGCCATCCGCCATTTGTCATTTGCCATTTGCCACACGCCACCATAACCGCCCACTCCTCTTGACGGTCTAGAGAACCCTCCATACTCTCTCTTCTAGTCGATCTAAAGGAGACCGATGGGCCCATCCGCCGACCTGCTGCAGGGCAGCCTCGAGCTGCTCGTGCTCAAGGCGCTGTCACTGGAGCCGATGCACGGCTGGGGCATCGGCCAGCGGATCGACCAGATGTCGCGCGGCGTGTTCCATGTCGCCCAGGGCTCGCTCTACCCGGCGCTGCAGCGGATGGTGCGCAAAGGCTGCATCAAGTCCGAGTGGCGGGCGTCGGCAAACAACCGCCGCGCGCGCTACTACATGCTTACGGCCGCCGGCCGGCGTGAGCTCGAGGCGCAGGCGGCCGCCTGGCGCCGCGCGTCGAGCGCGGTCAACGGGATCCTGGCCGTCCGGCTCGCGGACGGCCCGTGATGAGTCTGCTCACTGAGCTGCGCGAGCGGGCACGGGCGCTGCTGTTCGCCGCGCGGCAGGACCGGGAGACGGCGGAGGAGCTACGCTTCCACGTCGAGCGCGACGTCGCGGAGCGGGTGCGGCAAGGAGCCGGTCCCGCCGAGGCCAGGCGCGCGGCGTTGGCGGCGCTGGGCGGCGTCCAGCACGCGAAGGAACGCGTGCGCGACGCGCGCGGCATCCGGCCGCTCCAGGATCTCGCGGCCGACGTCCGCTACACGTTTCGCTCCCTGCGGCGCGACCCGATCTACACGGCCGCGGCCGTGCTCGTGCTCGCCCTTGGGCTCGGCGCGGGCGCCACGGTCCTCGCCGTGGCGAACTCCGTGTTGTTCGCGCCGCTGCCGTACCCGGAGTCGCACCGCCTGGTGCGCGTGGGCCAGCTGTTCCAGCCGAACACCGTCGTGTGGCAGCTCTCGACCGTCGACGGGCAGGCGATCCTCGAGCAGCAGAAGAGCTTCGACACGTTCGGCCTCGTGGGGTGGAGCGTCGCGTCGCTGTCGGGCGCCGGGGCGCCGGAGCGGATCGCCGTCGGCCGAGTGACGGCGGGGTTCTTCGACGCGCTGCGGGTCTCTCCGCAGGCCGGCCGCTTGCTCACCGTCGCGGACGAAGCGGCCGGCGCGCCGCCGGTGGTCGTGCTGTCCCACGCGCTCGCCCAGCAGCGCTTCGGCGGCGCGGCGGCCGCCCTCGGCCGCGCGGTCACGCTCGACGGGCTGAGCCACGCCGTCGTGGGCGTGCTGCCGCCGGGGCGCGACGTGCTGGGCCCGGGCATCCGCGCCGCGGCGTGGCCGGTTCTCCGGCTGGACGTGCCCACCCGGCGCGGCCCGTTCTGGCTGCGCGGGGTGGGACGGCTGCGCGACGGCGTGTCGCTCGACGCCGCCACCCGCGACCTCGCGGAGATCAGCGACCGGATCTTCCCGCTCTGGGCGTCCAGCTTCCGCGACGAGACCGCGCGCATCACGCCCGTGCCGCTGCGTGATGCGATCGTCGGTGCCACGGGTCGCGCCGTGGGCCTGTTCGGCGCGGCGGTGATCCTCATGTTGCTCGTGGCCGTCGTAAACGTCGCCACGCTCTCGCTCGTGCGCGCGACCGCGCGCGCGCCGGAGCTGGCCGTGCGCGCGGCGCTCGGCGCCGGGCGTCTGCGGTTGGTGCGCCTGCCGCTCACGGAGGGCATGGCGCTCGGGGTCGCCGCCGGACTCGCCGGCCTCGCGTTGGCGGCGCTCGGCGTGGCGCTCGTGCCGCGGTTCGCGATGAACCTCCCCCGCGCGAACGAGGTGGCGCTGGACGGCGCCACGGTGGGCCTCG
>Ga0256864_1000493_pt1 | contig 14076 bp, 10 predicted proteins | sample RVTome_11_FD_187336 | JGI IMG/M metagenome (GOLD analysis project Ga0256864, IMG submission 187336) | Soil microbial communities from uranium-contaminated site in the Upper Colorado River Basin, Wyoming, United States - RVT147D111 HiSeq ... | reverse complement strand
GAAAAGGCGACGCGGAGTGCCCGATCCTGCCTCCTCAACGTCGCTTGCCATCTTCCTCTTTCTCTTTGCAGGTGATGCAGAGCCGCGCATGCGGTAAGGCGTCCAGCCGCTCGAAGTTGATCTCCTGCCCGCACTGCTGGCAATGGCCGAACTTGTCGGGAGTGCCGTAGAGCCGGCGGAGCGCTTCGTTCACGTGCCAGAGATAGCGGCCTTCCTGGGAGGCGAAGAGAAACTGCTTCTCCCGCTCCATCGCGTCGGTGCCTTGATCGGCCATGTGGAACGAATAGGAGGAAAGATCGCCGTCGGAGGATTGCAGCGTGGCGTTGAAGGACTCGTCGTAATAACCCAGCTCCTTCATCACGCGGGCGCGCTCCTCCATGAGGCGCTTCTCCAGATGTGCAAGCTGTTTCTTGTTCATTACTCGTCCATGGGTTGAGGGCCGACTCCATCCCGGCCGTCCTGATGTCGTTGCACTCCCACCACCACCCCGTGCCCATCAATGTCCACGTGCTGCTCCAGATCGGGTGCCGGGGCTCGCGCCACCACCTCAAGTCGCCGCGCCAGCGTTTCCCCTCGGATGAAGGGGGCGTGTGCCCGCACCGCATCCAGCACGGGCGCTGCGCCGTCGATCCAGAGCGCAATCCGGTCGCTGTACATATAACCTGCCTCCTTCCGGATCCGTTGCACCCGATTCACCACCTCGCGGGCGAGACCCTCGCGCCGCAGCGACTCATCGAGCCGGGGATCCAATGCGGCCACAAAGGGGCCGTTGCTCTGCACCAGCCAATCGCTGGTGACTTCCCGCTCGACTGCCACATCCTCCGGCAGATATGTCACCGGCCCGCCCTCCAGCTCGAGCGTGGCCGGACTCCCGTCCTCCAGATTCTGGAGCTGCACCGGTGTGAGGGTGGCGGCCGCCGCAGCCACTGCCGGGGTACGCTTGCCGTAACGCTTGCCGAGGCTGCGGAAGTTTGGCTTGGGCCGGAGCCGTACCAGATCGGTATCGGACGCTACGACCTCGATTTCTTTCACGTTGACCTCGAGCCGCAACAATTCCAGTAAGTCGTTCAGCACGGCACCCCGAACCGCGGCCGGCACGGCCACCTGCATCCGTCCCAAGGGCTGGCGCACCCGAATATTCCGCTCCTCACGTGCCGACCGGGCCAACGAAGCCAGGCGCCGGACGGCATCCATGGCCGCCTCGAGCTCGGGCGAGCGCAGTCCGTGCGGTACCGGAAACCGGGCAAGGTGGGCAGATGTTCCCGCCAGGGCCCGGTGCAGCCAGTCGCTGACGAACGGCGCCGCGGGCGCCAGCAGCCGGCTGACGGTTGTGAGCGCCTCAAGGAGAGTAGCCAGCGCCGCCGGATCGGCTACGGCGTCCGGAGCCCAGAAGCGCGACCGGTTGACCCGGACGTACCACTGTGACACGTCATCCACAACGAAGTCCATGATCGCACGCACACCGGCGGTGACGTCGTACCCGCTCCACGCTGCCGTCACCGTTTCCACTGCGGCGTCCAGCCGGCTCAAGAGCCAGCGGTCCACCAACGGCCGCTCGGCTGCCGGCGGGGACTGCGCCGGGATCCAGGTGCCGGCATAGTCGGCAAAGAACTTGTAGCTGTTCCTCAGCGCGTTGAAGAACTTGCCCGCGACGTCGGGGATGGTGCGCGGATCAAACCGCTTGGGCAGCCAGACCTGGCTCGACGCCAGGAGGTAGAGCCGGATGGTATCGGCCCCGAACTGCTCGATCATCGTCCAGGGGTCCACCACGTTCCCTCTGCTCTTGGACATCTTCTGGCCCTCGGCGTCGAGGACCAGCTCGTTCACGATCACATGCCGGTATGCCACGCTGTCGAAAGCGGCGACTGCGATCGCCAGCAGCGAATAGAACCAGCCGCGGGTCTGATCCACGCCCTCGCAGATGAAGTCGGCCGGAAAGTGGCGGGTGAACTCCTCCTGGTTCTCGAAGGGATAGTGCCACTGGGCATAGGGCATGGATCCCGAGTCGAACCAGGCGTCGATCACTTCCGGCATCCGCCGCATGGTGCCACCGCAGTGGCAGGCCCAGCGGTACTCGTCAATGAACGGCTTATGGGGATCGAACCCTCCGGGCAATGTCCGACCCCAGCGTTCGGCCAGCTCGGCATAGCTGCCGATCACCTCGACATGAGACGAGTCCGCATCGCATACCCAAACCGGGAGCGGTGTCCCCCAATACCGGTCGCGCGAGAGCGCCCAGTCGACATTGTTCTCCAGCCACTCACCGAAGCGGCCGGCGCCGACTTCCGGTGGATTCCAATCCACCTGGCGATTGAGCTCCAGCATCCGGTCCCTCACCGACGAGGTTCGGACGAACCAGGAGTCGCGGGCGTAATAGATCAGCGGGCTGGAGCAGCGCCAGCAGTGCGGATAGGTGTGGGTGTACGGCTCCGTCTGGTGCCAGCGCCCCTCCTGTTTGAGGCGCTGGATGATGAGATCGTTGGTCTCACGCGCCGTAACCAGCCGCCCCTCGATGTCGGGCCAGGTGGTCCCGGTCAACGTTCCATCGGGCGCGACCGGACGCACCAGCGCCAGGCCGTGCTCTACCCCGGTCTGGAAGTCGTCGGCACCGAAGGCCGGCGCGAGATGCACCAGGCCCGAGCCATCGTCGGCGGTGACAAAGTCGCCGGCCACCACCAGTCGCGACGCTCGCTCCTCGGGCAGCGGAACCACCTCCAACGGTCGCTGGTACTTGAGGCCGATGAGCTCGCGTCCCCTGAACGTGCGGCTGGCTCCAAGCTCGCTGAAGCTGGGAGCGCTGCGCTGGGAGCCGCTTGGAAGTGACGCTCGCGCCGTCGCCAGGATCAGCCGACGATCCCCGACAGCATACTCGCCGTACTCGAGCTCGGGATGCACCGCTACCGCCACGTTGGACAGCAGGGTCCACGGGGTGGTGGTCCAGACCAGCAGCTGGCGGCTGGGATCGTTCTGCAGCGGGAAGGTCACATAGATCGAATTGGTGGTGACCGTCTCGTAGCCGAGGGCCAGCTCGTGGCTCGAGAGCACCGTCCCGCAGCGGGGGCAGTAGGGCAGGACCCGGTGGCCCCGATAAAGCAGATCGCGCTGGTGCAGCCGCTGAAGTAGCCACCACACGCTCTCGATGTAGTCGTTGCTGAAGGTGACGTACGGGTGCTCGTAGTCGAGCCAGTATCCAATCCGATCGGAAAGGTTCTCCCACTCGGCCTTGTATTTGAAGACACTGTTTCGGGCCCGGGCGTTGAACTTTTCGATCCCATACTTCTCGATGTCCTTCTTTCCGCTGAGCTGGAGCTCTTTCTCGACCTCGATCTCCACCGGCAGGCCGTGGGTGTCCCACCCGGCGATCCGGGTTACCGATTCACCTTGCATGACGTGGAACCGGCAGACCAGATCCTTGATCGCGCGGGAAAAGACGTGGTGGATTCCCGGCTGCCCGTTTGCGGTTGGAGGCCCCTCGAAGAACACGAACGGCTGTCCCTTCCGACCGGCCTCGATGGTGCGACGGAAGAGTCCTTCCTGCTTCCAGAGCGCGAGCTGGCGTTGCTCCAGGCCATCGGCGGTGAGATCGGGCCAGGACGGAAACGCCATCAGGGAAGGCGCTCCACCACGCGGGTGATGAGCCGGGTCAGTGAGGGTTCCGCCCGGGCGGCCGTGGCGATGATACGGGTGATATCGGCGGGCTCGAGCGCGTCGGGCAGGCACTGGTCGGTGATGATCGAGATTCCCAGCGTCCGCATTCCGGCGTGCGCCGCCACAATGACCTCGGGCACTGTGGACATGCCTACCACGTCCGCACCCATCATCCGTAGCATGCGGTACTCAGACCGGGTCTCGAGATTGGGGCCAGGGACCGCAACGTACACGCCCTCGCGAAGCACGATGCCGAGCTCCAGGGCTGCCACGCGGGCCAGACCCCGCAGGGCTGCGTCGTAGGGCTCAGACATGTCGGGGAAACGCGGCCCCAGGCGTTCGTCGTTGGAGCCGACCAGCGGGTTGTCGCCCAGCAGGTTGATGTGATCGCTCAGGAGGACGAGATCACCCGGACCCCAGAGCGGGTTCATGCCCCCGCAGGCGTTGGAGACCACCAGGGTCCGGGCCCCGAGCGCACGCATGACGCGCACGGGGAACGTCACCTCGGCGAGCCCGTATCCCTCATAGCGGTGGAAACGGCCCTGCATCGCGACCACCGGGCGGTTTCCCAACCGGCCAAGCAGGAGCCGGCCGGCGTGGCTCTCGACCGTGGAAAGTGGAAAGCCCGGGATCTGCTCGTAGGGGATCGATGCCTCGACGGCAATCTCCTCGGCGAGACCTCCGAGGCCGGTACCGAGGATGATGCCAACCTGGGGAGCGGTTGCAGCCCGCTTTCGCACCACCGCGCTTGCGACCTCGACTCGATCGAACAGCGCCGGCGCGGCGGTCACTGCCCCTCTCCCGCAGCCACCTGGTCCGCCGGCGGAGCCGCTGTCGGACCGGTCCGGCGTTGCAGCCCGTCTAGCTCGCCCAGGTGCCGCTCCAGCAGGGTGCGGAAGCTCGCCACGTAGGCGGCGAACTGTCGCGCAGCTCCATCCGCGCGCTCTCGCACCACCGCCTCATCCTGGTGCGCCTTGTCGATGATCCGCTGGGCTTCGGCCTTCGCTTCCCGGATCAGCAGCTCGGCCTCGCGCTCCGCTTGCGTCTTGCTGTCCACTCTGAGTTGTTGCGCCGCCACCAGAGCCTCGTTCATCGCCCGCTCCCGATCCCGGAACGCCCGCAGCTGCTCCTGCGTGCTACGGAGTCGCTCCTCGTGCTGCGCCCGGTCGCGCAACAGCCGTTCAAGCTCATCCGAGATGGCGAGCTTGAACTCGTTGACCTGATTGCGGTCGTAGCCCCGAAATGCGCGGGTGAACTCCTGCGACCGTACATCGAGCGGTGTGAGGTGGAAGGCGTGGTCGTCGCTCATCCGCTCCGCTCGCCAAACAGCGCTGTTCCCAACCGGATCATCGTTGCGCCCTCCTCCACCGCAATCGGATAGTCGCCTGACATGCCCATCGAGAGCTCGGGCAGCCGGTGTCCGGATCGCTCGCCCGCCTCGCGCAACTGCCGCAGGAGCCGAAATGCGCGGCGCTGCTCGGCGTGATCACCGGTGAGCGCGCTCATGGTCATCAGGCCCTCTACCTCCAGCCGATCGAGCTTTGCGAGCTGGTCCAGCAGGACCGGCAGATCCTCGGGCGAAACGCCACCCTTCTGAGGTTCGGCGGAGCAGTTCACCTGCACCAGCACCCGCTGGCGGCCGCCCGCGGCTGCGAGCCGCCGGTGAAGCTCGGCCGCGAGGTCGGCGCGGTCGATCGAGTGGATGAGCGAGAACCGCCCGGCCGCGTGCCGGGCCTTGTTGCGCTGCAGGGTTCCGATCAGGTGCCACTGGACCGGCAACTGTGCCAGCGCTTCCTGCTTCTCAAGCGCTTCCTGGACCCGATTCTCGCCGATGTCCTGGAGGCCAACCGCCAGAGCCGCTCTGACAGCCTCGGGGCCGTGCGTTTTGGTGACCCCCACGATGCGCACGGGGTGCCGCCACCCCCGGGCGGCCTGGCATCCGGCCACCGTCTCGCGAACCACGGCGAGCCGGGCCGGGAGGCCTGGGAAGTCCATAACCCTCTAATTTATCGTGGGATGCTCGGTTATTGCACTCCCTGATCCCGCCCCCGCCCCGGGTCGGCACCTCGGAGCCGGAGCTGAGCCAGTGCGGCCCCAACAGCAGGATTGGGAGAAAGCTGCAGCGCATATTCCAGCGCCCGCCGCAGCTTCGCTTCGTCGCCGCGATCGCTGTAGGCATGGGCGAGCTGGACGAACGGGAAGGACAAGGTCGAGGCGATGCTCGCAGTGGTGCTCTCGAGCCTCGTGACGTCGCCCTGGAGCAGACCGGCATACCGGTAGGTCTCCCACACGAGCCGCTCGGAAGTAGGTACGTCGAGGGGGGCACTGGCCAGCCGCCGAAGATCGAGCGCCGGAGAAGAGGTATCCGGCCGGCTGGGTTGAAGCGAAAATCCCAGCGCCTGCTGGACCACGTACTCCCCCAGGCCGGCGAATTCGCGACCAGCCGTTATGGCCCACACAATCGGCCGGCGCCCCACGTTCTGTTGCACAATGCTCAGAGAGACGATCTCGTTCGGCAGGAGGTACTTCCCCGCTACCAGCGTGCGGCGGAGCGGCCCCAGCTTGAGCTCCTGATTCTGGGGTACCACGTACCCCATCATGGCGGTCGCGATGACGGAGTCGGACATGGTATGCAGCGGCCAGTCAGGGGGAGGTTTCGCCGCCCCGCGCCAGATCGGTGGTAATGCCGCCTGGTCGACCGCACGCACCGGCATATCCCGCAGCTGGCGCATGTACCAATCGGTGTTAGCCAGCGCCAGGCACATTACGATCACGTCCTGTCGAATTCCGGCCACTTCCTGGGCCCACCACAGCGGAAAGGTGTCGTTGTCCCCATAGGTGAAGAGGATCCCGTATGGCGGCACTGTATTCAGCAGGTCATACGCGAAGTCCGCAGCCAGCCGTGCGTCCGGCCCATGGCGCCTCGAGGCTGCCGACCAGTTCAGCGCCAACGGAACTGCCGCGAGCATGAGTGTCGCCGGGGCTAGACGCCGCACGGCGCCGGCACGCCGGAGGAATGCTCGCGCGAGGAGTACCAGTCCCATGCCCGCCCAGAGCCCCCACACCACAAAGCTCACCACGAAGAAATAGTCCCGCTCTCGCACCTCATGAGAGGTGCCGAGAGGGTACAGGTCAAACCAGCGTGCGAATCCGGGCCTGAAGTTCATGTACACGACGAGACCAAGGCCGGTCACGAGGAACAGGCCGGCGAGCAGCCACCAGGCCGAACGGTCCACCCGTCGCTGGGCCAGCGAGCCATGCAGGCCGAGGCTGAAGAAGACCAAGGTGACAACCACCTGGAGCCACCCCGCGGCGGCCCTGGCCCACTGCCAGATGAAGTAGACGAAATAGTCGGCCAGCTGGATACCCAGGATTCCGAGAGTCCGTCCCGGGTTGCCTGGACCGTGAGCCACGGTGGGATCGTCGAACGGGGTGCGCGGCGGGTACTGCGCCCGGCGGATCACGGCAAGCAGCGCGTCGAAGGTCGCGGGCGCGGCCTCGTTGATCGGCGGATTCTGGCCCGATCTGATATACATGTAGAGGTATGGGGTGATGCCGATCCCCGCGATGAATAGAGTCAGCGCCGCAAAACTCCCCGCGTTGCCCAGGACGGCATATACCGTCGCCGCGAGGAAGCAGAGCCCGCCGAGGACGATCAAACCGGTGCTGCCGAGGCCGGTGCCGATCAAGAGTGCCCAGACGCCTGCGACGACGGCGACCTGGGCCCAATCCTTTCGATTTTGGATCGGATCCCTGGCCGGAGCGCTCCGGAGCGTCGTCGCCATGAACATGACGATCGCCGGTCCAGCCAGCAGGGCGAGCAGATGGTTGCCGATCGAAACCCCGGCGAGATAGGCGATCAGCAGCAGCACCCGGGGTGCTCGATCGGTCCCCCGTTCGCGCCGCCAGACGTGGGCGAGCCAGGCCATCGCGGCGATGGTGAACGTGGCAATCGTGTATACCTCGGTCTCGTTCGAGTTCTGCCAGTTGGTGAACGTAAAGCCCCCCAGCACTGCAGCCGCCCCAGCCCCAGCCAGCGAGAGTAGTCGAGCCGTGCGGTCGTCGAGCTTGTCGGTGTAGAGCCGGATCGACTCGTGGGCCACGAGAAAGAAGAAGCCTGCGGCCGCAGCGCTCAGCACCGCGCTGAGGAGGTTGGTTCGGACCGCGTACTCCCCGATCGGAACCAGCATCGCCCAGACATGGGCGATCATCACGAAGAGCGGAGTGCCCGGGGGATGAGGAATTCCCAGGGTCTTGGTCGCCGCGATCAACTCGCCGGCATCCCAGAACGTGACGGTGGGGGCGAGGGTAAGGACATAGCCGAGGAGCACCAGGGCCGTGACGACGACGGCCGCACGGTACGGTGGGCGAGCGGCGGCAACGGGTGGAAAAGGCGGAACGGGCGGAACGGACGCCGGCATTAGCCAACCCCGATTGCGTGGGCTAACGCCAAGGCCTCGCGGGCTGAGGCCACGTCGTGCACCCGAAACAGCCGCGCTCCACGCTCATACGCCAGCGCACACGCCATGGCAGTGGCGCGGTCCCGGTCCTCGACCGGAACACCCGCGGCCGACCCGAGGAATCGCTTGCGCGAGGGCCCCACCAGCACCGGACGGCCGAGCGCTTGCAACGCCGCCAGCTGATCGAACAGCACCAGGTTCTGCTCGATGGTCTTGGAAAAGCCGAAGCCTGGATCGAGCACGGTAGCATCGGGCCCGATTCCCGCCGCTGTGGCAAGCGCGAGTGCGTCACGAAGCTCGGACACAACCACACCAACCACATCCCCGCCGTATTCGGCATGCTGGTAGGAGGACAGCTCCAGAATGGATCCGCGCGAATGCATCAGGATGAGGCCCGCGCCGGCGGCAGCGATGGTACCAGCCATGGCAGGGTCCAACCTGAGTGCCGAGACGTCGTTCACCACCGCGGCTCCGGCGTGGATTGCCGCCCGGGCGACCGGAGCCTTCACGGTATCGATCGAGATGATCAAGTCGGGATGGGCTCGAGCCAACGCCTGCACGACTGGAACCACTCGCCGCAGCTCTTCCTCGGCCGGCACGTCCTCGGTCCTGCCCGGACGGGTGGACTCACCCCCCACGTCCACGATGGCCGCACCGGCGCCGAGTAGCTCCTCTGCGTGGGCCAGAGCCGCCTCGACTCTCGCGAAACGACCACCATCGCTGAAACTGTCCGGGGTGACGTTGAGAATTCCGACGAGAATCGGTTGCTCGAGGGAGATGGAGCCGCGGGCGGTGTTCCACACGGTTGCAGCGGCGGGGGGAAGAGCCATTCCGATCCCGACCGCCAGCTGGGCGAGCGGCCCGGGAACCGTCCAGGGACGGGCGAGCGCACTCAAGCGGGATCGGCTGCCGGCAAGAATCGCCCAGGAATCGCCGGTGAGGACCTCGAGACCCAGCCCACCAGCGAACGGGACCAGGGCCTCGAGGGCGTCCTGGTCCAGTCCGGTTAGATGAAAGGCGGTGGTTTGAATTCCTTCGGCGGCGGTATCCGCCAGCGCTTCCTCCCAGCCGTGGGAGCGGAGCGCGTCACGCACCGCTCGCGGCGAGTGAAGCGCCAACGGCGTGACATTCACGCGCCGGCGGGTTCAGCCGGTGGCGCTCCCAGGATCGGGGCGCGAGCGGGAGCGGCGCCGGGCTTGACCGGTGGACCGGGCGGCGTGGCAGGCGACTCGGTCGGCGGCAACCGCGGCGGCAGCGGCTGGTTCTTCACCAGTCGCTCGAGGTCCTCTCGATCGATGCTCTCGCGGTCCAGCAGCGCCTGGGCGATGCGATCAAGGAGCTCGCGGTTGGCGCTGAGAATCGCGCTGGCACGAGAGTAGGCCTCGTCGATCAGGCGTTTGACCTCGTCGTCCACCATCTGGGCGGTACGCTCGGAGATTTCCCGCCGCTGGGCGAACTCCCGGCCGAGGAAGATCTCCTGCTCCTTGTCACCAACGGCCAGGGGGCCAATGAGCTCGCTCATGCCGAACTGGGTCACCATCCGGCGAGCCAGGCCGGTCGCCCGCTCGATATCGTTTCCTGCACCGGTTGTGATCTTGTCTGGCCCAAAGACGAGCTCTTCGGCGACCCGTCCACCAAAGAACATGGCGAGACTTCCGATCAGCCAATCCTTGCTGTAGTTGTGCCGGTCCACCTCGGGCAGTGAAGCCGTGAGTCCGAGTGCCCGGCCCCTTGGCACGATCGTGACCTTATGGATGGGATCGCTCCCGGGGATCTTGACCGCCACGATCGCGTGGCCCGCCTCGTGGTAGGCTGTCAGCGTCCGTTCGTCCTCGGTCAGCACCAGACTCCGGCGCTCGACGCCCAGCATGACCTTGTCCTTGGCGTCTTCGAAGTCCGACATGTCGACCAGGGTCTTGTTGCGCCGCGCTGCCAGTACTGCCGCCTCGTTGACCAGGTTGGCCAGGTCGGCACCCGCCATCCCCGGCGTTCCCTTGGCGATCACGTCGAGCCGCACGTCTCCAGCGAGCGGGATCTTCCGGGTGTGAACCCGCAGAATCCCTTCCCGCCCGCGGACATCGGGCGCGTCGACCACAATCTGCCGGTCGAAGCGGCCGGGCCGGAGCAGCGCCGGGTCGAGCACATCAGGCCGGTTGGTGGCCGCCACAAGGATGACGCCATCGTTTGACTCGAAGCCGTCCATTTCGACCAGGAGCTGATTGAGAGTCTGCTCCCGCTCATCGTGTCCACCGCCGAGGCCCGCACCCCGATGGCGTCCCACGGCGTCGATCTCGTCGATGAAGATGATGCAGGGCGCGTGAGACTTGCCCTGCTCGAACAGGTCGCGCACCCGGCTCGCGCCGACGCCGACGAACATTTCCACGAAGTCGGAGCCCGACATGGAGAAGAAAGGCCGTCCGGCCTCTCCGGCCACGGCCTTGGCGAGCAGGGTCTTCCCGGTTCCCGGAGGGCCCACCAGCAGCGCTCCCTTGGGAAGCCGGCCGCCGAGCCGGGTGAACTTCTGCGGGTCCTTGAGGAACTCGATGATCTCTTGCAGCTCGACCTTGGCCTCATCGGCGCCGGCCACATCGGCAAAGGTCACCTTGGGTGTGTCTCCGGCGAGGAGCTTTGCCTTGGATTTGCCGAAAGCAAACGCGCGGCTACCGCCGGCCTGGAGCTGCCGCAGCAGGAAGAACCACAGCCCGAGAATGACGATCCAGGGAAGCGCCGCAATGATGATCGCCGTGATCCCGCCCTTGGGCTCCTTGGCCAGAATCGGGACGTTGGCATCCTCGAGACGCTTGATGAACACCTCGCTGTTTGCGACCGGGAGGAGGACCTGGAAGCTCTTGGCGCTGCGCCCGTCCTGGGTCACCGGATTGCGGAAGTCTCCCTCGAGCCGCTTGCCATCGAACACTTCCACCCGCGCCACATTTCCCTGGTCGAGCTGCTTGCTGAACTCGGTGTAGGAGAACTCCTGGGTGGGGTTCCGCTGCCGGCTCATCATCTGGAACAAGGCCAGCGCCAGCAGACCCACCAGGAGCCAGAGCGCGAGGTTCTTGCTGAAGTTTCCCCAGTTGGTGCGCGGGGATCGGGATGGGATTCGGTCTGCCATTTATTCCAAGTCCGCAATGAACGGGAGATGACGAAAGTTCTCGGCGTGATCGAGCCCATACCCGACCAGAAAAGCTGGTGGCGCCCGGAACCCCACAAAACGGAGCTCCGGGCGCGGCTCAGGCGCCAGTTGCTTGTCGAGGAGGGCGCAGATCGCCAGGCTTCGCGGCCGGCGCGCCTCCAGCAGCCCCATCAGACGCTGCAGGGTCTTCCCTGTATCAATAATATCCTCCACGAGGAGGATATGTTTGCCTTCGAGCCGGGTCTCCGGGTCATATACCAGACGAACGGTCCCGCTGGACACTTTCCCGTCCCCGTATGAGCTGGCCACGAGGAAATCGACCTGGATGGGCCGCTGGATGCCGCGGACCAGGTCGCTCAGGAAGATGAAGCTTCCCTTGAGGAGTCCCAGTACCAGCAGCTCGCCGTCGGGATAGGCCTGGGTGATCTCGTTGGCCAGCGCCTGGACCCGGGTGGCGATGGTGTGTTCGTCGAACACAATCGACTTGACCGGACGCCCTCCAGTCCGGCGCAACACCTCAGGCGTACTCAGCATCGACCCGCACCGCCTCCGTTCCCCTGGCCGGGACCAGGGCGTCGGAGCGGCAGACGCCCGGGATCCAGATGATCTCTTCGTCTCGCGCCAGCACCGGCCAGGTCCCCCGACGACTTCGAGGCACCTGCACTTCTTGAAAGCAGCGTACGATTAGCCGCCGTCCGGTGCCGCCCAACGGCTTCAGCTTCTCGCCGGGCGACCAGGAACGGACCGTAAGCGGATCGAAGGTGAACCACGCGCTGAGGCCAGTCCGGGGTTGCTGGTCGGGCACGATGGCCGGCTCCCACCGAAACGCCCAGCGGCCCCAGGCACCCTCGCCCCGCTGACCCTCCAGCACCCAGGGCCGTTGACCCGCTTCCTCGGCGCTCCGCCAGATCCGCAGCCGCCCGAAGGCAAGCTCTGCCATCCATCTCCCACCCAGTGGCGCCCGCCCGCCGCTGCCGCCCCTGAGCAGGGCGAGAATCCGGCCAATCCGGGCGGGGCCGATTTGGCATCCGGCGCGACGCGCTACAGCCAGAATTACGGCCTGAACCAGGGGTGAATCATACCGCCCGAGGGACGAGGCAGCAACGGAAATTCCATCGGTCTCCATGCTCAAATCCAGCTCCGGCAACGCTTCCAACACCACATCCCAGGCGGCTCTGTCGCGGGCGGCCTGGCGAGCCAACCGCTGAAGGTTTGCGTCGATGGCCGGCAGGCGGCAGCGGAGCGCGGGGAGCAGCTCTACTCGAAGCCACGAGCGCAGATGCCGCGGGTCGGTGTTGGCCGGATCGACCCACGCCTCCAGCCCCCTCTCCGCCACATGGCGCAGCAGCTCGGCTCTGGAAACGGAGAGGAGCGGACGGACCAGTCTGCCGCTGAGCGGGGTCATCGCCGACAATCCCGCAGGTCCCGAGCCCGCGAGCACTCGCATCAGCACCGTCTCCACCTGGTCGTCGGCATGGTGGGCCGTGAAGATCACCTGGGCCCCTACCCGAGCGCGCACCTCCTCCAGCCAGGCATACCGCGAGGTACGGGCCACGGTTTCCCCGGTATCAGGACCGAGCGCCAGCCGGCCGAGCTCGAAGGGAAGCCGGTACGACCGGGCAAGCTCTTGCACCTGCTCGGCCACTCGGGCGCTGTCGGGGTGAATGCCGTGATCCAGGTGAGCCACCACCAGGTCGAGCCGGTGGACCTCCCGACTCTCGACCAGCAAGTCCAGCAACGCCACCGAATCCGGTCCGCCGGAGACGGCCACCAGAGCCCGGCCAGGTGGAAGGGCAAGGGAGGCGATATGACCGCGGAAGGTCTGGCTTAGGGACATGCTCGAACTTATACTCAGTTCTCTTCGTACCAGCCCCGGAGTGTCCCCCACCCGGGCCTTTCCCACGGTCGCTGTGCCGCTCATTTCTCGTCGTCTTGGCGACGATACCGCGAGCCGTCTTGGAGGCCGCACGATGTGCCCTGCGTTTCCATCTGGCCTGCAGGCTGGGGCGCTGTGTCTCGTATTGATGCCTCTCGCCGGGCTAGGGTGCGGCGGCAATGGCGGCACCGACATCGTCCTGCCGTCCCTGAGTGTCAGCACTACGACCACTGGGGTACAGGCCGACCCGGACGGCTACAGCTTCGCGGTCGACGGCCAGGCCGCGCAGCCGATCGGGACGCAGGCGACCGTTACCGTCGACCGGCTTGCCGACGGCCAGCATACCGTCGAGCTGTCAGGAGTGGCCCCGAACTGCTCGGTGGAAGGCGAAAACCCGCGGGCGGTGACGGTGGCTCCAGGAGCGACCACCGAGGTCAGCTTTGCCGTGACCTGCACCGTGCCAGGGCCGACGACAGGCAGCCTCGAGATCAGTACCACAACGACTGGTCCGAATCAGGATCCCGACGGCTATCTGCTGAGCGTCGATGGTGGAGCGAACCAGCCGATCGGGACCAACGCGACAGTCACGCTCGCGAATGTCTCGGCGGTGCAGCACACAGTGCAGCTGCTAGGCCTCGCCGCCAACTGCGCGGTGAGCGGTGACAACCCCATCGGTGCGGCGGTACCAGCCGGAGGGACGGCCAGAGTCTCGTTTGCTGTCAGCTGCGTCGCCACCGCCGGCGAGCTGGCGGTCACCATCTCCGGCCTGCCCGGTGGAGCCCAGGCGGCCGTCACTGTTTCGGGGCCGAACACCTTCTCCCGGACACTCGCTGCGACCCAGACCCTGACCGGTCTCGTTCCCGGCAGCTACACCGTGAGGGCGTCCGACGTGGTGTCGGGGGGGACAACGTACACGCCAAGCATCGGCCGGCCCAATGTCGATGTCGCGGCCGGAG
>Ga0256864_1000491_pt1 | contig 14165 bp, 9 predicted proteins | sample RVTome_11_FD_187336 | JGI IMG/M metagenome (GOLD analysis project Ga0256864, IMG submission 187336) | Soil microbial communities from uranium-contaminated site in the Upper Colorado River Basin, Wyoming, United States - RVT147D111 HiSeq ... | reverse complement strand
GCACCCCGTCCGTCCCGCCGCGCTGCATCGCGGCGGTCGTTCGCCGGCTCGGACACATGGTCCTCGAAACCCCGGCTCACCCTCGGGCAGGAGGGGATTCATTCTATTAGGCGCTCTTAGCGGTTCGCAAGCTCCAGCAGCGTTGCCGTGAGCACACGCGCGCCCGTGGCGAGGTCCGCCGGTTTGGCGTTCTCCGCCTCGTTGTGGCTGATGCCGCGCTCGCAGGGCACGAAGATCATCCCCGTGGGACAGATCCGCGCAAGGTACATCGCGTCGTGGCTCGCGCCCGAGGGCATGCGCATGTTCGCGATCCCGAGTGCATTCGCGGCACGCTCGATCTCGTCAACGACCCCTCGATCGAAAACGCACGGATCATCGGCGAGCGTCGGCGTAATCTTGACTGCGCAGCGGGCCGCCGCGCCGCGCACGGTGGGTTCTACGGCGTCGCCAAGCCTGCGGATCGTCGCCGGGTCCGGGTGCCGAACGTCGACCGAGAAGAGAACGTGGCTCGCAACCGAGTTCGGGGAGTTGGGCGTAACGAGCATTCGGCCCACGGTAAAACGGTACGAGTCGTCCAGGCCGCGCCCAAGCTCCTGGAGCGCCCGGATGATCGCGACGGCTTCTCCCAGCGCGTCGCGTCGCCCTGCAAGCGGGGTCGTGCCGGCGTGGGCGGTCTCGCCGAAAACCTCGACGTTGAACCAGCGCAGCCCCTGGATTCCGGTGACGACGCCGATCGTCTTGCCTTCCATCTCGAGGCGCGGTCCCTGCTCGATATGAGCCTCGACGTAGGCCGCGACCGGCGTGGCGAACGCTCGCGGGGCGGCCTCCGGAGTCGCAGCAAGGGTGTCGCGCAGGGCATCCCGCAGCGCGATTCCCTCGTTGTCCTTCACGTCCAGAAAGTCCGCGACCGGCCGTGCACCGGTGAAGGCTGCCGAGCCCATCGTGCACGGTGCGAAGCGCCCCCCTTCCTCGTTGCTCCAGGCGACGAGCTCGATGGCGCGCCGTGTCCTCGTGCCCGCTGCCTCGATTGCTTCAAGGGCCTCCAGCCCGGCCAGCACCCCGAATATCCCGTCGAAACGCCCGCCTCGCGGCTGGCTGTCCATGTGGCTGCCGGTCATGACAGGCGGCGCATCCGGCTCGAGACCCTCGCGCCGCAGGAAGAGATTGCCGATCCCGTCGACCGATACCGACAATCCGAGCGCCCTCGCCCACGCGATGAGGCGCTTGCGGGCCGCGATGTCTTCGTTTGAGAACGCGGCGCGATTGACACCGTTGCCGGGAATGGCGCCGATCGCCGCCATCTCCACATGACGCCGCCACAGTCGCTCCTCGTCAACGCGGGCAACGGCGTCCTGCGTAGCTTCTCTCATTTGAAGGCCGTGAATCGTCACTACGGTTATAGGTGACGCGACTTATTTTTCCAATCAATTGGCCGCATCTATCTGCGCCTGATTCGAACGAATTCTGCTCGGCGGTCTCGGCGGTCTCGGCGTCTCGGCGGTTCAATGTACTTTTCGCAGTTACTTGCGAACGAGCAGACGCGCAAGCTCCGTCGCGTCATCGAGCTTCTCGAGGCCAAGCATCGCGTCTCGCAACTTCGCGACCTGCGCCTCGGGCAGCGCCTTTATCGCCAGCTTCTCGAACTTTTCGACGATCTCGGCGTCTGTCGCGAACTTCTTCTCGCTGCCGCGCGCCGCTTCTACGGTGCGCTTGAGCACCGTTCCGTCCGTCAAATGGGCTTCGACGTGGACCAGATGGCGGAACTTCGCGCCTTTCGCCGTGATCTCGGGATCATGCACGACCTCGACCTTTTCCGAGAGCTTCATGCGCGCCGGGTCCGCCACCTTGTCCTCGGTGAACTGGTCGACGAAGCAGTCGCCCTCGAGGAGCCAGGTCGCGACGCAGTAAGGGAGGTTCAGCTGCGCCGAGGCAAGGCCCTGCGGCACGTACTTCCACCCGACGTGGTTCGCCGTCACCTGGGAGCCGTGAACCACGATCTTCTTCACATCCTTCGCGCCGAAAGAGCGTTCCTTCTGCATGTCGCGTATCGCGTCGAGTGTTGTGTGGTTGCTGCCGACGCAGGCGTAGAACTTGAGCGCGACGCCCATCGTCTGCCAGCTGCTGCCAAGACCGGCCGTAAGCTCTTTCAGGTTGAAATGGTCGCGCGACTGCGAGAGCGTCGTGCAGAAGCCGCCGTACTCGCTCTCCAGCACATTGACGATGCCGGTGAAGCCTTTCTCCGCCAGGAGCGCTCCGTAGAGCCCGCTCTGAGAGGAGCGCCCGGCGTGCATGCGCTTCACCATCGCGCCAAATTGCGCCGCCATCAGCCCGGCCGCCTGCGTGCCGGCGATGCCAAGAGCGTGCACGGTTTTCTCCGCGTCGAGCTTGAGGCCGCGCGCGGCGCCTGCCGCGGCGGAGAAGACGCCGAGCGTTGCGCCGGAATGCCAGCCTGACGCGATATGCTCGGGACCCATGCAAAGGCCCACTCGCGGTCCGATCTCGTAGCCGGCGACCGCTGCGGTCAGGAACTCTCGCCCGCTCATGCCGCCTTTCAGCTCGGCAATGGGGATGAGCGCCGGAAGCACCACTGCGCCCACGTGCAGTACGCCCGCGCGGTGCACGTCATCGAGCTCGAAACCCTGCACCGCGGTGCCGTTCGCGAGCGCCGCATGCGGTGCGGAGAGCTTGTGCCCGGTGCCCCAGACGCAGCACGTGCGGGTCGCGTCGAGGGAGGCCAGGCTTTCCTGCAGAATCCGGCACCATTGCAGGTCTGCGCCGTAGAGCGCGCAGCCGAGCGAGTCGAGCATCAGGAGCTTGATGCGGCTCTTCACCTCGTCGGGGATCGCGTCGTATTTGAGGCTGGAGACGAATTCCGCCATCCCGCGGGTGTAGGGGTTATCTGTGGTCGCTTCGTGGCTCATGCCAGGCAATGATGAATGCTGAATGATGAATGATGAATTTCAGGACGAGAGCAGACGAAGTCGCAATATTCCGCATTCATCATTCATCATTCCGCATTCGCGCTGCAGAAGCGGCGGAGCTGCCGGCCAGCCGGCCGAAGACGGCGCCCGAAACCAGGCCGGTGCCGCTCGGATAGTTGAAGTAGAAAAGCCCCCCGACCATCTCTCCCGCACAGTAGAGCCCGGGGATCGGGTGGAAGTTGACGTCCAGCACCTGCCCGGAGTCCTTGGCAATGCGCAGACCCCCGAAGGTGAAGGTGATGCCGCAGGTCGTGGCATAGGCAGCGAAAGGCGGAGTATCGAGCGGCTGCGCCCAGTTGGATTTGGGCGGCTCGATGCCGACGGTGCACTTGCCGTCCTTGATGGTGTGATCGAACGCGACATCCTTGCGCACGGCGGCGTTGTACTCGCGCACGGTTTTCAGGAACTGTTCCGCGTTGACGCCTTCGAGCCTGGGGGCAAGCTCCTCCAGCGTGTTTGCGCTCACCCTGGTCACGAACTTGATGCGGTACTCGGATCGCAGCAGGTCCTTTACCTTGGCGTCGAACACCTGCCAGGCGAACTGACCGGGCTGCATCAGCACCTCGCCGCCGTACTTGGCGTAGGTGAAGGAGTGGAAATCGATTCCCTCGTCGACGAAGCGCTTTCCATCGGCGTTGATCAGCAGCCCGAAAATATAGCTGTGCTTCTGGAACTGGTCGCCGACGTTGATGTCGCCGAATTCCGGCGCGTAACGGTCCCAGCCCGTCGCGTGGCACCCGGACCAGTTGCCGTAGGGCGCCGCGCCGATCTCGAGCGCCATCCTGAGCCCGTCGCCCACGTTGAACCGGGTGCCGCGAACCTTGGCGAGCTCCCAGCCGGGGCCGAGATAGCGCGTGCGCCATTCGGGGTTCGCCTCGAAGCCGCCGCATGCCAGCACCACGGATCTCGCGCGGAACTCGGCGACCTTCCCCAAGCGCTGCGCGCGGACGCCCTCCACGCGCGCGCCGTCGTAGAGGAGTGAGACGGCGCGCGTATCGTAGAAAACCTCGATCCCTGCCTTCCTGGCGGCCGCGTCGAGATACTGCACAAGGCCGGCGCCGCCGCCGGACACCTCGATCGGCATGTTGCCGAAGAACCTGCGCTTGCCGTTGACGACCGCGGACTGTCGTCCCCAGTTGGGAATGAAGCGCGCGCCCTTGGAGCGCAGCCACGCCATGGTCTCGAGACTGCTATTGACCAGCAGCTCGGAGAGGTCCGGGTCGGTGCGAAAGCTGGTGAGCTGGTAGAGCTTGTCGAGATATTCCTCGCGGGTGTTGGTGCCGAAGTCGCTCCCGGAGATTTCCTCCTCGGTGAGATCGGTAACGCGTTTCAGATCGTCGACCGTGGCGTATGCGAAACGCATGACGCCGCCGGCGAAGCGGCTGTTGCCGCCGGACTCATCCAATGGCGCCGCCTCCAGCATGGCCACCTTCGCGCCCTCATCGCGCGCCGAGAGCGCGGCACACAACGCAGCGTTGCCCTTGCCTGCCACGAGCACGTCGTATTGATTCATCGGTCGTCGATCGTGAAACGTGAATCGTATCCTGTTGCCCGTGGCGGTTCAGTCAACTCGGTGAGTTGTCAGCGGCGAACAGGTGTAGACGAGCGGGAAGCATGCGATGGGGCCGGATCATGACGAAGCCGCTGTCGGAACGTCTACCCAGGATCTAGGCGTGGGCCACACGCGTGCGTCGGCGCGGCTGTTGCCCCGGTGCCACCATGATTGCATTGAGCTCACGCACATCGGGAAGCGCTTCGATACGCTGCGTCGCGGCATAGAGCCTGGTGACCTGCTCCGGCTGCAGCGCGCGCAGGCTGCAGTTGTCGAACTTTTCCTTGAGCAACGCCGCGGGCAGGGGATTTTCGGAGGTGCGGCCCAAGGGCTGATCCACTTTCGCGCCAAGCACCTTGCCCCCGCGCAGAGCGATTTTCACCTCCGCCCCAAAATGATTCTCGGCCGGGAACTGGGCGGTGGTGTAGGGCGCGGCGTGCACGCGCGGCAGGAGCTTCTTCACCGCAGCATCCTCGTAAGCGCTTCCCTCGAAGTGCTCGATCGCGATGCTCCGGTCGAGCAGCGCTCGGGCCATGCAGTACTGGACGCTGAACTTGGCATCGAGGTCGCTCTTCGGCGCGGGGCGGTTGGTGTGCTCGAGCCGCCGCGCGTGCGTCCACACATCCACGCGCTCGATATCGTCTGGCGCGGGCTTGTGCTCGCGAGCCAGCCGGAGAATGGCGTCGAGCGCGGGATGGGTGCTGCCGCAGCAGGGGTACTGCTTGATCGCGATGCCGGGCGTCACGATGTCAAGCGGGTTGGCCCAGCGCTCGAGGATGCGCGAGGCGTCGTAGGTGCCCTCGCCGTTGAACACGTTGAAGAAACCCTGCTTGTGCTCGAAGGCTTCCGCGCCCGCCGTGAAGCCGGCGCGCGCGAGCCGCGCTGCGTAGAGACCGTTGCGCGAGCAATGGCCGACATGCAGGGGCTTCACCATCGTGCCGAAGTTGGCCTTGATGCCCGAGGCGAAGGAAGCGGCAATGGCGAGCGCAGTTGCGGTGCGCTCCTCGTCGAGGCCCATCAGCTTCGCGCAGGCGGCGGCCGACCCGAAAACGCCCAGGGTGGCAGTGGGATGCCAGCCCTTCATGTAGTGGTGGAAATGCACGGCGAGCGCGATCTTGGTCTCGACCTCGAACCCGGTGACGTAGGCTGCGAGAAAGTCCCGGCCGCTGGCGCCCGACTCATCCGCAAGCGCGAAGAGCGCCGGCAGGATCGGCACCGAAGGATGCCCGCCGAACGTATTGTTGCAGTCGTCAAAGTCGAGCGCATGCGCTGCCGTGCCGTTCACGAGCGCCGCATCGAGCACGCCCACACGCCGCGCGCTGCCGAGCAACGCAGCGGGGCCCGCCGCGGGCGCGCCAAGCGCCTCGAGGGCCAGGCGGGGTGCCTGCTCGCGGCTGCCTGCGAGCGTTACGCCGAGGTAGTCGAGAATCCCGACCTTGGCCCAATGAACGGCCTCGTCAGGCAGGTCGTCAAATGCCAGCGTTTTGATGCGTTTCGCGAGTTCCAGTGCGAGTGCCATTTGGATACCGTGGATCGTGGGTCAAACTGCTTGGGGCTGCTGCCTGCGCGAGGCCCTATTTTATACCCGCGGTTCCGCCGGCTCTCAGGCCCCACGGTCGGCCTCGACGGGGTGAAGCGTGGTTTTCACGCCGGGCGGTGGAGTGTGCGTAAAAGACCCGAGCTTCAAGATTGCCGCCTTGCCGCCGAAGCGCTCCAGGTAGCGAGCCTGATCGGCGCGCGCCTGCCGGTCGACCGCTTCGGGATCGAGCAGCCGGCGCAGCTCCCGTTCGTATTCCTCGAGCACGGGGCGGCACACCCGATCGGAGGCGAGATCGCGGCGCTCGCAGGGATCGGCCTCGAGGTCGAAGAGCATGGGCTCGAACCCGATGTAGTGGATGTACTTGTAGCGGCCGCGGCGAATCATGAACGATCCGCAGATCGAGGCCGATGCATGATACTCCGAGAAGGCGCTGCGCTCGCGCAGAGCACCATTGGCGATGTCGATCAGGGAAGCGCCGGGAAGATCGCGATCCTCCGCCGCGGCCCGCGCACCGACTGCCTGGAGAATCGTCGGGAACGCATCGACGAGCGTGACCGGCGTCCCGACACTGCGTCCCTGCGGCACGTCGGGACCGGCCAGGATCATGGGGATACCGGCGGACTCCTCGAAGAGAGTGGACTTCTGCCAGAGTCCGCGTGTGCCGAGATTCTCGCCATGGTCGCTGCCGTAGAGCACGCGGGTCGATGAGGTGAGGCCGGCGCGCTCGAGCGCGGCGAGCAACTTGCCCACGTTGTCGTCGAGAAAGCTGACCAGTCCGAAATAAGCGGCGATCGTCCTGCGCACCATGTCCGGGCCGGTAAACCCTTCGTCATAGGGGCGGCCGCGCGCGAGCGCGTCGAGATAGGGATGGTGCGGACGCTCGGCCGCCGCATATCGATCGGGCATCGCGATCGTTTTCTCGTCGTACAAGCGGAAAAATTTTTCCGGCGCGATGAACGGCGGATGGGGACAGACGAAGCCGACGTAGAGCACCCAGGGCTTGTCGCGGTGCTTCGGAGCCGTCTCCTCCAGCCACTTGCAGGCCTCGCTCGCAATGTTGCGGTCGTACTCGGTGTATTCGGATTCTCCGGGCCCGGCCTCCGGGCCCAGCTTGCGCGCGCCGGTGCGCACGATGACCTCGTCGCGGATGAGTCCGGAAAGATCGCCGACGCCGTCGGCGATGTGCATCGGAATGATCTCCTCGTGAAACCCGTCGCGCGCCGGGTCTGCGCCGACGTAATGCAATTTTCCGATCGAGGTGACGCGGTGGCCCTGCGCGATCAACCGGTGCCCCCAGCTCGGCACGCTGCCGTCGTAGGCAATAGCGTTGTCCCAGAACCGGATCTGATGCACGTAGCGTCCGGTGGCGAAGCTCGCGCGCGCCGGCACGCAGATCGGGCAGTTCGTATAGGCCGACGTAAAGCGCGTGCCCAGGGCCGCAAGCCGATCGAGGTTGGGCGTCTTGACGATCGGGTGGCCGTAGCAGCCGGCGACTCGGGGGCTGTGCTGGTCCGAGAGGATGACGAGCAGGTTGGAGGGTTTCATCTTTGCATTTGGCTTGGCACAGAGAAGGCGGGCCGGGGTCCGCGGAGATCATCGCACGGGGCGCCGTCCCGGAAAAGCGTGGCGCAGTATAATCGCCACCTGCCGGTTTGGCGGTCACGGAGGGAGCGATGAAGAACATGATATCGGTGCGCCTGATTTCGGGCGCAATTCTTTGCGGTGCGGTTGCGGTGGCGCAGGCGGCCGCTTTCCCGGACAAGAACATCCTGATGGTGGTGGCGGGAAGCCCCGGAGGGGGCCTCGACACGGTGGGGCGCGCAATGGACAACACGGTCCAGGAGACCAAGCTCATTCCCACCGGCTTCGTGATACGGAACATGGGTGGCGCGGGCGGAAACCTGGCGAAGAGCTATGTCCACCAGCGCAGGGGCGACCCCTACACGGTGTACATCGAGTCAAACCGGATCTACGTGAACCGCATCGTGGGCACGACCAAGCTCACCTATACGGATGTGACCCCGCTTGCGCGGCTCATCACGGAATACCTGGTGTGGGCGGTGCGAGCGGATTCTCCCTACAAGTCGGCCAGGGACGTATTGGACAAGGTGAAGGCCGATCCGGGCTCGGTGGTGTTTGGCGTCGGAACCGTTCCCAGCAACGACCAGATGAACATCCTGCGCCCGGCGCTCGCCTACGGCGCGGACCCGAAGAGAATCAAGCTGGTGTCGTTCAAGAGCGGCGGCGATCTGATGATCCAGCTGCTGGGGGGCCACGTGCCGGTCATCTCCACGGGGCTGTCCGAGGCGATCGAGCAGGTCAAGGCCGGCAAGGTGCGGCTGCTGGCGATTTCGGCGCCGCAATCGGTTCCCGGCGACGCAGCCAACGTGCCAACCTGGCAGTCGATGGGAATCAAGGTCAGCATTCTTCACTGGCGTGGCCTGTTCGCCCCGCCGGGCATTCCCGCGTCGACCGTCCAGTACTGGGATCGGACGCTTGCAAAGATGGTGAAGACCGATTCCTGGAAGAAGGCGCTCGACCGTTTTGGCTGGCACGACGCCTACGCCGGCTCCGCGCAGTTCCGCAAGGACCTCGCGCAGGAAGAAAAGGCCTATGGGCAGATCCTCACGCAGCTCGGCATGGCCAAGGGCCTGAAGAAGTGATGCGTGGCGACGGGTGAGGGCGCAGCGCGTCCCTCATCCCGCGTTTTTCAGTTGTGCTCCGATTAATTTTTTCGGCGAAAGACGAAAAAATTGGCGGAAGAGAGTGGGAGTCGAACCCACAAAGGACCGCCAGCGGCCCCTACCGGGTTTGAAGTCCGGCCGCCCCACCGGGGGCGATTCCCTTCCGTGCTGCTCGACAAGCGATTTTTGCCGCCGATCGACGCCGATGAACGCCGATAATTACGTTTCGTTCGGGCAATGGCGCGACAGACGACGGCCACATTTTACACCGCGTCAAGATCGCGACTGGCCGAGGCAAAGTCTGCATTACCCATCACCCATCACCGATCACGATTCAATCAGGCGCAGGGCGCCTGCCACGGCAATCTCCGCTTCCTTCACCGCGTCGGTGAGTAGCCCGGAATAACCGGAGCGTACGGCGCCCGCGGCCCACACGCCCGCCAACGCGGTGCGCAGGGACTCGTCGGTCACGACGGCGCCCTCGGCATCGCGCGCGATCGCGCCGGGCAGGAAGTCGCTATTGGGCGCGAGCCCCACGTAGGCGAAGAATCCGGTGCAGGGAATTTCCGCTTTGGTGCCGTCGGTTGTTCTGCTCACGCGCACTTTTTCGACGCCCTGGCTCCCGGTGATCGCTTCCGCGACGGTGCTCCAGTGGACGGCGATACGATCGCTCGCATTGACCTCTTCCACAAACCTGGGCCGCGCGCGAAACCGTGTGCCACGATGCACGAGATGCACCTTGCGGCAGAAGCGCGCCAGCACCAATGCTTCCTGCAAGGCCGAATCGCCGCCGCCCACGACGACGACCTCCTCGCCCTGATACATGGGGCCGTCGCAGTCGGCGCACTGCGACACCCCGCGGTGATCGAACTCCGCTTCACCCGGGATGCCCAGCCGCTTGAGGCGCGCGCCGGAGGCGATGATGACTGCGCGCGCCGCGAGCGTCGCAGCTTCCGTGCGCACCCGCAAGCCCGAACCGTCCGCGTCGATGGCTATCACGCGCTCGTTCATGCTACTCACGCCCAGGCTGGCGTTCTCCTGCATCAGGCTCGAGGCGAGCTCCACGCCGGAGGCGTGCTCCGCCACGGGCGAGCCCTCGAGCTCGTTCACGTTGATGACCAGCCCGCCGAACAGCTCCGCTTCGCACGACGCGACGGTGTGGCCTTGCCGTGCGGCACGGTTCGCCGCCGTGAGGCCCGTGATTCCCTCACCAATCACAATCAAGTCGAAGGTTCGCTCCGCCATCGCTTTATCGCCTCGGCGGGTTGAGCGGCTCGGCCGCTCCCAGCACCGCCGCGTAATCCTTGCGCATCTTGCGCGCGTCGCCCACGCGCTGGGTGATCGCGAGCGTGTCGAGGAATTCCAGGATCTCGATGGCAAGGCCGCGCCCTACGCCGATTGCGTCGCGGTACTGCGCGGCCGTGAACGTGCCGCCGGGGCTGCGCTGCGCGAGCGCTGTTGCGGTGGCGGCAAGGGAGGCGACGGTGCTCCTCAGATAGAATCGGTCGGGCTTGACGCGCATGACCTCGCCGGTGCGGCTCTTGCGATGCAGGAAGTCCTTGAGCACCGGTTCCTTGAGCTTGAGCTTGACGGCCAGCTCGGCGATGACGGGCGGGTTCGCGCCCCCGGCCTGCAACGCCGGCTGCAGCACCTGCCACATCCTCTCGTCCTCGGGGTTCGCGGTGGCATCGTGCCCGGGCAGGCGAACGGTGCTGCCGTTGATCTGCAGCCGGCGCTCGTCGGCCAGGCTGCGGGCGATGACCTGGAATACCTCCACGGGCAGCCTGGGAGCGAGTTGATCGCGCAACACGGAGAGCTCGATTCCCACGGCCTGAGGCTGGCTGCGGTGAAACTCCCGCACGATTTCGGGGATGCGCGCGCGCAGCCCGTCGTGCACGGCAGCGGCAACGCCGATCCGCGCATCCTTGCCGAGCGCCATGATGCCGCAGGCGGCATAGAGCTCAACCGCCCGGTCCGGCTTCACGTTGAACGCGCGCTCGAAGTGCGCGAGGTTCACTCCCTGCTCCTGGCACTTGAGCAATTCGGGCAGCGCGGCTTCGGCGGGTCCCGATGCGAGGGCAGCAAGCTCGGCGGCGCGCGCGGCAGCCGCTCGCCGGCCGGCACGCGCAAAGGGGTCGATGATCACTCCGCCGCCCAGGGTGCGCCGCGCCGATTGATCCCGCAGGATGAAGCGGTCGCCGTGGAGCGCGCCAACCGGTTTGTCGAGCGTGAGCTGGACGATGCCCGAGGCTCCCGGTGCGATGGCTCCGCCCCGCGAGATCGACACGCGCGCCGTGACATCCGCCGTCGCGAGGTGCACGTGAACCGGCGTCCAGTGCTCGAGCGCGCGCTCCTCGTTCGCAAGCACCGTGACGCGCGCGTCGACTCGTTGCGTGGGTGCATGAATCGCTTCGTGCAGAATCCAGTCGCCGCGGGCCACCGTCTCGAGATCGGCGCCGGTGAGATTCAGGGCGCAGCGCTCGCCGGCCCGCGCGCGTTCCGCGGCGGCGCCGCGCATCTGGATGCCGCGCACGCGCACCTGGGAGCCCTTGGGCGAGACGACGAGCCGGTCGCCCGGCATCACCGTGCCGTTGAAAACCGTGCCCGTGACGACGGTTCCGCTGCCTGCCACCGTGAACGCGCGGTCGGTCGCGAGCCTGAAGTACTGGCCCTCGGCCGAGCGGGCTGACTCGGCATCTGCTGCAGCGATGAGGGCGTGTCGCAGGTGATCGATGCCGATCCCCGCAACTGCCGATACCGCCATCACCGGCGCGCCTTCGAGCCGCGTGCCGGCCAGCAGCGCCTTGACGGCGGCAGTGACCTGCGCGACACGCTCCGCCGCGACGCGGTCCACCTTGGTGAGAGCGACGAGTCCCCGCCGAATGTCGAGGAGGTCGAGAATGTTGAGGTGCTCGATCGTCTGCGGCATCACGCCGTCATCGGCAGCGACAACGAGGAGCGCGAAGTCAATGCCGCAGACCCCGGCCAGCATGTTGCGGATGAAACGCTCGTGCCCTGGGACGTCCACGAAGCCGATGACAGTGCCGCTCGGCAGCGGCCAGTAGGCGAATCCCAGATCGATCGAGATGCCGCGCGCCTTCTCCTCCGGCAGCCGGTCGGTGTCGACGCCCGTCAGCGTCCTGACGAGCAGCGTCTTGCCGTGGTCGATGTGTCCCGCCGTCGCTACGATCATTCCGTAAGCCCTAATTCAGCCACAGAGAACACAGAGAACACAGAGTACACACAGGGGAGCAAGAGTTCTGGTTATCATGAAGAGGTGTGTGTTTCGTCTTCTCTGTGATCTCTGTGCTCTCTGTGGCTAAAGATTCTGGATCTTCAGCTGGGCGAGCTGGGCGAGGAACTCGTCTTCGTGGTCCAGGCAGCGGAAATCCATGATGAAAGCGCCTTCGCGCACGCGGCCTATTACCGGAACGGGCAGCGCGCGAAATGCCGCCGCAATCTGCGCCGCTGCCCCGCCGCGCCGCTTTCCCGGCACGCTCACCGCGATGCCGCTGCTTGCGATGAGGTCGACGGGCAGCGATCCGCTGCCGATCTGGCTTTTCACCTCGACGATGGTGCAGGAGGCCGTGTCTCCCAGCGCCGACTGCATGGCGGGCAGCACGCGCTGCGCCTGGGCCTCGATATCGCGCAGGGGGCGGGTGAGCCAATGAAGCGTCGGAAGAGCATCGCGCAGCCGCGCCGGATCGGAGTAGAGCCGGAGGACCGCTTCAAGCGCGGCCAGCGTCATCTTGTCGACCCGAAGCGCGCGCTTCATCGGGTTGCGGCGCATGCGCTCGATCAGTTCGCCCCGCCCCACGACGAGACCCGCCTGCGGGCCGCCCAGCAGCTTGTCTCCGCTGAAGGTAACGACGTCCGCGCCGGCCTCGAGCGCATCGCGCGGAGTGGGCTCGTGCGGAAGGCCGTACTCCTCGAGATCGACCAGCATGCCGCTGCCCAGATCCACGATGAACGGCAGATGGTGCTTGCGGGCAAGGGACGCGAGATCGGGCTCCGCGACCGACGCGGTGAAACCCTGTATCGCGTAATTGCTGGTGTGCACCTTCATGAGCGCCGCGGTCCGCGGCGAGATCACGGCGGCGTAGTCCTTCAGGTGCGTGCGGTTGGTTGTCCCCACCTCGCGCAGCCTGCATCCGGCACGCGCCATGATGTCGGGAATTCGAAACGCGCCGCCGATCTCGATCAGCTCGCCGCGCGAGACCGGAACTTCCTTGCGGGGCGCGAGGGTATTGAGCGCGAGATAGACCGCGGCAGCATTGTTGTTGACGACCAGGGCCGCTTCGGCGCCCGTCAGCTTCGTCAACCAGCGCTCGATGTGCCGGTCGCGCTCTCCGCGCTCCCCGCCACCGAGGTCGAACTCGAGGTTGACGGGGCGCATCATCGCGCGCACGACCGCATCGGCAGCCGCCTGCGGCATGAGGGCGCGTCCGAGATTGGTGTGGAGCACCGTGCCGGTCAGATTGAAAACGGGCCGAAGCGATGGCCGCGTCTCCTCAACGAGCCGCGCCGCGCAGGCCTGCACGAAGGCCTCGTCATCGAAGTGCGCGCCGTCGCCGTGGCCGACGCCGCGGCGCGAAAGCGCCGAGCGCAGCGCCGTGAGCTCGGCGCGCGCCGCCTCGGTTACAAGGGGGCGACCGTAACGCGCAACAAGCCCGCCGACCGCCTCAAGCCTGAGCAGCCGGTCCAACGAGGGGATCGCGCGACGCGCGGACGGTCCAGCCTTCATGGCGGCGAGGCGCGCAGCGCTGCGTTGTGGGCATCGGCGGCGATCATGGCGTTGCGGGGGAGCAGGTATGGCTACGAAGGCCTTGAAGTTTAGCCCAACTTCAGGCGCCGTGCTATTCTCCAACCGCGCTCTGCGCCGGGGCTGCCGCGCGGAGCGCCTGCCGGCACCGAGGGAGGAGAGAACAATGATGAGCGCCTCGACGAGATGCGCAGCGATCGTCGCCGCTTTCCTGGCCTGCGCTGGCGCCTATGCGCAGAAACCGGAATCCGCGCAGGGCTACCCGGTCAAGCCGATCCGCTTCATCTGTCCCTACAACCCCGGCGGCGCGGGCGATCTCTTCACGCGCACGATTGCCCGGAAGCTCTCGGAATATCTGGGTCAAAGCGTCGTGGTCGACAACCGCGCCGGCGCGAATGGCGGAATCGGCACGGCGCTCGTGGCGAAAGCCGCGCCCGACGGCTACACGATCCTGATGGGCAACAGTGGCCCATTGACGGTCAATCCCAACCTCTACCGGAAGGTGCCATACGATCCGGTCCGGGATTTTCAGCCGATCAGCCAGGGAACGGTCTACTGGTATGTGCTGGTCGTGCTCGCGACCTCTCCGTTGAGGACCCTTGAAGACCTGACGGCAACGCTCAAGTCGAAGCAGGGCGCGCTCACC
>Ga0256864_1000478_pt1 | contig 14444 bp, 17 predicted proteins | sample RVTome_11_FD_187336 | JGI IMG/M metagenome (GOLD analysis project Ga0256864, IMG submission 187336) | Soil microbial communities from uranium-contaminated site in the Upper Colorado River Basin, Wyoming, United States - RVT147D111 HiSeq ... | reverse complement strand
CTTTTTGGAGCAACTACGCCAGATTTTGATTTTCTTGCATTCGCTCGAGTAATTTTTGCATCACAACAAGGAACTCTAGTAGAGTTAGGAATTGGACCAATAGTTACAGCTGGTTTGCTGATGCAGCTGCTTAGAGGTTCTGAAATTTTGAAATTTGATTTCAAAAAACCAGAAGAAAGAGGAATATTTCAGACAGCAACAAAATTGGTAACTTACATTGTCATTGTAGCAGAGTCATCAGTTTATGGAATTGCAGTGTATGGTCCTGGAGTTACAGAACCAAATGTGTTGTATGTTCTGATTGGGCAGCTAATGGCAGCCTCAATAATTATCATGTTTTTGGATGAAATGATCCAAAAGGGCTGGGGACTGGGCAGTGGAATTAGTTTATTCATTATGGCAGGAGTTGCCCAGCAAATTCTGTGGAGCTTGGTAAGTCCATTGCCTGCAGGAGACGGAGGCACAATTGGAATACTGCCCTACATTGGCCAGCAAGTATTGGAAGGTGATCTATCGCAGGTATTTTTCAGATCAAACCAACTCCCAAGCATATTTGGATTGTTGCTTACTGCTGGAGTATTGTTAATCCTAGTCTATACTCAAGGAATGAAAGTTGAGATTCCAATTGTTTCAACAAAGTATCGTGGCTTTTCAGCAGTTTATCCAATCAAGCTGATGTATGTTTCAAACATTCCAGTAATTTTGGCATCCGCATTAACTGCAAACGCACTCTTTATTGGGCAAATGATGTGGGCAAACCTTAATCCCCGAAATGCTCAACCGTTTTTGAATTTTCTGTTCCAGTATGATCCTACTAGTCCATCTACTCCAATTGGTGGTCTAGTTTACTATATCACACCCCCGCGAGGTCTTGAGGTTGCAGCTTTAGATCCGATGCGGGCTGTTGGTTACATTTTGTTTATGATTGTAATAGTTGTTGTGTTTGGAAAACTTTGGGTTGAGCTTGGTGGACTGTCCCCAAAAAGTGCAGCTAAAAACTTGCTTGACGCAGATGTACAAATTCCTGGATTTAGAAGATCAAATCAACCAATCGAAGTTTTACTAAACAAGTATATTCCATCTGTAACATTAATTGGTTCAATGATACTTGGTGGGCTTGCAGGAGTTTCAGACGTGTTGGGTGTGTTTGGTACAGGCATTGGTATTTTACTTATGGTAGACATTCTAATCAACTACTATAACCAATTGGTAAGAGAACAAGTAGAAGTTGTAATGCCGCGGCTTGGTGCTCTGCTTGGAAGAAAGTAAAAAAATTGTAATTGTTGGAATACCTGGAGTAGGTAAGACAACAGTAGTTTCCAAAGTTGTAGAAATCTTAAACAGCAAAAACAAAAGTGTTAGCGTTGTAAGTTTTGGAACAATAATGTTTGAAGAGGCCAAAAAAAATGGAATTAAAGATAGGGATGAGCTTAGAAAACTTTCTGTTGGTCAACAGCAAAAACTTCAAAAAATCGCTGCTGAAACAATTGCCAAAAAAAATGATAATGTCGTGATTATTGACACTCATGCATTCATCTCTACCTCTTCTGGATTTTATCCAGGCATGCCTGATTATGTAATAAAAATAATCAAGCCATCAAATTTCATCTCAATTTCAGCAAGGCCTGAGATAATCTACAATAGAAGAAAGCAGGATGATACAAGAAATCGGGACCTTGTATCGATTGACACAATCAAAAAGGAGCTTGCTGTTCAGGATGCAATGCTTTCAAGCTGTTCTGTATTGTCTGGTTCACCGCTTAAATCAATTCTTAATGATGAGGGAAAGGTTGAAGAAGCAGCAATGAAGGTAATTAAGGCAATAGGTCTTTAAAATGGAACTTGATTTTGTATTTCACTTTTTAGAATCAATATTTCTGCAAGGTGACTTTTTTGGATTTTCCGGACAAAAAGGTCTTGGAAGTGACGATCCAATAGTTAAAGGAATGATTCTATCAATGATCGCTGTTAGCGGTTTTGGAATTGTTTTGAATTTGTTTAATGCTGGAGTTAGAAAAAAAATGGTAGACCAAGTAAAGCTGAAAAGAATTATGAAAGAAACTAGAGCGTGGCAAAAAGAACGAATGTCTGCATTTAGATCAAAGGATAATGAAAAAATTGCAAAATTGAATCAAAAGTCTGCTTACATGAACAAGATGCAAATGGAAATGATGCAGATGAACATGCGACCATTAATGTTTACATTTATTCCATTAATTTTGATATTTTACTTTGTATTACCACATCTTTTTGCATACACTGTTGCAATATCGCCAATTCCACTAAATGTAATTCCTGGTGATTTCTTTCAGCTTACTTGTACAGCTGAAAGTCTTGTAAAAGAAGATGCCGTTTGCCATCAAGAAAATGAAATATATCTTTGGGCGTGGTATTTCTTGTCGTCCATTGCATTCAGTGGAATAATCATGAAGCTAACCAAAACCTCAATGGGTTTGGATTGACAAAATCTGTAATAATTTCCGGTCCTCCCGCGGTTGGAAAAACAACAGTTGCAAAAGGATTGGCAAATGAATTTGGTTTTACATATCTTAGTGGTGGTGATGCGCTAAAGGAGCTTGCAAAACAAGAAGGATTTGATGTTGAAGGAGATGATTGGTGGGATACTCCAGACGGAATGAAATTCCTAAATCAAAGAGCCAAAAACTCCACATTTGATAAAAAGGTAGACGAAAAATTAATCGAACTATTCAACGAGGGTGGCAAGGTGATAACAAGCTACACCCTTCCATGGCTTGTAGATGATGGCATTAAAATTTGGCTTGAGGGTTCTCATCAAAGTAGTGCAGATAGAATGAAGACACGGGATAATGTTACAAAACAAAATGCCCTTGAAATTACAAAAAAGCGATATGATGAAAACAAATTGCTCTACAAAAAATTATACGATTTTGATTACGGTGAGGATAAATCGGTATTTGACAAGGTAATTGACACAAATGGTCTTAATGCTAATCAAGTCTTTGAAATTGTAAAATCAACTGTGAAAAAACTACTATGACTCTAAAACAACTACAAAATCTAAAGATAATTGATCAAGACATCACTAATGATAATTATGGAACATATTATGATAAGCGAAGCCTTGAACAGCTATTCAACTACGGTCTAATAATTTTGGATAAACCACCAGGACCAACAAGTCATGAGACTGTTGCATGGTGCAAGAGGATTCTCAAAATTCCAAAAATTGGACATAGTGGAACATTGGACCCTCAGGTTTCTGGCGTTCTTCCATTAGGACTAGGTGAAGCAACAAAGGCTTTGGGAGTTTTATTGCTTGGGCCAAAAGAGTATCAGGCACTTGGAAGACTGCACGCACTTCCATCAAAAGAAAAACTTGATGATGTTTTAAAACAGTTTACTGGAGAAATTTTTCAAAAGCCACCACAACGCTCTTCAGTTTTGCGGAGAACCAGAACAAGATCAATCTATGAAATGGAGCTAGTAGAACAAAAAGAGCGTCTATTGTTACTACGTGTTTTGTGTGAAGCGGGAACCTACATCAGAAAATTATTCTATGACATTGGTGAAGTTTTAGGCCCTGGCGCAACAATGATTGAGCTGAGACGTACACGTGTACATCAATTTAATGAAAACCACCATCTTGTAACTATGCATGAGTTAGCAAATGCATATGTACATTGGGAAGAAAAAAAGGATGATTCAAAACTTTTACAACTAATTCAACCAATAGAAAATGTATTAAGTGAAATAAAATCTGTCATAATTCGCGATTCAGCAGTTGATGCAATGTGTCATGGTGCACAACTTGCAGTTCCAGGAATATTGGAGGTTTCAAAAGAACTAAAAAAAGGTGATCTTGTTGCAGTTTACACTCAAAAAGGAGAGGCGGTTGCACTAGCTGAAGCATTAATGACAGATTATGAAATTGAAGAAAGTGTAAAAGGCTATGCGTTTGAAACAAATCGAATCATCATGGCGCCAAACACTTATCCAAAAAGCTGGCGCTCTAAACCAACTTTAAAAAATTAAGCGGTGTTTGAATTTGATTCCACGTGGTCTTGTAATCGCAATAAGCGTAGGAGTAATATCTGGTGCAATTTTTGGAATTTTTTTTATGAAATTTGATACTGGAAATGAATTGAGTTTTGTTGAAGGAGGCTCACTTTCAATAATTACTGAAAAAACTGATTTTAAAAAAGGAGAACCAATTGAAATAAAAATTATTAACTCTGGTACAGTTCCTATCAGTTTTTCTGATGCATCATACGGATTAGAAATAAGAGGATTGGATGGAACAGTTTTGTATTCTCCTATTGCCGCTCAAGTAATTACAACTCTAAACCCAAACGAAGAAGTAATTTTAAAATGGGATCAAATAAAAAATGATGGGAGCACTGTACTTGAAGGAACTTACAAGATTTCATCATGGGGTTTGACAATTGGAGAAAAAACCATCAAAGAATCAATCACAATTCACATTCTCAAATAATTTTTGAAATTTTCTTCTTACAAACGTATTATATAATCAAATTTTCTCGAAAATACTAGTCGAAAGACCTGTGCCGGGGTCGCCTAGCCTGGTAGGGCGCGCGCCTGGAAATAATTACCATAAAGCGCGTTCTCGCAAGGGATCGAGAGTTCAAATCTCTCTCCCGGCGCCACTGATCCTGTTTAAATCTCTCACTTCGAATTTATGTTACTTGAATCAAGAACAGAATTCTAACAAAAATCCATCAATATATGATTATGATGACAGAATCAAAAGAACCTACAACCTAACCAAGCGAGATCTATCAGAAGAGAACTATGATCTAATAAGAAAATATGATAGAGAAATGATTACACTTGGACTAGGAAAAGCTGTCAGACACAAAAACTTGCAGATATTATTGAATCTTGGCAGATTTTTGGGGAAGGATTGGATAGATGCATCAAAGAACGATATTGAAGACATTGTGATCAAAATAAATGAATTATACGCTGATAACAATGGAAAAGAAACCTACACTTCATACGACCATAAAAAAATTCTAAAAATATTTTTCAGATGGTTCAAACTTGGCTCACGTTATCAGCAGGAAGTAGGAGATCCACCTGAAACAAAAAACATTAGAATCAAAAAAGTAAAAGACAAAATTTCGAGAGAAGACCTTCTAACAGAATCAGATTTGACAAGACTGTTGTATACCTGCGGTGATCACCTTAGAGACAAGGCATTCATAGATTGCCACTTGGAAGCTGGAACGAGACCGGGTGAAATTCTTAATCTGCAAATAAAACATGTTGAATTGGACAAGATTGGTGCCATTCTCAAAGTTGATGGAAAGACTGGAGCAAGAACAATACGATTGATAAAATCCGTACCAAATCTTGTTTCGTGGTTGAGTAACCATCCAATGAAGGATAATCCTGAAGCACCATTATGGATTAATCAAAGCTCACAAAAATTTGGCGAATCATTATCATATTCTAGTGCATATCAGATGATCAAACGAAGATGCAAACAAGCTGGATTATCAAAGCGTGTGTATCCAAACCTGTTCAGACATACAGAAGCTACAAACACTGCAAATTTCATGACAGAGGCGCAAATGAGAGCAAGACATGGCTGGACTCCATATTCAAAGATGCCAGGAAGATATGTTCATCTAAATAATTCCGATGTAGAAGAAGCCATTTTGACTAGATATGGATTGTCTGACAAAAAAGAAGAGTCAAAACAAAAACTTCCCAAACTTTGTTCAATCTGTGATACTCATAATTCACCTGATGCTACAAGATGCATCAAATGTGCAAGACCGTTGGATCTAAAAACCGCTTTACAATTGGAAGAAAGGGAAAAAGAAAATCACGATTCAATCAAAAACCAGATGGACGAAATGAGAGAAGAGCTTGAAGAGATAAAGTATGGAGTGATAGGAAGAAGGAACCAATACAATCAAGCTCGTCTTGATGCGTCAAAGACTCGCGAAGCACAGCTTCTTGTAACTGGAATGCAAATGCTGATAGAAATGCTCTTGCCTGAGAAACAAAAACGTGACATGATGAAAGAAATTGAATTGGCAAAACTAGAAAACAGAAAACCTGATTTACACGAAGTGTTTGGAACTCCAAAAATGTTTAGAGAGCAAGTAAAATTGAGACTTAAAAGCAGCACTAGCTGAATACGATTAAAGTTGCGGACCTGCTAAGATTCAGACTATAATCTAATACAATTTAATTCTAAATTCACATATAGGTAGAATATTTGAAATTTGAAATTGCTTTATGAAGTTCCTGATTGTGACTCGGATGCAATTTTTTCGTTGTATTTTCTTGCATAATGTCTTACGACTAATACCGAAATTGGAATTGATACTGCTATTGCTATTATCTCATTGTAAGGATCTGGAAACAGTAATCCTGCGATTATTCCTAAACCAATTCCAATTCCTAAACCAATTCCAAGCAGAACCCAAAACTTTTGTATTCTCCATCCTGCATAAATTGCTAAAATTGGAATAAAGGAGTAAATTATCATTCTCGTAACATTAACTGATTTTTTTGGTGGATCCCAAACCACTATGTATTTTACTCATACTTTCAGATAAATCAGATCAATTGGTTTGAATCCTAACAAATTCGAGCTTTGATTAATCTATATCAATAGATAGTCATCTATCATGATCCATGCCAACAATTTCTGCAAATGTTAGCAAAAAGAAATTTGATTAATCCTCTTTCCACCCTTTTCTGTCTCTAGCCCTTCCTTTAATCCCTAATAATTTTTCAATTTCAATAGCTTGCATTCCTAGTTTTTTTAAAATTCGTATTTGTGTATCTTCATCCTTTCCTTGCATGGCAATTAATGCAGATATTCTATCTAATTTTCCGCTTATTTCTTCAAGTAGATCTCTTTCAGTTTTTGTCAGGCTTTATTTTAGTTACATCTCCTTCAAAAATTTTTCTTTAATTCCTCATACTTTGGCAACATAATAACCTTGAATTATTAATATCAAATAGAGTTTTATACCTAAAAATAGTATTTTGAATATTAAATTCTATAATGCCTTTATATACATGAAAGCACATTATCTAATTATACATGACTGAAATTGAAGAGAAATTACTGTCCAATATTAATAAAAGGCTTGCACTTTTAATATATGCTCAATTCCGAAGAAACGAAATAGAACAAATGACCATGGGAGAACAATTTGTCTTGCTAAGAGGGCTTGGTTTTGGCGATACAGAGATCTCGGAACTTTTTGGAAAATCGAGAAGTTATGTTTCTAGCGAAATTGTTAGACATAAAAAAAAGGTGAAATGATTGGAAGATAACAAAGTAGCTGAAAAATTAGATATCATTATTAAATTACTGGCTACTGATGTTGTAAAAGGAAAAGAAGTTCGCGAACAAATTCTATTACTAAGTAATTTAGGCATTAGCAACAAATCAATTGCTGAGATCTTAAACAAAACTCAGAACACAGTAAACGCTACCCTGTCACAACATAGGAGAATAAAAAATGAAAAAAGAGAATAACCAAAAAAATGAATCAAACGAATTAGTAAAAAGAATGGATGCCATGCTTTCAATCTTATTAAATCAAAAAATAATTGAAAAATCAAATCAAACGGATAAAATAAACTTCCTAACAAAGATTGGATTTAAAAATAATGAAATTGCTTCTATTTTAGGAATTACTTTAAAAAATGTTGAAGCCTCAAAATATCGTAAAGGAAATAAAAATTATGAAAAAGAAAAATAATTCAGATACAGTAAAATTGTTGAAAAGTATTGACGGTAAATTAGATACATTAATTACATTAACACGATTGATTGCCCCTGAACAAAAACCAACAAAGGAAGAGAAAAAAATCCTTGAATTTTGTAACCGAAAAAACACCGTTTCTGATATAATGGAAAAAGCTCAAAAAAAGAGAAATGCAGTTGAAGTTTTATTAAGTAGCCTACGAAGCAAGGGAATTATCAAATCCGTAACGTTAACTGAGACAGATTCACTGACAAAAAAACCAAAAGTTGTCTACGTTAGGGCATAGTTTAGTGATACATCATGCCGATAAGCAAGAATATTTTTGAAATTATTACAAACCATTCTAAGATATCTCCTAATTATGCTAATGCACAGACAATAAGACAAACCATTTCCAACATACGAAGAAAAAATGCAGGTTTGTCACCTAATGCGGCAGCACAGGTTTTTGCTCAGAATCATGGTGTTAGTGTTTTTAGATATCTGGATGACAAGGACAAAGAAAGTTTAAGCAAATACAAAACTCCAACAACATCCACCTCTAACAATCAGGGCTATGGTAGAAGTAGAAAAACCGAACATATAATCAATATAGGTTTTGTTGGAGGCATTAAGGATCCTATAATTACACCACAAATTGCAAAAGAGGCCAAAGAAATGGCTAATGTATATCCTATTATCTACGTGTTTGAAAATTCTGTACGTAAGTTTGTTCAAAAAATTATGGAGAAAAAACACGGAAAAGATTGGTGGGAAAAAGCCAAAATTAACTCAAAAATTATCCAGAAAGTGAAAATTAGAAAAGAAGATGAGGATAAGAACAGGTGGCACGGAAAACGTGGAACGCATGAAATTTTCTATACAGATATAGAAGAACTAATGAGCATTATGGAAAATAATTGGGAAATATTTGAACATCATTTGCCAAAACAGCATATTGTAAAAGCAATCATAGAAATTATCGGAACATCTAGAAACGTAATTGCACATAATAATCCCCTCTCAAAGGACGACGTTTTGGCTTTAAAATTAAACTACAGACGCTGGACTAAGCAGGTTAAAGATATCAAATTTGTGGAATAGGTAGAACCGATTTTTGAACCCATATCGGCACGGAGACCTTCGGTTCCAAATCTTAAGAAACACGAACATATGACGTAACAAATCTGTTGAGTTTTGAACTCGTAACTTATAGTAGGATTATTCTACGTTAATTTTCCTCAAAACAGATATCACAATTTGTTATAATTAGCTACAAAAGCTAGATGTAGCTTTTTTTCCACGAGTAACATAGCTGTCACAAACAGCTTTTGTCACGCACAAAATAGCTCGAAAAGCTGTTTGTAGCTAATTGTGGTGAGTGACATAGGCAAAAATTATGATTTTGGTATATTTTGTCATAATTAGTTTGTGACAAATTATAACAAATTGTGGTGCGTGACAAAATAGCTACATTTCGGGTAATCTTACTATGATTATCCAGAAATAATCTTATTCGAGTATCTTTAGTTCAGATGCTTTTGCCTTGAATCCAATTTTTGCATGAGAGCCATCACAGTTTGGTTTGTTGTTTGATGCGCCACATCTGCATAGTGCGGCTTTTGTTTGACCGTCAACATCCACTATAAGAGGTCCGTTTTCTGAAGCCTTGATTGTAACTTTTGCCATAGTTTTGAATTAGTCTAGATTTTCATTAATATTTCGTTTTCTAGTTACCAATTATTATTAAAAAGCGTGGTATATTATGGACAATGGTAAATCAATCCATAGTAATAGGAATTGCGATAGGAACATTCTTTGCTGGTTTGGGAATTGGTTATACAGTTTTTCAAACATCAAGCCAACCAGCCATGACAACTTCTGATAGTGCACTAACAGAATTAGAAAAATACAAAATTGCAGAACGTCTTGCCATGCAACATCTTGAAACATTTGATGAACTTGATTTCGATGTTTTTACAAACCAAAAATGGGATAGACTCCATGAAAGTCATTCACAGGATGTCATTGTCCACTGGCCAGATGGACGTACAACAGAAGGCATTGAAACTCATATTGAAGATTTGAAAGCTATGTTTGTTTACGCGCCTGACACTCGCATACAAGAACACCCAATCAAGATAGCATCAGGGGAATGGACAAGTGTAATTGGAATCTTCGAAGGAACCTTTACGGAACCGATGCCATTACCTGATGGTACTGTCATAGAACCAACCGGTAAAGCATTCAAGTTGACAATGTGTACAGTAGGTTACTGGAAAGACGGTGTAATGGTTGAAGAATACTTGTTCTGGGACAACCATGCATTTATGAAACAAATCGGATTAGCTTAACAACTAACATCACCTCATTTTTTTACAAATTCCGTTTAGGGTAATCTATACAGGATTACCAAGCATAATCCTATGGAAGATTATGAATCATAATTTTTCACTATAAACCAAAAATACTAGCAATCATATCCATAAATCCTGTTAATATTCCCCATAAATCGAACATACCTGAAATATGGTTTCAAAAAAATAAAAAAGAAGGGATGTTATGTTATGTGACAATTACCTCATGCTTAATGTCTTTTTTAATTTCTTCTCTTAGGATACTTGAATAATCTATACATGATTACCTGACATAATCTACAAAGGATTATGAAAATATAATTTAGTATTCATATAAAAAAGAAAAGGGATTATGGTCTTTTCACAATTCTAACGTCGTCTGTTCCTTCAAACATTCCGTTTGCGTTAGAGCCAGCCACTGTAACGGGTTCTGTTCCACTATCTACTGTTGTTGCATTGCACACATCAACCACACTTACATGTATTACAGCATCGTCAACAGAATCTCCATTCAAGTCTTCAATGTGTAATGTTTCATGAACCTCTGTTGTTGGGTTACCATTTAGAGTGAGGCTTGAGATGTCAATTGTTGTTGCATCAAACAAGCCACCAGATAGTATTCCAATTGGTACAACTCCATTTGATTTGCAGTTTATGCTGTTTGGATCACTTCCCGGCTTGATGTCTATGTTAGACTGTAGCGTAGCCACAACGACACTTACGTCGTCAAGAAAACCACCCAATGTTTCAGGTGTACCTGCTGCCCTGAATTCAAGTACGGTAGAACCACTTGATGCACTAACAGTGTATGTATTTACACTCCAATCGGTGGTTGCAAGTCCATCTTCTGCAAGTGTATCTATTAGGGAACCGACTACCGTCTTGTCCTTAAAAAAGTTCCAGTCTAGCGTGTCTTCTAAAAGGTATGGAGTTTTTGAATTTGAATATCTAAACCTATCGTATATTTATGAAAAAATAATTTGAATTCCAAGAATTGTGACCTTGAGATCACCATTTGTGGCATCAGAATAGCTCACAACTGGAAGGCCGTCTGTGCCGATTGCAATTGATGTGAATTGTCCAACAAAACCTGCTGTATCAACCGCAGTTATTGTGTTTCCGCCAGAACAGGACACATTTCCACACTTGGCGACCTTGAGATCACCATTTGTGGCATCAGAATAGCTCACAACTGGAAAGCCGTCTGTGCCGATTGCAATTGATGTGAATTGTCCAACAAAACCTGTATCAACCGCAGTTATTGTGTTTCCGCCAGAACAGGACACATTTCCACACTTGGTTACCTTGAGATCACCATTTGTGCCATCAATATAGCTCACAACTGGAAAGCCGTCTGTGCCGATTGTTATTGATGTGTATGCTCCAACAAGACCTGCAGTATCAACCGCAGTTATTGTGTTTCCACTGGAACAGGACACATTTCCACACTTGGTTACCTTGAGATCACCATTTGTGGAATCAAAATAGCTCACAACTGGAAGGCCGTCTGTGCCGATTGCAATTGATGTGTACAATCCAACATCACCTGCAGTATCAACCGCAGTTATTGTGTTTCCACTGGAACAGGACACATTTCCACACTTGGCGACCTTGAGATCATCATTTGTGTCGTCAAAATAGCTCACAACTGGAAAGCCGTCTGTGCCGATTGCAATTGATGTGAATACTCCAACAACACCTGCAGTATCAACCGCAGTTATTGTGTTTCCACTGGAACAGGACACATTTCCACACTTGGCGACCTTGAGATCAAAATTTGTTCTATCAGAATAGCTCACAACTGGAAAGCCGTCTGTGCCGATTGCAATTGATGTGAATTCTCCAACAAAACCTGCAGTATCAACCGCAGTGATTGGATTATTTCTTGCACTAATATTTTTGCAGATCGGAGTTCCATTTGCGTCAAAACCTGTTACAACTTGGCCAATTCTACATTCTTGTGGCGATATCCCACCAGCTCCTGTATTATCTGATGCGCACTCCCATATTCCTGTACTATCATTCCATTTTGCAACTTCGCCTGCAGAACATGAAAGAGTTCCCAAGGTGTCCGTGTCAGTATCAACATCTGGTGCGCATGTCCATGCTGAACCATCCCACTTGGCTACCTCTCCACTGGTACACGACAGTCCTGCCAATGTATCGCCAGCAGCAGAACTACAAACCCAAGCTGTTCCATCATAAAGTGGAACATCATTTGCATCACATGAAAGGCCAGCTAGAGTGTCAGATGTAGTAGCACAGGTCCACCTGTCTTCTGATTCCACATATCTTGGAATTTGGCCATCAGCGCAACTCAAACCAATTAAAGAGCCACTATCACACTCCCAAGAATCTCCATCCCAGCTGTAAACATCGCCCACACTGCAACCACTGTCGCCAAGATCTTCATTTGTAACAGTACCATCAACAATTGCAAATGTTCCATCATCACAAGTTATAGTTACACCGTCTTCAGTGTCAGATACAGAACAGCCAGAACCATCAGCACCGTCAAGACCATCAGCACCGGCAGCACCATCAGCACCGTCAAGAACTGTAGCTGATGTTCCATCACAAGTTATAGTTGCACCGTCTTCAGTGTCAGATACAGAACAGCCAGAACCATCAGCACCGGCAGCACCATCAGCACCGTCAAGAACTGTAGCTGATGTTCCATCAGTACAAGTTATAGTTACACCGTCTTCAGTGTCAGATACAGAACAACTTGTGCCATCTTCCCCTGGAGGCCCAGAAACAACTGTATCAACTAACTGCCAAATGTTCTGATCATCCTTTACATAAAATTCCAAGTTCAAATCAAAAGTATCCAGGTAAACGTCTCCAGGATTTCCTAATTTGTCTGGTGGAGGTCCTGTACCTGTGAGAACTTTGTTACTGTTGGCATTTGGATTTTGTTGTGAAAATACCAATTGGGGGCTTACAGTAACTGTTGAACCAAATAAAACTACAATCATGAATAAAATTATTATTCTGTTTCCCAAATGCCCTTCAATGCCTAAATTGCTGAAAAACTAATCGTACTTAAGTGTGATCAATTGTTAATCAGTTCATACTTTTTCGTATAATCATAGTAAGATTGTGTCGGGTAATCCTGTATAGATTACACAGAATAATTTTTGTTACAATTATTCAAATGTTAATAAAAAAATACGCTAGTTTTTCCATCCAAAATACTGCCAGTAGAAAAGCTGGCGCATCTTCTCTTCCGCTTTGTTGTGCTCTTCTAACATCTTCATTACTACATCTGGATCCTGAAGCTTTGAAATGCTTTCAGTGTATTGCATGGTGATAATGTCATGCATCTTGTCATACGGAATGTCTCTGCATTCTGCACATATCTTTGCTATTGTGTCTTCTGCAATCTGTTGCTGTTCTGTCAACGCATCACCAAACCCAGAGTGATATCTGTCAAACACCATCCAGTCTCCATCAGCTGGCCTTTGCTTCATTGTATAGTCCTTGTTCCATATTCCCTTCTCAAAGCTCCACGTGTCGCCAAACTCGTCAACTGCGGTGTTCTTTCCAGTCTCTGTAAGATGGTAGATGTGTCCCTTGTAGATTCCATCGTACTGGTCTGGTGGATTCAGTGATTCTCCTGTGACGTGGATTCCATGGTTGTAGTAGTTCTGCCAAGAGTTTCGACTCTGGTCCCACACGTTTGTTGCAACTATGTCAAACTCTAGTGGTTCTCGGAATGTGTGCTGTATGGTAAGTATGAGGCACTGTGTTGCACCGCCGCTGCACGGTCCTGTATCTGACAGTATGGATACATCATCCAGTGCGTTTTGTGGATCGATTACAGTTACGGTTTCTGCTCCATCAAAGGAACGGTCCCACTCTATTCTTGCATTGCTTTGCGCAAGTATCTGGCCCTCTGCAAGACCAAACGCAAAGTCAAAGTGCGAAATGTTGTCAGGTCCAGTGTTTTCATAAATCTTGAATGTTGCTGTGTTTTGCACTCCGGTGTTTACCGTTATTAATGGATATGGTGTGTAGTAGTGTTCCACGTCAACCTCGTTGCCGTTGTATGAAAATCCGTTTGATACAATTCTTTTTTGTTCCCTGTCAACGCCAAGTGTTGGGGGTTCGCAGTCTCCCCTGCATCCACTGCCGCCCCCATCGCTAGAAGCTGGCGGGGGATCTGAAATTACGGATACCGTGTTATCAGAGAAATTAGAAACATAGATCTTGTCAGTTGCGGTGTTTACACCAACGCCAAAAGGAACATCCCCTACAGCTACTGTATCTACCACAGTGTCAGTGGAGCCGTCAATTACGGATACCGTGTCATCAGAGAAATTAGAAACATAGATCTTGTTTGTTGCGGTGTTTACCTCAACAC
>Ga0256864_1000477_pt1 | contig 14456 bp, 17 predicted proteins | sample RVTome_11_FD_187336 | JGI IMG/M metagenome (GOLD analysis project Ga0256864, IMG submission 187336) | Soil microbial communities from uranium-contaminated site in the Upper Colorado River Basin, Wyoming, United States - RVT147D111 HiSeq ... | reverse complement strand
GCTCGGCCTCCTGGTCGGTGCCGACGGTGCGCACAGTCGCCCACTGGTCGCTCATCGGATCTCGCTCCTCCCGGCCCGGACGGCCGTCGAAAGCCGGCTCACGATCTTACCGCGCGTCACCGCGCCGCCGAGACGGGGGAGGGGGGCGCCAGCCCCCCTAGAGAAAACGGCCGGCGCTCTTGGCGCGGGTACCAGTGGCGGCTGTGCTCGGCGAAGTACGCCTCCTGGCGGTGCCAGCGGTGCTGGGAGACGGTCAGCGACTGGTCGTCGAACTCGACCCAGTTGCACGAGTTGCGCTCGCGCTCGCCCATCCGGCCGCGGTTGGAGGTCGTGGTGCCCGAGTGGCAGATCACCACCGGCGGCCGCCCTTTGGGGTAGAACTCCTCGGAGCTGCCGATGTAGGCCTGGTGCTGGTGGCCGGAGAGCACCAGGTCGACGCCGACGGTCGAGAAGACGTCGATCGCCTCGTAGGCGTTGGCGAGCACGGTCTGGGTGCCGAAGTTGGGCGGCGGGATCAGGTGGTGGTGCGCGACCACCACCTTCAACGCGGTCTCCGGCACCCTCTCGAGCATCTCGGCGACCTCGAGCAGGCGGGGCAGCGGGATCCGCCCCTCCTTGAGCGTCCAGCCGTGGGCGGTGTTGATGCCGACCACGCACAGCCGCTCGTCCCGGTACATCGGCTCCAGCTCGGGGCCGAAGTGGCGGCGGTAGGCGCCGAAGGGGTCGAACAGGCGCTCCCAGAAGCGGTAGAGCGGGACGTCGTGGTTGCCGGGCACCACGATCACCGGCGCCGCGAAGCGATCGACCCAGGCGCGCGCGGCGCGGAACTGCTCGGAGCGGGCGCGCTGGGTGAGGTCGCCCGAGACGACGACCAGGTCGGGCCGGCGCTCCGCGGCGAAGGCGAGCACGCCGGCGGCGACCTCCACCAGGTGCGGCGGGCCGAAGTGGACGTCGGAGACGTGGAGCAGGCTGGGCACGGGCGGGCGGGGCGCAGCCGGTCCCGGGGGCGAGTCCGGGAGGCGGGCCGCAGGGGTCAGTCGGCGCCGAGATCGAGCTCCTCGCCGAGCACCTCACGCACCCCGCGCGCGGCCTGGCGCGAGGCGAAGGCGCCGGCGGCGGCGAGCAGCGCCCGGCCGTGGCGGAGGCCGAGCCAGAAACCGGCGGCGGCGGCCGCGGCGAGCGCCGGCAACGGATAGGTTTGCACCAGCCGCTCCCACTCGACGCCCTCGGGCATCACCTCGTCGATCACCCGCTCGGCGCCGCCACGGCCGCCGCCGGGCGCCGGCGCGGGCTCCGGGACCGCCCCGCGGCGGGGGCCGGGCTCGCTACTCACCGCCGCCGCGCCGGCGGAGCAGCAGGCCGACCAGGAAGCCGGCGGCGGCGGCGGCGAGCAGCGCCGTGCCCGGCTTCTCCTGCACGTAGTTGGAGAGGTCCTTGCCCAGACCGCGCGCCTGCTCGCGCGCCCGGCCGTAGCCCTCGCGGAGCTGCACCGCCGCCTCGGCGCCGCGCTCGCGCGCCGCCTTGGCGCCCTTGCGCAGCTCGACCGAGGCCTTCTCGGCGCCCCGGCGCACCTCGTCGGAGACCTGCCGGTAGCGGTCCTCGACCTGCCCGGCGACCTGCTGCAGCCGGTCGCGGGCGGCGTCGATCTTACCCGCCGGCTCGGGCGGGGGCGTCTCGATGCTCGTGTTCTGTGAATTGGTCTGGTTCGCCATCTTCGGGTCCTCCTCGTCGTCGATTCACGGTGCTGTGTCGACGTCTACTCTATCGTCACTTGCAAAGAGCGTGCAGACTCCCCGAACGGGCCGGGTGATACGCTGCCGCGACCGATGGCCCAGGTCACCTTCCACGGCGCCTACGGTTGCGTCACCGGCAGCGCCACTCATCTCGCCTGGGGCGATACCCGCGTGCTGGTCGATTGCGGCCTCTACCAGGGCGACGAGGCGCTCGAGGCGCGCAACTGGAACCCGTTTCCGTTTCCGCCGCGGGAGCTGACCGCGGTGGTCGCGACCCACGCCCACCTCGACCACACCGGGCTCCTCCCCCGCCTCGCCGCCGCCGGCTTCGAGGGGCCCGTCTACTGCACCCGCCCCAGCCGGGGGCTGATCTCGCTGCTGCTCGAGGACGCCGGCGAGCTGCAGGAGGAGGAGGCCCGCTACGCGCGCAGGAAGGGCTACAGCCGGCACGCCGAGCCCAAGCCGCTCTACACCGCCGCCGACGCCCGCCGCGCGATCCGGCTGCTCCGCCCGCTGCCGTTCGACGCCGAGCACGACCTCGCCCCCGGGGTGCGCCTGCGCTACCGCCGCGCCGGCCACCTGCTCGGGGCGGCGTCGGTCGAGATCGCCGCCAAGGGCGCCGACGGCGAGCGCCGCTGGTGGTGCTTCTCGGGCGACGTCGGCCGCTACGACGTGCCGATCCTCAAGGACCCCGAGCCGCCGCTCGCTTCCCCGGCGGCGGTGGTGCTCGAGTCGACCTACGGCGACCGCTGCCACGCCCCCGAGCGCACCGAAGTGGAGCTGCGGCGGGTGATCGGAGAGACCTTCGGCCGCGGCGGCATGGTGATCGTGCCGGCGTTCGCGCTCGGCCGCACCCAGGAGGTGCTCTACCACCTGGCGGCGCTGGCCGACGAGGGCGCGCTCGACCCGGCCGACGTCTTCCTCGACAGCCCGATGGCGATCAGCGCCACCGAGCTGTACGAGCGCGCCCGCGCCGAGCACGACGAGGAGATGGCGGCGCTGGTCTCGAACCACAGCAGCCCGCTCGCCGGCGATCTCTTCCAGCGCTGCCGCACCGTCGATCAGTCGAAGCGGCTCAACGGCCGCACCAAGCCGGCGGTGATCGTCGCCGCCAGCGGCATGGCCACCGGCGGCCGGGTGGTCCACCACCTCGCGCAACGGCTCGGCGACCGGCGCACCACCGTGCTGTTCGTCGGCTACCAGGCCGCCGGCACCCGCGGCCGGGCGCTGGTCGACGGCGCCGACCGGGTGGCGATCCACGGCCACCCGGTGCCGGTGCGCGCCGAGATCCGCTACCTGCGCAGCCTTTCCGCCCACGCCGACCGCGACGAGCTGCTGCGCTGGTGCCGGGCGCTGCCCGCGCCGCCGCAGCGCGTCTTCCTCAACCACGGCGAAGACCCGGCGCGCAAGGCGCTGGAGGCGGCGATCGTCGACGAGCTGGGCGAGCTGGGCTGGCCGCGCCCGGCGCTGCCGCTGCCCGGCGACTCGGCACCGTGGACTCGGCACCGTGGTAGGAAGGAGTGCTCGTGAGCCACCACACCCTCTCGGTCTCCGGCCTGCGCTGCGCCCACTGCGTCCAGATCCTCGAGCGCAACCTGCGCCGCATCCCCGGCGTGCGCCGGGTCGAGGTGCGCCCGGCGGACGAGCAGGTCGAGGTCGACGCCGACCCGCGCCTGGTCAGCGAGGGCGCGCTGAGCGCCGCGGTCCGCGACTCGGGCCTGCACGTCCGGGGGGCTCGCCGGCCGCTGTTCGAGGGCGAGGAGCCGGAGGCCGGGGGCCCGGAGGTCGACACCGTGGGCGAGGTGCCCTCGAGTTGACTCCGACCCAGTCAGACCAGAGCAGAACGAGAGGAGGATCCAATGTCGGTCGCCAAGGTCACCGAGATCATCAGCAGCTCCCCCGAGAGCTTCGACGACGCCGTGCGCCAGGGCATCGCGCGGGCGGACAAGACCCTGGACCAGGTCAAGGGGGCCTGGGTCAGCGACATGAAGGTCACCGTCGAGGGCGGCGAGATCGTCGCCTACCGCGTGACCCTCAAGGTGACCTTCGTGCTCAAGGACTGAGTCCCCACCGCGGGTCACCGCCGCTCGTCGAGGATCTCCAGCCGGTCCGGCGCGTTCGGCACCATGCACAGGAACTCGAACGGCGCCTCGAGCACGCGGTAGGAGTGCGGCACGCCGGCGGGGATGTAGAGCACGTCGCCGGCGGAGACCTCGTGCTCGCCGTCGCCGATGGTGATCCGGGCGCGGCCGGCGAGCACGTACTGCTGGTGCTCGACCCGGTTGGTGTGGCGCGGCATGCCGCCGCCCTCCCCCATCGAGAACTTGCGCATCGCGAAGTGCGGCGCGCCGTCGCGCTCGCCGAGCAGCACCTGGACGGTGGCCGCGGTGCCGGCGCGGACCTCGTCGGCGGGCACCTCGCCGGCGCGCTTGACGACTGCGGCGGAGCGGGCTGCTGCGGTTGGGTTCACGACCGTCGATCGCCTCCTCGCGAGCTGGCTCGCGTGCGGTCCGCACCGATCCTACCGCCCCGCGAGGCCGCTGTGGTATGACGGCGCCGCGATGGAACCGCTCCCCCACCGCTCCGCCCATCGCCCGGCCGCCGGCTCGGCCGCAGCCGCCGCCTCCCTCGCCGCGGTCCTCGCCGCGGGCCTACCCGTCGTCGCCGACGCGGCGGCGAACCCGGCCTCGACGGCCGCCGCCGCGATCGAGAGGGGCGACGCCGCCTGGGAGCGGCGCGCCGAGGGTCACCGCGGCGACCGCGCGGCGACGGGGCCGATCGCCGCCGGTGTGGCGGCCTACGAGGAGGCGCTCGGCGCCGACCCCGGCAACCTCTCCGCCACCTGGCGCTTGCTGCGGGCGCTCTACTTCCAGGGCGACTACGCCACCGCCGATTCCGAGGCCAAGGCGCGGCTGTACGACCGCGGCAAGGAGGCCTGCGGCGCCGCCCTCGCCCGCCTCGAGCGGGAGGTCCCCGGCTTCGAAGGCGTCGAGGAGGCAGCCGGCACGCTCCGATCGCGGCTCGGCGACCGCCCCGACGCCGCCAAGCTCTTCTTCTGGTGCGCCGTCGACTGGGGCCTGTGGGGCGAGAACCACGGCAAGCTCGCCGCCGCCCGCGCCGGCGTGGCGTCGAAGGTGCGCGACTTCTGCCTCGCGGCGATCGCGCTCGACGAACGCTACGAGCAGGCCGGCGGCCACCGCATCCTCGGCCGCCTGCACAGCGAGGCGCCGGCGATCCCGTTCATCACCGGCTGGGTCGACCGCGAGACAGCGTTCGCCGAGCTGCGCCGCGCCAACGCGATCGCCCCCGATGACCCGATCAACCGCATCTTCCTCGCCGAGGCGCTGCTCGACCACGGCGACGCCCGCCAGCGGGAGGAGGCGTGGACCATCCTCACCGCCCTCGCCCGCCTCGAGCCGCGGGCGGAGAGGGCGGTCGAGGACGAGCGCGTCCGCCGGCTGGCGCGCGAGCACCTCGAACGGCGGGGCGGCTGAGCCCGAGCGCCGTGGCCAGCTCGTCGTCGGCCACCGGGTCGGTCCAGCGTGCGACGGCGTCGTAGGGGATCGCCTCGATCGCAAACACCAGCAGGTGGCGGCCGGACCGCGCCGAGGGCGAAGGGCACGCGGCGCTCAGCTCAGGGCGCGGGATCGGTGGTCGTCAGGCCTCGACCTCGACCGTGACCGGGGCATCCAGCCGCAGCTCTACCACGGTGCCGGCGGGGAACACCACCGCCTTGCCCTTGGTGCGGTGGGCGATCGCCGACCCGATGCCGCCGCCGACCACGCCGCCGACCACCTTGCCCTCGTCGTCGTCCTCGACCTGGTGACCGAGGATCGCTCCGGCGGCGGCGCCGCCGGCGATCGCCGCGGCGTCCTTGCCGGCCTCGCTCTTGCCGACCGCCGACAGGCTGCCGGAGACCGGCACGCTCTCGCCGCTGGGCAGCTCGAGACTGACGAAGTCCACGCGCAGCCGGGCGCGGCCGCCGATCTTGGGGATGTGCGCGTCCTCGACCCGGCCGATCACCGTGGCGCCGGCGGGAATCGCGACCGTGTCGCCCACGGTGACGGGGTCGACCACCGAGGCGCGGATGGTCTCGCCGGTCGCGCTGGCGTGGCTGGACGCGGTATCGAGCAGGCGCACGGTGAAAACCGTGCCTGGCGGCACGGTCACCGACTCCGGCTCGCGCTGGAGGATGCGTTCGAGGAACCCGGGCTCGGCGCTGGTCTCGGCGACCCGCTCCTCGGCCTGCTCGGCGGCGGTCGTCTCGTCGGCGGCGCCCGCCTGCTCGGCGGCTGCGCTCTCCAACTCGAAGGTGCAAGCGGAGTTCGCACCGGCGAAGAAGACCAGCATCAACAAGAGCGCGGGGAACGGCACGGGAAGGCCGCGACGGCCTCCCGATCGGTACACGGTGAACATCAACATCGTCAAAAACCTCCTTGAAGAGCCCCGGTGTGGGGCTCGGAGGAGGTATCAGCAAAAGACGGGCCAGGTGGGACGGGAGAGGCGGAGGCGGCCTTGCCGCGGCTTGGCAGCTCAGATACAATGCGCCGTCCCGCTGCGGCGGGACGCCTACCTCGTGGGGCAGTAGCTCAGCTGGGAGAGCACCACGTTCGCAACGTGGGGGTCGAGGGTTCGAGTCCCTTCTGCTCCACCAACCCTCCTAGATAGAGCCACTTAACCAGTACAGCTCAAGAGCTGGCTGGTCCGTCGGCGTGGCGTGTCATCAGGGTGTCACCACCGCGGACAGGCGCTTCCACCTCTATTGAGACCGCTCGGTCGATCCTGGCGCGGGCTTCGGCTTCGCATCAGCGTCTTCCGACCTCCTTCCCGGGGGGAGCGGGCGTTCGAAGGGCGGGAGCTGCTTGGCCGGAGCGATTCAGCCGCCCTGAAGACGGTCGATCGCAAGATCCACGATCGCCGGAGTGACGAACAAGCTACTGACTGCGGCCAACCGCCGGAGATGGAACTCCGCCTCCTCGCGGGTGATCCGACCCATGCGGTGGGCCCTGGCGATGACGCCCAGCGAGCCGATCGGGGTCAGCCCGAGAGCCTTCGCGGCTTGGCGCACGGCGAGATCGTCGGTGATGAGCACCTCCACCCCGAGCTTCGAACACAGCAGCAGGCTCTCCCGTTCGGCGCCATGGAGTTTCTGGAGCCCGTTCTTGGCGGCGAACTCCTCCACCTCCGCGCGCGGAAGGGTGTGCCGGTCGGCGCGACCGAGTTCGGAGCGGATTGAGGCAGGCCGTTGCGCCTCCTGCCAGACGCCCTCAGGTACGTGAAACTCGTCGAAGATCGCGAGAAGCTGGAGGCAGCCGATTTCGGCGAGATGAATGAGGGGACCCGTGTCGGCGACGGCCGCTAGTCGCCCATCGCCCACGCCAGATCCTCGGTCATCGCCTGCTTCTGGCGCTCCGCCAACTCAACCCAGTCGATCCCGACGGACTCCACAGCTTGTTCCCTGGGGATCTCGCCGCGGACGTATTGCCCGAGGACGTGCTCTCGCCAGAGCTGCCGGAGCCCTGCTTCGAAGGCCATCGTCATGACCTCGGTTTCGGGCTTCTGGTACTCCCGCGCCAGGGTCTCGAGGTACGCGAGTGGGCTGGTCATGGATGAATGAGTGCGCTGGCCCGCGGGAGCCGGGTCACGGCACGGTGACCTCGACCTCGATGAGCTCGGCCGCGGTTTCGGCAGGGATCGGGATTCCCTCTTTGTTGGCGGCCTCCAGGTACCCGAGGATCGCCTCTCGGGTCTGAGCCAAAGCCTCCTCGGGGGTATCGCCGAAGGTCGACAGGTCTCGTAGGGCGGGAACGAGGGTAACCCATGCCTGGGATTCGGGATCCGAGTCGACGACGACGCGGAATTGGCGGCTAGGCATGATCTCGATCCTCGGCTGCTCCGGCGAGAATACCGCATCTGACCCGAGGCGGCCGATCGGGGACGTTCTGTCACCCTGGACGACAGGCCAGCTCTTCAGGTGTCGGCCTGCCGCTCGGGGCGATGAGCGAACGCTCCACGACCGTGCTCAGAGCGGTGACGCTACCGCCCAGATCGCCTTCGCTTCGACCAGCACGCCGCCGAGATGGTTCCAACTGAGGCCGGTCTGCTCCACCAGATCTTCGCTTGCGCTCGGATCGGGCGGAGCCGGGACCGCTTTCTTCGGGGTGCTCGGGTACGACCGGCCGCTCGGCGAGCGGCGATACAGGTCGCGAGCTCTTCGTTCGACCGCCTACGCCCTCTCGCCTCGCCGGTGCTCCGCCTGGGCTGAGGATCGCGGTACCCTGGTGGTCTTCTACCGCGGCCACTGGTGACCCTTCTGCCGCGGCGAGCTGGTCGAGCTCCAAGAGAACCTCCAGGCCTACCGGGAGCGGGGCGTTCGGGTGGTCGCAATTGCGCCGCGTCGTCTCCTCACACCGGCCGCACGGGGTGGCGGAGGATCGTGCGGAGGCGGTCGGGGGGGACTCGGCGGGGGTCGCTGAGGTAGATCTCGTGGTGGCGGCCGTGGAGGGCGAGGTCGCGGCTCGCGGCGAAGGCCCTCATCCGCTCGATGGTGCGGGCCTCGTCCTCGTAGGGGCCGACGTGGAGGGCCTGGACGCAGGTGCCCTCGGCGAGCGGGAGCAGGCCGACGGCGTCGAAGTCGCCCTCCTTGCCCTTTTCGCGCAGCGACCGTCGCGCCTCGGTCAGGTCCTTCTCGGCGATGAAGTCGGGCATGCGGATCATCAGCGTCCAGCGCCAGGAGTCGGCCGGGGCGAGCGGCGTGACGGGCGCGTCCCACAGCGCCTCGAGCTTGCAGACGGTGAAGTCGCGGCCGGCGGACTTGCTCTGGAACTTGATCGTGTAGGCCATGGCGTAGAGGGCGCCGATCCTGGCCTCGAACTCGCCGCTGCCGGGCTCGCCGGAGCCGTCGACGGCCAGGTAGAGGGCGGGGGCGGTCTCGACGAGCGCCGGCTGTCTCGGGGCGGCGTACTCCGCCTTGTGCAGGGCGTAGAGGTCGACCTTGTCGTGCTCCGCTTTCGGCATCGTCAGCTCCCCGGGGTGGTCTCGTCGCGGATCCGCACCCAGATCTCCGTCAGGAGACCCTCGGGCTCGGTGCAGTCCGGGTCGTTGAGATAGAACTCGAGGCAGGGCGGATCGCCCGGCTCGTGGTCCCGGCCCGCGAACCAGCGGCCGAACAGCGCCGCGTAGGTGTCGCCGAGCGCCTCGTACGGTCCCTCGTGGAGGGTGACCGCGAAGCGTCCGCCCGTGATCGTCTGGACGCCAATCTCGCCGTCGCCGGCGATCTCGGAGTCGACCGTGACGCAGGCGTCGTAGCGGATCTTGTCCGCCGGCGTGACCTCCGGATCGTCGTAGCACGCTCCGAAGAAGCGCGTCCGCGGGCCGAGCAGGCCCTCCGTCCCGGCCCACTCCATCAGCCGCTCCCAGGTCTCCCCGACCTCCTCGAACGGCCCGACGTGACGCATGAAGGCGACCCGCTCCGGGTCGAGACGGCGAACGGAGACGTCGAGAGGCTCCTGCCCGACGCCCATCGGGGTGAACGTGACTTCCGCCCCACCGCCGGAAAAGTGGACGCTGGCGGGCGACTCGACCCGTGCGCCGAATCCCTTCTCCTCGCGGAACGCCGACGGCGGGCGGCCGAACGCGCTCCGGAACGCGCGCGTGAACGACTCGTGGTTCTCGTACCCCGCCTCGAACGCGATGTCGACGATCGCCCGGTCGGTGTGGCGCAGGCGCATCGCCGCCCGCTCGAGCCGCAGCCGCCGGACGTGCTGCATCACCGACTCGCCGACCATCCCGCGGAAGACGCGGTGGAAGTGGAACGGCGAGAAGTGCGCGACCGCCGCCAGCTCCTCGAGCAGCAGGGTCTCGTCGAGCCTCTCCTGGATGTGCGCCAGCACCCGGCCGATCCGCCGGGAGTAGTCGTTCCGGGTCTCGGGTCGCGTCTCGATCACGTCGAGCCGAGCCTACCGCCGACGACCGCGCGGGCGGTTGACCGTTCTTGCGGAGATCCGCGGCGTCTCAGAGCCGCGCCGTCCGCAGCCGCAGGGCGTTGGCGACCACCGAGACCGAGCTGAAGCTCATCGCGGCGGCGGCGATCATCGGGGAGAGGAGGATGCCGAAGAAGGGGTAGAGGACGCCGGCGGCGATCGGCACGCCGAGGGCGTTGTAGACGAAGGCGAAGAAGAGGTTCTGCTTGATGTTGCCCATGGTCGCCTGGGACAGGCGGCGGGCACGGACGATCCCTGTGAGGTCGCCCTTGACCAGGGTGACGCCGGCGCTCTCCATCGCGACGTCGGTACCGGTGCCCATGGCGATGCCGACGTCCGCCCGGGCGAGCGCCGGGGCGTCGTTGATGCCGTCGCCGGCCATCGCCACCACCCGGCCCTCGGCCTGAAGGCGCTTCACGGCATCGACCTTCTGTTCGGGCAGCACCTCGGCGATCACCTCGTCGATGCGGAGCTTGCCCGCCACCGCCTCGGCGGTGGTGCGGCTGTCGCCGGTGAGCATGACGATCCGGACGCCCGCCCGGTGGAGCGCCTCGATCGCCTCCGGGGTGGTTTCCTTGATCGGGTCGGCGACCCCGAGCAGGCCCGCCGCCCGGCCGTCGACGGCAACGAACATCACCGTCTGCCCCTCCCCGCGGAGCTGCTCGGCCCGCGCCGCCAGCTCGCCCGGGTCGATCCCGAGCTGGTCGAGCAGCGCCCGGTTGCCCAGCGCCACCCGCCGGCCGTCGACCCGGCCGGTGACCCCCTTGCCGGTGACCGACTCGAACTCCTCGGCCGGCGGGATCTCGACGCCCCGGGCCTCGGCGCCGGCGACGATCGCCGCCGCCAGCGGGTGCTCGCTGGCGCGCTCGAGTCCGGCGGCGAGGCGCAGCAGCTCGGACTCGTCGGTGCCCGGCTCGGACGCCACGGTCACCAGCTCGGGCCGGCCGACGGTCAGCGTCCCGGTCTTGTCGACCACCAGGGTGTCGACCTCGCGGAGCTTCTCGATCGCCTCGGCGTTCTTGAACAGCACGCCGGCCGTGGCCCCCTTGCCGGCGGCGACCATGATCGACATCGGGGTGGCCAGCCCGAGCGCGCAAGGGCAGGCGATGATCAGCACCGCGACGGCGTTGATCAGGGCGTAGGCCATCGCCGACTCGATGCCCGCAAGCGCCCAGACAACGAAGGTGACGACGGCGACCAGGATGACCGCCGGCACGAACCAGGCCGCCACGACGTCGGCCAGCCGCTGGATCGGAGCGCGCGAGCGCTGCGCCTCGGCGACCATCTGGACGATGCGGGCGAGCAGGGTGTCGGCGCCGACCCGCTCGGCCTCCATCACCAGGGCGCCGGTGCCGTTGACGGTGGCGCCGATCACCCGCTCGCCGGGGCCCTTCTCCACCGGGATCGGCTCGCCGGTGACCATCGACTCGTCGACGCTGCTCCCGCCCTCGACCACGGTGCCGTCGACCGGCACCTTCTCGCCGGGCCGCACCCGCAGCCGGTCGCCGGGCCGCACCTGGTCGAGCGGCACGTCGCGCTCGGTGCCGTCGGGTTCGATCCGCCGCGCGGTCTTGGGCGCCAGGCCGAGCAGCGCGCGGATCGCGGCACCGGTGCGGCTCCTGGCGCGCAGCTCGAGCACCTGGCCGAGCAGGACGAGGGTGACGATCACCGCCGCCGCCTCGTAGTAGACGCCGACGTGCCCTTCCTCGCCGCGGAAGGACGCGGGGAAGATCCCCGGCGCCACGGTCGCCACCACGCTGTAGGCGTAGGCGACGCCGACGCCGAGGCCGATCAGAGTGAACATGTTGAGGCTCTTGTGGGCGATCGAGCGGTAGCCGCGGACGAAGAACGGCCAGCCGCCCCAGAGCACCACCGGCGTTGCCAGGGCGAGCTCGATCCAGGGCCGGGCGCCGCTAGCCATCAGCGACGCGATCCACTCCCCCGGTAGATACATCCCCATCGCGAGGAGGACCAGGGGCAGGGTCAGCGCCGCGCCGACCCAGAACCGCCGCGTCATGTCGATCAGCTCCGGATTCTCCTCCTCCTCGGCGTTGACCGTCCGCGGCTCCAGCGCCATGCCGCAGATCGGGCAGCTCCCGGGCGCGTCGCGGACGATTTCCGGGTGCATCGGGCAGGTCCACTCGGTGCGGCTCGCCGGCGCCGGCGCTTCGGCGGGCTCGAGCGCCATGCCGCACTTCGGGCAATCACCCGGTCCCTCTCGGCGGACCTCGGGATGCATCGGGCAGGTGTGAATGGCGTCACGCACGGCGGCGTCGATCCTCGCGACGCATTCTAGGCCGCCGCCGCCGCCGGAGCACGAGCCCGTAGACGACGGCGTTGAGGACCAGTACCCCGGCGGCCATCGCGAGCTGCAGCTCCCGCGTCAGGCCGGGTGGGTAGAGCAGCGGGATGACGTAGTGGTCGAGGAACCCCTCCTCGTAGCCGGCCTCGCCGGCGCGGCGGCGGAGCGCGACCTCGAGCGGCGTCAGCGGGCAGGTCCAGCCGCGCCACTCGATCAGCGCGCCCCAGACGACAGCCGGCAGGTGGAGCCAGGCGACCCGCGGCCAACGCAGGGCGAGCAGGCCGCCGCAAACCACGAACAGGACGAAGGCGAGGTGGAGGCCGACGACCAGGTCGGCGAGCAGCGAGTAGCCCACGCCGGCCAGGATAGGCCAGCGGGTCGGGGATCCGCCACTCGGTCAGGGCATGGTCGCCGACCAGGCCGCGGTGTCCCCGCCCTCGAAGCCGTCGGCGAACAGGGCGCCCGCGTACTTGACGATCGCCCAGTCGGTCTCGAGCGAGCTACCGCCCGGCCGCACCGCCCCGCCGACCAGGACGTTGCCTGCGGAATCGACGACGACGGCCATCGGCCGGTCGTGGGCCTCCTCGCCGCCCTCACCGAACGGCTGCTCCCAGGCCAGCGCGCCGTCCGCGGCCTCCAGCCGGTAGGTCAGGAAGTCGTAACCCCGGCCGGGCAGGGCGTCGTACGCGGCGACATAGGCGTTGCCGGCGGCGTCGACGTCCAGGGGACGCGCCGCTTCGCCGGCGATCGACACGCCGTCGTGGAGGTGGTCCCAGAGCAACGCCCCGCCCGGCTCGAAGCGTGCGGTGAGCGCGTCATCGGATCCGGTCGCCAACAGGTAGGCGCTTCCGTCGGCGCCGATCGCGAGACCGTGGACGTCCTCGGGGATCCCCGCCGCGGGATGATCGGCGGTCCCGGTCCAGTCGTGGGAGCCATCGGGCAGGAGCTTGACGATCGCGGCGTGCCACTCGGCGCCGGGAAGGGTGAGCAAGCGCCCGGCGACGTGGGGATGGCCGGCGGCGTCCAGTGCCAGGGCCGCGGCGCGGTCGGCGCCCCCGGCGCCGCCGTCGATCAGCTCGGTCCACAGCTCGTCGCCGTCGGCGTCGTACTTGATCACCACGAGGTCGTCGCCGAACGGCGAGAGCACGCCCGCGGTGCCGGCCACGTAGACATTGCCGTCCGCGTCGACCGCGATGCCGGCCGACTCGTCCTCGCCGCCGGCAGGACCGTCGAAGCGGCGCGCCCACAGCTCGTTGCCGGCGGCGTCGTACTTGATGGCGAGGATGTCCCAGTCGCCGCCGTCGCCGGCCGAGAGCGCGGCGACGTAGACGTTGCCGGCGGCGTCCGCGGTGACGTCGACGCCAGCATCGAAGCCGCCCGTGCCGTCGTGGCTGGCGCTCCAGAGGAGGTTCCCCTGCGCGTCGTACTCGAGGACCAGCACGTCCGGGCCGGTGCTGGGCGGGCTCGTCGTCGAGCGCTGGCCGGTCACCCGGCAGCGGCCGCTGTCGTCGAGGAAGACGCGCAGCCCCTGCTCGTTGCCCCCCGACTCGGGAGCCAGGTACTGATGCCGCCACCGCTCGGTGCCGTCGCTCTCGAAGAAGACGGTCGCCGCCGCGAAGGCGCCTCCGTCGACCATACTCCCGCCGGTCGCGCAGACCTCGCCGCTGGAGTTGACCGCGAGGTCGCTCAGCACGTCGGTCGCGAACGGCTCGCCCCGGCCGTCGTAGTAGGTGACCCAGAGCGTCGACGGCGGCACCCCCGCGGTGGCGAGCGCCGCGGAGGTCGCGAGAAGCACGAGCGAACGGAGCGCCACGCCGAGGGCGCTGCGGGATCGTGGGGGGAGCTTCGAGTGGTCAGGCATCATCTCATCCTCCGGCCCCACCCTAGCGGCATCAGAATGACCGTCAGATGACGCACGTCTTGAATGCCGGCGGCCCGCCGGCAGGGCGCCCGGTCAGGGCGTGGCCGCCGACCAGCCCGAGGTGTCGCCGCTCTCGCAGCCGAGCGCTGCGCCGCAAGGCGCAGGGCGAACGCCTGTGAGCGGGGTCTCTACGGTGGGGTCGTAGACCACGCCGTAGTGTCGCCGCTCTCGAAGCCGTCGGCGAACAGCGCCACCGGCCCCGGAGTGCCGGCACGCAGGTAGGAGCCGCGCCCGGTCGCCCACTCGACGCGGCCGCCGGCGGTGCCGGGGAGGTCGTAGGCGACGACGCCCGAGAACGCTGTCTGGAGCACCGCCTCGAGGTCGGGGTCGGCGTCGAGGTTCGCCAGCGTCGGCGCCGCGAGGGCGCCGTTCCAGCTCGCCGCGCCGAGGGCGGCGGGAAGCGGGACTTGGTGCAGCAGGGCGCCGGTCGAATCGAGCACGTAGAACGAGCCGTCAGCGTTCGAGCCCTTCTGGGTCCAGGTGGTGAACAGCACCTCGGCGTCGCCGTCGCCGTCCAG
>Ga0256864_1000474_pt1 | contig 14509 bp, 17 predicted proteins | sample RVTome_11_FD_187336 | JGI IMG/M metagenome (GOLD analysis project Ga0256864, IMG submission 187336) | Soil microbial communities from uranium-contaminated site in the Upper Colorado River Basin, Wyoming, United States - RVT147D111 HiSeq ... | reverse complement strand
TCTTCCCTCGAAAGCGCCTCAGAAGGATATCATTCGCTTATGTAGACACCCTCGGTTGTTTCGGCTTGTTCTTCTACCTCAGGCAAAACCTCTCCCTTGTAAATCCATACCTTTACGCCGATTTGGCCGTATGTAGTATTCGCTTCGGCTAGAGCGAAATCGATATCAGCACGCAGGGTCTGACGAGGCACCCGTCCCTCACGCATGTGTACCGTTCTGGCCATCTCTGCACCGCTCAAGCGTCCACCAACCTCAACACGAACGCCCTCTGCCCCCTGCCGCATAGCCTGCTGGATGGCGCGCTTCATGGCCCGGGAGTAACTGATGCGCCGTACTAACTGCTCGGCGATATTGTGCGCTACCAGGTAAGCATCCAGATCCGGAGACTTTATCTCCTTGACATCCAGGTCAATCTTCTTGCCAACCATGGCTTCCAATTCGGCGCGCAACTTCTTGACGTTTTCGCCCTTACGCCCAATCAAAACGCCGGGTTTGGCGGTATGGACGGTAATCTTAACCTTGCCAGGGAAGCGCTCAATCTCAATCCGAGAAACTCCTGCCCGAGGCGATTGCTCGCGAATTAAATTCCGGATCTCAAAATCCTGATGCAGTTGGTTTACATAATCTTCGCCTTCGGCGTACCAGCGACCTTCCCATGTTTTGTTGATCTTTAACCGAAAACCGGTTGGATGTACTTTTCGACCCATTATTTCTCCTTTTCAATTGTGAAAACGCGGATCTGGAAAGCTTTCACAGCAGCTCTAGCTATGCCTCTTCGCGCTCTCGTAAAATTACTGTAATATGCGAGGAGCGTCTTAAAATCGGTTTGAAGCGACCGCGTGCGCCAAATCTCCGCCATCGACGTGTCGGAGCATTGTCCGCAAAAATACTGTAGACGTAGAGATCATCCCGGCTAACACCGAAGTTTTCTTCGGCGTTAGCCATCGCCGATGCCAGCACCTTTGAGATCGGACCAGCGGCACGATTCGGCGTAAATTTCAGAATGTCCAAAGCCTCGAGCACACTTCTGCCTCTCACCAGGTCTACGACCAACCGCGCCTTTTGCGGAGAAATCGGAATGTAGCGAGCGTGAGCGCGAATATCCTCTGCCATATGCTACCTCCGCACCTTCTTCTCAGCGAGGTGACCGCGGAAAGTACGTGTCGGCGCAAATTCTCCCAGACGATGTCCAACCATGTTCTCCGTAATGTAGATCGGGACATGACGGCGACCGTCATGGACCGCGATGGTATGTCCAACCATTTGGGGAAAGATCATGCTCGCCCGGCTCCAGGTACGGATGACCTTTTTCTCGCCGCGTTCATTCATCGCTTCAATTTTGTTCAGCAATTTCAGGTCCACGAATGGACCTTTTTTCAAAGATCGACCCATAATAATCCAATCTCCAACAGAGAAAATCTTGATCGTCCCAGAAGATTACCGGCGTTTCTTTCGCCGTCTGCGAACGATATATTTGTCGGTGCTCTTATTCTTCCGCGTCTTGGCGCCCAGGGTTGGTTTACCCCAAGGGCTCTTTGGCCCTGGTAAACCAACCGGCGTACGACCTTCACCACCGCCATGAGGATGGTCGCGCGGAGACATTGCAGAGCCGCGCACAGTGGGTCGAACGCCTAGATGACGTTTGCGACCCGCCTTGCCCAGCTTGATGTTGCTGTTGTCCAGGTTACCCACCTGGCCAACGGTTGCGTAACAGGCCTGGCGCACCAGGCGTACCTCTCCGGATGGCAGCCGAATTTGAGCATAATCGCCTTCTTTTGCCTGAATCTGAGCCGCGCCGCCCGCAGCCCGCACCAGCTGCCCGCCTTGACCTTCGTTTAGCTCGATATTATGTACCAGGGTGCCCACCGGAATATTGGAAATGGGTAGACTGTTCCCAGGGCGGATGTCAGCTGTTGATCCCGCCATCACGGTATCGCCAACCCGGAGACCCAGTGGAGCAATGATATAGCGCTTCTCACCATCCACGTAGTTGAGCAGTGCCAGTCGAGCGGTGCGGTTTGGATCGTACTCGATCGCCGCGACCTTTGCGGGGATACCACGCTTATCACGTCTGAAATCCACCAGACGGATGTGACGCCGGTGACCGCCGCCTCGATGGCGAACGGTAATTCGACCGTATATGTTCCGCCCACCCGATTTACGGCGTGGTACCAGCAGGGAGCGCTCCGGCTCGGTCTTGGTAATTTCCTCAAAAGTATGACCGACCATCCCCCGCTGACTCGGTGTAACCGGCTTATATTTCTTTACTGCCATTATCGTACCCCTTCGAATACTTCAATTCGATCGCCCGGCGCCAGCGTGACAAGGGCCTTTTTATAGCCGCTGCGGCGCGTCAAGACCCGCCGACTGCGCCATCTACGGCTGCGCTTCGCCGGTACGTTCATCACGTTTACCTTCACAACTTCGACATCAAAAATCAGTTCCACAGCATCTTTGATCAAACCCTTGGTGGCATCATCTGCAACCTCAAAAGCATATTGGTTGAGCTCACCAGCTTGAAAGCTTGATTTTTCTGTTATTAACGGACGGCGAAGTACATCATGTATCGTGGCCATGTTCCTCTCTCACCTAACCTAAATACGAATTGATCGCGTCAATTGCCCCAACGGGCATCACGACCTTATCGTAACCAAGCAAATCGCGCACGTTCAGGTAATTCGCCATTAACATCTTCACATTAGGGATGTTGTTGATCGTCCGCCGGACCACATCGTACTGGTCGCCCTTTTCAGGAATTAAGATCAATACGCTTGCATCTCCTACCAGGCTGTTCAATGCCTGAATCATCAAGCGTGTTTTCGGCTCGGCCAAATTAATCTCGTCCACCACCACGATTTGATTTTCGGCGGCTTTTACCGATAACGCGGATCGCAGGGCTGCCCGGCGCATTTTCTTGGGCATATCTTTTACATAACTCCGTGGTTTGGGTGTGTGGACTTTGCCACCTCCAACCCACTGCGGCGCCCGAATCGAACCTTGCCGCGCTCGCCCGGTACCTTTCTGGCGCCAGGGTTTTCGACCGCCACCAGCTACCTCGCTGCGCGTTTTTGTATTGTGAGTTCCCAGGCGCGCATTAGCCATCTGGCGCACATAAGCCTGGTGCATCAAATCTACGTTTATTGGCGCCTCGAAGATCGCCTCCGGCAATTCAACGGTGCGGACCTTCTTTCCTTCAATGTTTAACACATCTACTTTCATAGTCGCTGCTCCACCTATCGCTTGCGCGCCTCTTTGATCATCAACGGGCCACCTTTAGGTCCAGGCACCGCCCCGCGCACAGCCAATAGATTGCGCTCAGGATCCACCAGGACCACCCTCAAATTTTGGACGGTTACCCGTTCGTGACCCATATGTCCCGGCCCGCGAGCGCCCTTAAAAACCCGGCCAGGTGTAGTGCCAGAACCTCGCGATCCGGGCGCCCGCCAGCGATCTGATTGGCCATGCGTTTTTGGACCACCAGCGAAGCCGTGCCGCTTGACAGCGCCTGCGAATCCCTTGCCTTTGCTGATCCCGGTCACATCCACATTGTCTCCAATCACAAAAATATCGACGTTGACCGTGTCTCCTTCCTCAATTTGCGGTTCTTTAACCCGGAACTCACGCAGATAACGCAGAGGCGGCATATTGTTCTTTTTTAGGTGTCCGAGACGCCCACCGCTCAATCGCTTCGGTTTAATCTCTTCGAAACCGAGCTGCACGGCAGAATAACCGTCATTCTCCGCAACACGAATTTGGGTAACATAGCAAGGCCCAGCTTCGATAAGAGTTGCCGGAATAGCAGTACCGTTCTCATCGAAAATCTGGGTCATACCGATTTTCTTTCCTATAAGCCCTTTCAACATCTCGATTTTCTCCTGGTCATATAGTTTCCGGGGACTGTCGGCCTGGGCTTTGCTGCATCATCCCCATCGGCAATCTAGTTAGCTGCACGGCCGCGGATCTTTGTTATTTTAAGTCCACGCACCGGACTGCTCTTGCACTGCCTGGTTGTCGAGCTCAAGTGCTTCGACAGAAATTTAGTTGTTAATCCCGGTTAAATCTTAATCTCAATATCTACGCCAGCAGGGAGGTTCAACCTCATCAGCATATCGATGGTTTTGGAATCGGGATCCAAAACATCAATCAGGCGATTATGTGTCCGAATCTCAAAATGCTCGTGCGAGTCTTTGTCGATGAAGGTGGAACGACGAACCGTAAATCGCTCGGTTTTGGTCGGCAAAGGCACCGGACCTACAACACGCGCACCTGTGCGTTCCGCAGTCTCGACAATGCGCTTAGCGGATTGATCTAAGACCCGATGATCATAGGCCTTGAGCCGGATGCGAATCTTTTGTTTGGCCATAATTCACCTATTCAATGATCTTGGTGATGACGCCGGCGCCGACGGTCAGGCCGCCTTCCCGGATGGCGAACTTGGAGCCCTGCTCGAGGGCCACGGGCACGATCAACTCCACTTCCAGGTTGACGTTGTCGCCCGGCATGACCATCTCGACGCCTTCCGGCAGTTTGATGTTGCCGGTCACGTCCATGGTGCGGATGTAGAACTGCGGGCGGTAGCCTTCAAAGAAGGCTTTATGCCGGCCGCCTTCTTCCTTGCGCAGCACGTACACTTCGCTCATGAAGCGGGTGTGCGGCGTGATGCTGCCCGGCTTGGCGATCACCATGCCGCGCTCCACATCTTCCCGGTCGATGCCCCGCAAGAGCAGCCCGACGTTGTCGCCCGCCTGCCCCTGGTCCAGGGTCTTGTGGAACATCTCCACGCCGGTCACCACCGAAGCCACGCTCTTCTCGCGCAGCCCGACGATCTCCACCGGCTCGCCCACCTTGACCATGCCCCGCTCGATCCGCCCGGTCACCACCGTGCCCCGCCCTTTGATCGAGAACACATCCTCCACCGGCATCATGAAGGGCTTTTCCACCTCCCGCACCGGCTCAGGAATGTACTCGTCCACCACCCGCAACAACTCCTTGATGCTGGCGTAATCGGCATGCTCCGGGTCGCTCTCCTTGCTCTCCAACGCCCGCAGCGCACTGCCGTGCACGATGGGGGTCTCATCCCCAGGAAATCCGTACTCGTCCAGCAACTCGCGCAACTCCAACTCCACCAACTCCAACAACTCCGCATCGTCCATCATGTCCACCTTGTTCAGGTACACCACGATGGCCGGCACTTCCACCTGCCGCGCTAACAGCACGTGCTCCCGCGTCTGCGGCATCGGCCCGTCCGGCGCCGCCACCACCAGGATCGCCCCATCCACCTGCGCCGCTCCCGTGATCATGTTCTTGATGTAGTCCCGGTGCCCCGGCATGTCCACGTGCGCATAGTGCCGCTTCGCCGTCTCATACTCCACGTGCGCTATGTTGATCGTGATGCCGCGCTCCTTCTCCTCCGGCGCATTGTCGATCGACTCAAACGCCCGGAATTCCCCGTACCCTTGCATCGCACTGTACTTCGTGATCGCCGCCGTCAACGTCGTCTTCCCATGATCGATGTGCCCCATCGTCCCCACGTTCATATGCGGCTTCGTCCGCTCAAATTTTCGCTTCGCCATAAAATGCCTTCTCCTTTTTAACGAAAAAGAGTATTGCAGTAAATAATTTTCAGCAACGAGAGCCCTCAATGGGACTTGAACCCATGACCTCGTTCTTACCAAGAACGCGCTCTACCGTCTGAGCTATGAGGGCGTTTAGTCAATTAGTCACTCAGTCTATTAGTCCTCGATCTTGAATAAACTAATGCCTAATCGCCTAATTGACTACTCGACTGGCAGTGTGGGCGGTGAAGGATTCGAACCTCCGAAGGCTTCTGCCAACTGATTTACAGTCAGTCCCCTTTGGCCACTTGGGTAACCGCCCAAAGCCGACGATGGGAATCGAACCCATAACCTACCACTTACAAAGCGGTTGCTCTGCCGATTGAGCTACGTCGGCAAAATGTTAAAGTGCCTGTTCCAAGGCGATAGGCATTATACCAGAGGGGCTTCTTGACGACAAGGTTATATAAAACCCCTGGCTATTTTCCTGCTGATTCGACCGCCTTCCGGCAGAGGGGGTATGAATCAGCCCGGTTTAGGATTTAGGCTGAGGAAAACCTCTCGGAATCTCCCGTAACGGGGGTGGAGTCTATCAGGAATCTGGCCGGTCGTCAATAGCTCGCTAGCCGAGATGGCTAGCCGAGGCGGCCGGCAAAATTTCGCGCCTGCCACGCCAGATACAGGGCGACTGATCCGGCCACGGCCGCGTTCAATGAATCGATTTCTCCGCGCATCGGCAACCGCATAAGCAGGTCGCAGGATTCACGCACCAACCTGCGCATCCCTTCCCCTTCATTGCCGACGACCAGGGCTAAAGCGCCGTCCAACCGTACCTTATCCGGCACCTGTGCTTCAGAACCACTGTCCAGCCCGATTACCCAGATGCCTTCTTCTTTCAACACTTCGATAGCTTGAGCGAGATTGGTTTGGTTGATCAGCAAATGCTCGCTGGCGCCTGAAGAGGCGCTTACCACCGCTGGAGTAACCGTCGCCGTCCGGCGGTACGGCAGCAATACCCCATGCACACCGACGATTTCGGCAGTGCGCAGCAGTGTGCCCAAATTTTGCGGATCCTGGAGGGTGTCGAGAATGAGAACAAGCGGCGGCTCCTGATGCCGGCTGGCTCGCTCTAAGATATCGATCAAGTCGCAGTACTGATAACCGCTGACCTGCAGGGCCACGCCCTGATGACCGGCGTCCAATGATTCCAGCTGCTTGCGGGGCACCCGCTCAACCGGGATATTCGCCATGCGGCTCAGTGTTAAAATTTCATCCAGACGGCCTTTTTCAGCTACGCCCTCGGCTATCTGAAGGCGGAAGAACTGCCGCCTTCCAGCCTGCAGAGTTTCATAAACCGGATTTCGTCCGGTAATCCATTCTTTCATTCATTTCCATCGCCAGATGGTGCCCTCTTTCGTATCTTCCAGCGTGATGCCCAACTCGGCCAGCCGGTCCCGGATCATGTCGGAAAGCGACCACAGCTTCTGCTTACGCAGTTCTTGGCGGATTTCCAAAAGAAGCTCCACGAACGGCGCGATTTCGCCGGTCTCTTTTTTTGGTTTTTCTAGTTGTAAACCGAGTACGCCGCTCAACTCCAATAAAAGAACCTGGGCCGGTTGGAGAGTATCTTGATCGGCGCCCGCGTCTCGAGCCTGATTGATCGCCCTGACCAGATCGAACAAATGCCCAAGGGCCCCTGCCGTATTGAAATCATCGTCCATCGAGACCAGGAAAGCCTGGCGAGTGGCGTAAACCTGATCCTGCAATGCTTTTCCGATATCCTCAGATGTTTGCTGGGATGTCTGGTCGGCGGTTAAATATGCCGGTCTAAGCGCCGTGCGCAGGCGTTCCAGGGAGCGTTCGGCTTGTTCGATAACCTCGCCATTGAACGTCAGCGGATTGCGATAGTTCGCGTTAAGCACCATCATGCGCAGTACATCCGGCTCGTGATCGGCAAGAAACTCTTCGACGGTGACCAGGTTGCCGAGCGATTTGGACATCTTCTCACCGGATAGCTGCAACATGCCGTTGTGCAACCAGTAGCGGGCAAAAGATTTACCCGTCAGGCTCTCGGTCTGCGCGATCTCGTTTTCGTGGTGAGGAAAGATCAGATCGTTACCTCCGCCATGAATATCGATCTGTTCGCCTAAATGATGCAAATTCATTGCCGAGCACTCGATGTGCCAGCCTGGTCGCCCGGGACCCCAGGGACTGGCCCAGACAGGCTCACCCGGCTTGGATGCCTTCCATAAGGCGAAGTCCAGCGGGTTCCGTTTGCGCTCATCCACCTCTACTCTGGCACCCGCTTGCATATCCTCCAGTTTGCGCCCGGATAGTCTCCCGTAATCTTCGTCGCTCTCGACGCTAAAATATACGTTGCCCTCCGCCTCATAGGCGTATCCTTTTTCAATCAATCCATTGATCATCGAGATGATATTGTCAATTTCGTCGGTGGCGCGCGGATAGACGGATGCCGGCAGAACGTTGAGATCTGCAATATGCCCGTCGTATTCCTGGATATAGCGTTGGGCCAGCGCTAAGGGGTCTTCTCCCTCCTGATTAGCGCGCTGGATGATCTTGTCATCCACGTCGGTGTAGTTCATCACGTGACGGACCCGATAGCCCCGATATTCCAGGTAGCGGCGAATGACATCAAAGACTATGGTCGACATGGCGTGCCCAACATGCGCTTTATCGTAGACCGTCGGACCGCACACGTACAGATCGACCTGACCGGGTTTCAGTGTCTCAAATTCTTCTTTCCTGCGTGTCAGCGTGTTATAAACACGTAAAGCCATGACTTATTCCTTAAAATTCAACTCGCTTGGTCTCCCATGCGGGCGAAGATCATGCGCCCGGCGGCAGTCTGCAATACTTTGGTTACCATTGCGGTAACTTCCTGATTAAGATACGCACGTCCGTCTTCGATAACGACCATGGTTCCATCGTCCAGGTAGCCCACGCCCTGCCCGCTTTCTTTGCCCTCCTGAATGACGCTCACGGTGATCGGTTCGCCGGGTAAAAGCACGGATTTTACGGCATTGGCCAGTTCATTGACGTTGAGCACGGGCACGCCCTGGAGCTCGGCGACGCGGTTTAAATTGTAATCGTTGGTTAATACCGGGCAGCGCAGCTGCCGCGCCAGGATCACCAGTTTATCATCTACCTCTTTCACACCTTCTACATCAATATCGCTGATGCGGACGGGGATGCTCGATTCTTTCTGTAGCTCCGACAAAACTTCCATGCCGCGGCGCCCGCGCTGCCGGCGCAAGCTATCCGCCGAATCGGCAATGTACTGCAGCTCATTAAGCACGAAGCGTGGGATGAGCAGGGTGCCGACCAGGAAGCCTGTTCGAGCGATGTCTCCAATCCGACCATCGATGATCACGCTGGTATCGAGTAAAATTGTGCGATTGGTCGCCTGCTCTTGAGTTGATTTTTCTTCCCCGACGGGAATATTGACCCGCATTACAGAGAAAATGTCGCTCTGGCGCATTACAAAGACGGACACGCCAAAGTAGCCAAACACGATAACGCCAACAAACGGAAGCAAGTCTCCAAACGGAGGAGGAAGTAAGGACAGTGGGAAGGCCAGTAGAGCGGCGATCAGCAGGCCGACAATTAGCCCCACCAATCCGGCGACCAATGTTTGCGGAGATACCTGGGCGAGAACGGAGCGAATGGTTCGAGCCGGGCGGGTAGTGACGTAGGGGGTCAAAATCAGGCCGGTCAGCGCTCCAACCAGTCCAATTACCGCGGCAAAAAGCTCTGTTTGTCCAGTATCAGCCAGGTTGCCCAGGTAGGCTCCAATATATACACCTACAATGGCGAATACTACCATGCCAATTAAACGGGCGGTAAAATCGAAACTCATCATAACTCCTGAAGAATTAAATATAAAAGAGCACAGTTTGCCTGCGCTCATCTTGAACCCGCCCGCACGAGAAACCCTTCTCTCCGGCCGTCAATCTTTTCGCTTGTACACTGAAATAATTAAATCAGTATAATTGCAACTTTGCGGTAGGAAGAACAAGTTCCCCGTGTTTTCGAGCCATCCCATGGAAATAAGGTAGCCTTTGGCTCGGGGGAGGATTCAAGCCAGCAAGCAACAAATAATTTAAGATAAGTGCAGTTCTGATCAGGCTGAGCGTACGCTGGCAGGCACTAATGAAAAAATAAAGTCTCTGTCCGCAAGGGTACGCTGACCCTATCATTCCGACATTATTATACTATAATGGAACTCTTCCATTTGCAGGAGAATGATTTAACCTCACCTGATCAGTTCCCGTTGAAGACCGGCCATTTATTCAAGGAGACATGCATGACAACGCAAGCAATAACTGGCTACGGTGAGATTGGCGAAGCGGAATACCAGCGACGTATTCGCGCCTGGACCATGTACGATTGGGCTAATTCTGCCTTTGCCACCACAATATTAGCGGCGGTGCTGCCGATTTATTACAGCCAGGTCGCCGGCGCGACGCTGCCCAGCGCAGCAATAGCCACCGCCTATTGGAGCACCGGCCTGAGTGTTTCGCTGTTCATTGTTGCGATCATTTCTCCAATCCTGGGCACGATCTCGGATGTCATGCGTGGGAAAAAGCGCTTCCTTTCGGTTTTTTTTGGCCTGGGGGTCGTTGCGACCGGGCTTTTAGTGCTTGTGGATACCGGGGATTGGCTGCTCGCTTCCGTCCTCTTTATTTTCGGGCGGATTGGTTTTACGGCTGCCAATGTTTTTTACGATGCTCTGCTGCCCCATATAGCCAGCGAACAGGATCGGGATAGCGTTTCCACCCGTGGCTACGCCTTCGGTTATTTGGGGGGTGGCTTACTGCTGGCGATCAATATTGCCATGATCCAGTTTCTCCCCGGAACCCTTGGCCCGCGGCTCTCCTTTCTGAGCGTGGCTGTCTGGTGGGCAGTTTTCTCCATCCCTCTCTTCTTGCGCGTACCCGAGCCTCCCGCTGCCACAGTCCAGTTGGCGCCGCGTCAGAATGCGATCTCGGTCAGTATTAAGCGCTTGTCGGAGACCGTGCAAGACATCAGCCAGTACCGTGAGCTATTCAAGTACTTAATCGCCTTTTTGATCTACATTGACGGCATTGGAACCATTATTGGCGTTGCAGCCATCTATGGCGCTGAACTGGGCTTCGGCAGCATTGAGCTCGTTTTGGCTCTCTTACTTGTGCAGTTCGTCGGTATTCCCTATAGCCTCATATTCGGGCGTCTCCCCAGCCGCCATGAAAAGCGCCGGCCATTTTTCCTGGCTTTCGTGTTGTTTAATCTCATCGCGCTGCCCCTCGGAGGTATATTGGGAGCCAGGCTTCTTTCCAGCGAGATGACCGGAATGCCCCCGGCCCCCTTTGAAAGTACGGCAACTGCCGTCGGAGAGGGAATCTATCTGTCTACCAATGACGGTATAGCGTATACCGGGCTCTGGGAAACCATTGCAGTGTCTGCAGACGAACTTGGCATGGATTCTGGAGCCGATTACCGCGTCACCTCTGATCCAGGAGCACGCTTCGAGATCGAATATGTTGGCCAGAGAGTTGAAATTGTGTACAGCACAGGTCCGGATCGCGGGATCTGGAGGGTGCTGATAGATGACGAACCGTTGATTGATGATGATACCGGCCAGCCGGTGATGATTGACGCCTACAACGCTACCGTCAGATATGGTGTAAGCCGGGGATTTGCGGCGGATACCCCAGGTGAACATAGGCTTTCCCTGGTAGACACGGGCGAAAAGAACGCACAGAGTCGGGGGACGGTTATGGCCGTGGCGCAAGTGGAAATCTTGCCCCCGCTGCGCCAGAGCAGCCTGGGGCTGATCATCGCACTTATCGTCGGGATTCAGCTGCTTGGCCTGATCCTGGCTATTCTTTTGGGATCCCGGTTGTTCTCAGGCTTGGCTGACAGGATTGATGCAAAGCGCGCCATTCTTTTGGCGCTGGTTATGTACACCGCGATTGCCATATGGGGCTTCTTCCTCAATTCGGTGATCGAATTTTGGTTTCTGGCCTGGATGGTCGCGGTGGTGCAGGGCGGCAGCCAGGCGCTGAGCCGCAGCCTGTTCTCAAACATGTCTCCGGCCTCGAAGAGCGGTGAATTCTTCGGTCTTTTTGGTATCATGGAGAAATTTTCTGCGATCCTCGGGCCTCTGATCTTCGCATTTGCCGCCACCCAGTTTGGCAGCAGCCGTCCGGCGGTCCTCAGCATCATTTTCTTCTTCATTGTCGGCGGTTATCTGCTCACCAGGGTGGATGTGGCAGAGGGCCGGCGGGTTGCTCAGGCAGAAGACGCCACTCTGCTGAGAGGTGCCTCTGGGGTATGATATGGCAAATTTGACCGGGCGGCGACGCGCCGAGTATGTCCAGGACTTGTTTTCGCGCATCGCCCACCGTTATGACCTGATGAACCGGGTCATGACGGCGGGCCAGGATATCGCCTGGCGCCAGGAAGTTATCCGCCGCGCCGCGCTTCCGCCTGGGGGTCGCCTGCTGGATCTCGGCGCTGGCACCGGAGATTTAGCTCGGGAGGCAACCGCGCAGTTTCCTGGTTGCCGGGCGGTCGCCGCCGACTTTACCATGCAAATGATGCTGGTCGGTCGTTCAAGACCGGGGGCTAGGCGCCTGGATTGGCTTTCCGCGGACGCTTTGCAGCTCTCCTTCCCACCCGGAACATTTGACGCGGTCGTATCAGGTTTCCTGCTTCGAAACGTAATCGACCTCCCCCTGGTTTTGCAGGAACACTACCGTGTGATGAAGTCGGGAGGGAGAATCGTCTGCCTGGATACTACCCGCCCGTCCAGGAATTTCCTTTCTCCACTTATCAATTTTCACTTACATTTCGTCATCCCGACTCTGGGAGAGTTGTTGACCGGCGAAAGAGGGGCTTATGCTTACCTGCCTGAAAGCACCGAGAAATTTCTGGGCGCGGAGGAGCTTGCCGCCCGAATGGTGGCGGCCGGGTTCCAGGGCGTCGGCTTTCTCCGCTTGATGTTTGGCACAGTCGCCATTCATTGGGGCGAGCGCCCGTAGAAGGAGTGATCATGGAATCGAACAGATTGGTCGTGGCCATCAGCGGCGCTTCCGGAGTTATTTTGGGGATTCGCCTCTTGGAAGCGCTGCGCCTGTTGAAAATTGAATCACATCTGGTGGTTTCTCCCGCGGCGCGGGCGACGATTGCCCAGGAGACAGACTGGAAAGTGAAGGACGTTTTGGACCTGGCGCATACCGCTTACAATCATGCGGATATCGGTGCGGCCATCGCTTCCGGATCTTTCAAGACCCGCGGCATGGCCGTTATTCCTTGTTCCATCAAGACTCTCTCGGCGATTGCGAACTCATATGCGGAGGATCTAATTTCCCGGGCAGCGGACGTGCACCTGAAGGAAGGCCGTCCCCTGCTCCTTGTCGTCCGTGAGACTCCGCTGCACCGTGGTCACCTCCGCCTGATGAACCTGGCTGTTGAAGCTGGTGCAGTGATTTTCCCGCCTGTTCCCGCTTTCTACCCCCACCCCGCTTCCCTGAGCGAAGTTGTTGACAACCTGGTTGGTCGGGTGCTGGCGAGGCTGGGAATTGAGAATGATCTGTATCAAGAGTGGAGGGGTATGGGTGGCTGATCTGCCTTTTTCTGACGTGCTGGATCTGACCACCCTAACCCTGGCTACATCCGGTCCTGATGGCGAACCCCATGGAGCAGCGCTGTACTTTGCCGCCGACGAGAAATTGCGCTTGTATTTCTTTTCCGACCGGGACAGCCAGCATACCCAGGATGTCCTTGGCGACCGGCGCGCCGCGGTTACCATTCAGCCCGAATGTGACGGATGGGAAGAAATCCACGGCCTGCAAATGCGGGGCCAGGTTCATCTGGTGCAATCTGGGGATGAATGGGAGCGCGCCTGGCAAATTTATGTCAAGAAGTTTCCCTTTGTGTCTGAACTGCAGGAAATTGTCGCTCAGAATCAGTTTTTTGTCTTTTTACCCAATTGGGTGAGACTGGTGGATAACCGCCGGGGTTTTGGATATAAAAGTGAGTGGACCTTGCCCTGAGGTGAATTCGATGATAGCGGGCTTTTTACATTGGAAACCGATGAGAAGTTTTTGGCCGATGTGCGCATGAACAACCGGGACCTGGAAAAAGCTGCCCTGCGCGGCGAACCATCCTACATTTGGCGGGCAGGACAGCAACGACGTTTAGAAATGATCATGGCATCTGTAGGGGAACGCTTGCAGGGGAAGGTGTTGGAGAACGGGTGCGGAGTGGGGATGTATGTCCACAATTTGGAGCCGCATTGTGGGACAGTTTTGGGCATGGAATTTGACCTGGAGCGCGCCCGGGAAGCCCGGCTCCTTTCTGAGAACGTACTGGGAAGCGCCAGCGAATTTCTTCCTTTTCCTTCCTGCTCATTTGACGTCATCCTGAGTCACGAGGTATTGGAGCATGTTCAAGATGACCGGCGTGCGGTGATGGAAATGGTCCGCACAACCAAGCCTGGTGGACGCATCGTGATCTTCGTGCCTAACCGGGGTTACCCTTTTGAGACCCATGGAATCCTTTGGAAGGGTCGCTACCGATTCGGCAATATTCCCCTGGTTAATTATCTTCCGAAGCAGCTGCGGGATCGCCTGGCCCCCCATGTCCGGGTATATTCTCGAAAAGAGCTGGAGGAATTGTTCGCGGGTCTGCCCGTGAACGTTGTGGAGTGCAGGATTATTTTTGGGGCCTATGACAACATCATCGCTCGCAGACCCACTCTTGGCAAATTTCTGCGGGCGATTCTGCAAGGGCTCGAAAGAACACCTTTGCAGTGGTTCGGTTTATCACATTATTGGGTCGTCGAGAGAACGTAACCTCTGATCTCAGACTCGAAAATCGTAGATTCCGTCCCGAATTACCCATTCTCGAGAGCAAGACGGGCAATCTAACCGTTCAGACGCTTCCTTAAG
>Ga0256864_1000472_pt1 | contig 14599 bp, 12 predicted proteins | sample RVTome_11_FD_187336 | JGI IMG/M metagenome (GOLD analysis project Ga0256864, IMG submission 187336) | Soil microbial communities from uranium-contaminated site in the Upper Colorado River Basin, Wyoming, United States - RVT147D111 HiSeq ... | reverse complement strand
GTCGATCCACGGTCGATCCCCGCGAGCGCGGGGAAACCTCTGCGACAAAATGCCGCGGCAGTTTGTAGGAGCGTACGTCGGTTGTCAATGATCCAACGCCTGGGCTCGAAGTCGCTCGACCAAGGCCCAGGTGAGGCTGGCATCGGCTGCTGCACGATGCCTCGCCATTACCGCGATGCCCTCGATCTCGCAGGCGATCTGCAAGGGCGCACGAAAGCCTCGCAACGACTCGAAGAGCTCGAGGGCGCATATCCAGTCGGCCGTGATCGGCGGTAACCGATGTCGGGCGCAGGTGGCGCCGAGGATTCTTCGGTCGAAGTCGGCCCAGTAGGCGACCACGGTCCGGTTGCGGATGAGGCGGTCGAGCGCCTCGTAGATCGCAGGGAAGGCCGGCGACGTCCGGAGGTCATGGTCGGTCAGGCCATGGATCCTCGTACATTCGGGCGACACTCGCGAGGTCGGCCGCACGGTCTGGTCGAGGAGCACCGTGCCCGCTCCGCTGATGACCGCGACCTCGACGATCTCGGCGTCGGAACCGAGGCCGGTGGTCTCGGTGTCCAGGACGAACCAGCCTTCAGGGCTCGACAGTTTCGGCAGGAGGCTTCTCATCGCCGGGTCCCGGCGGGCTCGCGCCGGCTTCCTCGTCGAGGGCTCGACGCGCCAGGAAGATGCCGTCGTAGTCGCACAGCTCCTGGCGCGGGAGGCCCAGTGTCCGGAGGGCCTGCCCTCCGGAGAGCTCGGCCTCGGGCCAGGTCATCAACAACGCCTTCTCTGGGTCCGGGTCGTGCTCGTACCAGGACTCGAGGACTCCCCAGACCCGTTCCCGCACCCCGGCCGTCATGCGAGGAGCGGTATAGACGCCGGGGGCGATCTCGCACATGCAGGAGGCGAGGAAGCCCCGGAAGCGGGCGGCGACGTTACGGGTCACCACGATGGTCATCGCCATCGAAGAGGTCCTTGATGCGGTCGATCATTTTCGCCACTACCTGCTCCCGGTAGAACGTCTCCCCCGCCGCTTTGCGGACCACGGCCTCCACGGGGCCGATCTTCTCGGTCAGGATCTTGCGTGTGGCGCCGAAGGCCACCGGGAGGAGAACGCTGTCGCGGAAGAGGTCGGAGACGTCGAGTGCGAAGGCGTTGCCGCTGTCCTCGTGGATGAATCCGAGCTGCGGGATGGTCCCGCTCACCGCCACGGCGGTGAGTGCGGCGCCCTCCAGGGCGCTCGAGGCGTGGTTGATCGCCTGGTTCGCGACGTCGGTGTCCTCCGGCCGGGAGCGGTCGTAGCGGCGGCCCCGCCAGTCGACGCCGAACTGGCGCGCGAGCTGCCGGTAGGTCTCCTTCATTCGCGCGCCCTCCATTCCGCGGAGGGCGTTGATGTCGGTGGCGGGAAACACCTCGCCCAGTCGCCACGCATACATCCGGCGCACGACCAGCGTTCGGCGCTCGGGGTCGCTCCAGGCCTCGGCCTGCGACCGCGCTCGTCTCGAGCTGTCGGGGCCCGCCGGGAGGCTGGCGTAGAAGCGCACTCCGTCGCGGCCCACGAACACCAGTCCGGTGCCGTGCCGGGCGAGCAGTCTCAGCGCATCGTGGGTCACCGAGGTGCCCGGTTGCAGCAGGAGGCAAGAGACCATCTGGAAGGGGATGCCATAGTCGCCCGCCGCCAGCGCCGCGTCACCCGCGGTGGTGAAGCGCAGGGTCCCGGACTCGACGTAGAGGCTCCCCCGGCCCAGCCACATCAGCCCGTGCCGATCGCGGTGGGGAACCCGGGCTCCCTCCAGGCCGAGCCTGCCTTTGAGCATCCCTTATCCCGGCGGCCGGAGCAGGACCATTCCGAAGCCGTACGCGCAGTGGCGACCGACGCCTTTGGCCATAAGCTCCTGGAATGCGGCTCCGTCCTCGATCTCGAGCTCACCCTTGAAAAGGGCATCCGGGCGGTCGAAGACCGTGGCGCGGCGGGTCTCGCCGTGGTCCTTTCGAACCAGCCGGAGCCGGCGGAAACCATCGAGCCGTACGTCCAGCAGGCGGGCCGCCGGCGCGAAGCGCTGCGCGAGCCAATCGCGGTACACGCCTTCCCGACCTCGCTCCGCGGCGTCCGGTTCCTCCTTCAGCCACCGCCGGTGCACCCAGGCGTCGATCTCGGCGCCCCGACGGTAGCGCCTCCGTTCCCCTTCCCGGGTCTCGGCTTCGATCTCCCCGCCCAGCCGCACGACCGGGCAGACCCTCACTTCGAAGCCCAGGCGAGCTCCCTGCTGCCACGAGGCCGGCATCGGCTTGCAGGCGAGCTCCTGCCACCGGCAAACGGCATGGACCGCGGGATCGGCGTAGGTCTCGGCGTGGGTCCGCAAGGCTTCGCCATCCCGGGCGCTGTACGCGAGAACCGGGATCGGGCCGCCCGAAGCGCTCTCCTGAACACGGAAGGGCTGGAGTACGCCCTCCCCGAAGAGACCGGCGAGAGCGGCATGGGCGGCGTAGCCGAGGTCGCCGTGCCTCGGTGGCAGCCGCTGTGCGCGCTCGATCCGCGCCAACCCGGCAGGCTCGAGCGCGAGGCGTACCATCGAGAGTCGGTCAGGCGTCATGGTCGCCGCCTCCGCCGATGTCACGGGCTTCGACGCGGCCCTCCCAGACGAAGCGACGGCCCGCGTGGATCTGGTTGAGCCAGTCGCGCTCGTCGAAGACGGGCACCAGCCGGCCCTGCCCGGGAGGCGGAGCCGGCTCGTCCTCGCGGGGCCACCAGGCGACGTAGCTTCCGCCCCCCTCCTCCCGGCGGCCGGCCGGCGCCGCCAGGGCCAGGGCGTCCCGGATCGAGGGGGCGCGAAGAATCTCGATCAGCACCGGCCCCGAGGGCAGGCAGGTCTTGCGACCGAGAAACAGCGGGCGCTCGGGCTCGGCGAGGGCGGTCGCGCATTCCGCCAGGGTCGGGGTCTCGTCCGCGGGCTCGAGGCGCAGGACCACGGTGAAGACGGCGTCGGCCCAATAGTGGCGATGGCGGATATGGGTACCCGTCTTGGCACTGCCCCCCTCGCGCCCCTCCGGAACGCCGCGCGTCGTCCACCCCTGGCGCAGGAAGTCCTGGCCGAGGTCCACCGTCTGATAGTCCACCAGGCGCACGCCCTTGCGATCCCGCCGCGCTCCCATCCGCAATCGGTCCTGGAGGCGGGAGAGCCGATCGGCGTCGCCGTGCCGGTAGCCGAGGGCGTTGGCGAGGAGCCCGGTGAGCAGGGACTTGCCGGGGAACGCTGCCGTCACGTTGTGCTCGTCGACGGTGACGCCCCCGAAGCTCATGAGCGGAGCCTCGAAGCGCAGAGCCAGGAGCTCGAGCTCGCTCACCCGGCCTTCTCCACCGCCTCGGCGGCCCAGCGCGCGACCCCCGGCAAGTCCAGGCGCTCGTCGACCTGCTCGAGCAGCGCGGGCTCCTCGGCGATCACGGCCAGCCGGCGCGCGGTAGACCGGCCGTACATCCGGTCCATCGCCGCGAGGTGCTCGCCGAGCCCGCGCAGGGCCTCGCCGAAGAGCCCGCCGCGAGCCCGCACCGGGTCCAGGAAAGCGTTGGCGAGCGTCCGCGGCTGCGCGCTGCCGCTCTCCGCGAGCACCATCGCCGCGTGCGCGTAGGGAGCCGTAGAGCCCAGCTTGGCACCCGGGGAAACCGTGGCGATCAGGTGGATCACGTGCTCGACGACCTGCGCGGCGAGCCCGCGATCGGCGTCCCGCCACGCCTCGCGCGGGCAGCCCTGGAGGTTCGAGACCAGGAGCGGCACGTCGACGACCGCATAGCCGTAGAAGAGACCGCTGGTCAGCTCGCTGGTGTTGATGTGGCCGCTCCCGGTCTCCTCGGGACCCTGGAGATCATCCACCGCCGAAAAGTAGTCGGTCTCGAAGAACCCGCCATGGACGGTCATCGAATGGGCGACGTGGATCGCGGCATCGCACCGGGCGAGGATGTCGCCGGTGATCATCCGCCCGAAGAGCGCCGCGTCGAGACCGGCACCGAGCCTCATCGTCTGGAGGTTCTTGCCGTCGCTCTTGATGCGCTCGACCGCTGCCTTGGCGGCGCTCTTGGCGTCGGCGGCACCGGCGGCGATCTCGCGGGCGAGCGAACGGAGGTAGTCCACCTCCGGCTCGCCGATCACGGTCACCTGCTCGGTGCGAAGGAACTTGTCGTCGGCTGTGCCGGCATCGCCGCCGTCGTCGGCGGGCTCGGCCTTCTTCCGCTTGCCCTTCGGCAGCAGCTCGCCGACCAGCGCCTCGCAGACGGCGGCGGCCACCTCAGCCGGTACGCCCTCGGCCACGAGCGGGTCGTAGAGCCGCTCGCGGAAGGTCCGCCGGGAGCGGATCGCCATCGGCGCCTCGCCGTCGTCGACCGGGATCCGTCGCAGGGCGTGCTCGGAGTCCGCCGTCCGCCAGTGACGCTTGAGGCACTGCGACGACACGCGCACCCGCTCGACCCCGCCGAACGGGATCCGCTTCGCGAAACCGACGTCGTCGCGATTGAGGAGTGATGCGGGGTACGAGGTCAACGTGTGGATCTGAAGGAATCGCGACATCAATCAGCCCTCCCTTTCGCTTTCCGTCTGAACGCTGCGCCGGCCTAGGGCGCGGTAGTAGTCGCGGGCGACCCGGCGGCGCGCCTTCTCCTCCCAGCGCGGCTTCCCGTCGCTGAGGATCAGCTCGGCGAGCCCGGTCCAGTCGATCGCCCGGCCTCCGCTCGCGAGCTGATGGACCACGGCGCGGAGGACGGGGTGCAGGGTCTCGCCGTGAGCCCGCAGGAGGCGCAGAACGCGCGCCTCGGCGACCTCGGCCTCGGCCAGCACGCGGCCGGGCCGCGCACCTTTCCGGTGCAGGCCCTTCATCGCCGCCATACCGCCCAGGATCTGGAGCCATCGCCGCTCGTCCTCCTCCCCCCGCAGCAGGCCGGCAGGCTCGAGGTGGCGCATCGCGAGGCGCCAGAACGCGGGGTCGGTCGCACTCTCGAACCGCGCGCGACGGAGCGCCGCCAGATCGCCGGGTGAGATCCAGTCGTTCGCCATCTCGGACGCGATCCGGCCGATCGTCGCCGCGAGGTCGTCGTTGCCCGAGGTCGGGGTCGGGGTCGCCGGGGTCTCGGCCTGGGTGGTCACGGTCAAGCGGGTACCTCCTCGCTGGAAGGGGGCGCCTGAAAAGCGGGCGCCTGAAAAGCGCCTCCGAGGTGCTTGCGGGCGGCGCCGTCGAACCGCATCTCGGCCCGCGCCACCGCCCGCGGCCGGGTCGCCAGCGGTACCGGCGCCGAGCCGATCGCGTCTTCGAGCTCGCGCTGCGCCAGCTCGACGAGGCGCAGGTCCCAACGGCGGTTCGCCTCGTCGGAGGTCAGGTCGGCAGCCGACCAGAGGTCGTCGAAAAACACCGAGTCGATCGCCGCATCGAGGCGCTCGACCCAACGGTCGGTCCGCCGGTCGGTGAGGTCCAGAGCCTCCGGACCGCCCTGGAGGAGAGAGCAGAGGGCGGGGCGAAGCACCCTCCTCTGGGCCGCCGCCGATCTCTCGACCCGCGCGCGAGCGAGCGCGGCCAGGGCGTCTCGGTCCTGCGGGACGCCCATCCGGGCCCGAATCTTCCCGGGGACCGGGATCACGCGCTCGTGGAAGCCGTCGGTCTTGCCCTGGCCGCGCGCGAGGACCTGTGCGACGACCACGCCTGAGGCGGGATCGGCCGAGCCGAGCTCGAGCGCCGGCCGGCGCCGGTACTCCCCGGTGAACAGCAGGTCGGTCATCTTTCGGTAGGAGAAGCCGTCGCCGCCCACGGTCAGCGCCTTGCCCTCGGCGCTGATCGGGGTCCAGGCGTCCCCCGTGTCGCCCTGCCACTCCTTCGCGTCCAGGAACTGGGTCTCCGAGGAAGCGAGCCTGGCCTCCCATCCGCCGCCGTCGAGCGGGACCAGCCGGACTCGCCGGCACACCTCGACGAAGAAGGGATCGCAGCTCTGGAGCGATCGGCTCGTGCGACCGTCCCAGGGGAGGGTCCAGAGCAGAGCGTGGCCGCCCTCTTCGGCGTACCCCAGCTCCTCGACGAGGGTCGGTCGGAGTCGCAGCCAGACCTCGACGTCGCGGTGGAAGCGCTCCGCCCAGCCGAGACCCGGGGCGAAGCCCACCGCCGGCCGGCTACCGAAGCCGCTGTTCATCCGGGCGATGCCGTAGTTGCCCCGGCCGAGGAAGCCCTCCATGGTCTGGAGGGTGAGCAGCGCGAACACCCAGTGCTCGGCGCGGGGATGCATCATGCGGTCGCGCTTGACGTCGTGGTTGCGGGTCGTGATCACGACGTCGAGCGCATCGGGACTGGCAGCGCCGCCCCGGAACCGGCCGAGGTCGCCCTCCGGCACCGGCGGCTGGAGGAACGCGGGCTTGGACAGGTCACCGACCGACAGGCACCAGGCGGCCTCGCCCCCGTCGCCCGCCAGGTCGACGAGCGCCCGGCGCCACTCCTCGGGCGATCGGTCGAGCCGGCGATCGCCGCCGCGCTGTGCCACCAGCGCCGCGAGCTGGACGAGGAAGGCGTGCCATGCGTGCTGCTGGTGCGGGCGCAACGCCGTGAGCTCGATCTCCCTCCGGGCGCCAAGATGGGAAAGGACCGTGCTCAGCGACATCGAGGTGCTGTCAACCTGGCGCGCGCTGAAGACCGGATCGCCCAGAACGTTCATTTCAGCTTCTCCACAACTCTATGGCGGTTGCTCCGCCTGTTCAACTGGCCTATGGCCATCGGCCGATCGGTTCAATGTCCTTCAGCTCGCGCTCCGCAAGCCGAGCCGGTCGTAGCGGAAGCTCCACTGGCCGAACCGGAAAGTGAAGCCGCCGGCCTCGGCAGTCACGTCTCGGGCCTCGGTCTCCTCGGCCGGCGGCGGCGCCTTCTCCACCAGGAAGGCGGGGATGGTGATCTCGGTCACCGCGGCCCCGAACGGGCCGGCCGGGGGCTCCGCGAAGCGGACCAGCCGGTCGTCCTCGCCGAGCCGCGTGGGGATCTTGCAGTCGGATGGGAACTCGATCTGGCCGTCGCTCGGGTCGAAGGTCCGATCCGTCCGCAGCAGGTGGAGGCTCGCGATGCGCCCGCGCCCGAGCAGCGTCCCCAGGACGTGCTCCTCGTGCCGGAGCCACTCCTCGCCCGCCGCGGACGCCAGATCGTGGAGAGCGGCGGGGTGAGTCCCGGTCTCGACCAGACGGCGGTTGTCGGCCGGGATCGAGATCTCCGGGTTCTCCTGGATCAGCCGGCGGCAGGCCTCGAGAGCGCGCAGGTCCTCGTAGACCCGCCCCAGGCCATGGGTGGCCACCGCTTCGCCGCCTTTCTGGATCTTGCTGCCCAGCGGGTACTCCGGCTCGAGGACGATCGCCATCGCGCGCTCGAACCCGGCCGGTCGGTCGCGCCGGTGCCGGTGGAGACGGCCGATCCGCTGCAGGAGCACGTCCACCGGGCACAGGTCCGTGATCAGTAGGTCGGCGTCGATGTCGAGGCTCTGTTCGACGGTCTGCGTGGCGATCGCCACCCGGCCTCCGCTCCCCCGCCCCACCCCGAAGTCCACCTCGATCGAACGGTCGAGCCGATCGCGATCCGCCCGCGCGAATCGAGAGTGATGAGGCGCCGGCGCCCCTTCGCAGCGAAACAGCAGGGCCGGCTCGCGCTCCGCGGGCTCGGCCTCCAGTGCCGCCTGGACCTCCTGGCAACCCGCGACGGTGTTGCGGATCACCAGCACTCGAGCTCCCCGCTCGGCCGGCTCCAGCGCATGGCGCGCGATGGTCTCGGCGTCCTCGATCCACGGCCGGAGCCGAAGCTCGACGGCCTTCCCCGACGTGGATTCCTCGACGGCCAGGAGGCTCGGCTCTCGGTCGACGGCGGCCGACGAGCTGATGAGGGGATAGGGGACGCCGATCGCCTCCTCGAGAGCCGGCGTCCCGTCGAGCGATCGCCGGCGCCCGGCGGCGAGGAGCCTGGAGCGTGCCGCGGCGCCCAGGGTGGCCGACATCAGCAGGGCGTGACCGCCCGCCTTCGTATGCCGGTCGAGCACCGACTCCAGCACGCGCGTCATGTAGAGGTCCGAGGCATGGACCTCGTCGACCACCAGGAGCTGGCGGATCAGGGCGGTCGCCCGCATGTGGGCGTGCGGGACCATCAGACCGGAGAGGAGGACCTGATCGATGGTGCCCACGACCACGGCCCCCGCGAGGAACCGCTTCGGGTGCTCGCCCGCCCAGCCCCTGTGGCGCCGAACCTGGTCCGGATCGTCAGGCCACTGGACTTCGAAGGGCGCGAGGCGGGTCGCCGCCACGCCGTCGACGACTATGTAGCCCGGGACGGCGAGGACGACCGGCGGCGGATCCTCGAGCCCCGGAAACGCGGACGTCTCGACGGCGTCGCGGATCCGATCGTAGATCTGTCGCGCCGCCGCCCGCGTCGGCAACGCGAAGTAGAGCCCGTCCACCCGACCGGCGTGGAACAGCCGCAGGTAGTGCGCGAGCGCCGCCTCGGTCTTTCCGGAACCGGTCTCGGCCTCCAGCACGACGACACTTCCCGACGCCGGCAGCGGGACGTCGAGCATCCTGGCCTGAGCCGGTCGCGGCACCAGGTTCGCCCGCACCCGTTCGTAGCCCGGCGCGGCTCCCCCAAGCGCCTCCCGGGCGGTGGCGGCGTCGAGCCCGAGGAGCTTCAAGGCCCGCCGTGCCCGCGGTCTCGCCGCCTCCATGCGATCGGCCCCGTCGTCGCCCCCGAGGGGGAAGAACCGTTCCGCGTCCGACCCCAGCCAATCGGCGAGCGTGACCAGGCCGCACCAGCCGTGCTGGAGCTCGGGGTTGGTGGGCAACGGCTCGCCGCCCGCCGCCCAGGCCGCGGGGAACCAACGGCGGGTGAACGCCACCAGCTCGGCGAGGCCGGCCAGGGGATCGAGGCCGCGTGCGGGAGCCCACCATCGGTCCTCGAGCTGGGGCGGAGCCGTGACCGGCCTGCCATGGTGACCGATCGTGGCGACGATCAGCTCGGCCATGCCCGACTCGTCGCCCCAGGAGGCGAGCTGGTCGCCCGCCAGGATCGACCACACTCGCTCGCTGTAGCGATGAGCCTGACCACAGAACAGCAACGCGAGGGCCTCCCGGAGGTGGCCGCAAACGAAGGGAGCATTCTTGCCGAGCGCCTTGTTCTGGAAACCGACGCTGAACTTGCCCAGGTCGTGGAGCGCACAGAGAACGCTCAACCGGGCGATCTGCCGGTCGTCGAGATCGTCGCGGCCCGCGAGACGGGCAAGGCGGCGTCGCAAAAGCGTTCGCTGGAGCAGAGCCTCGCAGCATGCGGCAACGTCGGCGCAGTGATCGGCGACCGACAGCCAGGCCGCGACCCGACCGTCCGGGTCCCTTGCCAGCTTGCCCCAGAACGAGCCTGGCGGGATCATGTCCCGTCCGGATCCGAGGTCCGGGAAGCGCTTCGGAGCCTGGGCCACCGGTTGTACCCGATCGCGGGATCGTTCGCCCTCGACGAGACGATGAGCTCGACCTCCTTCTGGTTCACCTCACGGTCCGAAGCGTGCTCCGTTTCCCACAGCACTTCCTTCCTGATCCTGAAGTCCCGCCTCGCCTCGACTCCGAAATCCCTCTCGATCAGGCGGCTGTCTGCGCTGCCGAAGTAGTTGAGCGTGCCGGTGAGATCCTTGCCCACATAGATCTTCCCGTTCGGGTAGGTGATCTTGTAGATGAGCTTCATGCCGACACCCGCGCCTTTGACTCACGGCTCCCCGCGGCGCCGCCTCGGCAAGCCATTCGGGGAACCTCGCGGCCGTCATTGAACCGGAGCGGAAGCAGCACCTCGAACCGCCGCCAGTTGCTGCTCATAGGTCGCCTTTCCCTGAACCGAGAACGGGACGTTGGCGTCGGCCAGTGCCTCCAGGGCCGCCTCGGGCACGAGGTGCTCGCCGGTGCGCAATACACGGCCGGAGAACCGGCCCAGGAGGAAGGCCAGGGCCCGCTTCTCGGTCTCACGGTCGGGGAACTTGATGGTCACCATCGGGGAGCCTCCGGTCCGCTAGTAAAGCAGCTACGACCGGTTCATGCAAGGCGAATATACTTCACCTTCACCCCGTGGAGCCCGCCACCTCCCCCCGCAGTGCCGCCACCAGCCGCTCGCCGTGCGGGCTGCCGAGGCCGGTGACGGCGTCCCAGCCGCCGCTCGCCCGGTACTCCCGGTTGCCGCCGGAGGTGACATCGCGGAAGCAGCCAGGGTCCCGACGGGCGGCGGCGTAGAGGCAGGGGTCGGCGTGGCCGAGCGGGCAGCCGAGGGCCTGGTCGACCCGCGCGGCGAGCGCCGCCCACAGCGGGGCGACGGCGCTGGTGCCGCCGCCCGCGACCACCTCGCCGCCGACGACGACCGCGACGCCGGCGCCCCGGTCGGCGATGCCGGAGACGTCGGGCACGCCGCGGCGGCCGTTGTCGTCGAGCAGCGCGATGCCGTCCTGGAAGGCCGGGCGTTCGAAGATCGCGCTCACCCCGCCGCCGCTCGAGTAGATCTCCTCGCCCACCCGCTGGCGCCAGGCAGTCTCGGCGACGATCTCGCCGTCCGCGACCTCGATGGCGGTGCCGCCGCAGGAGAGCGCGTAGGGGCTCGACGCCGGGTACTGCACCCACGCCTGCTCGCCCGGGCCGCCCGCGCCGGAGTCGCCCGAGGAGGCGCAGAAGGTGATCCCGAGCGCGCCCGCCTCGGAGAGCAGCTCCTCGACCACCGGCAGGATGCGGGCGCTCTCGTCCTGCCAGTCCGCCTCCGGCCAGCCCCACGACAGGGTGATCACCGAGGGCCGGTTCTCGCTGTCGAACACCGCCGCCGCGAGCGCCTGGTAGAAGCCCTGCTCGTCGTTGGACGGGGCGAAGTAGGCGGCGACCCGGGCGCCGGGGGCGAAGCCGACCACCAGCTCGACGTCCATCGTGGTCTCGAAGGAGAAGAGCGCGGCGTCCGAGGGCGGCGGGCCCTCCTGGTCGTCGAGGTAGCGGAGCAGGCCCTTCAGCTCCTCGATCGACGCCGGATCGTTGGCGCCGCCCGCGACCCCGACCTCGGCCACCTCCGGCGCCGCAAGGCCGATCGAGGCGGCGAAGGCGTCGAGGTCGGAGCGGTGGAAGCCTCCGCCCAGGCAGACGACGGCAATCGCCTGGCCGGCGCCGTCGGCCCGGGGGAAGTCGTAGAGCGCGGCGATCTCGGGGCACGTGAAGCGCGGCGCGGAGGCGGACGGCGTCGCGCCCACCGGTAGGTGAGGGCGCGCCGGGGAGTGCGGGCGCAGGCCGATCACCGCCGCCACCACGCCCTCCAGCTCGGCGGGCGGCGCGCCCGGAGCCCGCCCCACGGCCGGCGCGAACGCCCGCTCGACCGCCGCTTTCTCCCCCTCCACCACCACCGTCCGCGCCACCCGGGAGCTGGCGACCACCCGCAGGCCGCGCTCATCGGCGTAGCCGGCGGCCCGCGCCAGGTCGCCGGCGTCGGCGGCGTGGCGGGCCGCGAACTCCTCCCGCGAGATCATCGCGGCCGCGCCCCCCGGCGATCCCGGCGGGCGGGGACAGGGGGTGCGGCGCTCGATCACCAGGGTCACCCGCAGGGTTTCCGGATTCGAGCCCATCCTCGCTCCTCCTCCCGAGTGCTTCGCGACGGCCGTTTATAGCAGCAGCGCGCCGGCGCGCAAGCCCGCTCCGGGCCGCCCGCGGCGGCGGGCCGTAGAATCGCCCTCGTGCCTCGCCCGTTCCAGCGTCTGGCGATCGTCAACCGCGGCGAGCCGGCGGTGCGTTTGATCCACGCCGCGCGCGAGCTGGGGCACCGCGGCGGGCCGGCGCCGGCGACCATCGCGCTCTACACCGACCCCGACCGCGGGGCGCTCTACGTGCGCGAGGCCGACGAGGCGTTCCCGCTCGGCGAGGCGACCTTCGTCGATCCCGCCGACGGCGGCCGCAAGAGCCGGTACCTGGATCTCGAGCGGCTCGAGAACGTGCTGACCACGTGCCGCGCCGACGCCGCCTGGGTCGGCTGGGGGTTCGTCGCCGAGCGGCCGGAGTTCGCCGAGCTGTGCCGGCGGCTGGGGATCGTCTTCGTCGGCCCCGCGCCCGAGGTGATGCGCGCGCTCGGCGACAAGATCGAGGCCAAGCGGCTGGCCGAGCGGGCCGGGGTGCCGGTGGCGGCGTGGAGCGGCGGCCCGGTCGCCGACGCCGCCGAGGCGCTCGCGGCCGCCGAGTCCCTCGGCTATCCGTTGCTGCTCAAGGCCGCCGCCGGCGGCGGCGGGCGCGGCATCCGCAAGGTCGAGAGCGCCGGCGAGCTGCCGGCGGCGCTCGCCCGCGCGCGCTCCGAGGCGCTCGGCGCGTTCGGCGACGGCTCGGTGTTCCTCGAGTCGCTGGTGCCGCGCGCCCGCCACGTCGAGGTCCAGATCGTCGCCGACGCCGCGGGCACGGTGTGGACGCTCGGCGTCCGCGACTGCACGCTCCAGCGGCGCAACCAGAAGGTGCTCGAGGAGACCCCCTCCCCCGCTCTGACCGGCGCCGAGCAGCAGTCGCTGTGCGACGCCGCGGCAGGCCTCGCCCGCGCCGCGGGCTACACCAACGCCGGCACGGTCGAGTTCCTGTTCGACCCCGAGCGGCGGCGCTTCGTCTTCATGGAGGTCAACACCCGACTCCAGGTCGAGCACCCGGTGACCGAGGTGGCCACCGGCGCCGACCTGGTCAAGCTCCAGCTCCACCTCGCCGCCGGCGGCCGGCTCGAGGGCGAGCCGCCGGCGGCTCGCGGCTGGGCGATCGAGGTGCGGCTCAACGCCGAGGACCCCGACGCCGGCTTCGCCCCCGCCCCCGGCACCATCGAGCTGCTGCGCCTGCCCACCGGCCCCGGCGTGCGCACCGACGCCGGCTTCGAGGCGGGCGACACGGTGCCCGCCGAGTTCGACTCGATGATCGCCAAGATCATCGCCTGGGGGCGCGACCGCGACGAGGCGATGGCCCGCCTGAGCCGCGCGCTCGCCGACACCGCGGTGGTGATCCGCGGCGGCACCACTAACAAGGGCTTTCTCCAGGAGATGCTGCGCCGGCCCGAAGTCGTGAGCGGCGAGATCGACGTCGGCTGGCTCGACCGGCTGGTCGCCGGCGGAGGGCACCGGACCCGGCGGTTCGCCGAGGTCGCCCTGCTCGCCGCCGCGGTCGAGGCCTACGAGGCGGAGTCGGCCCTCGAGCGCACCCGCTTCCTCGCCACCGCCGCCCACGGCCGGCCGGAGGTCGGCTCCGAGGTCGGGCACCGCTTCGAGCTGCGCCTGGGCGGCGAGTCCTACCCGCTGACCGTCTGCCGGCTCGACCGCAACGCCTACCGGGTGCTCCTCGGCGGCGACCGGCAGGCCGTGCAGCCGCTCGAGGGCCGCCTGTGGGTCGATCTCGAGGTCGAACGGCTGAGCGTGCACCGCCGGCGCTTGACCTGCCGCGGCCGCGGCTACCGGGTGCTGGCGGTCGCCCAGGCCCAGGGCGCCGACTTCCTGATCGAGATCGAGGGCGTTCCGCACCGGGTGTCGGGCGACGCCGGCGGCGTGGTGCGGGCGCCCGCGCCGGCGGTGGTCGTATCGCTGGCCGTCGCCGAAGGCGACGAGGTCGCGGCCGGCGACCGCCTGGCGGTGGTCGAGGCGATGAAGATGGAGACCGCGGTCGCCGCGCCGTTCGCCGGCCGGGTGCGCCGGGTGTGCGTGCGGGAGAACGTCCAGGTCGCCGCCGGCGAGCCGCTGCTGGTCCTCGAGCCGGTGGCGGCGGCTGCGGCCGGCCCGGGCGAGCGGCTGAGTTTCGAGCTGCTCGCCGCCGGCGGCCGCGGCCCCGGCGTCGCCGGCCGCGGGCGGAGCCATCTGCGCGACCTCGAGCGGCTGGCCCTCGGCTACGACGTCGACGCCGCGACCCTGGAACGGATCGTCGACGACCAGCGGGCCGACCTCGCCCGCGGCGCGGCCGGCGCCGATCCCGAGCTGCGCCGGGCCGAGGACCGGCTGCTCGAGCTGTACACCGACGTCGCGGCGCTGTTCCGGCGCATCCCCGACGACGAGGGCGACGGCAGGCGCAGCGCCGTCGAGTACCTCGCCGCCTACCTGCGCGATCTCGACGCCGAGGGCGAGGGCCTGCCGGAGGAGTTCCTCGACCTACTGGCGCGGGTGCTCGGCCACTACGGCGTCACCCGGCGGCGGCGCACCCGCCGGCTCGAGGAGAGCCTGTTCCGGCTCCACAAGGCGCACCGCCGGCTGCCGGCGCAGGCGCCGGCCGTGCTCGCCATCCTCGAGCGCCGGCTGGCGGCCATGGAGACCTCCGCCGCGGCCGATGGCACGACGGAGGGTTCTGGCGACGGCGGCGGCGGGTTCCGCCCGTTGCTCGACCGCCTGATCGACCAGACCCAGGCCCGTGAGCCGGCGATCCACGACCTCGCCCGCGAGGTCCGCTACCAGCTCTACGACCGGCCGCTGCTCGCCGCCGCCCGGCGCAGCGCGGTCGCCGCCGCGGCCGCCGACCTCGACGCCCTCGGCGGCCGGCTGCGCGGAGCCGAGCGGGGGCGCCGCGTGGCCGCCCTGGTCGACAACTCGCAGCCGATCGAGGAACTGATCGCCGCCCGCCTCCACGGTCCCGGC
>Ga0256864_1000471_pt1 | contig 14617 bp, 18 predicted proteins | sample RVTome_11_FD_187336 | JGI IMG/M metagenome (GOLD analysis project Ga0256864, IMG submission 187336) | Soil microbial communities from uranium-contaminated site in the Upper Colorado River Basin, Wyoming, United States - RVT147D111 HiSeq ... | reverse complement strand
TCCCGGTCGAGGCCCACGTCGTGCTGCCGACCGCGATGGTGAAGCGGGATTGCTCGGTCACGCCGTTGCCAGAGTAGAAAACAAACGGCGTAGCGTTTGACACAGAAACCAGAGCGTCCTCAATGTTGAAACGTTGCGTGCTGGCCGTAAAAAACTGGACACTTCCGTTGAGGATAGCAATGAAATCCGTATCATCCGGGCTATACAACCGTAGTTGAGAGCCCGTGACACCTGCGGCGGTGCCGCCAATTGTGATTGCGCTCCCGGTAACTCCTCGGAGGATCGGCGTCGAGATGCTCGTCGTGACTTCGAGCGTGCCGTTGACGATCTCGTCGAAGGTGAAACTGCCGCCGCCCTCGACCTCCAGGTCGCCCGTGATGATGAGGTCTCCGAGGACTGTCCCGCCTTGGTAGTATCTCAGGCCGTTGACGACCAGCGTATCCCCCTCTCCAAAATTACTCAATCCGTTCAACCTCCAGTGTTCCTTTTGTGATTGTTGCGCGGGTGATCATGTCCGCGCAGCCCGCGTCCGTCTGCTCGACGGGCTCTTCCAACTCATTTTTGACCTGCTCGATCGACTTCTTCTCCGCCGCCAGGTCGAGCAGGTTCTCCGTCTCGACCGAGGCAACCTTCGCCACTGCGGCGTCGAGCGCCTCGTAGGCCTCGCGCGAGCCCGCGTAGAACTCGCGGAAGACCGCCAGCCCCGTGATCTGCGCGGCGTACTTCTTCTGCACGGCAATCGACACCCGCGCCGCGTGCGGCAGGTAGGGCTCGGCTTCGATCGGCAGTACCACCGCCATGAAGCCCCCCGCGAATGGCGGGCTCAAGTCCGCCGTCAAGATCCACGGGAAGGGCTTCGAGTAAACCAAGCCGAGGCGGTCGGAGGCCTTTAGGACGCGAACAGGGCGCACGCCGAAGTCTCGCGCTCGCCGTATTTGAGCGCGCGTGCCCCTTTGGGGCAGTTTGTATTTGAAGGCGGGGCCGGTTCAATTAACGGCTCTTGGCGCGGATGCTACACATTTTCCGGTTCGTCTCCTCGACGGAGAGAACAACCGCGTCGCGCAATTCATCAAAGGTAGTCGCTTTCGATGCTTTGATCCGTGATTTGATGTCCAGGGTGGCCCGAAAGTCATGGCGCATGTCTTCGAACAGTTTGCGAACTGCGTCGTGTTGGAAATCGGCCGGAATATTCTTCCAATCGCGGCCTGCCCTACGCTCATCAATCTTGGCGAGCGCTCGCTGCGCGTCTTCGGCGAACAACGCTCTCACCGATCATCCGTCACAAGCTCGCCCGAGACCGTCGAGCCGGCCTGCGCTGTGAGGGCCACCGTAAGGGAGTCGCCCTTCTGAAAATCCCATTCGGGCGACGGGCTCCAGTAAAAATCATCCGCCGCCGTGAGGGTTGAGACGAGACGCCGCACATCATAGGCGCTACCCAGACGGGAAATCTTCGTCAAGGTCAAGGTGCCCGTGTAGGCCACGTCGAAGGCGCCATCTACTTCGAGCACCGCGAACTCCTTGGCGGGAGCGAAGTTCGACGAGAGCGCCGTCGTAAGTTCCTGCGTGAAGGTCTTGCCGTCGAAGCCGGCGATTTTGCGCGCGTTGACGGTCTTGGCGAGTTCGACACCCAAAATCGGGGCGTCAGACGCGATGAGGCGGATGCCGGTGAAGTTGCGGGTGGCCGTGATGGTGAAGGAGCCGAAGGCCTGGTGCTCCGCGAGCAGTTGGTCGTCGCCCTTGAGGGCGATTTGGCCGACGCGGGGGAGGTTGACGCTGACGGGTTGGTCGCAGGCAATGAGGATGGAGCGCACGACGGCGAGTTGGCCCATGTTGAACTCCTTCTGGCGGCCCGAGGCGGAGTCGATGTAATCGACGCGGCCGGAGGAGAAGTCGAAGAGGTTGTCGCCGGCGCCGATCTGGAACTCGCTGGAGACGTTGTCCTGCTTGTTCGGAAAGACGACAACCTTCGGTTGAGTAGTGAGCACGACGGGCTCGTCGAAGCCGTGGACGAGGGGCGGCTGGGCGAAGGCGCGGGTCTCGCGGTCGCGGCGCACTTCGCCCGCGAGGCGGTCGATGGCCTCGCGGAGGCGGCTAAACTCCATCGGCGAGACGCTCAAGGCGTTTGTACCAAGCGCTCAAGGAGCGATTTAAGGTTTTGGTTGTGAAAGGCCGCGGTCTCGGCGAGGGCCGAGCGTTGAGCCTCCCAGAGGCGTTCGAGGAGCGGGGGCTCCTGGAGGAACTCCTGGATGGAGGCGGCCATCTCGACGGGGTTCTCGAAGTCCTCCATGACGGCCGCCGAGACGAGGTTGCTGATGCCCCGGCGCTGGTGGTGGAAGAGGTTGCGCGCAACGGTCTCGGAGACGAGCGAGGGGACGCCCTGGCCGAGGGCGTCGATGACCTGGTAGCCGAAGGACTCGGTGACGGTGACGTGTAGGTTCAGGCGCGCGTTGGTGAGGACGTGCAGGTAGGAGGGCCGCGAAAGCCAACCGAGTTGGTTGAGTCCCCGGACGGGGACGGGGGGGAGACAATTGGTAACGACGCGGGTCGGGAGGCCGGAGCGCCGGTGGGCCTCGCGCACGGCGAGGAACTGGGCGAAGGTGTTCTTGCGGGGGTGCTGGGGGAAGAAGAGCGAGACGGCGGCCTCGCGGTCGGCGAAGGGGCGGCCGGGGAGATAGGCCGGGGGAGAAGCGACGGGGTAAGGGAACCAGTGCACCTTGCCGGGGTGTTCGTGCTCGTAGGCCTGGTACATGCGCGCGTCGCCGAAGAGCACGCCGTCGAGGCGGTCGGCCGCGAGGTGCTCGAAGACTTGCCGGAGGGTCTTGATCTCGCCTTCGGCCATCTCGGATTGCAGGGGGGCGGAAGTCCAGAGGACGTACTTCTTGAGGCCCGGCTGCCGCAGCATGGGCCCGTAGCGCGTGTGGCCGCCGAGGAGGAGGACTGAGCCCTCGGGGGCGTCGTCCCACCGAGGGAAGCCCCCAGCGGTATAGTAGGGCTCCCGCTCGAAGTCGGCGCAGAGGCCCGCGTCGCGCAGGTGGCGGAAGACACTGCTGATCCCGGGATAGGCGCCGTAAGGCACCACGGGGAGGATCTTCGCGCTTAGGGCCGTCGTTCTGCCACCACCCTCATGTTATTGGCGCGCGGGGAGCCCTCGTAGTCTTTGACGCGAGGCTCGACTTTGACCACCCGGAAGCCCGCGGCCTCCAGGCGCTCCGTGAGAGACTTCGGGGTGTAACCCGACAGGTGGCAATCGTAGATCGAGCCCCCCTGGTTGCCGTAGAGCAGGCGAGCCAACTCCCAAGCGTCAATGCGCCCGGCCGCGTACTCGGCTACGATCGTGTCCAGGTTGGGGCAGCGGATTTCCAAATGCCCTCCGACCGCCAGGCGCTCGCGAAGGTCGTGCAGCACGCGCACTGCGTCCGCGTTCATCAGGTGCTCGAAGACGTCCTCCATGATTACGCGCTCAAAGAGGGGCCTGCCGGGGAAGAAGGGGATGCCGTCCTTAACGAAGTCCTGCTGATAAAAGTTAGGCACATTCGTCTGGGGCTGCGCGTCGATGTTGAGTGCCTCGGGGCGCCATCCCCGCGGGCCGCAGCCGAGCACCAACGTCTTAGTCGTCGTACCACCCCCGGCCCTTGCAGCGCGAGCATTTGAACTTTAGAAAGCGGGACTCGCAGCGGATGTCGGCGGCGTGGTAGCCGAGCCCGTCGCAGCATGAGCACGTAACGCGGTTCGGGTTGTGCGGGCGCCGCGCTATCGTACCACCTCGCGGGGGGTATTCCAGCGCGCGACCAAAATGAACTGGCGGTCGCGATCCTTGTCGCCCGTGTAGGGGTAGACGACCTCCCAGGAGGTCTGGAGGTTGTTGACGGCCTCGCGCAGGGCGGGCAGGAGGATCTCGGGGTCTTGGGAGTGCCCCCAGACGGCCTTGTTGGCGGGGTCGAGGTACTTCTCGGCGACGGGGGGCACGCGCCCGTTGGGCATGACGGCCGCGACCACGTCAGCCACGCGCAGCATCTCCTTCATGGCTTGGGCCTGCACCTCGGGGAGGAATAAGTTGAGCATGCCCTCGCTGAAGCAGGCGTCGAACTCGCGGTTGCGGAGTTGCGCCAGGTTCAGGACATCGAGGCGCCCGAAGGACAGGTTGAGGCGCTCGCCGATGAGGGCCCCCACGGTGGCCGCGACGCGCGAGGCGACGGGGAGGGCGGCCGCGTCCAGGTCGAAGACGGTGAAATTCCAGTTGCGGTGGTGCAGGGCCAAGACGGTGGAGAGCTTGGCGGTGCCGCAGCCGGCCTCCAGGACGTTCTGAAAGTCCGCGGTGCGACCGGGCGGCGGCGCGAGGATCTTGCGCAGGGCGTCGATGAGGGGGTTGGCCGGGAGGTAGAAGGCCTCCGCGGTCGCGAGGGCGACGGCGGCGTTCATGGGCGCCCCACCCCCACGAGGAAGCGCGACTTCTCCCAGGGGCCGGGGGTCACGGGGCGCACCTCGACCTTGTCGAGGTGGGCGGCGAGTAGGCGCTCGCGCAATTCGTCGCGGGTGAAGTCCTCCTCGTAGTCGACGGTGCCCTCGTAGTCGTGGTGAGAGTGCGTCGAGACTTCCTGTTGCTCGGGGCAGTCCTTGTTGGGGACGAAAATTATGACCTTCTTGGCGGCGAGGCGCGCGCATTTGTCGAAGTAGCCCTGGCGCCGCGCGTCGATGAAATGCTCGGGGGTGCCTTCGTTGAAGACGTAGTCGAACTGCCCGGGGGCGAAGCAGTCGGCGGCGAAGAAGTCCATGCGGCTGAAGCCTGCGGCGATCTTGACCTCGGCGACGTGCTCGACGGCCTGCGCGAGCTTGCGGGCATACAGGACGGCGCTCTCCGAGATGTCGATGCCGAGGCAGCGAAAGCTCTTGCTGCGCAAGGCGAGGGTCACGCTCATCTTGCCCGAGCCGCAGCCCGCTTCGAGGGTGGTTTTGGGCCCGGTCGCCCGGTTGAGTCCGACTTCTTCGGCGAGGATCTCTCCCATGTCGAACCTGCGGAAGGGCAAGGTGAGGTCTCCCGACAGGCGCTCCAAGTCCAAGACGAACGGTTCTCCACCCAAGTTACTTCCCTCCCAGGACGAAGTTCTGCCCCCCGGTAACGCCGAGGTCGAGCAGTTGGAAGCCAGCCATCTCCATGAGGCGCGCGAGGCTGACCAGGGGATAGAAGCGCAGATGGTCACGCTCGTAGATTTTCTCTGGGGTCGAAGGAGTGGTGACGAAGATGCGCCCGCCGGGCGTCATGATCGCTTGCAGGGTCGAGAGGGCGCGAACGTCGTGAACGAGGTGCTCGATCACCTCGCTCATGAAGACGAAGTGCGGGCTGCCCCCGGCGGCTTCCTTAACCTCGGAGGGAGCCGCGCGCTCGATGTCGAGGGGGACGAGGCGGCAGGCGCGGCAGGGGCCCTCGCGGGCCCGGGCGATCACGTCGGGCAGGTCGAGGCCCGCGGCCTGGAAGCCCGCGCGATGTAGTTCATGCGTGAAGCCGCCATCGCAGCAGCCCACATCGAGGATGAGGCGCTCCGCGCGCTTCCCTGGAGGGTACGTGGTCAAGAGGTAGTGCAGAGCCTCGGCGACGCGGCGCTCGCTGCGTTGAATGGCGGTGGTGGCCTGCCCGAAGCCGTCCGTGGAGTATTCCTCGGCCTGCATTGCCGTCCACTGTTCAGCGTTGATTCGAGACCACCTCCGCGTACACCTTCAGGAGGGCATCGGCGTAGGTCTTCCATCCCCATTGCTCGACCGCCCGGCGCCCCGCGAGGCCTAGCCGAGTGCCCTCGTCGCGGTGATCGTGCAGGTAGGCGATCTTGTCTGCGAGCGCCTCGGGGTCTCGGATCGGCACGATGTAGCCGCTCGTGCCGTCCACGACGCGCGAGCCGGCGTTGGGGGTGGTGATGCAGGGGACGCCCGCGGCCATGGCGTCGTCCAGCGAGAGGGGCAGCGAGTCCTCCAGGGTGGGCAGCACCATCACGTGGGCGCATTCGAGTGCGGGCACGAGACCCGTCGGGCGGTTGGTGAAGGAGTAGGTGCTTTCCAAGGCGGGCAGCCGGAAGGGCGGGCACTCGGGGCGGCCGGTGTTAAACTCGTAGCGGATGTCCTTGTAGCCGCGGCGCTCCAGGTGCTTGGCGGCCATCCAGAGATACACGAGGCCCTTGCGGAACCAGTTGTGCCCGCTGAAGAGCACGCGGAAGGGCTCGCCGGGCGGCGCGCGCGGAGTGAACTGCTCGATGTCGGCGCCCGTGGGGACGACGCGCACATCGGGCGCGAGCCCGGAGTCGAAGGTGCCCTTGGAGAACTCGGTAGGGGTCACGACGGTCGAGCGCTCGTACTCGGCCTCGTGCACGATGAGGTCGTTCTCGGGCAGGCCCGGGTCGCCCATGTCGATGATGCCGAGGCGGCGCAAGCGCTCGGCCTCCTCGCGCAAGATGTTGGACTGCCATCGGGCGCTGGTCGAGGAGCGGTCGAGCACCACGGGGATGCCCTTGGAGCGAGCGTAGAAGGTCGCGAGGGGAAACTGGCCGGCCCACAGGTGCACAAGGGAGGGGCGGTAGTTGCGAATGACGGTGAGGACGGCGGCGTCGGTCAACTGGGGGGCGATCACGGAGGCGAAGTTCTCCGCGAGGCGGGGGGCGACGTGCCTCCCCCACTGGCGCGTCACCTCGGAGACGCCCCCCATGGCGTCGGGGTCGGTCTTGCAAACATACAGCACCTTCATGTTTTCAGTTCCTCCAGGAGCTTGGCCATCTGCTTTTCATACGAGTAGGGCAGGGTCGAGGCCCACTGATGCGAGCGCACGTTTTCCGCGAGGCCGTCGTCGTCGAAGTTGTAGCGCTCGATGAGGCGCAGGCAGTGGTCTGCGTCGTCGAAGGAGGCCGCGGAAAGGGCGTCCTTCGAGAAGATGCGCGAGAGGCCGCGCGCGCGGTCGACGAGCATGGGGGCGCAGCGGGGGATCTCGAAGCACTTGAGGTTGGGGCCCACGGGGGACTCGTGGCGGTTGATGACGACCTTGGCCTTCGAGAGGAGGGTAATGTAGTCGGCGTAATAGGCCGGGGGCTTCGGGCGCAGGGGCGCGGGCCAGCCGTGGCCGTAGATGGCCATGCTGGCGCCGAGGCGGTTCTTGAGGTCGCGCACGAAGGCGAGGCGCTCGGGGGAGTTGTTGGTGCCGACAAAGAGGGCGGGGATGGTGCGCTCGGCGGCGAAGACGGCGCTCTTCATGAGGGTCTCCGACCAGCCGAGGGGGAAGAAGTCGGCCCAAGGGTAGGGCTTGGGGTCGTTGCAGGAGAGGACGCGGTCGTAGAGGCGCCAGCCGTCGTGCAGGTGGGGAGAGCGCTCAAGGGCGTCGGGGCAGAGGGCGACGCGGTAGCCCGGCAGGGCCTCGATGGCCTCGCGGCCGAGGGTGCTCTTGAGGACGATGGAGGCGTCGCAGCGCGGGGAGTCAAGGGGCATGCGCTCTCCCGAGCGGGTGTCCCACTGCACGACCTTGGCGCCGGCCGCGCGCAGCCCCTCGGCGATCATGCGCCCATTGTCGTAGGGCTCGCGGAAAGGCGAGCCGAGGAGTACGTGCATCAGGCGCTCTCCCGCAGGAACTCGACGATGCGCTTGGCCTGGCGGTCGTAGGTGTAGGGGCTGACCTGCGCGGCCTGCTCTCGGCGGTGCTTCTCGACCTCCGAGGGATTGTCCGTGTAGTAACGGACGGCCTCCGCGAGGCCCGTGGGAGTCGTGAAGGCCCACTGCCACCCAGGCTCGGGCGCGAAGACGCGGTCAACCCCCGGCGCCCACTCGCAGAGCATGAGAGTCTGGTGCGGTATCTCGAAGGTCTTGCGGTTGGGGCCCCAGCGGGACTGAAGGACGTTGACGGCCATCTCGGAGCGGTTGAGCATGTAGGCGTACTGCCAGCCGTACTTGGCCTCGGCCGCCGCCGAGAGTGGGGAGAACTCCCACCCGTCTCCCGAGATGATCGCCGGTACCTCGTGTAGGAAGCGCCACTTGCGCCAGGCGTTGAACGTTCCGACGTACACGAGGGGCGCCTTCGTCATGGTGTGGGGCTCCTCGAAGACCTTGTCGTGCATTCCAGGCTCGTAGGCCCCCGGGAGCCACTCGAACTTGTCTCCGGCGAGTCCCGGGATGGCCTCCGGGAGGTTCAGGGTGAAGATGCGATCGGCCCAGTCGAAGAGGTGCCGCAGCCACGGGAGAGGATGGCGGCTCACGCGGTCGTTGAGCACGAGGGCGCGCGGGTGAGGCATGTTGTCCGGGGGCAGCGAGGCTCGCGGCTGCACGACGAGAGAGCCCAGCCGGTCGATATCGGTGGGGGCATCCGGGGTGCAGAGCGCGACGACCTGCTGGTTAAGGGCCGTGTGGAGGTACGCCGTGGTGGAGACCGAGCCCCTTGGAAACAGCCGGTCGACGACGATGGCACTCATGTTGCGGCCTCCAGCGCATCGAGCAGGCGCTTCGCCACGGCGGCGTTGGAGAAGCGTGTCTCCGCCCAGAAGCGGGCCGCCACCGCCCGCTCGGCCGGTACGCGCTCGCCCGCGAGCAACCGGGTGATGGGCTCTTCGAAGGGGCCCTGCGAGACCTCCTCTGGGCGCTCGGGGTTCTGCACCTCTTCGATGCACACGCGCTCGACGGGCGCGTCGTGCAGCCACTCGTCGATGGAGGCCGTGTCGGTCGTGACGACGGGCGTGCCGCAGAACATGGCCTCCAGGTTCGTGTAGGCGGGCCCCTGCTCGCGCGGCTGCCCCGGCAACTCGATCGAGGGGGTCAGAAGGATCTTCGCCATGCGGTACCGCAGGCTCATCTGCTCGTAGGGAAGGCGCCCGCGCTCGTGCGGGATGAGCACCGTCCACTCCGGGTACCACTTCATCAGGGCGCCCACGATCCCCGCGCCCTTCATCGGGTCGTCGAGGCGCGAGACAAAGAGCAGGTCGTGGCGGCGTTGCCATTGGGGCCAGAACGGAAAGAGGTCGGGCTCGACGCCCACCTGAAGGTCGGTCAGGAAGTCCATGGTGGCAAACGGGTAGCACAGCATCTTGGCCTCGGTGTTACCGCAGACGACGAGGTCGGTCGCGCCGAGCACCTCGCGGGCCTTCTCGGTGACGATCCAGTCGTTGTTCTCCCAGGTGTAGACGGCGAAGTTCGCCCCGGCCTCGCGCGCCCAGCGCATGGCGTCGTGCGCGACGGCATGGAAAGGCTCGTTCTGCACGTAGACCCAGTGGGGCTTGAAGTCCGTTACAACCTTGCGCGCGGGCAGCCGGAAGGTGGCCATGCCGCCCTCGGCCTCGACCGGGTTGAGGGGCACGACCTCGTAACCGGGCTCCTTGATAGGCGCCGCGCGGTGCTCGCCCCAGGCCGCTGGGCAGACGACGCGCACGTCGGCGCCCTGCCGCGCCAACTCGCGGTAGTAGGCCTGCTGCCGTAGGTGCACGGCCGAGTGCGCGATGACGCAGAGCCTCATGGTAGTTGCCTCTGGGGGCCCAACTTCGGGGGCTTCTCCGGCTCGACCGGGAGGACGTAAGCGCCCTCAATGTCCGCGAACGCCGCGGTGCCTGCGAGAGGCTCACCGGGGATAAAAAAGTCCACCTTCTTGTCGAGCCGGGCCTCTAGGCCGCGCACCTTCTGCCGGAGGTGGCGCACATCCTTTTCGAGCGCCCGGAGCCGCTGCGCGTCGGTAAGCGGCGCGAGCGCGTAGCCCTTGCCGGCGCACTTCGGGCACGGGCCCAAGACCGTCCGCAGCGCCTCGGCTCCGACGTCGAACTGGTGCGTCTTCCCCGTCCCGCGGCAGAGCCGGCAGGCCTCACGCTGGCGCCTTGCCGGCATCCTCGACCCGCTCCTCTGGGAAAAGCTTCTCCCGCAGATTCTCTGCGGCCATGGGCCCAATAAAGACCACCCGCTGCCACCCCAGGCGCCGGTAAGTCGCCTCGGCCGCGTCCCGCTCTGAAGGAAAGACGAGTATGGGCATAACGAGTAGGTCTTCGACCCCCATAAGCCCCCACCGGAAACGCCTCGGAGAATGCGCGGCTACCTCGCCGTCCTCCATCATGAGTAGCTTCTCGATCTCCCGATCGGCCTCCAGCACCTCGGCGGCCTTGGTGCCCGGTTTGGGGTCGCCCACCAGGACGAAGCAGACTCGATGAAGCCCGTTCATCGAGGAAGGTTCGCGCGTCGCAATGTCGGGTTTCAGACTCCCACCTCCTTCTCAATCGCTTCCCAGAAGCGCACGGGCGCCTCGGCGATCCACTCGACAAACTCCGCCTCGTCCTTGAGTCCCCACTGGGGGTACGAGCAGGCCCCGATGTTCTCGTTGCGCACGAAGCGCTTGACCCCGCAGAGGCGCGCCTCGGCGATCGAGCGGCTGAAGGGATCGAGGGTCGAGGGCAGCGCGATGTAGGCCTCGGACTGCGAGTAGAGGTCGGGCATCTGCGAGGGCAGCCGCCCCCCGAGGTACACGGCGTGCCGCGGCAACTCGCTCGGCTCGATGTGCGTGCCCCCTACGAAGGTGAACTGAAGCTCCGGGTGCTCCTTGACGTACTCCAGGACGTTCGCGGCCCCCTTGAACTGCAAGAGGGCGTTGACCCCCAGCACGGTGCCCGGCACCCGGAGGCTCTGGCGGTCGCGGTAGTGCTCCACGTCGATCGGGCTGGGGGTCAGGTGCCGGGGCAACTGCTCGATCCACGGCTGCGACTTCGCCAGGCGCTCGACATGGAGGGGCGAGAGAAACACGCACAGGGCCGCGGACTCCAATAGCGTCCGGGTCTTGTCCCCGTTGGGGCACGCGAGGCACTTGGGCTGCATCGGGTAGTGCAGTTGGTGGTGGCAGTAGGGGACATCGTGCACGTAGAAGACCGTCGGCACCCGCTGAGTCGCCTCAAGCATGGCGCTGTGCGGCCAGACGGGGTGCCCCATCGCCGTGCGGAAGTTCGCCACGATCGAGACGTCGTGCTCCTCCGGGCGCACCGCCTGCGGGGCCACCTGCACGATGGTATGCCCTCGCTGAAAGCCCTCGCGCATCATCGCGTAGTCGGACAACTCGGCTCCGCCGACGGAGCCCTCGAAGATAGGGAAGGCGGAAAGCAGGGCAATGCGCATGGTTACTGCTCCTTCGGCCCATACCAGGAAACCTCGGGGTCGGGGCGGCCGCATTCTTTGGGCCAGTGCCAACCGGCCTTGATGGGGCCAATCGGGCGGGGGGTTTCCCGCGGCTCAAAGACAGTCGCGAAGATGCCGCTCTCGCCGACCTCTGAGATGATGCCCACATAGCACTTCGTCATGCCGGGCGTGGGGAAGTGCACGATGCGCCCGATGGTCAGCGGCCCGTTCAAGCGAGTTCCTCCTCCAAGACCTTCGAGGCCTTCACAAGCTCCTCCGCGGGCGGCGGCCTCCGCCGGCACTCCTCCTCGACCTGCACCTCCAAGTCCTTGAACAGATCGAGCCACTGCGGAATGATGACCTCCTTCCAGTCGTACTTCTTGACGGCCCACGCCCGCAGGTCTTGCGACCACCGCCGCCGGCGCTCCTCGTCCGCGTCGAGCACCAACTGGAGCTTCTCGACGACCCCCGCGCGGTTCGCCAGCCAGTAGGAGCGCGGCGAGTTGGGCACCCAGAAGGAGGGCTCCGTCGGGTAGGTGCTCCCGTCCTCGTTGGCTTCGAGCCCCCCCACGAGTAGCTCGGGGGTGGGCTCCAACAGTTCCGTCATCGCGGTGTTATTGGCCGCTATGACCGGAGTACCCGCGGCTTGAGCCTCGGCGATCACCATGCCGAACCCCTCACTTGCCGAAACGTGCAGCACAACGTCGCTGGCAGCCAGTAGGCGGGCCATTTCCAAGTCGTCGTAGCCGTTGCGGTACACGAGGGAGGGGGGGGTCTTCATGACCAGGTTGGGTATCTCGTTGAGCCCGAGCATCTGCGCGATCCCCCCGATGTTGTAGCCGTCGCCCGATTGGGTGTCCGTATGCAGGTAGAAGCCGATGCGCGTGTCGGGGTTGGCGCGCGCGAAGACCTGCACGGCCTCCATCTGCTCGGGGATCTGCTTGCGCTGCCCGCGGTTGTAGCCAACCATCGAGACGAGGAAGTCCACGTCGGCCATGCCGACGGTCTCGCGCAAGAGGCTCTTGGCGAGAGTCGGCGTGAGATGGTCGCGGAGCGCCGGCAGGCTGTTTACGGGCGCCGTGGACTCGGTGATAAAGTCCGCAGCCAACTCGACCGCGGGCTTGTAGGTCGCCGTGTCGACCCCGTGGTAGATGGCCCGGCTCTTGCCGAGCACTCCGAAGGAGCCCCCGAGCTTCGCGGCGCGGTCGAGCAGCCGTTTTCCGTGTTCGCACATGGCGACCACGTAGGAGGCGTACTGCAACTTCTGGAGGATGTCCGGGAAGATCGTGTGGGCGTCCAAGGGGACGTACGGTATCCACGCGCGCCGGTTCCACCAGGGGCGGTTCTTGACAAGCTCGTTCACGAGAGCGTTGAACGTAAAAACATCATACTGGGTACAAAGGAAGTCGTACTTCTCCCGATCCATCAGGTCGATCGTATCGACCTCCGAGAAGCCTCCCGGGCTCCCGCCGTAGAGGTCGAAGCCGTCGAGGCGCATGCGCCCGTTGTAGAAGCCGCTGTTCGCGATGTAGCCGACGCGGTGCCCGTTCTGCGCGAGTCCGGCCGCCAGCCAGCGGCCACACCGGCCATAACCTGTCGGAGTCCATGGGGCGTTCGAGTGCCAGAGAATCGCGCTCAAGCCTACTCCTCCTCGAAGTGCCCGCGCATGCGGGTGATGCTCTCCTCGTCGCGCACCGTCACGCGCTGCGTCGGCATCTCGGACGAGGTCTCCTTGCCGACGAGCCACACGAAGTACGCGCGCGCCATATCGGAGACGGGGATCTTGCGGCGCTCGGAAATGGCCCGTAACCGCTTGTAGAGGGGCTTGGAGACGCGCACGAGGACAACGTGGTCGTTCTTGACCTTCTTCTCGGCCGCCCGCTCCCCTCCTCCGGGGCCGATAAACGCCCGGTGGGTGATAAAGGCTCGCCGAGGCCCCGGCGGGGGTCGCCCCCGACCGAAAGTTTATCGGGCGGCCCCTCCCTCGAAGCCCCGGAGGAGGTATGGGGTACCTCAAGAAACGCCGGTTGTGCCGCTGCAACAAGTGCGCCCGGGAGTTCAAGTCCTCCTTGGTGAAACCCGCGTGCTCGGACGCCTCGTGCCGGTCTACGGACGTGACCGTCCTTGAAGGCCCCGGTTCGGAGGGGTATTCCGACCCGCCTCCGGGAGGGGGCGCGAACGCCAAAACGCCCCGGCTGGGAGTTTTCCAAGAGAACAAGCAGGCCACCGCCGCCCTGGTCTCGGAGGACTCGTTCACGCCGGATATGAGCTTCTTTCGGACGCTCCTCGACTCCGCGCGCATCGACTTCTCGCCGCAGGTGACGGAATTGATATTCAACGGCGACCCTCACGACCCGGCTTGGATCAACCAGGTGCTCATGGACAGCGGGGTGCACATGGCGCACAAGCGCAAGTTCGTTATCAACTACTGGCTTGCCAAGCAGGGCTACAAGCGCGGCGAGATCAATGTGGATGCGGTAATCGGAGGCGACGGCATGAGCGGCGGAGGAAGCGAGTTTGATAAGGCGATGGCGGAGATGGTGCGAGCGCGAACGAAGGCCGAGCAGATGCGCCTCATGGACGGCCCACAAGAGGAGGAGATGGTGGCCGTCGAGCAGACGGACGAGAACGGGCGCCCCCTCGGCCAGCAGATCATGGTGCCCGCCTCGCGGTGGTTCCAACTGGAGTCCCTCAAGATCCAGGCGTCCATCGCCCGCGGGCAAGCCAAGCCCGCCGAGGAGAGTTCCCTCTCGGTCTTCAAGATGCTCATGGACATCCAGACGAAGGCCCAAAGCGAGAACACCGCCCTGCTCCTCAAGATGATCGACGCGCGCAACGCCCGCGACCCGCGAGCCGAGGAGTTGGCCCTGCGCCAAGCCGTTCAGGAGCGCACCTCCGCCATGGAGAAGCAGCTTCAGGAGGTGCTGCACGCCATGGACAAGAAGAACATGGCTGAGGAGGTTCGCGGGCCCCTCGTTGCCGAGATGAACCGCATGCGACAGGAGATGCACCAACTCGCGAGCGCGGCCAGTTCCAGCGAGATCCACCACAAGATGGCCCAGGAGCGCGAGATGACGGGCGTCGTGGTCGACACCGTCAAGGGGGCCACGGCCGAGTTCCGGGCAGGGCGGCACGACATGAAGGAGATCGCCACGGACTTCCTGCGAGCGACCATGGCCGGCAGTCAGGGGGCCTCCGACCGCGAGGTGCGGCCGCCGACCCCCGAGGAGGCCGAGGAGATCGACGACTGGCTCGATCAGGAGCTTTCCAACGCGGCCGACCGGGGGGCCTCGATGGTCTCGGACGCCCCGCCGCCCGACAAGCGCCGGCGCCCCCCAGCCGCTCCGGCGGCTCGGGCGCCGGGCCCCCCGCCGCCCCCACCGGACTCCGACACCGGCTCGGACGCGCTTATCGTGCGCTGACGCGCGCGGCGCAGCACCCGCACGATCCGCGCCTCCGGCACGCGATGCAGTCTCGGGTAGACCTCGGTGGTGCCCCACGTGCACTTCGGGCGCCGCGC
>Ga0256864_1000468_pt1 | contig 14704 bp, 8 predicted proteins | sample RVTome_11_FD_187336 | JGI IMG/M metagenome (GOLD analysis project Ga0256864, IMG submission 187336) | Soil microbial communities from uranium-contaminated site in the Upper Colorado River Basin, Wyoming, United States - RVT147D111 HiSeq ... | reverse complement strand
CATCCCGCTCGTCGCGATGGCCGCCGCCGCCGGCTTCGAGACCGTGGTCGTCGACCCGCGCCGCGCCTTCGCCACCCCCGAACGCTTCGCCCACGCCGACCGGCTGCTCGCCGAGTGGCCCGCCGAGGCTCTCCCGGAGGTCGGCCTCCACCGCGCCACCGCGGTCGCCGCGCTCAGCCACGACCTCAAGATCGACGTCCCCGCCCTCCGCCTGGCGCTGAGGAGCCCGGCCGGCTACATCGGCGCCCTCGGCTCGAAGAAGACCCACGCCAAGCGCGTCGCGGCCCTCCGAGACGACGGCTTCACCGACGCCGAACTCGCCCGCATCCACTCCCCGATCGGCCTCCCCCTCGGCGGCCGCAGCCCGGCCGAGATCGCGCTCGCGATCCTCGCCGAGATCGTGGCGGCGGGCAACGGCGTCGAGCTGGCGCGGCGCTGATTCGCTCCGCCAAGCTCGACATCGGCGGTCCGTGGTCCGCGCCAGCGTCCGCTCCCGGCCGAACGTCAGACGAAGGCCCTCGCCGTCCGGGCCGAGCTTGCGAACAGTGCGGCGGTCTCCGGGTCCTGGACGGCCTTCTCCATCAGCCGGATATCGAACTGATGCGCTTCAGCTTCCCCGCTCCCGCGACCGGGTCTCCTGCGGTGAGAGCGCCGCGTAGAGGAAGTCGTTGACCGGCATCGCCACGCCCAGCTCCCGGCCCAGGCGCACCACGGCTCCGGTCTGCGCCTCGAGCTCCGAGGGGCGGCCTTCCATCACGTCGCGCTGCATCGAGGCGGTGGCTTCTTGCGGGAGGCCGTCGACGAACCGGCGAGTCGCCTCGACCACGTCCTCGGCGAGCGCCACCCGCGCGCGATCGCCTCGATCTCGCGCATCGCGCCCTCGAGGGCGAGCAGGGCGACGGAGATCACGGCGGGTGAGCGGGGGCGCCATCGCGCCCGCCAGCCGTCATGAGGCCCCTTCCCTCATGGCCGCATGCGCTGCTCTGCCCGGGCTCTGATCCTGAGGAACCAGTCCCCCGCAAGATGCGTCCCGCGGCGGCGGCCGGCCCGGCGCCGCGGACTCAGCTCAAAGCCCAGCGTCCCTCCCTCCGGATCGTACGAACCGGCGCCCACGTCCTCCACCTCCAGCTTTGCTTGGCATGCTGCGTCGGCGTGCACCGTTGGATCGTGGCACACGGCGACCGCAGGCTCGGGCGCATCAGCTCGACGGCTCGCGTAGCGAGGCCGGCGCTTCGGCGTGGCGAGGCCTGCGCTTCGGCGTCGAGTCCCAGCGCGTCGCGCCGTGCACGGCTCGTCGCCGTCGAGAAGCGCGAGGATTCCGCTGGTGCGCCCAATGCGCGCTCAAGGCACGGTGAGATCCCAGGCCGACGTGTCGCCTGACTCGAAGCCATCGGCGAAGGGCAGCGGCGCCCCGCGCTCGAAGGCACCCTGATCGACGATCGCCGTCGAGTTGCCGTCACCGTCCTGGATCCGCGCGTTGCCGTCGAAGTCGGTCGCCGGCAGCTCGAGGGCGGCGTTGTCGCCCGCGTCGACCGACGGCGATCCGGCGCTCAGGTGGAAGTCGCCACCGGCCGCGTCGGTGAACATGGGATCCGCCGAGATGTTGCCGTCGGTCCCGGTCGGGTCGTCGCAGATGCCACCGTAGGCCGTGCCGCCCTGCGCGAAGACGTCGTCGAAACGGAGGATGGGAGTGTTGGTGTCGTTGAAGTCGCCGCACTCGATGGCGGTGCCGCCGCCCCCGGTCGCGACAATGTTGCCGACCAGCTCCGCGTCCTCGTCGAAGCCGTCGGCCAGGATCTCGAGGTCGCCGTTGCCGGAGATCGTGTTGGCGACCAGGTACGGTCCGATCCCCAAGCTCGGCACCAGCCAGTCGAAGCCGTCCCCGTCGCCCGCGCCTCCGGTGTTGCCGGTCACCACGTTCTGGACGATCGTCGCGTCGGACACGTTGACGATGTCGAAGCCGCCACCGCCCGACGACGCGTTGTTGAGCTCGATCCGGTTGTCGGCGATGGTCGGCGTACCGGCCGCGAAGAGCGACAGCCCGCCACCGGAACCAAAGGAGTTTCCCTGGATCAAGTTTCCGCGCACCACGGCCGAGGCGGCCCCACGAAGGGTGATGCCGCCGCCGCCGGGACCGCCGGAGCAGCCGGATTGATGGTTGTCGGAGATGAGGTTGCCCTCGATCAGCGGCGATCCGAACGCCACCAGGATGCCGGCCCCCTCGGAGCACGCCAGGTTGCCTACGATGACGTTGTTGATCACAGTCGGCGACGCGCTCTCGATCCGAATGCCACCGCCGCCGAAGTCGGCATCGCCGCCGGTGATGGTGAACCCGTCGAGGACGGAGAGGCGCGTCTCGGAATCGTCGAAGGCAACGACGGCACCTTCATTGCCGCCCCTGAGCTGCTCGAGGCGCCGGCCGTCGGCCTCGACGACCCGACGACCGCTCGCCGTGTCGACCACCTCGACCGTGCCGTCGGCGCGGATATGACGTTCGAGGCGACGCTTGAGGTGACGCTCGAAGCGGCGCGCTTCCCGGACGCGCTGCGCGCCCAGGGCACCGCGGTCGATCACGGTGACATCGGGCCCGGACGCGCTCTGCACCGTGATCGCCTTGCCCAGGAAATCGATCTCTTCGGCGTAGACGCCGGGCGCCACCAGCACCACGTCACCGGTCACCGCGACGTCGATCGCCGCCTGGATGGTGGGCTGCTCGGCGGGCACGTTGATCGTGTCCGTCCAGGCCGGCGCCGCGAGCGCGACGAGGAGGCAGGCGACGCCGAGACGGCGGGCAGGGCGAGACGGGAGCGACAGGAAGCATAAGGTCGTCGAATGCATGAGGGTCTCCTGGTGGCCGCGGCGCGGACCGCAGCGATTCAGTGGCTCGACACGCCACGGTGCTGGACTTCGATCGCTTTGGGAGCTTGCCGGCCCGGATGGCCTCGACGATCTCGTCCTGCATCAGACCGAACTCCTTCCGGGCCGTCTTGTCGCTGAGCGTTCCGCCCTTGCGCTGCCACTCGGAATTCAGGTCGTCCATGGTCGTCCTCTCGGCCTCGGCGCTTCTACAGCGAGCGCGATTCTCGCCATTGTCGAGAACCTCTTCCGTCCCATCAAGTCCTCCCCGGGGTCCCTGGACCCTCACTGTATCCCGGGTCCCAAAAACCCCGAGCAAGACATCTTGGTCACCAGCAGCGCCAGGGCGAGGAACAGCGAGGAGAAGAAGACCGCTCACGAGCCGGTCTGGCTGATCACCGAGCCGACGCCGCCGACCCAGTGGTCGACCCAGGTCTCGTTGAGGACCAGCTTCACGCCCTCGAGCTGGTCGGCGGAGATCTGGCCCTTCTCGAACAGGCTCTCGGTGTTGAGGATCGTGCGCCCGAGGCCGAAGCCGCCGATCGAGTCGAGCGCCGTGTAGTAGATGATGAAGACGAAGGTGGCGACCCGCGAGAGCCACGCCAGCCCCGAGGGGCCGCCGCCGTCGGCGCGGCCGATGCGGCCGGCGAGCAGCCATAGCCCGACCGCGACCAGCCCGACCAGCGGGGTCTGGATCATGTGCAGCGTGAACCACCACTCCGGCCCCGGGTAGGCCAGCGCCTTGAACTGCGGGTCGTAGTGCTGGGCTGCGAGACGTAATCACCACAGAAACGCGTAGCCCACCTTGAGGAAGAACGTCCGGTCGGCCTGGGTGAGGTCGATCGACTCGACGCCCAGGCGGGTGTCGGAGTAGCCGGCGAACAGCACGGTCTGAGGGTTGAGCTTGTAGGAGAAGAGGAGCTGGGTGAAGAGGTCCTCCTCCTCGGCGGCGAGACCGGGGACTTCGTAGAGCGCGAGGTCGCGGTCGATGCGCTGGTACTGGACGATCGCGCGGAGGAAGGTGCGGACGTTCAGGAAGTAGCGCAGCGTCGCCTGGGAGAGGTTGGCCTGGAGGAAGGTGCCGTCGTCGATCCAGAACTCCTCGTAGAGGTGCTCGGCGGCGCCTGAGAACCGCGGGCCGAGGTTGAACTCGACTCGGGGCACGACGCGGATGAACTCGCTCTGCCGCGCGTTGGTGAAGTCGATGATCTCGCCGCCGCGCACCAACAGCTCGGCGAAGAAGTCGCCCGAGGGGCGGATCGACATGCGCAGGTCGGCGCGCAGGTTGTCGTAGGTCGTGCCCCGGAAACGCTCGCGGTTGGGCCGGACGCCGAGCTGCACGAAGCTCTGGCGCGGTCCTTCGTAGACGAGGTCGAAGTTGTAGCTGTCCTCGAACAGCTCGCCGGCCTGGGTCTCGGTGTAGACCGAACTGGCGAGGACGCGGAAGCGGCTGTACCAGCTCGTTTCGGTGCCCCAGAAGGTGCGCCCGACCTGGAGCGCCCCGCCGACCGCGTCGACCTGGGGGATGAAGCCGCTGTCGGCGCGGAAGTCCTCGCCCAGCGAGAAGAGGAAGCCGAAGACCGTCCAGTTGCGGGTGCCGCGGTTGTAGGTGACGCGCGCCGCCAGGTCGTCGAAGCCGCCGGCCGGCTGGCCGCGCACAAGCGCCACCTCCTCGGGGTAGCGGGTGCTCGAGCCGAGGAGCTGGAAGCGGAGGCTGTCGGAGTCGGTCAGCCGCAGGGTGCCGTCGACGCCGTAGACGTGGTTCTCGTAGTCGCCGTCGCCGTCGCGGCCGGTGTAGAGCACGCCGAGGGTCGAGCGGCCGCCGACGTCGCGCCGGTAGCGCACCACGCCCGAGCGCACGTCCTCGTCGATCGAGCCGAGCGCGGACGAGAAGGCGCCGGGGAAGATCAGGTTGTTGATGCGGTCCTCGGCGACGAAGACGCCGAACGCGTGGTCGCCCTCCTTGCCCGCGACCTTGAGCCCCGCCGAGGGATCGGCGACCGTGCGCGTGAACACCGCCTGCAGCGGAGTGGCGAAGACGTCGGCGCCCTCGAGGAAGAACGGCCGCTTCTCGGGGAAGAAGAGAGCGAAGCGCTCGTTGACGTCGAGCTGCGCGGCGTCGGCCTCGACCTGGGAGAAGTCGGGGTTGACGGTGCCGAGCAGGGTAACGTTGTCGGTGACGCCCCAGCGCACGGTCAGCCCGGCGTCGGCGTCCTCGTCGCCCTCCTCGAGCGGTCCCGCGAGGTCGGCGCGGCGGTCGGTGCGGTCGGCGGTGACCGTCGGCACCACCTCCAGGCTGTGACCGGTCTCGAGGCGGGCGAAGCCGGTGATCGGCTGGTACTGGCAGACCAGACAGTCGAGGTCGCGCCGGTTGGCGCTCGAGTACAGCTCGTGGACCACCGAGCGCGGGTAGATGCGCTGGGCGAGGAAGCCCCAGGTCTGCTCCGCCGCGGCGCGCGGGAAGCGGAGCTGGCGAAACGGCACCGCGATCTCGACCGTGTAGCCGCTCGCGGTGATCCGCCCCGCGGCGTCCCAGATCGCGTCCCACGAGGCGTCCTCGCTGTCGTCGACGTCGCTGACGATGGCGTCGCGCTGGACGCCGAGCGGGTTGACCTCGAAGCGGTAGGCGCGCCGGCGGTCGTTGAAGGTGTCGATCGAGAACCCGACGGCGTCGTCGACGAACTCGTTGTCGCGGTCGGCGAGGTGGGCGCGGATCGCCTCCGGGTGGGGGTCGTGGGCGCGGAAGGCGACGTGGAGGCGGGCGTCGTCGAAGGTGACCAGCACCTCCGTGTCGACCGGCGGCGCAGTGTTGTCGCCGGGCAGCCACTCGTGGGTCAGCGGCACCACCGCGGCGCCGGCCCAGGCCGGCTCGTCGAGCACGCCGTCGATCGCGATCGGGCCGGCCGCCGGGCGGACGGTGAGACCGCCGGCCCCGGTGAGGCCGCCGGCGTCCTGCTCCGCACCGAGCGGCACCGCCGCCAGCGCGAGGGCGGCGCAGGCCACGGCGCCCGGCGCGCGGCGCCGCCGGGGATGCTCGCGGCCGGGATTCATCGGCTGTCGGTTGCCGCTGGCGCGGGCTGCGCTCCGAGCCTGTGAAGGACTCCACTGCGCGACGACTCCTTCACAGGCTCTTCGCTCCCGGCGGCGGCGAGGGCCGCCTCGACCGCCCGCCGCAGGACCTCGCCGTTGAACCACTGCTCGGCCGGCAGCGAGCGCTCGATGTGCAGGACCAGCTCCGGCGCCGGCGGCGCCGCGCCGGGCGGCCAGCGCACACCCGCCGGGTAGAGGAGGAAGACGTCCCACGCGGGCTCGCCGGCGGGCAGCCCGACGACCGGCGCGAGCGCCTCCGCCAGGTCGTGGCGGTCGGTCCAGAAGTGCCGCGAGCGCGGGTCGGCGAGGAAGACCGTCGCCTTCTCGGCGTCTGCACGCTCCTCCTCGCCGAGCATCGGCCCCCACACGACGTAGGCGGCCAGACGGCGGTCGTCGAGCGCGTCCATCAGGTAGCGCTGCACCACCCGGGCGCTGTTCAGGCACACACCGCAGGTCGGCGACAGGGTCAGCAGCAGCCGCACCCGCTCACGGTCGGCGTCGAACGCGGCGGCCAGCTCTTCGCCGCCGGGCGACAGGTCGGCGAGCGGCGGCGGCGTGCCCCAATCGAGCCGGTCGCCGCCGGGCTCGCCGACGCGCGTGAGGCGGAACTTGGCGTCGCGGGTGCCGCGCTCGAGCCAGCCGTGGAACTCGCCGGTGATCTCCTCGCCGCCCGCGCCGAGCGTGCCGCGGAAGGTGTAGACCGCCGAGACGCCGCTGTGGGCGCGGACCGGCATGTCGAAGGCGACCGCCGAGCCGTCGAGCGTCACGTCGCGCAGCGGCTGGTACTCGATCTTGGCGACCGGAACGTCGACGGTGCCCGCCAGGCCGCCCTCGGCGGTCTCGCCGATCTCGACCAGACACTCGATCTCGAGCTCGGCAGGGACGTAGGTGATGGTGCCGGCCCAGATGCCGTCGAGCGCCGACCCGGCCGCCGCGGACGGCGACGAGAGGGCCGAGGCGACCGCCGCGGCGACGAGCGCGGACCCGACGCCCCACCTCCGACGGCCGGCGGCGCGTGGCCGCCCACCGGCGGTATTCTCATGCCCATGGACGCCCACTTCGATTGCAGTGTCCGGGCTGCCCGAACCCGTGACACGACCACGCCCCCGCCGGCCGGAGGCGGTTAGACTCCGGCCTCCGCCGGTCAGGTCGCCGGGCCGGCGGCTCCCGACGATGTCCGCCCCCCGCGAAGAACCGGGCGCCGAGACCCGGGCCGCCTTCGATGACGCGTTCGCCCAGGCCGTCCGCCTGGCCCGGGACGGGCTCTCGCCGGCCGCCGCCGCCTTCCTCGGCCACGTCCGGGACCACCCCCGCCTCCTTCGCCGCGACGCCTTCCAGGAACTCCTCGACGGCGTCTTCACGACCGTCGGCTCGATCAACCTCATGCCCAAGGAGGTGACGGCGCCGCTCCAGCCCTGGCCGGTGCTGATCGACGCCGCCCGCCGGCGGCACTTCGAGCGGCTGGCAGTCGGCCTCGCGCGGCTCGTGCGCAGCCTCCCGCGGCGGATCTTCGGCGGCGACGCCGGCCGGATCGCCGGCTTCTACGGTCTCGACCCGCGGCTCGCGGCGCTGCTGCTCGCCGAGCCGAGCGGTCTCGAGGAGACCCTCTGCCGCGGCGACTTCATCGACACCGAGCACGGTCTGAAGTGCATCGAGGTCAACGTGGGCGCGGTCGCCGGCTTGCCGTACAGCGCCTTCGCGCCGCTCTACGCGCAGCACCCCGAGATCGCCCGTTTCGCCGCCGAGCAAGGCCTGGGCTTCGACCACACCGACACCATCCGGCGGCTCTTCGAGCACGTGGTGAACGACACCTCCGGCGCCCCCGGCTGGCCGGCCGGCCGGCCGCTGGAGATCCTGGTGGTGGCCTCCGACGGACGCCAGACCGCGGTCGACTCGCACCCCCGGGCGGTCTACGAGCGAATCCTCGGGGAGGTGGCGGCGGCCGCCGGGATCGCGGCGAGCGTCGAGGTCGCGCCGCGCTCCGCCCTCCGGTTCTCGGACGCGGGCGTCGAGGCCGGCGGACGGCGCTTCGACGCCGTGGTCGAGCAGTACGACGTCGCCCCCAGCGAGGAGCTGTACCGCGCCTTCAAGGCCGGCCGGGTGCGGCTCTTCACCGGCTCGATCGGGCTGATCACCTCGGACAAGCGCAATCTCGCGCTGCTCTCCCGGCTGTGCGACTCCGACCTGTTCGAGCCGGACGAGCGCGAGCTGATCCGCGCCGCGGTGCCGTGGACCCGCGACGTCACCCCCGGCGTCACCTCCCGCGGCGGCCGCAAGCTGCCGATGCCCGAGCTGTTGCGCCGCGATCGCGAGGCGCTGGTGCTCAAGCCGGCCGACGCCTACGGCGGCGCCGGCGTCCACGTCGGCCCCCACACCGCGCCGGAGGAGTGGACGCAGGTGGTCGAGCGGGCGCTCGGGGAGCGCGGCTGGGTGGTCCAGGAGTACCTGGCTCCGCGCCCCCAGCTCTTCCAGGCGGGAGACGAGGGCTGGGCGTGGCACGACCTCGTCTGGGGCCTCTACGCCTTCGGCGACCGCTACGGCGGGGTCTTGATCCGCCTGATCCCGCAAGGCGAGAGCGCGGTGATCAACATCTCCCGCGGCGCGCGCATCGGCGTTGTGCTCGAGGCCGACCCGCTCGGCTGATCCGCCCCCTGGCGAGCCGGTCCGAAGCGGACCACGCGCGCGCTGGCCTTGCCCGCCGCTCCGCGCTTGGCGGAGGGAAGGTTCGCGCCCCCTGCAGGACGCTCGAGCATCTTGCACTCAGGGCCGGACGATGAGGAGGCGGTCGGTCCACTCCGACGCCTCAGTCGCAGTCCAGATCAGCACCAGTTCCTCGACGACGACGCCGATCGGCAGATACTGCGGAAAGATGAGCACGCCGGGGGAGGAGACCCGGCTGAGGAACTCGCCGAAGTGGTGCGGCATCGTCTTGCGGTCGTGGCTCACGAGCACGCGGCCCTCGGCAGCTGCGCGGGCGAGGATCTCGGGATCGAGGAGTCCCCGAAGGCCGGCCTCGTCCGCGGTGCGGAAGTCGATCGCCGGTTCGCGACGAACCGTGGCGGCGACGATTCTCTGATTGAAGTCGGCGTCGGCCTGGAAGCGCGGCCTCACGCGACGCCGGCGCGCGCGCGGCGGGCGTCCGCGAGCTTCTGGTAGAACATCGGATCGGCTTGCCGCGACTTCTCCGCGATCTCGTCGTCTTCGCGGCGAACCCTTTCGAGGTAGGCGTCGATCTCGTCTCTGTGGCCCAGGTAGTAGGCCACGGCGCCGTAGACCTGCTCCAGCGTGAGCACAGGGAAGGACTGCGCGATCGTCTCCGGCGAGTCTCCCTGGAGAAACGCGTAGACGATCGAGTCGAGGGACACGCGGGTGCCGGATACCCAGTAGCCGTTGTCGTGTTGGTCGACGTAGGACATGGCGAATCGGGTGGTTCCGGAAGGCAGGCAACAGACCTGCTTCGATCTCCGCGAGACCAACAGCCTAGCATGCCGCGGAGACGGGTTTGCGCCGATGGAGCCTTCGGGGAGGGGGGCTCGAAAAGCCCCCTCAGGAAGGCCGCCAGCGGGGATCGCGGCGCAGCGCGAGGGCGCGGCGGAGGCGGGCGGCGACCGCCTCGACGTGGGGCGGCTGGTGCATCGTCAGGTGGTCGCCCGCCACGACCGCCACCTCGACTCCGCCGCGCGCCAGCTCGATCCACGGCAGCTCCGGCCGCGGCGGGTCGCCGGGGCGGCGCTCGGCGGCGCGGAAGAAGAGCAGCTCGCCGGCCCAGGGCTCCGGCCGGTAGTCGTAGAGGATGTCGACGTTCGCGGCCAGCACCCGGGCGTGGCGGCGGGCCTCGTCGAGCTCGATCCCCGCGGCGTCGCCCAGGCGTTCGACCGCGAGATCGAAGGCAGCGTCGACCTCGGCGGCGCGACCGCCGGCGGCTGCCGCGGCGGCCGCCGCCAGCTCGGCGCGGTCGAACGCGCCGCCCGCGCGCGCGCCGAGGGTCGCCATCACCGCCTCGGCGGCGCCCTCCCGGGCCGGCATCTGATCGCCGCACGGCGTGTCCATCAACGCCAGGAGCGCCACCTCATCGCCGGCGGCGGTGAGCCGGCGGGCGAGGTCGAACGCCACCATCCCGCCCATCGAGGCGCCGCCCAAGAGATACGGCCCGCGGGGCTGCTCGGCGCGCACCAGAGCGAGGTAGTGCTCGGCCATCTCCGCCATCGCGGTCAGCGGCTCCTCGCCCGGCTCGAGGCCGAGCGCGCGCAGCCCGTAGACCGGCTGGTCCCGGCCCAGGCCGCGGGCGAGATCGCGGAAGGTGAAGACGTGCCCGCCCACCTGGTGGACCAGGAACAGCGGCCGCCCGCTGCCGCGCTGGAGCCGCACCAGGCATGAGGGCGCCTCCCCGTCCCGGTCGGCCCGCCGGCGGACGGCGATCAGTTCGCCGATCGCGGCGACCGTCGAGGCCTCGAGGAGGAAGCTCCCCGGCAGCGCGACGCCCAGCTCGCGGGCGAGCCGCTCGGCGAGCTGGAGGCCGGCGAGCGAGCTGCCGCCGAGGTCGAAGAAGTCGTCGTCCCGGCCCACCCGCGGAACGCCCAGCAGGTCGCTCCACACTCGGGCGACGGCGCGCTCGAGGTCGCCGCGGGGTGCGTCGTCCACCGCTCCGCCCGGCTCGCCTGCGGCGGCGGGCTCCCGATCGGCCTCCGGCTCCGGCTCGGGTTCGGGTTCGGGTTCGGGCAGGCTCGCCGCGGCGGTGACGTCGACGCCGTCGAGCCAGTGCCGGCGGCGCTCGAACGGGTAGCCGGGCAGCGGCACCCGGCGCCGCCGCTGCCCGCGGTAGAACCCCTGCCAGTCTGGCTCGACCCCGACGGTCCACAGCCTCCCCAGCGCCGCGAGCAGGGGCTCGAGGTCCCCCGCGCCGCCCGGCGCGGCGAGCGAAGGCACCATCGCGACCGCCGCGTCGCGCAGCGGGTGCCGGCGGGCGAGCGAGGTCAGCGCGTGCCCGGGCCCGACCTCGACCAGGGCGTGGCGGGCGCCCTCCGCTCCGAGCAGGACGCCCAGGCCGTCGGCGAAGCGCACGGTCGAGCGCAGGTGGCGCGCCCAGTAGGCCGGGTCGGTGGCCTCCCCGGCGTCGATCCAGGTGCCGGTCGAGTTGGAGACGAACGGGATCTCCGGCGGGCGCAGCTCGACCGCCTCCGCGACCGCGCGGAAGCGCTCGACCGCGGGGTCCATCATCGCCGAGTGGAACGCGTGCGAGGTCGCGAGCGGCCGCGCCCGGACGCCCTCGCCGGCGAGCCGCCCGGCCAGCCGCGCCACCGCCTCCGCCGGCCCGGACACCGTGAGCGCGCGTGGCGCGTTGACCGCCGCCAGGGCCAACTCGGGCTCGCCGGCCAGCGCCGGCGCGAGGTCGTCGGCCGAGGCCGCGACGGCGAGCATGCCGCCGGCCGGCAGCTCGTCCATCAACCGGCCGCGGGCGGCGACCAGCCGCAGGCCGTCGGCGAACGAGAACACCCCGGCGACGCAGGCGGCGCTGTACTCGCCGAGCGAGTGGCCGAGCATCGCCTCCGGGACCACACCCCACGACCGCCACAGGCGCGCCAGCGCGACCTCGACGGCGAACAGCGCCGGCTGCGCCCAGGCGGTGCGCTCGAGGTCGGCGACCGGCTCGCCCACCGCGTAGACCACCCGGCGGAGATCGACGCCGCCGCCCTCGGCGAGCAGCTCCGCGGCCTCGTCGAGGGTGTCGCGGACGAGCGGCTCGGCGGCGTACAGCTCGGCGGCCATGCCGACGTGCTGCGCCCCCTGGCCGGGGAAGAGGAACGCCACCAGCGGCCGGCCGGCCGGCACGCCGGCCAGGCGGCCGGCCGGCGCCTCGCCGCGCAGGGCGGCGAGCGCACGGTCGCGATCGCGGCAGACGACCGCCCGCCGGTGGGTGAAGGCACGGCGGCCGACCGCCAGGGTCCAGGCGGCGTCGGCGAGCGCACGGTCGTCGTCGTCCGCCGCCGGCGCCGCGGCGAGGTGCCCGACGAGATGCCCAGCGAGGCGGCCCGCGGTCCGCTCGAGAGCGGCGTCGCTACGCGCCGACAGCACCAGGAGCTGCACCGGCCGTGCCGCGCCCGAGGGCTCCGCCGGCGGCGCCTCTTCGAGGACCACGTGCGCGTTGGTGCCACCGATCCCGAAGCTCGACACCCCGGCCCGCCGCGGCGCGCCGGGCGCGGCCGGCCAGTCGGCCGGCTCGGTCGCGACCCGGAAACCGCCCGCCTCGAGGTCGATCTCCGGATGCGGCCGCGAGAAGTGCAGGCTGGGCGGGATCTGCCGGTGGCGCAGCGCGAGGACCGTCTTGATCAGCCCGGCGATCCCGGCGGCGGCGTCGAGGTGGCCGATGTTGGTCTTGACCGACCCCAGGGCGCAGGGCTCGGCCCGGCGACCGGCCGCACCCGCGAAAGCGCGGGCGAGCCCGGCGACCTCGATCGGGTCGCCGAGCGCCGTGCCGGTGCCGTGCGCTTCGACGTAGCCGACCGTCTCGGGCGCCACGCCGGCCGCGGCGAGGGCGTCGGCGATCACCCGCGCCTGCCCCTCCTCCGAGGGCGCGGTGAAGCCGACCTTGCGCGCGCCGTCGTTGTTGACCGCCGAGCCGCGGACGACCGCATGGACGGTGTCGCCGTCGGCCAGGGCGTCGGCCAGCCGCTTGAGCACGACCACCCCGACGCCGCTGCCGTTGACCGCGCCGGCGGCGTCGGCGTCGAACGCGCGCACGTGACCGTCCGGGGACTCGATCCCGCCCTCGACGTGGAGGTAGCCCGCGACCTCGCGCGCATGGACCGTCGCGCCGCCGGCGATCGCCATCTCGCACTCGCCGGCGAGCAGGCTCGCCGCCGCCATGTGGACCGCCACCAGCGAGGTCGAGCAGGCGGTCAAGACCGCGACGCTCGGGCCGGTCAGGGCGAGCCTGTAGGAGACCCGCGTGGCCAGGTAGTCGGGCTGGTTGCCGAGGGCGATCGCCATCGTTCCGACCGCCGCCACCAGCCGCCGGTCGGCGAACAGGCGCCGGCCGTAGGTGCTGGCGCTGACGCCGCCGAAGACGCCGATGCGGCCGGCGAAACCGCCGGGGTCGCAGCCCGCGTGCTCGAGCGCCGCCCAGGCGGCCTCGAGGAACAGCCGCTGCTGGGGATCGGTCAGCTCGGCCTCGCGCGGCGTGAGGCCGAAGAAGCCGGCGTCGAAGAGGTCCACGCCCTCGAGGGCGCCGCGCGCCTTGACGTAGCGCGGATCGTCGAGCAGCTCCGGCGGCACCCCGGCCGCCGACAGCTCGTCGTCGTCGAAGCGGCGGATCGACTCGACGCCGGCCCGCAGGTTGGCCCAGAACTCGTCGAGGTCGCGCGCCCCGGGGAAGCGGCCGGCGAGGCCGACGACCGCGACCTCGCGGCCGGCGGCGGGTGCGCGGCCGGCGGCCGGCGCCGGGCGGACCGCCGGCGCCTCCTCCACGCTCTCGCCGCGCAGGTGCTTGGCGAGCGCGGCGACCGTCGGGTGGCGGAACAGCTCGAGCATCCGCACCGCGCGGCCGAGCCGCTCCTCGAGCCGCGCGTGCACCCCGGCCATCAGCAGCGAGTGGCCGCCGAGGTCGAAAAAGTTGTCGTCCGTGCCGACCGCGTCGACCTCGAGCACCTCGCACCACACCTCCGCCACCAGCCGCTCGAGGGCGGCGGCGGCAGCGGCGGCGCGGCCCGCCCCGTGCTCGCCGGGCACGCGCCCATCGGGCGCGCCGGCCCGCTCCGGCGGCGGCAGGCGCTCGCGGTCGAGCTTGCCGTTGGCGGTCAGCGGCCAGCTCGTGCGCTCGACCCAGGCGCCGGGGACCATGTACTCGGGCAGCTCTCGGCGCGCCAGCTCGCGCAGCTCGGTGACCGTCGGCGCGACGCCGGCGGCCGGCTCGAAGTAGGCGACCAGACGCTGGTCGCCGGGCGTGTCCGCGCGCACCAGCACGACCGCCGCCGCGACGCCGGGGTGGCTCGACAGCACCGCCTCGATCTCCCCCAGCTCGACGCGGAAGCCGCGCACCTTGACCTGCTTGTCGAGCCGGCCCAGGAATTCCAGCTCGCCGTCGGCGCGGTAGCGGGCGCGGTCGCCGGTCCGGTAGAAGCGGCTGCCTTTGCGCGGTCCCGCGGAAAAGGGGTCGGGGAGGTACTGCGAGGCGGTCTGACGCGGCGCCTCGGCGTAGCCCTCGGAGAGACAGCCGCCGCCGATGTAGAGGTCCCCCGGCATGCCGACCGGACACGGCCGCAGCCGGCGGTCGAGGACGTGGTAGCGGGCGTTGGCGATCGGCCGGCCGTAGGGGATCGACGCCCACTCGGGGTCGATGCGGTCGACGCGGTGGAAGTTCGACCACACCGTCGCCTCGGTGGCGCCGCCGAGGGCGACCACCTCGGTGTCGAGGAAGGAGCGCCGGACCTGCGGCGGCAGGTTGAGCGGCACCCAGTCGCCGGAGAGGAAGACCAGCCGCAGCGCGGTGTCGACGGTGCCCGGCGGCGGGAAGAACGGCACGCACTGGAGCAGCGCCGCCGGCGCCGAGTCCCAGAAGGTCACCGGCTCGGTGGTGAGGATCTCGACCAGCCGCCGTGGATCGCGTCGCTCCTCGGTGTCGACCAGGCGGATCGAGCCTCCGGCGGCGAGGACGCCGAAGACGTCGTAGACCGAGAGGTCGAACGACAGCGCGGTGATGAACAGCACGCGGTCGTCGGCGCCGATCGAGAACGTCCGGTTCACCCACTCGATCAGGTTGAGC
>Ga0256864_1000467_pt1 | contig 14712 bp, 12 predicted proteins | sample RVTome_11_FD_187336 | JGI IMG/M metagenome (GOLD analysis project Ga0256864, IMG submission 187336) | Soil microbial communities from uranium-contaminated site in the Upper Colorado River Basin, Wyoming, United States - RVT147D111 HiSeq ... | reverse complement strand
AACGTCGCGATCTACCTGTGGAGCAGCGAGCAGCACGACCGCGGCGTGGTCGAGCTGCGCGCGGCGGTGCTGCGCCAGCTCCGCCTGGGGGCACTCGGCGAGAGCCTCGAGGACCGCCGCCGGGAGGTCGGCCTGCTCGCCAGCCTGATCGGCACCGACGCCGCGGCGCTCGAGCCCGAGCAGATCGCGGAGATCCAGGAGCGGCTGGCGACCACCGAGCGCCAGGTCGACGAGCTGAAGGCGTCGATGCCGCCCGCCCTCGCCCCGGACTTCAACCGCTTCGACGGCGCCTACCGCGAGCTGCACGCGGCGTGGCGGCGCTTCTACGACGGCGTCGCCGGCGGCGCGCCGGCCGAGGCGGCGCCGGCGGCCCTCGCCGACGGCGTGCGCGACCAGCTCGAACGGCTCGAGGCGGACGAGCTGCAGCGGGTCAACGCCACCACCGAGCGTTTCTTCGAGCAGACCCACCTCACGCGGCGCATCACGCTCGGGATCTTCGGGCTCTCCGCGCTCACCGCGCTGGCGGTCGCGATGGTCACCGGCCGCGGGCTGGTGCGGCGCATCCGGCGGGTCAAGGCGGGCGTCGAGGAGATCGGCGGCGGAAACCTCGACCACCGGATCGGCGCGCGCTGGGGCGACGAGGTCGGCGAGCTGGCGCGCGGCGTCGACTCGATGGCCCTCCGCCTTGCCGAGGCGCGGGTGGCGATCGAGGAGGCGCGCGCCGCCGCCGAGCGCGCCAACCGCGCCAAGAGCCGCTTCCTCGCCAACATGAGCCACGAGCTGCGCACGCCGATGAACGCGATCATCGGCTACAGCGAGATGCTGCTCGAAGACGCCGAGGACGCCGGCAACGAGGAGACCATTCCCGACCTGCGCAAGATCATCGCCGCCAGCAAGCACCTGCTGGCGCTGATCAACGACGTGCTCGACCTGTCGAAGATCGAGGCCGGCAGGATGACGCTCCATCTCGAGACCTTCGAGATCGCGCCGCTGATCGACGACGTGATGGCCACCGTCCAGCCGCTGATGGAGAAGCGCTCGAACCGGCTCGAGCTCGACGTCGAGCCCGGCGTCGGCGCCATGCGCGCCGACCAGGTCAAAGTGCGGCAGATCCTGTTCAACCTGCTGAGCAACGCGAGCAAGTTCACGCGCGACGGCACGATCTCGGTCGCCGTCCGCGGGCGGCGAGGCGACGGCGCGGAGCGCATCGTCTTCGAGGTCGCCGACACCGGCATCGGCATGAGCGAGGAGCAGGCGATCAAGGTCTTCGAGGCCTTCACCCAGGCCGACTCCTCGACCACCCGCGAGTACGGCGGCACCGGCCTCGGCCTGACCATCAGCAAGCGGTTCTGCCGGCTGATGGGCGGCGACCTCACGGTGCGCAGCGACCAGGGCCACGGCACGACCTTCACCGTCGACCTCCCGGCGGTGGTCTCCGAGCCCGGGCTGGAGACCGCCGCGCAGGCCGCCGCGCCCGAGGCGCTGGCCGCCGGACCGCGCCGCGCGGGGCCGCCGGTGCTGGTCGTCGACGACGATCCCGCCACCCTCGATCTCACCCGCCGCTTCCTCAGCCGCGAGGGCTTCGAGGTGGTCACCGCCGCCGACGGCGCGCAGGCGCTCGAGCTGGCGCGCAAGCTGCGGCCGGCGGCGATCACGCTCGACGTGCTGATGCCGGGGATGGACGGCTGGGCGGTGCTCAAGGCGCTCAAGACCAGCCCGGAGACCCGCGACATCCCGGTGATCATGGTCACGATCACCGACGACCGCGAGCTGGGCCTCACCCTCGGCGCCTCCGAGTACCTGACCAAGCCGGTCGACCGCGAGCGCCTGCTCGGCCTGCTCAAGACCTTCCTCGGCGCCGGCGCCCCCGGCCGCGTGCTGGTGGTCGAGGACGACGCCGCCACCCGCGAGCTGATCCGGCGCATGCTCGAGAAGGAGGCGTGGACCGTCGACGAGGCCGAGAACGGCCGGGTCGCCCTCGAGCGCGTGGCTGCGGCGGCGCCGGACCTGATCCTGCTCGACCTGATGATGCCCGAGATGGACGGCTTCGACTTCCTCGAGGCGATCCGCGCCCGCGAGGCCGCCGCGCGCATCCCGGTGGTCGTGGTCACCGCCAAGGAGCTGACCGACGAGGATCGGCGGCGGCTGAGCGGCTACGTCGAGAAGGTGGTGCGGAAGGGCGGCTCGAACCGCGAGCGGCTGCTCGAGGAGCTGCGCCAGCTCGTCCACGCCTCCGTGCGCAAGCAGCCGCCGCGCCGGCCGGGGAAGGAGGCCTGAGCGGTGGCCAAGATCCTGCTCGTCGAAGACAACGAGATGAACCGCGACATGCTCACCCGCCGCCTCGGCCGCAAGGGCTACGAGGTGGTGACCGCGGGCGACGGCGAGCAGGCGCTGGCGATGGCGCGCAGCGAGGCGCCGGACCTGATCCTGATGGACCTCAGCCTGCCGGTGCTCGACGGCTGGGAGGCGACCCGGCGGCTCAAGGCCGCGGCGGAGACCCGCGCCATCCCGGTGATCGCGCTCACCGCCCACGCCCTGGCCGAGGAGCGCGAGCGGGCGCTCGCGTCCGGCTGCGACGACTACGACACCAAGCCGGTCGAGCTGTCCCGGCTGCTGGGCAAGATCGAGGCGCTGCTCACGAGCCCCCGACCAGGGTCGCCTTGACCTTCTCGAGCGCCTCTTCCTTTTTCTTCAGCTCGGCCTCGACCGTCGCCAGCCGCTCGCGGAGGCGGCCGACCTCGTCGCGCAGCGTCGCCGCCTCGGCCTCGAGGGCGGCGACCCGGTCCCCGGCCTCGGCGCCCTGCTCGGCCAGCCGTGCCGCCCGCTCGGCGAGCGCCGCCTCCAGCTCGGCGGCCCGCGCCCCCAGCTCGGCGACCTGCGCCCCCAGGCGCTCGGCCTCGGCGGCGGCGCGCGCCAGCTCGTCGAAACAGGCGAGCCCGGCCTCGACCTCACGGCGGCGCTCGTGGCGCGGGTACGACGCGGCCAGCTCGCGCAGCGCCGCGGCGGCGCGCGCCTCGTCGCGCTCCCCCGCCGGCCGCAGCGTCTGGGCCAGGGCGACGCCGTAGAGGGCGGCCCCGCGTTCCTCGTCGCCCTCCGGCGTCGAGGTGACCACCTGCTCGTAGAGGCCGGCGGCTTGGTCGAACCGTCCCGCGGCCAGGGCGTCGTCGGCCTCGCGCAGAGCCCTGCGGACCTCGCGGCGGCCGCTCAGCGGCGGCGCGCCCTCTTCCTCGGCGGTGGCGGCCGGCGGTCCCGCGAGGGCCGCGGCGGAGGTGAGCAGCGCGGCGAGCACGACGCCGCGGCGGCGGGCGGGGGATTGAAAGACGATCACGGGTCGAGGTCCTCCCAGGAGTTCCCAGCGCATCGGATCGCCGAGGCGAACGGTCTACGGCCGGCCGCGCTCCCGGGGCTCGGCGCGGGGGGAGCGGTCGGGGACGGTCGGCCGGTCGGGGCCGGGACCGGGCCGGGATCCGGGCCGGGGTCGGGGGACGGCCGGCGGCGCCCGGGCCGGGCGAAGACCCGCAGCGACTCGAGCAGGCTCCGGCCCGCCTCGGCGCTGAACACGGCGCTCGCGAGCGAGGCCGCGCCGGTCACGTCCGGCACGGTCGCCCCGGCGGAGCCGTCGGGCCCGAACACGAACGGGAAGAGGTCGACCTCGGGGATCGCGCCGCCGTATTCGGCGTTGATCGCCTCGATGAACGCGTTGGCGACCATGGCGTAGCCGAACGGGCTCGGATGGACGCCGTCGTAGGAGAAGATCCCGCCGGTCAGAAAGTCCGTGGTGTAGGTCAGCCCGCCGCCGGCCGGAAAGCCCTCGGCCACGATGTCGTCGAAGATGTCGTCGATCGGCACCAGCGCCGCCGCGGCGCCCGCCGCGGAGTCGCGGATGATCGCGTTGAACTCCGCGGTGCGCGCGCGGATGGTCGCGACCTCGCCGGCCGAGAGCACCGCCGAGTCGGGCAGCGGCTGGCCGCTCCCCCCGAGCTGCGCCGGAATGCCGATCCCCTGGGCGAGCAGCGGCGACGCCGTCAGCAGCACCCGGTCGTTGAGCGCGAGCGGGCCGGACGGGCCGATCAGCGGCACGAGCTGGCCGCCGATCAGCACCGGCTCGCGGGTCGCCGGGTTGACGACCACCGGCGGGATGGTGGTCACGAACGGCAGCGCGGCGACGTCGGGGATGGTCGCGACCGCCAGGTCGGCGCCGACGAGCTGCCTCAAGGTCGAGATCAGGGTGCGGTAGTCGACCTCGAACTGCGCCACCGTGCTCAGGGTCACGCCGTCGATCACGATGCCGCTGGTCGCGGCGCCGAGGACGTCGTTGTTGCCGATCCACACCGTGACGAAGGTCGGGTTGAGCGCCGCCACCTGCTCGAGCTGGGTGCCCAGCCCGCGCAGGATGAGGTTCACGATCTGGTTGCCGGCGCGGGTGACCAGCACGTCGTGGACGTCGAAGCCGGGCACCGCCATGTTGTCGTAGGGGCGCGGCAGGTTGAGATTGAGCGGCGAGCCCGGCTGGGCGGAGCGCGGCACGATCACCGGCGCCCCCGGCCCGAGGCCCTGGATCGCCAGCAGCGGCGGGATGCCCGGCGCGCCGGCGAGCGGCTGCTGGAACGAGGCGACGCCGGCCTGGCGGGCGATCAGCGCCGGGTAGGACAGGCGCTGGACGTCCTCGTGCAGGCCGCCGCTGGCGAACGCGGCGGTCAGGCTGTCGCCGATCGCGGCATAGCGGGTGAAGTCGGCGCTGCCGGTGTCCTGGGCGGCGGCAGGGCCGGCGGCGCAGAGCAGCGCGGCGGCCGCGAGGGCCAGGGCGATGCGGGAGACGGCTCGGTGCACGTTCATGGCAGGACTCCTAGAAACCGATGGTCAGGCCGACGAGGACGGCCTTGTTCTGGTAGGTGCCGAAGAACTCGCTCGCCTCTTCTCCGTCGAAGTTCGCGAACCGCTCGCGCTCGTCGAAATCGAGGTACATCAGGGCGAAGTCGAAGCTGCCCCGGCCCCGCCCTTGCCAGCCGTATCCGATGGTGTAGCCGTTGCGGTCGGCGTCGGGCAGCAGCGGGCTGACCGCCTCCTCCGGCTGCGGCGTCTCGTCGAAGACGTAGCCGAGCCGCCACTGGTTGCCGCGCGCGCCGTCCCAGCGCACGCCGATCCGGTAGTTGTAGGCGTCGTCCCAGTTCTGCGGCCGCGTGGCGTCGGGGAGCTGGTCCTGGGTGAAGTCGATGACGATGACGTCGAAGCTGCTCCAGCCGGTCCAGTTGGCGTCGATCTCGAGCAGCGAGTGCGGCGACAGCGCGAACGCGAGGCCGATGCTCGCCTGGTCCGGGAACTCGATCGAGGTCTCGGCCGGGATCGCCACGCCGAAAGGAAGCTGGGCGGCGACCGCGGCGTCGAACGGCGTGCCGGTGAGGTTCTGGCTCAGGCTGCCGTCGCCGGCGTAGTCGATCTCGATCTTGCTGCGGTAGGAGATCCCCCACGAGAAGCTGTTGTTGTAGCGGTGCAGGATGCCGGCGTTGAAGCCGTAGCCCTGCTCGAAGTCGGTGTCGAGGGTCAGGGTGGCGACGTCCTGGGCGGTCTGGGTCAGCGGGTTGACCGCCGGGACGTGCTGGATCAGCTCGACGTCGGAGAAGCGGCCGATCGCACCGACCGCGAGCCCGAGGTTGCCGGCCTGCCAGGCGATCACCGTGTTGACGTCGAGCGCGCGCAGCGCCGCCTTGCGGCTGACGAAACGGCCCGGGAAGTCCTCCGGCCACTCGGTGACCAGGCCGAACGGCGAGTTGACGCCGAGGCCGAAGGTGACCGCCCCGCCGAGCGGCTCGACCCAGTAGGCGTGAGGCGGGAACTCCGACAGCGTCTCCTGCTCGCCGCTGATCCCGGGGCCGGGAAAGCCGGTCGCGCCGCTCTGGTAGTCGGCCTCGGTGCCGCGGATCCAGGTGAAGCCGACCGAAAAGTCGCGCTCCTTCTGGAAGGCCAGCCCGGCCGGGTTGTGGAACATCGCCGACGGGTCGTCAGCCTGGGCGGTGAACGCCCCGGCCATGCCCATCGCCTTGCTGCCCTGCTCGAAGATCCCGAAGCCGGCCCCGCCCGCGGGCGCCGCCGCCAACGCCGCCGCCGCGCAGAGCGCGCCCGTTGCGATCGCTCTCGGTGTCATCCCTGCTCTCCTCTCGCCGGATCTCGTCTGGCTGGATTCAACTGGCCGGTTTGGATCTGGAATCGTCGTTGGATCTGGAATCGTCGGATCTCAAGGCTGTTTCTACAACGCCACCCTTGGGCACAGTAGTGCGAGGGGCGCCGCGCTGTCAACGGCGCCGCCTCTCCGGCGCACCGGCGTACGATGCTGCTAGAGTACCCGCGGAGGCTTCGTTCATGCGCTTCGCTCACGATGTCCACGAGGAGACCTACCGGAAGGTCGCCGAGTACCTGCCCGACTTCTTCGACGACCCGTTCCAGGACGACGACGACGGCCACTTCTACGTCCGCTACGGCAGCACGGTGCTCGAAATCGCGGTCGACCCCTACGGGCCGCAGGAGGCGGCGGTCAAGATCACCGGCTACTGCGTCCAGGGCACCGAGATCACCGAGACGCTGCTGCACAACCTGCTCGAGATCAACCACTCGATCCCGTTCGGCGCCTTCTCGGCGGTCGGCGAGGACATCTTCTTCTCGCACTCGGTGTTCGGCCGCGACCTGACCCCGCGGGCGCTCTTGACCGCGATCGCCGCGGTCGCCAACGTCGCCGACGAGTTCGACGACCTGCTCGCCCAGAAGTACGGCGGCCAGACCGCGCTCGAGCGGATCCAGGATACCGGCGGCCGCCGCCGTCGCCACGCCCGCCGGCGGACCACCCCGGAGTCGGCGACCGAGACCGGGGCGATCGAGATCGTGCCGTCGTAGCCCCGGCGCAGCTCCCCTACCGCGCCCCCTTGATCGCCTCCTCGGCCTCGCGGTCGAGGATCCGCCGCTTCGCCGCCTCGCGCTTGTCGTAGAGCTTCTTGCCCTGGGCGAGGGCGATCTCCGTCTTGATCCAGTTCCCCTTGAGGTAGACCGAGAGCGGGATCGCGGTCGTGCCCTTGCCGAGGGTGCGGCCGAAGATCTTGTCGACCTCGCGCCGGTGGAGGAGGAGCTTTCTGTCGCGCTCGGGCGCATGGTTCCAGCGGTTGCCGGCCTCGTAGGCGCCGATGTGGGCGCCGATCAGCCAGGCCTCGCCGTTGCGCACCTCGACGTGGCTGTCCTTGAGCTGGACCCGGCCGGCGCGCGCCGATTTGACTTCGGTGCCGGAGAGCGCCAGGCCGGCCTCGAAGGTCTCGAGGATCTCGTAGTCGTGGCCGGCGCGGCGGTTGCGAGCCAGCACCTTGACCTCGGGCCGCCCGCCGCCCGTCTTGCCGCTTCGCCCATCGCTGCCCTTGCCGTCTCGGTTCACCATGATCGTCTCGCGCTCTCGCCCGGATGCCGCCGGGGCGCCGCAGCTTAGCGCACCGCCGATGCGGCCGGCGGCCGCAAGCCCTGATATCATCGCACTTTCGATGAGGACCCCGCTCGCCGTCCTGGGGCTCTTCCTGGGTCTGTTCGCAGCCTCCGACGACGCCGCGGTCACCCGGCCGCGGGTCGAGGTCGAGGGCAACCGTGCGCTGGTCTCGTTCGCGCTCGAGGGGGCGGTCGACGAGCGCTTCCTCGAGCGGGTGCACAGCGGGCTGCCGACCGGCTTCCTCTACCGGCTCGAACTGCTCAAGGACCGCAAGCGCTGGTACGACCGGCCGCTGTCGGAGACCACGCTCCAGGTGGTGACGATGTACGACGCAGTGTCGCGCGAGTACCTGGTCAACCGCAAGCTCGGCGGCAAGCTGGTCGACAGCCGGATGGTCAGCGATCTCGAGGGCCTCCGGCGCGAGCTGACCCGGGTCGACTCGCTGCCGGCGTTCCACCTCGACGGGCTCCCCCGCTCGTGGCGCCTCCTGGTGCGGGTGCGCGCCGAGATGGGCTCGCGCACGATCCTCTCGATCATCCCGGCCACGGTCCACACCGACTGGTCCGAGTCGCAGAAGTTCCGGACCATGAACGAGCTGCCCGCCCCGTAGCCATGGACCTCGGCCAGCAGATCCGGCGCCTCGGCAGGGACACCCGGCTGGTGGTCGCGGTGCTCGCCGGGCTGCTGGTGATCCTCAGCGGCGTCCTCTACTTCGTCCAGGAGAGCCGCGACCTGCCGTCCTACCTGGTGCAGAACCAGGTGCTGCTGTTCGTCCTCTGGTACGTCGACGTCATCCTGATCCTGGCGATCCTCTTCGTCCTGCTGCGCAACCTCTACAAGCTGGGGGTCGAGCGCCGCCACCGGATCCTCGGCTCGAAGTTCAAGGTCAAGCTGGTGCTGACCTTCATCGGCCTGTCGCTGATCCCGGTGCTGCTGCTGTTCGCGATCGCCACCGAGCTTCTCCAGGGCTCGGTCGACCGCTGGCTGGCGACCCCGGTCGGCGAGGCGCTCGAGCGCGGCGGCGCGGTCGCCGACGCGCTGCTCGCCCGGATCGAGGAGGCCTCGGCACGCGGCGCCGCCGGCGCGCTCGAGGACGCCGCCGGCCGCGATCTCGCCGATCCCGCCGCGCGCCCGGCGCTCGGCCGCGCGCTCCAGGAGCGCCTGGCGGCGAGCGGGCTGACGCTGCTCGCGGTCTACGACGGCACCGAGTTCGTGCAGGCGGTGCTCGACCCGCAGGCCGGCTTCACCGACCTCCCCGAGGTGCCGCGCGACCTGCTGCGCGACGCCATGGCCGCGGGCGCCGCCACCCGCCGGCCGGCGCGCGCGGGAGGGCGCTCGGCGCTGATTCTGGCCGCTGCGGCGGTGCCCGACGAGGCGGTGCCCGGGGAGGCGCCCGGAGAGGCGCCCGGAGAGGCGCCCGGGGAGGCGACGGCCGAGGCCGCCGCCGGCGACGGCGGCGAGGCTTCCCGCGAGCCCGCCGCCCCCGCCCCGCCCCGGCCGGTGGCGGTCGCCGGCATCGCCCTCGATCCGGCGCTCGCCGAGCAGGTGCAGGCGCTGATCGAGGCCGAGCAGCGCCACAAGCAGCTCGAGGTCCAGCGCGAGGACCTCAAGGCGAGCCACCTGCTGACCTTCCTGATGGTCACGCTGCTGATCCTGCTCGCCTCGTCCTGGGTCGGCCTCTACCTGGCGCGGCGGGTGACGGTGCCGATCCAGGCGCTCGCCGAGGGCACCCGCCGGGTCGGCCTCGGCGACCTCGACCACCAGGTCGAGGTCGCCGCCGACGACGAGCTGGGGGTGCTGGTCGACTCGTTCAACCGCATGACCCGCGACCTCAAGCGGGCGACCGCGGAGATCGAGCGCAGCAACCGCGAGCTGGTCGCCGCCAACCGGCGCATCGACGAGGAGCGCGCGGTGCTCGCCGCGGTGCTCGAGAACGTCGCCGCCGGGGTGGTGTCGACCGACGCCGCCGGGCGGATCATCACCTGCAACGGCGCCGCGATGGCAATGCTCCGGCTGCGCCCGGGCGAGGTGATCGGGCGCCCGCTGACCGACGTCTGGGCCGACCCCGAGCGCCGCAAGCTGGCCGCGCTCGTCTCGGAGACCGGCGGCTCCGGGGACGGCGGCGGCGGCGGCGACGGTGCCGGGCCGGCCCGCGCGGAGCCGGCCGGCACGCGCTTCGCCCGCGAGGTCAGCCTGGTGCTCGGCGGCGAGTGGAAGACCTTCGAGGTCAAGGTCACCGCGATGCACGGCCCGGGCGGCGAGCCCGCCGGCCGGGTGACGGTGATCGAAGACCTGACCGAGCTGATCAAGGCGCAGCAGCTCGCGGCCTGGAACGAGGCGGCGCGCCGGATCGCCCACGAGATCAAGAACCCGCTGACCCCGATCCGGCTGTCGGCCGAACGCCTCCTGCGCAAGCAGCGCCAGGGCGACCCCGACCTCGGCGCCGCGCTCGAAGAGGGGGTGGAGACGATCACCCGCGAGGTCGCGGTGATGCAGGCGATGGTCGACGAGTTCTCGCGCTACGCCCGCATGCCCCAGCCGCGGCCGGCGCCGGTCGACCTCGCCCGCCTGGTCGAGGACACCGTCCACCTCTACCGCGACCTCAAGCCGGGGGTGGCGGTCGAGGGCGAGATCGCCGGCGGCCTGACCGAGGCCTGGCTCGACGCCGAGCAGGTCCGCCGGGCGCTGATCAACCTGATCGACAACGCGCTCGCCGCCACCGACGCCCCGGGCACGGTCCAGGTCTCGGCCCACCGCGACGACGGCCGGGTGGCGATCCGGGTTGCCGACACCGGCCGCGGCATCCCCGCCGAGGCGCGCGACAAGCTCTTCCTCCCCTACTTCTCGACCAAGGGCCGCGGCACCGGCCTCGGCCTGGCGATCGTCCACCGCATCGTCACCGAGCACCACGGCACGATCCGGGTCGAGGACAACCGGCCACGGGGGACGGTGTTCACGATCGAGTTGCCCGACCGCGGGGGCGCGACGGCGGACGTATAATCGCCGCCATGGCGAGCCCGCAACAACGCGTCGAGGCCGATCTCAAGACCGCGCTCAAGGCCGGGGAGAAGGAGCGGCTCTCGACCCTGCGCCTGCTGCTGACCGACGTCAAGAACGAGCGGATCCGCCGCGGCGAGGAGGTCGACGAGGAGACGTTCACCGCGGTGGTGCGGCGGGCGCTCAAGCAGCGCGCCGAGGCGGCCGAGAGCTACCGCAAGGGCGGCCGCCCCGAGCTGGCCGACAAGGAGGAGCGCGAGGCGGCGGTGCTCGAGGGCTACCTGCCGGAGCAAGCCAGCGAGGACGAGGTGCGCGCCGCGGTCGAGGAGATCGCCGCCGCCGAGAACCTCTCGGGCGCGCAGGCGATGGGGCCGCTGATGAAGGCCGCCCTCGCCCGCCTCGGCGCCAGCGCCGACGGCAAGACGGTGAGCCGCATCGCTCGCGAAGTCCTCACCGCCCGCCAGGGTTAGCCGCGCCGCCCACCATGCGGCGCGTCGTCGTCGGCACGGCCGGCCACATCGACCACGGCAAGACCGCGCTGATCCAGGCGCTGACCGGCATCGACTGCGACCGGTGGCGCGAGGAGAAGGAGCGCGGGATCACCATCGACCTCGGCTTCGCCCACCTCGAGCGGGGCGACCTCCAGGTCGGCTTCGTCGACGTCCCCGGGCACGAACGCTTCCTGCACAACGCGCTCGCCGGCCTCGGCGGTATCCGGATCATGCTGCTGGTGATCGCCGCCGACGAGGGGGTGATGCCGCAGACCCGCGAGCACCTGGCGATCTGCTCGCTCCTCGGCATCCCGGCCGGCATCGTGGCGCTGACCAAGTCGGACCTGGTCGCCCCCGACCTCCTCGAGCTGGCGCGGCTCGAGACCGAGGAACTGATCGCGGCGACCCCGTTCGCCGGCGCCCCGGTCGTGCCGGTCTCCGCCCGCACCGGCGCCGGCGTCCCCGAGCTGGAGGCGGCGCTGCTCGACCTCGCCGGGCGCTGGGCGACCGACGCCCCCGACCCCGACCGCCCGATGCGGCTGCCGGTCGACCGCGCGTTCCACCTCAAGGGGCTGGGCGTGATCGTCACCGGCACGCTCGCCAGCGGGACGGTGGCGCCGGGCGACGCCCTCGAGATCCTCCCCGGCGCCGCCGGCAACCGGGGCAGGACCGCCCGCGTGCGCAGCGTCCAGGTCCACGGGGCCTCGCGCGAGCGCGCCGAGGCCGGCGAGCGGACGTCCCTCCAGCTCACCGGCGTCGAGCTGTCGGAGCTGGAGCGCGGCACTGTCCTCGCCGAGCCCGGCGGCTACGCCGCGACCCGCCGCCTCGCGGTCCGCTGCACGCTCCTGCCCGAGGCCCCGGCGCCGCTCACCGGCTGGACCGCGGTGCGCCTCCACCTCTTCTCCGCGCGGGTGCTCGGCGAGCTGCGGCCGCTCGGCACCAAGACGATCGAGCCGGGCGAGACGGCCGAGGCCGAACTGCGCCTCGGCGCCCCGGTGGTCGCGGTCCGCGGCGACCGCTTCGTCCTCCGCCGGCCGTCCCCCCAGACCACCCTCGGCGGCGGCGAGATCCTCGACCCGCGCTGGAAACGCCCCCGCGCCGCCGCGTTGCCCCAGGCGCTCGCCGCCCTCCGTGCCGGCAGACCCGAGGCCCTCGCCCTCTGGGCGCGCGAGGCCGGCGAGCCCGGCGCCTCCGACGACGATCTCGCCCGCCGCCTCGGCCGGCGACCCGCCGCGATCGCCCCCGACCTTACCGAGCTGGCCGCCGCCGGCCGCCTGCTGGAGGCCCCCGCCGGCCACGGCCACGCCCGCCGCTGGATCGCCCCCGGCGTCTACCGCCAGGTCGTCGAACGCGCCCGGCGCGAGCTGACCGCCTACTTCGAACGCGACCGCCTCGCCCCCGGCATGCCCAAGGCCGAGGCGGTCCGCCGCATCCTCCCCCGCGGCGCCGAGCTGGCCGAGGTCTACCTCCGCTGGCTGGCCGCCCAGGGCGTGCTCACCGTCACCGGCGACGTCATCAACCCCCCCGGCCGCGAGGCCAAGCTCTCCTCCACCGAGTCCACCCTCGCCCGCCGGCTCGCCGAGCGCTTCACCGCCGCCGGCCTCGAGGCGCCCTCGCCCGCCGAGCTGGCCGCCGAGCTGGGCGCCAAGCGCGAGATCGTCGACGGCGTCGTCCGCTGGCTGCTCGACCGCGGCCGCCTCATCCGCCTCCCCGGCGGCCTCCTCATCTCCTCCGCCGCCGTCGACACCCTCGCCACCGACCTCGCCGCCACCGGCTGGGACCGCTTCACCGTCCCCCAGTTCAAAGACCGCTTCGGCCTCACCCGCAAATGGGCCATCCCCCTCCTCGAGCACCTCGACTCCACCGGCCGCACCCGCCGCCTCGGCGACCAGCGCCAGGTGGTCCGCGCCAGGTGAATCGGCAAGGAGGGCCGGGCCGTAGCCGCTCGTCCCAGGCAGCTCTGAGCAAGCGCAGCGCAAGCCTGCCCGGCAGTCCACGCCGACCCCCGCGCGCAGCGAAGGCAGGCGCGAGCAAAGCCCCTGAAGTCCCGAGAGCGAGCGCCGGTGCCTGGGAGGAGCGGCTACGGCCCGGCCCGCCGGTCCGTCACTTCATGAACCCTGAGCCGTGTTCCGGCGTATAACCCGGCATATGCTGTACTCGCTTGCGCTGGAGTGACGAAGCCGAGGAGGAACGACGCCATGAGACGAAGTCGAGCCACCCGTGCCCTGGTCCTGACCGCGCTCGCCTGCCTGCTGGCGGCGGTGCCGGCCCTGGCCGCCGCGTCCGTGCGCGGCGAGGCCGAATCGCCGCCCGCCGAGAGGCCGGCGTGGACCGAGCGCGCGCACGAGGCCGTGGTCTCGCTCTGGGAGCGGTTGATGCTCGTGATCGCCCCCGACGAGCCGACCAAGGGCGATCGCACGCCGGGCTCGGGGCTCGATCCGGACGGCCACAAGCCGCCGGTCAAGTGACGCCGCGCGCGCCGGCGCGAGCCGCCGCCGCGGTGTCCCGACGAGAGCAGGAGGCGGGGAAGTCGCGATGCCCGATCTCGCTACGCTCGAAGCGCCCGCCGGCCACCTCCCGGCCGTTCCCCCGGCGCCCGAACCCGAGACGCTGCTCGCCGAGCTGCGCTCCCATCCGCCGGCCGCCCGCGCCGGCCTGATCGCCCGAGATCCCCGCTTCGGCCGCCGCGCCCTCGCCGACCTGCTGATCGCGCGCAGCCGCGAGCGTCTGTTCGACCACCCGGCCGAGGCGGTCGAGCTGACCCGCCTGGCGGTCGCCGCCGCCGAGCGCCTCGAACCCGAGCGGATCGGCGCCGCCCAGGCCCACGACGCCGCCGCCCGCGCCTGGGCCCACCACGCCAACGCCCGGCGCGTCGACGGCGACCCGGCGGGCGCCGCGGCGGCGTTCGGCCGCGCCGCCGAGCACCGCCGCCTGGGCAGCGGCGACCGTCTGCTGGCGGCGCGCTGCGCCGAGCTGGAGGCGTCTCTCGAGAAGGACCAACAGCGCTTCGAGCGCGCCCACGCCCTGCTCGCCCAGGCGCTCGCGGTCTACCGCCGCGACGGCCTCGACGAGCGACTCGGCCGGGCGCTGGTCAAGCGCGGCAGCATCCTGCTGTTCGAGGGGCGCTGGTCGGCGGCGCTGCGCGCCACCCTTCAAGCGCTGCCGCTGCTCCGCCCGGAGCGCGACCCGCGCACTTTCGGCGTCGCCGCCCACAACGCGATCAACTGCCTCAACCACGCCGGCTACTCGATCGCCGCCCGCGCGCTGCTCGACGCGGTGCGCGGCCTGCACCAGCGGCTGGGCGACGCCTTGAGCCTGCTCCGCCTGGACTGGATGGCGGCCGAGATCGACCGCGAGCTGGGCCTGGTGGCGCGCGCCGAGCGCGGGCTGGTCGCGGTGCGCGAGGGCTTCGTCGAGCGCGGCATGCCCTACGACGCCGCCCTGGTCTCGCTCGAGTTGGCCGAGATCTACGCCCGCGACCGCGATCCGCTCAAGCTCGAGCGGCTGGCGCGCGAGATGTTCCCGATCTTCCAGTCGCGCGCGCTCCACCGCGGCGCGCTGGCGGCCCTGATCCTGTTCCGCGAGGCGGTCGCCCTGCGCCAGGCCGACCTGCGCCTGATCGGCGACCTCGCCGCCTTCCTGCGCTGCGCGCGGAGAGACCACGACCTGCGCTTTCGGCCTTCCTAGAAACGGTCAGGATTCGTCGCGGCGCTCGGCCTCGCGTTCGGCGTCGAGCATGCGGACCATGCCGTCGATCATCGAGCGCAG